>FLOH01000757.1_pt1 | contig 59444 bp, 60 predicted proteins | sample 756751 | NCBI WGS metagenome assembly FLOH01 (sample SAMEA4026879, study PRJEB14308) | marine metagenome | biome: coastal water; material: water | depth 74 m
TTTACGATCCTTTTGGCTGCCGTGAAGAGCACCGGCCTGACTGAGACACTCTCCGCTCCGGGGCCGATTACAATTTTTGCGCCGACCGACGATGCCTTCGCCAAGCTTCCAAGCGAGGAGCTTCGAATCTTGCTCAGGCCCGAGAGCATGGAGAAATTGCGCACAATCCTCACCTATCACATTGTCGACGGTCGGGCGACGTCCCGGGACTTTCTCGGCAAACGGCTTGAAGCCGCCACTATGCAGGGCGGATCGCTCCTCATCGATGCCACCAAAAGCGTCATGATCGACAACGCCAAACTCATCAAGGCCGACATTGTCGCCGACAACGGCTTTATTCACGTGATCGATACGGTCATGATGCCAAGGTAGTCCCTGATCCACCTCGGCAGACTTCCTGCAATCAAACTTTCCCGACACGGCTTACGGCAGCGTTCCCATGCAAATGAAATTCGTTAGCTACGAGTATACACACGGGCCGCGCATCGGCGCGGTTATCGGCAATCACATCGTCGACTTATCCGATGTGGGCCACAGCCTGCGCGCCGTGCTCGCCACAGGCCCGCTCGGCAATCTCCAGGCGGTGGCCGCCAAGCGCAAGCCGACCGCCGCTCTCGATCACGTGGTCCTGCTGCAGGTGATTCCCGATGCTGCGCGCGTTATTTGCGTTGGGAAGAACTATCGCGACCACGCGGCCGAGATGGGCGGTCCCATGGCCGAAAATCCGGTCCTCTTCATGCGTACGCCGCAGTCTTTAGTTGGGCACCGCCAATCCATTGTCTGCCCCAGCGTTTCGAGGGAATACGACTATGAGGGCGAACTGGCCGTGGTTATTGGCCGCGGGGGAAGGCGGATCACGCCCGAACGCGCGCTCTCGCACGTCGCCGGCTATACCTGCTTTCTTGACGGCAGCGTACGTGATTTTCAGAAACACTCGTTCACGGCGGGGAAGAATTTCGACTCCTCGGGCGCATGTGGGCCCTGGTTGGTTCCCGCTACCGAAGTGCCTGACCCCCAGAACCTCACGCTGACCACCCGTATCAACGGCGAAGTCGTGCAACAGGTGAGTACCTCCGAAATGATTTATTCGGTTGCGGCGATCATTTCCTATATTTCGGCGTTCACGCACCTTGAGCCCGGGGATGTCATCTCCACCGGCACTCCGGCCGGCGTCGGCGCCGCGCGCACGCCGCCGAAATGGTTGAAGCCCGGGGACAATGTAGAGGTCGAAATCGAGCGTATCGGCGTGTTGGCCAACACCGTCATTTCCGAACCATCGGTTTAGCGCAACGCCGAACCTCTCTCGGCGCAACGCCTATGCGGTCTTTGATTGCTACGCCTCACGCCCCTGTTTATGGTTTTCACCGCAGATCTGCCGGACGCCCAGATTCGGCGGACAAAAGGGACGGTATCAGGGATTATGTGGTCCTATTTTGCGCGGCGCGTTGTCATCGGCATTCCGACGCTGTGGGCCATCATCACGGTTTGCTTTCTGCTGATGCGCCTAACGCCCGGCGGCCCATTTGACGGTGAGGCTCCGGTACCGCCGGAGATTCTCGCCAACTTGCGTGCCCGTTATTATCTCGACGACCCCTTATGGCGGCAGTATCTGGACTATTTCGCCAATCTCCTGCGCGGCGACTTCGGGCCGTCATTCAAGTACCGCGACTTCAATGTCACCACGCTCATCGCCCAAGGGTTTCCGGTCAGCCTTCAAAACGGCTTCAGCGCGCTTGTGCTTACCGTCTTCATTGGCGTGCCGCTTGGGATTGTCGCAGCCCTCAGCCAGAATACGCGGCGCGACTACATCGTTTCGGCCGCGGCCATGACCGGTATTGTCATTCCCAACTTTGTCATGGGTCACGTGCTGATCTTAGTCTTTGGCGTTTGGCTCAAGGACAGCGTTTTTCACCTTCCCGCCGGGGGGTGGGCGGACGGGGCGATCGCCAATCGGATTCTTCCGGTCCTCTGCCTGGCATTGCCCTATATCGCCTATCTGGTCCGGATTACGCGCGGGAGTATGATCGAGGCGATGCGTGCCAACTATGTGCGCACTGCCCGAGCCAAGGGCTTGCCCTTCCACCTCGTCGTGTTGCGCCATGCACTGAAGGCGGCGCTCATGCCGGTTGTCACCTTCTTGGGGCCGGCGACGGCATTTCTGCTCACCGGTTCTATGGTGGTGGAAACCATCTTTCAGATTCCGGGCATCGGTCGGTATTTCGTCCAGGGCGCGCTCAATCGCGACTACACCCTCGTGATGGGCGTCACCATTCTCAGCGCCGCGCTCGTCATTGCGATGAATCTGATCGTCGACCTCGTCTATTCCTTGCTCGACCCTAAGGTGCGCTATGAGAGCACTTCATGACCGGCATCAATCTCAATTCGCCGCACGCCGCGGCGCTTGTCGCCGCCGGGGAGGCTGCCGCCGATATCGACGGACGCAGCCTCTGGCAGGATGCCTGGCGGCGGCTACGCGCCAATCGCGCGGCAGTCGCTGGCATGTTCATTCTCGCGGCTATCGCTCTTGCGTCCATCATCGGGCCGTTGCTACTGCCGTGGAGCTATGACGAAATCGATTGGGATCATGTCGAAGCCTTGCCGCCAAATCTTGCGGCCGGTCATTACCTCGGCACCGACTCAATCGGCCGCGATCTCTTGGCCCGCACACTGTTCGGCGGCCGTATCTCGCTTATGGTCGGTGTGCTAGCGACGGCCGTCGCGCTCTTGATTGGCGTGACCGTGGGCGCGATAGCCGGATTTGTCGGCGGCAGGACCGATCAATTCCTCATGCGCTTCGTCGACCTTATGTATTCCGTCCCGCTGACCTTTTTTGTAATCATTTTGATGGTGGTGTTTGGGCGTAACTTCGCGCTTATGTTTCTCGCCATAGGCGCGGTGGAGTGGCTCACCATGGCGCGAATCGTGCGCGGCCAAATCATGTCGATCAAGAAGATGGAATTCATCGAGGCGGCGCACTCCCTCGGTTTGGGCAAACGCCGGATCATTTTCCGGCATATGATCCCCAATGTGCTGGGGCCCATCATCGTTTACACCACGCTCACCATTCCTGCGGTCATGTTGCTCGAGGCCTTTTTGAGTTTCCTTGGCCTCGGGGTTCAACCGCCGCTGAGTTCCTGGGGCGTATTGATCAAAGATGGCGCGGAAAAAATGGAAGAGTTTTGGTGGCTGCTCGTCTTCCCGGGCACAATTTTCTCCCTCACCCTTTTCTCGCTTAATTTTCTGGGCGACGGTTTGCGCGATGCCCTTGATGTGAGATCCTCCAAAGATTAAGGGCAGATAAACCCGATGTTTTATTCCGCACAAACCGCACTGCACCGTGGTTTGCAAAACCCAGACTGGCGCAACGCCCTCGCGGTGCAATCGTCCGAAGATTGAGAGAGAGCAATACTTGGTATTGACAGTCTGCCACTACGGTAATACCTAATTTCAGTGCCCACCGTCACCGTCAAAATGCCCCAGCCCCTGCATGCCCGGCTAGAAGCGGAGGCCGCGCGACGCCACACCACCAAGTCCGCCATTCTGCGCGAGGCTTTTGCCCAGCGATCCGTTGGTGCACCCGCCGGATCATTCCACGAACGGGCCAAGCATTTGATTGGGGCTGCTTCCGGTCTTGGCGACCTTTCCGCTCGCAGTAAAACCCTGACAGGCTATGGGCGATCCCGTCGTCCTTGATACGGGGCCGCTGGTCGCCTTCATCGACCGTGATGATGCGCAACACCCATGGGCAGCGGAGCAACTCCATCTGTTGCAACCGCCTTTTTTGACCTGTGAGGCGGTCATATCGGAAAGCCTGTTTCTGCTGTCCGATGCAAAAAAAGGCGTGCCCACGCTGCTGAGCATGCTGCAGGAGGAACTGATCCGGCTTTCGTTCGATTTGGATGATCATCTGGACGCGGTGTCTCGTTTGCTTACTAAATACCGGGATGTGCCCATGTCCCTCGCCGATGCCTGTCTCGTCCGAATGAGCGAAGTGCACGACCGGGCTCGAATCTTTACGCTCGACGCCGATTTTAAGATTTACCGGCGCCACGGGCGGCAGACGATACCCCTCATCTATCCCATTCGATAAATATGAGCCGCTTTCGGCCCTACATAAAATATCTTCTCATTGTCCGCGGTCCATTGATCGGGGCCATTATTGCTGGGCTGATCTACGGCATCGCCAGCGGCGCAGGACTCCCGGCCATGATCAGATGGGTGTTCCCCAAAATATTTTCTCCCGAGGCAGCCCAGTTAACCAACTGGGGACTGCTGGCCATCGCCTCCTGGCTGCCGGCGATTTTCCTTATTCGCGGCGTGGCTGGTTTTGCCAACAGTTACCTTATTCAATTTTCCGGGGTGCGGGTGCTGGAGGCTATTCGTTTCGACTATTTTCGTAAGCTGCAATTCCTCCCCCTTTCCTTTATTCAGAAGCAAACCTCCGGAGACCTGATCTCCCGGGGTATCGCCGACACCAACCAACTGCAATATTCCCTGACCACCATTGCCAATGACGGGATGAAACAACCCGCGTCACTGATCGGTTCAGTTGGTTTTCTGATATGGGCTGCTTTTAATGAAAAAGGCATCGCCTTGGTCTTGGTCTCTTTGGCTTTGATTCCGCTCTGCGTATTGCCCATTCGCTACGTCGGTAAAAAGTTACTCGCCCGCGCGCATCAAATCCAAGCCCAACTCGGCACCGTCACCGACCGTTTCGCGGAAAACCTCAGTGCAGCCAAGGAAGTCCGCGCGTTTGGTTTGGAAAAAAATCAAACCGATCGATTCGCCACCGAAAGTCGGGCGCTGATCAATTTCCAGATGAAGGCGGTAAAATACGCGCAAGCGTTGACCCCTGCCATCGAGATTATTTCCGCCTTCGGTCTTTCGCTCACGCTGGTTTATGCCTATCGGTCCGGAGTAAAACTGGATTCATTTCTGGCGATCATTACCGCGCTCTATACCAGTTACGAACCCATCAAAAAACTAGGTGCGCTTAACAATGAAACCAAACGTGGCATCAGTGCCCTTGATCGGCTCGAACACGTATTAAACGAGCCGCTCGTTATCACCGATCCGGAAAATCCCACGGAAGTGGGACGCCTGAAAGGTGATGTGCAGTTCAGTGAAGTAACCTTTGCTTACAAGGCCGATCAACCCGTTTTACACAACATCAGCGTGACAATTCCCCGAGGCACCGTCTGCGCCTTGGTGGGACCCAGTGGCGCCGGTAAATCCACATTCGCCAACCTCGTGCCGCGATTTTACGAGGTGACCGGTGGCGTGGTCTCCATTGATGGTATCGATATTCGCAAGCTTCGCATCGCGGATCTGCGGAGTAATATCGCCGTGGTTTCCCAGGACCCTGTTCTGTTCAACGATACCATTTACAATAATTTACTGCTCGGCAAAGAAAGTTCCACCCGCGAACAGGTGATCGAAGCGGCGCGTAATGCGCATGCCGATGAATTCATCAGCAAACTGCCCGCTGGTTACGATACCATGGTCGGCGAACGCGGCGCCCTGATCTCCGGTGGCCAGAAACAGCGCATCGCCCTCGCCCGGGCTTTTCTACGCAATGCGCCCATCCTGATCCTTGATGAGGCCACCTCCGCCTTGGACTCGCAGAGCGAACAGATGATTCAGGATGCATTGCAACAGCTCGTCGTGGGCAAAACTGTTTTCATCATCGCCCACCGTTTTAGCACCATCAAAGACGCTTCAATGATTCTGGTTTTTGATCACGGCAAAATCGCCGCCTCCGGAACGCACCCGGCACTTTACGCCGACAACGCGCTCTACAAGTCACTCTACGATCGCCAGCACTCGTCTGCTTAAGACGGGGATTTCCCATGCCCGCCATATCGCGCATATTGGTCATCCGGCGACGTTATCTTGGGGACATCGTCCTGCTGGGCTCAGTTTTGCGCAACCTGCGCCGGCATTGGCCTGATGCTCAAATCACCCTGCTGGCGGAAGGAAACTATGCTCCCATCGGAGTGCTTCACGCCGACGTCACCAAGATCAAAGTCTTTCCAAAATCACTGTGGGCATGGCCGAAATTCTGCCGGAGCATTTGGCGGGAAAATTACACGCACGTGCTCGACTTTGATAACACGGATAAAACTGCCCTCGTCACCCGCCTCACGAGGGCCAAGTCGCGCGTCACGTTCGATCGCGAGACCAATCCGTTTCGCCATCGCTGGATCTACACCGACCATGCCCGGATAACCAACGATTTTTATACCAGCCAGCACATCACGGAAACTTATCTAAAGCTACTAGATGCTTTGGGTGTCCCCATCGTGAGCCGTGAAATCAAGTTGACCCCACGAGCCCAGGATCTGGCCGCGACCGCTAAATTCGTGGGTGGAAAGAGCCGAAAGATATTGGTTCATCCCGGAAGTCGCAGTCGTTTTCGGATTTGGCCAGCTGATCGATTTGCCACGGTGTGTGACCGCTTGCAGAATGAACTTGGAGTGCAGGTCTTCATTGCCGCCGGACCGGGCGAAAGAGCCATCGCCCAGGAGATAAAACAATTGGCCCAAAGTCATGTCGTGCTGCTCGATCAAAGTTTTACGGTCGCACAATTCGCCGCTTTGCTCAGCAAATTTGATCTGCTGTGGTGTCATGACAGTGGACCCATGCATATCGCTGCGGGTGTTGGGGTGCCGGTGGTCGCGTTGTTCGGGTCGCAAAATGCATCCATCTGGCGACCCGTCGGGGAAGGTCACACGGTGCTGCAAACTGAACTACCCTGCACCTGCTTGCCCGAAACTCCGACGCCCTGCGTGAAGGTTGACTCGTATCGCAACTACTGTGTGCGCAAGCTCACCGTCGATGAGGTGTTTGCAGCGTTGCGCCGCAAACTCACTTCCCAAAACTGATCCACATGCCCGAGCTGCCTCGTGTAACCATCGCAATCCCGACTTATAATCGGGCCAACTGGCTCACCCAAACCTTGGCCGGGCTGACCAAGCAAAACTATCCCGCGCATTTGTTGGAGATATTGATCATCGACAACAATTCACCCGACAGCACTCGCGATGTCGTGGCTGCGTTTGGCAACGCGCCTCACCCGCCCAAGCATATTTTCGAAACCCAACAAGGGGCAAACTACGCCCGCAATCGCGCACTCGCAGAGGCCCAAGGCGACATCATTGTCTATGGCGATGACGATATTCTGATGGGCCCGGATTGGCTCAGCGAGTTGATGCAACCCTTCGTCACAGATCCCAAAGTTAAAATCGGGGCCGTCGCCGGTGAAGTGGTGCCGGTTTTCCCCGATGGATGTCCGCCGTGGGTGCAATCTTTTCATGGGCCTCAGGCATTGCGGGCCGATACAGGAGCCACGCACGACGCTCAAGTTCCCATGAGCGCAAATCTGGCTTTTCGTCGCGATGTTTTGCGCGAATTGGGAGGATGGGACACCAACGTTGGTCGCAAAGGAGGACGGGTATTTGGCGGTGAAGAAAACGGTCCCATTCGTCGTTTGCGTCGTGCCGGACATGAAGTCTGGTTCGCACCCAAGGCTTCGGTGCAACACCAGATGCCGGCGGCACGCACCACCCTGAAATACGTCAAACGACATGCGTTCGACTCCGCCTGCTCAAGAGTCGTTGGGCGCGTGGCGATGGACCGGGAAGAAGGTCGCTCCTCCACCGGTTACCTGCTCTCTCGGTTCGCGGGTAATATTCTAAAAATGCTTGGATTCGGCATCATCGCCTTGGTGAACACCCTGATCCTACGTCAGGGAGCAGCAAAAAAAGCCCTCGTCCGAAGCTGGCGCTCGTGCGGCTATCTCTATCAAATCCCGCTCTCGCTGTTTGGCCGCTCATAACTCTGAATATCGCCAGTGAACTCCCCTCTACCTATCAGCGTTGTTATCGTCGCCCGCAATGAGGCGCAGAGCTTGCCGCGCTGTCTCGCCAGTGTTCATGGCTGGGTGAGCGAGGTCGTGGTCGTGTTGAATGACACCACGGATGAAAGTGAAACCGTCGCGGTCAAACACGGAGCCAAGGTGCACCACACTGAATGGCGTGGATTTCGGGACACGAAAAATTGGGCCCTCGATCAGGCCGCTCAACCATGGGCGCTATGTCTGGATGCCGACGAGGAGGTTTCACCCGCACTGCGCCTGACCATCACGGATTTCTTCTACCGCGGTGACGATCAGCGTTTCAATGGCGCGCAATTCCCCCGCAAAGTTTGGTTCATTGATCGCTGGATAATGCACGGTGACTGGTATCCCGATCGCAGTTTGCGACTGATCAAACGCGACCAAGCCCGTTGGGGTGGTGATCAGTTTGTGCACGAAAAAATGACCTGCGCCGATCCGGTCGCGATCTTGGCCGGTGACCTGCATCACTACTCTTTCCCCACTCTCTCCAGCCACGTGGCTAAGATGAATCCCTTCGCTGATTTGTTTCTCCAACAGCAGCAGTCCCAGGGTCGGCAGTTTTCTCTTTTCTCGGCCATATTTCGTCCCGCTTGGCGGTTTTTTCGCGCCTATTTTTTGCGCTTGGGTTATTTGGACGGTTATCCGGGATTCTACATAGCGTGGGCCACCGCATTTGGTGCTTTCGTGCGCTACAGTCGACTTTACGAATCAGAAAACCAACGCCAGCCCGATGCCTGACGAGCCTTTCCAGTTTAGTCGCGTAGCCGAGGAATTGATCGGTGAACTGCGTCGGGTGCCATACAATGAGCCTCGCCGCCAGAAAAAGCGGGCCACCAAGGACCTGAGCAAAATCGTCGGGGAACTGATGGTCAAATTCCAGATCGGCCATGATTCGCCTGAACAAACCATTCGAGAGCATTGGGCGGAAGTCGTGGGCAGCGCCAATGCAGCCTATTCGCACCCGGTTAATATCGAACGAGGGCGGCTCCTTGTCCTGGTTTCTCACTCGGTAGTGCGCAGTGAACTGTTTCACCACCGGGAAAGCATTGCCCAGAAGATCCGTCTACTCTCTGGTTGCGAGGGGGTTAAGTTCATTAATATCCGAGCCGGATAACCCCTGTAAGTGCAGGTAAATTTACGCTTGCGCCTGACCCAGCGGTTTTGGATTCTGGCCCCTTGCGTTAGTGGAAACCCATCGGTTGTGGGTTCCCACCATGACTGGTCCGGCATCCCGTCGGATTGGAACGGTGACGCTGGCTTAACCGCGATTTCGGTCGCGGCGAGGCTGGAGTCTCGGAGTTCTCTGAACTCCCTACAGTCGTGTAAAATTAATAACTAACCAATGTCTACAGTCTCAAAACCAGAAATCATATCAGAATACAAAATCCACGAGAAGGATACCGGCTCGTCCGAAGTCCAGATCGCGCTATTGACCGCTCGCATCAATCATTTGACCGAGCATCTTCGCACGCATCGTAAGGACTTCCACTCCCGCCGCGGTCTTTTGCAGATGGCAGCACGCCGTCGTAAGCTCCTCGACTATGTTAAGCGCCATGACCTGGCCAAATATACCGAGCTGCTGCAAAAGTTAAGCCTTCGTCGCTAACCGACTTTATTAAACGGGCGACCCGATCCGCGGGTCGCCCGTTGTCTTAACCGACACCGCCAACAGAACGGGACATTTCCGTTTGCCGCCATGTGGGAACCGAATACGGCCACCGGCAACGACGCCAAACGGGAATCTCTCGCGTCTGAGACGGAGAGATAAAGTGGGTTCAGTAATCCACCGCAGGGCGCCTCGTGCGCGCTGCTGCTTCCACTTCCGGAAGCACCGGGTCTTCAGTTTAGTGTCACTGACCACCCTCTTATATCCGCGACACTTATCCGCAAAAAGTAAGCAATGAATCAGAAATATAACGTAACGGTCGCCGAACTCGGCATGACCTTCTCCACGGGCTCAATCGCCCAACTCGCCGGTGGCGCCGTCAATGTAAACGTTGGCGAAACCAACATCATCGTCACTGCCTGTGCTTCGCGAAGTATGCGTCCTGGGCAGGACTTCTTCCCTCTCACGGTGGACTACCGTGAAAAGTATGCCGCGGCCGGCCGTTTCCCCGGGGGTTACTTCAAACGTGAAGGCCGTCCTTCCGAGAAGGAAATCCTCACTTCGCGTCTCTGCGACCGTCCTTGTCGCCCGCTCTTCCCTGATGGCTTCCTCAATGAGGTGCAGATCATTGGTCAGCTCATGTCCTGCGACATGATCAACGACGCCGACATGTCCATGGTCAACGGTGCTTCCGCTGCCCTCGCGATCTCCGACATCCCTTGGGGTGGCCCAATCGCTTGTGTGCGTGTTGCCGAGATCGACGGCGTATTCGTCGCCAATCCGACCATCGAGCAGATGTTCGAAAGCACACTCGACCTCGTCTATGTGGGCACCGAAGCAGAAATGCTCATGATCGAAGGTTCCGCCGATCAGATCACTGAAGAGCGCTTCATTGAGGCTCTTGAGTTTGGTCAGCAGGCCATCCAGCCGATCATCGTCGCGATCAAGGATCTCGTCGCCCAATGTGGTAAAGAGAAGGCCGTCTTCCCCCTCGTCGTCGCTTCTGACGAAGCCCGGGCCATCATCGAGCGCGTCGCTACGGTTGAAAAAGTCAGCGCCGCCATCTTCGGCTTTGAGCGCAACGTCCGTGACGCCAACATCAAGGCAATCAAGGAAGAGTGAAAAGTCGCTCTCACCGCCGAGCTCGGCGAGGACAAGTTCACTGATGTGGACATCAGCGTGGTCTTCGAAGATCTCCAATCCAAGGCCTACCGCAACACCGTGATCGAAACCGGTGTCCGCTCTGACAAGCGTTCCGCTAAGGACCTTCGTCCTCTAGCCTCCGCAGTCGGCGTGCTCCCTCGCGTTCATGGTTCCGCTACATTCCAACGTGGTGACACGCAGACCATTGCGATCACGACTCTCGGGCCGACCAAGGAAGCGCAACGTCTCGACGCATTGACTGGTGGAGTGACTTCGAAGTCCTTCATGCTGCACTACAACTTCCCTCCATTCTCGGTAGGTGAAGCGGGCCGTTTCATTGGTCCAGGCCGCCGCGAGATAGGCCACGGTGCCCTCGCTGAACGCTCGATCGTTCCAGTGCTTCCTCCTGAGGATGTATTCCCCTACTCGATCCGTATCGTTTCTGAGATTATGGCCTCCAATGGCTCGACTTCGATGGCATCAATTTGCGGCGGCTGCCTCGCGCTCATGGATGCCGGTGTTCCTATCATCGCTCCGGTTGCTGGAATCAGCTGCGGTTTGATGACTTCCAATAAGGAAGACGGCTCGATCGATCAATGGACGACCATCACCGATATCCTCGGTGAAGAAGATCATTTCGGTGACATGGACTTCAAGCTCGCTGGCACGACCAAGGGCATCACTGGCTTCCAGCTCGATCTCAAGATCAAGGGCCTGCCATTTGAAATCGCCAAGGTAGCCATCTTCCAGGCTCGCGATGCTCGCATCGAGATCCTCAAGTCGATGCTTGAGGCTCTACCTGCTCCCCGCACCGATCTGTCCACCTACGCTCCGCGGATTCAGACGATTCAAATCGATCCCGAAAAGATCGGTCTGCTCATCGGCCCAGGGGGCAAGACGATCCGTCGCATCACCGAGACCACCGGGGCTCAAGTTGACATCTCCGACGATGACTCGGGTAAGGTCTTCATCTACTCGAACAACGCTGATTCCCTGAATCGTGCGTTGTCGGAAATCGACGCCCTCTGCGGTGGCGGTTCCCAGATCGAGAATGGCAAGATCTACACCGGTCGTGTCACCGGCACCAAGGACTTCGGCGCTTTCGTCGAATGTCTCCCCGGTAAGGAAGGTCTTGTGCACATCTCCGAATTGGCTGACTTCCGGGTCCGCCGCACCGAGGATGTCTGCAAGGTTGGTGATTCCATCACGGTCAAGTGCATCGGGATCGACGAGCGTTCCGGGAAGGTTCGCCTCAGTCGCAAGGCTGCCATGGCTGAACTCGAAGCGCAGAATCCCGCTGCGGAAGCCGAAGCTCCCGCAGCCGATGCTCCCTCTGGAGAGGCCGCTCCAGCTGATGACGCTGCTCCGGAAGAGACCAAGTCAGAGTAATCTTCAACCATTACTCCGGTAGGTCACTCTACTCTCAAAGCCGCGACTTAGGTCGCGGCTTTTTTGTGCTCACGAATCCAGGTCCCATCCGGGCATATTCCGGCAAATCACCTTATTATGCCAACGTCACATCAGGAATAGACTTGTAGGGCGCGACCTTGGCCGCACCTAGGCCGCACCAAGGTGCAGCCCTACGGATTTCTATAGTCCACAACTCATGGGCGATCCGTGTGCTTCACAAAGATCTGTTGGTATTATTCCGAGATCGATATAGCTTCACGCAACCGCTGGATATGATGAGCCGGAACCAGCACCTCTTCACCTTTCTCCGTCCGTAGACGCACCGCGCCTTGGGCATCAATACCCAAGAAGCATCCCTGCATATTCTTTAGTTCCAACCCGCCGGCAGGCTCAAGGATGACTTCGCGGGGCTCACCCCAGCACGAATCGAGTCGCACCGCCAACCCCGCAAGGCGCAGATGACTAAACTCCAAAAAAGCCCCGCGGATGGCCGCCAACAATCGCGGGACCAAGACAGCATGATCCGAGAGTTCCTGTTCTTCACAGGTGTCTGCCAACCGGCCGGCAACTCCGAGCAACGATGGATCATTCAGCCAGGGCCGGTTCGCTACATTCAACCCTATCCCAACTAGCAATGTCTCCCGACTGCCTTGTTCGACCAGGATTCCACCTACCTTGGCTGCTCCAACCATCAGATCATTCGGCCAGCGGAGGCGCAATAGTTTCACCCCCACATCAAGCAACATCTCCCTCACTGCCATACCTACGGCCAGAGCAAAACCTCGTGAGCCCAAAGCATCACCATCAAAGGGAACCACTGCGGTCACATACAGGCCACCGGGGTCTGATACGAACGCGCGTTGCGCTTGTCCACGTCCGGCAGTTTGCACATCCGCCCATACTGCCGACCAGACTGGTAAATCCCGGGCCAGGGCCTGAGTCGTCACCACACTGGCATGGTGAAACAAGGTCCAACCCGGCTCCCACTGCTCCACGGAGGACGCAGAGGGAGCGGATTCATTATTCATGAACTTTGTGAATTCCTCAGTGGCTCAAAGTAGAGAGGAAATAACCCGCGGCCACCGCAGTTCCGATCACACCTGCCACGTTTGGCCCCATGGCATGCATCATCAGGTAGTTCCCCTTGTCATACTTTTGCCCCTCCACATGGGAGACCCGGGCCGCCATGGGCACGGCTGAGACGCCAGCCGATCCAATCAAAGGGTTGATCGGATTTGCAGGACTCATCACATTCATGAGCTTGGCTAAAAGCACTCCACCTGCCGTGGAAAAGCAGAAAGCAATCACACCCAAGCAGATGATTTTAAGGGTCTCCGGCGCCAAAAAGGTCTCCCCGCGCATCGTGATACCCACGCTCGTGCCCAGGAAAATGGTGAGCACATTGATGATCTCGTTCTGTGAAGCCTTGACCAACCGTTCCGTGACTCCGCACTCCCGCAGGAAGTTGCCGAACATGAGCATCGCAATCAAAGGCGACGCATCCGGCACCAGCAGAATGCAGATAATCATCACCATCACCGAAAAGATCAGCTTCTCGAGCTTGGAGACGGTGCGCAGTGACTTCATGCGAATGACTCGCTCTTTTTTGGTCGTGAGCAGCCGCATGATCGGCGGTTGAATCAGTGGAACCAATGACATGTAGCTGTAGGCAGCGACCGCCACGGCACCCAACAATTCCGGCGCCAATTTGTTGCTCAGAAAGATAGCCGTCGGGCCATCCGCTCCACCGATGATCCCAATGGCAGCCGCTTGCTTGGAGGTGAACCCCAGGAAACCAGCCCCCATGAAAGTAATGAACAACCCCATCTGCGCGGCTGCCCCTAGAAAGATGGTCCGTGGCATGGCGATGAGCGGACCAAAATCTGTCAAGGCTCCCACCCCGAGAAAAATAAGCGGCGGGAACATCTCCAATTTGATGCCTTGGGATATGAAATCGTAAAGTCCCCCCTCCACCTTGGTCACCTTGACGACCTGGGTCGGAGTTTCGCCCGGAACGGTCTCATGGAGTGATTCGAGCAACTGCCCTTCAACCTTAAAAGTGGCAGACTCATACACCCCTTGTTGGTTGAGTTCGTTGGTGATGACACCACGGGTTGGCAGATTCGCGAGGAGCGCGCCAAATGCGATAGGCACAAGCAGCAAAGGCTCAAAACCCTTCGCTATGGCCAGCCACAGTAGAGTGACAGCCACTCCCCACATCACCAACATTTTCCAAGTGATGAGAGTGAAACCCGTGACAGTAAAATAATCTAGAATGCCTTGATACATGGGAAGGTCGGATCAGCGAACAGTGTGAGAGGAAAAAATTCGGCGGCGGCCCTCAGTGGCCCAGTCCTGACCGCTTCGAACCGGCACGATAGCTTGGATACGAAAAGGAGAGTCGATAGTCAGCTGCACCGAGGCGGCTATTACTGCCACCAATTCCGGTGAAATCTCATCGGGAGATGGCTCTACAACCACTTTCCCGCCGACTGCCGGGACTACAACCGCAGCTGAGGCTGTTTTTTTGAAATACTTCCCCACCAAGGTCAGACACAGCCAAATCATACCCAATGCGGTGAAAACCACGATCAGGCCAGTCATTTGATAAATGAAGGATTCCTCAAAACTGGGCCTATCCGGCAACATCGCGAACAGTTGGAGAGGGTTCATTAATACGGAGGAGTTCATAGCGTGATGGGGTTACTTTTTGTGTTGGGCTGCCTTCAACCCAGGGTTAGCAGTGCAGCCCCTTCCTCGACCGCATCACCGGCGTTCACATGCACTGCCGCCACTTTACCGGCCTGCGGAGCATATACGAACGTGTTCATCTTCATTGCTTCCAAGGTCAACAATTGCTGACCCTCGGTCACATCTTGTCCGGGATTGACGTCCACAGATATGACTTTGCCAGCCAGTGGACTTGTCACCGCTCCAGCGGGAGATTGCGCTGTAACCACCGGTGCAGCCGGGGCTTCTGCTTCCATGGCTGCAGAAGATACGGCCGTCGTGCGACCAGACGCTGGCGCAGGGGCGGATGCCGGTGCATCCAGCAATTCGACGGTTACATCAAAGGATTTTCCATCCACAGTTACTCGGAGATTTTTCATAATGTTCTAATTAAAGAGTCTAGATTGTTACGCTGAAGCGGCGCGGCAAGATTAGAGCGGCATGTTGCCATGTTTCTTTGGCGGTCTTGTTTCACTCTTTGACAGCGTGTTACGCAAGGCCATGGCCAACGTGGCTCGGGTTTGCGACGGCTCGATCACATCGGTGATCATCCCCTTGCTCGCAGCTTGGAACGGTGATGAGAATTTCGCCCGATATTCAGCTGCCAGTTCCGCCTCTTTGGCCTTGGGATCATCGGCGGCCGCGATCTCACGTTTATAGAGCACTCGCACCGCTCCCTCCCCTCCCATGACGGCGATCTCAGCGGTGGGCCAAGCATAGACCACATCCGCACCCATGTCGGCACTGCACATGGCAAGATAAGCTCCGCCGTAGGCTTTGCGCAGGATAACTGTAAGCTTGGGCACCGTGGCGGAAGCATAGGCAAACAGCATTTTGGCCCCATGCCGGATTATGCCACCGCGTTCTTGTTGCAGGCCGGGCATGAACCCCGGGATATCAACCAAAGTCACGATCGGAATACTATAGACATTGCAGGTGCGGATGAAACGCGCCGCTTTATCGGATGAGTCAATATCGAGGGTGCCGGCCTTGACCGTGGATTGATTGGCTACAATGCCGCATTTTATCCCTTGGATGCTGCCGAAACCGACCACGATGTTCTTGGCCCAGTCACGCTGCACCTCGAGGAAATCACCTTCATCAACCAGGCGATTGATGATCAAGTGAATATCCATGGGTGCTTTGGGATCACTCGGCACCAGATTGTTTACTACCGGATCGGGGGACAAATCGAGATGTGGCACCACCTCATGCATCAATTCGCCTTCATTGTTATTGGGTAAATAGGACAGAAGCTTGCGGGTAAGTTGCAACGCATGTGCATCGTCCTCGGCCACGAAGTGAATGTTGCCATTTACGGTGGCGTGAACCTGGGCACTGCCAATCTGATCCATCGTCACCGTCTGGCCAGTGGCCGCTTTGATGACATCCGGTCCACAGATGAACATACTCGCATTTTTCTTCGTCATGATGACGAAATCAGTCAGCGCGGGGCTGTAAGCCGCACCACCGGCACAAGGGCCAGCAATAATGGAAATCTGGGGCACGAGGCCGGAAGCCTGCACGTTGCGGAAGAAAACCTGACCGTAGCCCGAGAGAGAATCATCACCCTCCTGGATACGTGCACCACCGGAATCATTAATTCCCAGAATGGGTATTCCCACCGTCATCGCATAATCCATCAGGTCACAGATTTTTTTGGAATGAATGCGGCCCAATGAACCCCCACAAATCGTGAAGTCCTGACTAAAAGCGGCGACCGGGCGACCTGCGACATAGCCGACTCCAGTTACGACCGCATCTCCGGGGAATGTCTTTTTCTCCAAGCCGAAATCGTGGCAATCATGGTCGGCGTGCATACCCCATTCCAGGAATGTATTGGGATCAAACAGGGTCACCAAACGCTCACGAGCGTTCATCAGGCCCTTGGCTTTGCGGGCGGCGAGTTTTTCCTCTCCCCCAGCAGCCAGTGCAATGCGTCGCCTTTCAGCGAGTTCAGTTAAAAATTCAGGTGCAATAGCCATAATAATCGTCCTCTCGGATTAGTGAGTCGTCGATGCACCGGTTTTCAGTGCACATAATTCAGTCAACACCCCGCGGGTTGATTTCGGATGTAGAAAGGCGACGAGCTTGTCTGCTGCGCCCTCAAAAGGTGTTTCATGAATGAGCCGTACCCCGGCCCCGGCCGCTTGCTTCAGCTGGCCTTCAATATCATCGGTGCGAAAAGCGATGTGATGGATCCCCTCACCCTTATCAGTGAGAAATTTTGCGATCGGGCTTTCCGGAGCGGTCGGCTCCAATAATTCCAGATGCACTCCTCCGACATCAAAAAAGGCCGTGCGCACGTGCTGGGAAACGACTTCCTCGCGGCCCAAACAGCGCAAGCCAAGCGCTTTTTCATAGAGGGGTATGGCCTCGTCGAGTGAGCGAACTGCAATACCTAGATGGTCGATGGATTGGATCATGTTGAAAAAGAGAATTTTGGACGGTTACATATTAACTTAAATTAGGCCCATTGCTGTGCGAATTTTGGCAAGGATGGCGCACCGAGTGCTCATTATTCATGAAATAAACCCTGCTGCGGCCAGAAGCCGATGGGCACCCTCGGGAGCGGGTAATTGGCCGGAGCGCACTTGCGCGATGATCTCTGTCTCAAGCGGAGTCAGCCCGTTTCGTCGCGTGTAGAATTCATGCAATCCCTCCGCGATGATGGCATTAAGCCAGGCATGAGCTTGGCTTTGTCGGCGGGTGGTAAACTCACCGTTCCCACGGCCAAGCTTGAGAAATTCTTCCACCTTCACCCACACATCCGCCACGCCGTCCCCGGTAATTGAGGAGCAAGCCAAGACAGGAGGCTGCCACATACCTGCCGGAGGCGCGAGGTAATGCAGGGCCCGGCTAAACTCTCTTCTGGTCGCTTCAGCGCGGGTGCGATTGTCGCCATCGGCTTTGTTTACGGTCAAAATATCAGCAAGTTCCAGCAACCCCTTCTTGATCCCTTGCAATTCGTCACCAGCCCCAGCCAGTAGAAGCACGAGAAAACAATCCACCATGCCACGGACGAGGATCTCGCTCTGGCCCACGCCAACAGTCTCGACCAATACGATTTCAAAACCTGCTGCTTCGCAAAGCACGATCGTCTCGCGGGTGCGTCGAGCAACCCCGCCCAGTTCACCTCCGCTGGGCGAAGGCCGAATAAACGCCTGCGGCTGTCGGGCCAGCGTCTCCATGCGGGTCTTGTCACCCAAAATGCTGCCTTGAGTCACCGGACTGCTCGGATCCACCGAAAGCACTGCCACCCGCTTGCCGGATTCACAGAGTTGAACGCCCAATGCGTCAATAAAGGTGCTCTTACCCGCGCCCGGTGCCCCAGTAATGCCGACCCGATTGGCGCCACCGGCATGGGGGGTGAGCAAGTGCAGAAGATCATCCGCTGTCTTGCGATGGGACCCCGCTCGACTTTCGATCAAGGTAATTCCGCGCGCCAGCGCACCTCGGTCTCCCCGCGCGATGTCGGCAGCCAGAGCTTCTGCCGTCTCTGCTTTGCGCCGCTTAACCGGTTGATTGTCCGGAGCAGGCGCAACTTGACCGGGCACGACATGAGTCGTGTATTCCTTCCCGGCATCTGCCGGGACCCAATCAGGTCGTGATGATGTGTGCTTCACAGAAATAATGGCCGTCAAAAGTGCCTTCCGCCCCGCGAACGGATGAGGTTACTCAACTCCGCCTGCGCCCAGTTTTTCCAGCACCAAGGCGGCAGAGCGCGGCACCGGGGTGCCCGGGCCGAAAATTGCGGCGGCACCTTGTTCGTAAAGATAGGCATAGTCTTGAGCGGGTATGACCCCCCCCGCGACGACGAGGATGTCCTCGCGACCATGTTTTTTTAGCTCCCCAACCAATTGCGGCAACAGGGTTTTGTGTCCTCCAGCCAATGAACTCATCGCCACCACGTGGACATCATTTTCCACGGCATCACGGGCCGCTTCCTCGGGAGTCTGGAATAGCGGGCCAATATCCACATCGAAGCCCATGTCGGCCATGGCTGTCGCCACCACTTTGGCTCCCCGGTCGTGACCATCCTGGCCCAGTTTGGCGATAAGGATACGGGGACGACGACCTTCGCTAGCCGCAAAGGCATCGGCCATTTCCCGCACGCGGGTCACCTCGGAATGACCGCCGGAGAAAGCGCTACTGTAGATACCAGACACAGAACGAATCTGGGCCTTATATCGCCCAAACACAATCTCCAGTGCATCGGATATTTCTCCCAGCGTGGCCCGGGCTTTGGCCGCATCGATACTCAGGGCCAGCAAATTGCCCTCACCGGTGCGGGCAGAAGTAGTCAGTGCCGCCAGACAGTTTTTGACCACGTCGTTGTCGCGCTCGGCCCGGAGTTGCTTCAACTGGGCGATCTGCGAATCACGCACGGCCGAGTTATCCACTTCAAGAATTTCCATGGGATCTTCTTTGTCGAGGCGGTGCTTGTTGACCCCAACGATTGTCTCTTGCCCGGAATCAATCAAAGCTTGGCGACGGGCGGCAGCTTCTTCGATTCGTAGTTTGGGCAGGCCGGTTTCAATGGCCTTGGCCATGCCACCAAGCTTCTCGACTTCCTCAATATGTGCCCAAGCTTTTTGAACCAAATCGTGAGTCAACCGCTCCACATAGTAGCTGCCACCCCATGGGTCGACCACGTTGCAAAGCCCAGTCTCAGCTTGCAGAAAAAGCTGCGTGTTGCGGGCGATTCGAGCCGAAAAATCGGTGGGTAAAGCAATCGCTTCATCCAGCGAGTTGGTGTGCAGGCTCTGGGTATGGCCCAAAGTGGCGGCCATCGCTTCGATACAGGTGCGCGCAACATTGTTGAATGGATCCTGCTCGGTAAGTGACCAGCCCGAGGTCTGCGAGTGGGTGCGCAGGGCCATGGACTTCGCATTCTTCGGGTTGAATTGCTTGACCAATTTGGCCCATAGCAGCCGGCCTGCCCGCATCTTGGCGACCTCCATGAAAAGGTTCTTCCCTTGTGCCCAGAAAAACGAAAGTCGCGGGGCAAAGGCATCGATATCAATGCCCGCCTTGATGCCTGTGCGCAGGTATTCAAGACCGTCGGCCAAAGTATAGGCCAGTTCCAGATCCGCCGTGGCCCCCGCTTCCTGCATGTGGTATCCAGAAATGGAGATCGAGTTAAACTTCGGCATCTTCTGGGAAGTAAATTCAAAGATGTCCGCAATGATCTTCATCGAGGGAATAGGCGGATAAATGTATGTGTTCCGCACCATGTATTCCTTGAGTATGTCGTTTTGGATCGTGCCTGCGAGTTGCTCGAGTTTAACCCCCTGCTCCAGCGCCGCCACAATGTAGAACGCGAGCACGGGCAGCACGGCACCGTTCATCGTCATCGAAACACTGATCCGATCCAGTGGGATGTCGGCAAACAGGGCGTGCATATCGAGCACTGAATCCACCGCCACCCCCGCCTTGCCCACATCACCCTCAACCCGGGGATGATCGCTGTCATACCCACGATGAGTCGCGAGGTCGAAGGCCACGGAAAGACCCATCTGACCGGAAGCAAGGTTGCGCTTGTAGAATGCGTTGGACTCGGTGGCCGTGGAGAAGCCCGCATATTGGCGAATCGTCCAAGGCTTGAGCACATACATCGACGCATAGGGTCCCCGCAAATATGGCGCGATCCCAGCAGTGAAACCGAGATGTTCAACCTCGCTCAAATCCTGGGGGCCATAAACCGGTTTGACGGGAATCTGTTCGTTGGTCTGCCAATCCGCCAATGCTTCGGGCCCGGCGGATTCAACGGCCTCAGCCCAATCGGTGGCCGTGCTGCTCGACACAGCGTCGGGATTCAATGTGAGAGTGGTATAATCAGGAAAACTCATGACGGCGAAATGATCAGAGACCGAGTTGGGTCAAAAAGGTGGAGAGGAGCTGAGCGCAGTTGGCCCGGATGTGGATAAACTCATCCACTCCGGCCGCTTCGAATTGAGCCTTCAATTCCGGGGTGGCCGGCGCCCCCGCCAGCACCACCAATGGTGGCTTGGGGCTTGCCTTTAGAATTTTGACACAGGGCGGCACCAACGTTGGATAAGTGTCGTCGGTGGAACATAACACGACGATCGGAGCACCGGCAGCAAGTGCCGCCTGCGCTGCATCTTCCGCGGTGTCACTACTCTTGCCTCTGATGGTTCCAAAACCACCGGCAGCGAAGAATCCGGCCGAAAAATCAGCACGTGCGGCGTGTTGTTTACGCGGACCAAACGTGGCCAGATAGACCTGCGGACGTTTCCCCGTACTGGCCAAGTGAGACTCTGTGCGACGGCGCAGTTCCTCGAATGGCTCTGCCCGGCGACGCGGCATGAGCGGCTTGACCCCTCCTTCGACAGAAGCTGTTGGCGCGGCAGGAGCCGTTTTGATATCCGGCAATTGCTCTCCCAAACTGGGATGCAAATTGGTGCCGATGATGCCATCCCGTCGGGTTTCGGTGGCACGCAAACGATCCGAAGCCGTCTTTTCCACCAATGACTGGGGCCACCCTTCCTTCAGGGTTGCGGCCATGCCACCGCGACGCTCGGCTTCCTGAAAAAGCGTCCAAGCTTTATCGGCCAATTGCTGGGTCAACGTTTCGATATACCATGAGCCTCCGGACGGATCCACCACACGACCGAGTTGGCATTCTTCGGCGAGGATGATCTGAATATTGCGCGCCAGTCGCCGGGAAAATTCATCCGAGGGCCGGACACATTCATCAAACGCACCCACTTGCAGACCATTGCATCCTCCAACGATTCCCGCAAAGGCTTCGGTCGTGGTCCTAAGCAAATTCACATGCACATCTAGAACGGTTTTGTTCCAGCGTGTGGTGCGTCCATGGCAAATCATCATTTGGGCATCAGAGCTTCCCCCAGCCGCGCCCACCGCCCGGGCCCAAAGCAAACGGGCCGCCCGCAATTTTGCTATCTCCATGAACAGGTTTGAGCCGAGAGCATAGGTGAAAAGGAATCGTGGTCCGCTCTCCTCAACCCCAACACTACGCTGATCCATGGCGCGAAGGTATTCGACACCGGTCGCAAGTCCAAAACCAAGCTCTTGCACCGCGTTGGCGCCCGCCTCGGCCCAGGCCCCTGCTTGCACTCCTATCGTGCCCAAAGCCAGACCTTCTGACTGCACCCAGCGCATGAGTTGAGCCATATCATCGTAGGCTTTTTCCAAGCCCGCCGGCAGTGATCCCGCTGACACCAGTTCTCCGATTGGATCAGCCATTACCGCCCCATGAAGATCAGTGGCAGGGCGCCCCTGTTGCTTCAGCCAAGCCGTGAGCAGTTGCACTGTCGGCAATGCCGCAACCCCAGCTTGAGCAAAAAGGGGTACCGCCGAAAGATCTACCCCAGCCAATGCCTGCGACACGGCTTCTGTATCAGTAAGGATGAGACCACGACCTTCAGTCCCGATCGCTGGATCAAGACCACGACGAATCGCCGGGTGCAAGGGCAGACTGACCGCATTCTGTCCCTGTTGCAGATCATGTAAAAGAGCCGCATTGTAGGCCTTGAGATTTGCCCCGTCCGGTTCCTGGCAAATATGCCAACCCTCATTCCTTTGTCCAAGCGGATCACTGCCACGCACAAAGGGCGGCAATCCGGGCCACATTTCAGATAATGCGGCCGTGTCTTCGGCGGTATAAATGGGCTGAAGGTCGATCCCCTCGGGTGTCCGTGTAATCAGCTTCTTTTCGAAAGGCGCTCCACCGAGAAAAGCCTCCGCGGCCTTGCGCCAGTCGGCCGGAGTGGCCGCCTGAAAATCGGTAAAAAGTTGGGAGACATTTTCATTACTCATATCAATTCAAGACTTCGACCGTCGCCTCGTAGCGGCGGTTGTTGACGGTCAGCGCATAGCGCGACGTCTTGCCCGGAACTGCGGACACAGGGGGTGAAGCTTGGGATACGGGAGCTGAAACAGGTGCGGGAGTAGCCACGGGCGCCGGTGCTGCGGGAGCTGCTGCTTTTGGTTTGTAGAAATCTGCCGTCTGTTGCGGGAACATGGCATAGAGCACCGCGTTCTCGTCACTGACCGGAATGCCCTTGGCCGCCAAATCCTCACGGAGCTTGGGCATGCGGGGTTCTAGCAGATCGGCCGGGCGTCCGGAAACCGGATCCTGCTTCGCCTGCTTGCTAGCCAATGCCTGCAGTTCCGCATTCACCACGCCCGGGGGACGTCCGTATTTGCATAGCGCTACATCAATTGTCGCCTGGGCCAGATTCTTCCAACGGCCAAATTTGACGTTAAGCATGGCCTGAGTCCCCACGATTTGAGAAGTAGGCGTGACCAATGGGATCCAGCCAAGGGCTTCGCGCACCACCGGCACTTCGGCCATGACCTCATTGAAGCGGTCAGCCATTTTCATTTCCACGAGCTGAGTGCGGAAATTGCTGAGCATACCGCCTGGCACCTGGTAAGTGAGCGCATCACTATCCACCCGCTCATTGGCCGGGCTCATAAACTTAGTCAGTTCCTTCGCCACACCCTGGAAATATTTACTCAGTTCGATCAGGGTTTTGGTATCGTAGTTTGAAACCCGGGGGTGCCCGACCATGGCGGCTTGCATGCGAAGAGTGTCGGGCTGACCCGTGCCATTGGCAAAAGGTACAATGGAAGTATCCACGGATTCTGCACCGGCATCTATTCCCGCCATGTAGGAGGCGAGCGCGAAACCAGCCGTCTCGTGACTGTGCACTACAATAGGAATATTGTGCCGGGCCTTGATGGCCTTCACCAAATCATAGGTAATGCGCGGGGTAAGCAGCCCTGCCATATCCTTGAGGCAGATCGAATCACACTCCATTGCAGCCAATTCATCCGCCAGTGCGGCTAGTTTGGCGGAGGTATGCACTGGACTTGTCGTGTAACAAATGACGCCTTGGGCGTGCTTGCCGAGGGATTTTACGGTGCTGATGGCGGTGCGAATGTTTCGCATATCATTGAGAGCGTCGAACACCCGGAAGATATCCATCCCATGTTTTGCGGCGCTGCGCACAAATGCCTCGACCACATCATCGGGGAAACTGGTGTATTGGACGATATTCTGGCCGCGCAAAAGCATCATGTGCGGCGTGTTTGGTGCGGCAGCCTTAAGTTGATCGAGCCGGTCAAACGGGTTTTCACCCAGGAAGCGCAAGCAGGAATCGATGGTAGCCCCACCCCATGTCTCCAAAGCGCCAAAGCCCATGGCATCGAGTGACGCGGTCGACGGCAACATTTGTGCCGTGGTCATGCGCGTAGCGGCGAGTGACTGATGTCCGTCACGTAATACGGTGTTGTTGAAAATAATAGGGCTCATGATAGGGCTAGGGTTACTTTTTGGTCAGTTGTAGTAAGAAATTGGCAAACTGGGTCTGCATACAAGACATTGATCAGAATATCATAAGATTTTATGACGGTCTGTCCAAGCGCATCTTGTTTGTTACTACGCACGGATTGTCCGGAAACAATCAGTTCTCGACCAATAGCGGGAGTCTTCGTTTGTTTGAAACTGAATTCTATGAAGCTTCTGGTTACCAACGACGACGGCATCGACTCCATTTTCCTCCACGAACTCATCCATGCGCTTCGCAAGGCCGGGCACGATTTGTATGTTGTAGCTCCGGTTACGGAACAGAGCTGGACGGGTGCTTCAAAAACACGCCACCGTCCCGTAAAATCCGCCGCGATCGACTGCGGCTTTGGTTGTTCGACCTGGACTGTCGATGGCACTCCTTCCGATTGCGTCAATATTGCCCTCGCTCACCTCTTACCCACCGAGGTCGATGGCGTCGTCAGTGGAATCAATGTCGGTTTCAATTGTTCTCTCGGTTTTATCCTCGCCAGCGGCACGGTGGCTGGAGCGTGGGAGGGCGCGCTGCACGGCCTGCCGGCACTCGCCGTGTCACAGGATGTCACGGAGGAAGTATACTCGCATCTGAAAGAGCATGAGGGAGAAATCGGCGAGGAACTTCACGTCACCTTGAAAACATCGGCGGCCCACACCGCGAGGCTCACGGGAGAGCTCTTCGCGGTAATGCCCAGGAACAGCTTCACGGTGCACAATATTAATTTCCCCTTCCCCTGTCTGCCAGAGTCTCTGGTCCATTCGACTGTCCCCGCCCAAGTGCAGGCACCGGGACTATTCACGCCTGCCGATGTCGATGGCTCCCACCGCCTGCTTTGGGGAAATATCCAGGACGTATCCCCGGCAGAACCATTGACCGACATCAAGTGCCTTGCGCAAGGAGCCATCAGTCACAGCGTCCTGGACTACCGGCGGCTGGGACACGCCTGATTCAGGCGGATGGGGTGCGACATCATCTCACGAACGAAAATCCGATGCGCAGGGACGAAGTTCGCTGATCGTAATCGATCAAACTCTCACTGTAGCCCTCCCAATATTGGATCAGGAAATAGGAGGCAAAATCGAAAACCCGATCAAATTGAACCGGGAAAGATAGATCTGCTTGCAAGCTGCCCTTGTGCCCTCCGTGCCCGATCCGTCCCGTGAGGGCCAAGGATAATCCTTCGTTTCTGCCCAACACCGCTAGCAATTCCACATTGCCCCGATACTTCCTGATATCGGGATTATTATCCAAATCTGCGACGTAAGTCCAAATTCTTGGCGCCAGGATCAAACTCCAGCCATCAAAACGACCAAAGGCCACCCCCGGCCTAAAATAGGCCATATTGACACTGCGTGAAGCCAGACCAGCTCGCCCGTTTGACTCATGCTTGAGTCCCAATTGGTATCCCAACCATTTCGCCCCACCTCCAGCATCCGGCTTAATCACAGATTGTGACTCCAATATCAGCTCTGGCATGTAACTCGTATCGTAAAACGGGCTGGAATTCGCATTGATGTCCCAAAGGGAACGCTGGGTGAAACCGAAATACAAGCTGCGCAATGCCGGCAAAGCCTCCCCTACCGTGGCCTGTTCACCCAGCAGACGATATTTGAAACTGAACTGAAATTTAGCGGCCTGCGTCTCATCGCCATAAATAAAATAAATCGATTGGTGCGGGCTCAACCGACCGGCAAACGTGCGCTTGATCGAAGCTTCGATCGTCCTCGGTGGGGCAAAATTGCTTAATGGCGCAACGGCCGGAGCGTCTATGGCGACTCGTTCAAGGGTTTCGATGGCCACCTTAGCCACCGCAGGAACTTCAATCTCCAACACCAATCTACCCCGCGCGTCCGCCGGTAAAATCACCCGAAATTCCCTCACCGCAAAACCGCCGGCTCCCACCGCCACTCGTCCACCCATTGCTGGTGCAGTCAACTCCACCGTCCAGCTTTGCTCTGCATTCGATAGTCTGCCTGCCAAAGTAACTGGAATCTCGATCAAGGTTTCCCGTTCCGCGGGGTTCAGGATAAGTAAATCCAATCGTATTTCCGCCCCAACCGCCACGGGTGCCGGGGGCGCGACCAGATTGAACACGACCGCATGGGCGGAGAGTGTCAGACTCAGCAACCCTGCGATCAATCGGAACTTTAGCATCCCTCATCCATATTCAACCTGGGCTGCACGCCAAGTATTCCCTTGCTGCCTGCATCTGTTCTTTGCCTTCCACACCCTTTGTGCTTTCTTCAATCTTTCATGATCGAAGTCGAAAACCTAACTCGCGTCTTTCGCACCTACAAAAAGCAACCCGGCTTTTGGGGTGGAGTAAAAGGACTGATCAAACGCGACTTCGAGGAAACTGCCGCGGCCAAGGACATATCGTTTTCCATCAAGGAAGGTGAATTCGTTGGTTTTCTCGGTCCCAACGGTGCGGGTAAAACCACCACCTTGAAAATGTTGTCCGGTCTGATCTATCCGACAAGTGGTTCAGCCCGGGTTGCCGGATTCGACCCCACCAAAAGGGAATCGGCTTATCGTAGATTATTCGCCCTGGTGCTGGGCCAGAAAAATCAACTTTGGTGGGACCTGCCGGCCATCGAATCCTTTAATTTGCTGCGATCGATCTATGCGCTGCCGGCCCAGCAATTTCAGAGCACATTGGACGAGCTCCTCGATCTGCTCGATGTCCGCGCCAAGGTGGATGTGATGGTGCGTGAGCTCTCCCTCGGTGAGCGCATGAAAATGGAACTCATCGCTGCCCTCCTGCATCGACCCCGGGTCCTTTTTCTGGACGAACCCACCATCGGCTTGGATGTGATTTCGCAGAAAGCCGTGCGCAATTTCCTGCGCAACTACAATCGCCAGCATCGCGTCACCATCCTGCTGACCAGCCACTACATGGATGACATCAAGGCCCTGTGCGAACGGGTCATCGTGATTCACAAGGGAGAGAAAATCTATGACGGTGCCCTTGATCGTCTGGAAGGCTCTTCCGGCAGTCGCAAAAAGAACATCACCTTTCTGCCGGCAATCGCAGCCCAGGACAATTCAGCTCAACCGGCATTCCCCGAAAACTGGCAATCCCAGCACGGTGAAACCACTCGCGACGATGAAGGTAAATTCACGCTGCAGGTTCCCAGCGACAAGGTCGTGGCGGTCTCCCAGGAAATTCTAACTACGGGTCCGGTCGCAGACATCACCATCGAAGATATCCCTCTCGAGGATGTCATTGCAGAACTGTTCAGCACCCGCTGATCACTCTTGGAAAAGTTCCGGCAGAGTCGGGATTTTCCAAGTGGGCACCAATTCGCCCATCAGGGCCTCCAGGCCGGCGAGAGCCTTCAATGCTGCAGCCACCAGAGTTTCGCGTTCACAAAGGGCGTCAACCCTGACCCAGGAGAGTTCTTCGGCAGACAGATCTCGCTCAACATTTCGGCCCAAGCCGAATGAGGGCAAAGACTCGCCTCTGCGCATTCTTAGTTCACGCACGAGACGAAAATTGATCTCCGCCAATGAACCATGCAGCACATGTTGGGCTGCGGAGAGTTCACCTCTATCAATCTTCTGCCTGATCCACACGAAATCCACCATGGCTCGGTTGGCCATATCCACCATTTGACCATCGGATAAGCGCACCCCCCTAAAGTTCGAAGCCACTTTGGCATAGAAGTCTCCCCATGATTCTTCACCCTTGAGCACAGAGTAGCCCTCACGAACACAGGTGTTAATTTCGTTCAGAGCCGTGCTCAATTTTGCGCTGTGCCGATCAAGGCCCAAGGCCATGCCGATACGGGCCAACCTGAGTATGCCTTGCGGGACAATGATCAAATCTATCTGTCCGGCATCGAAGAGCACCGTTAATTTCTGCACCCCACCCGTGGCCGGTCGTAGACATTGCATCTGATACTTATGATCCGGCAGGACCAGCTGCCAATCCGTATTAACCAGCCTGGTCGGTTCAGTGGTAACGATATGAAAATCAAAATCCGATCCTTGGCTCGAGGTGTCGTTTCCCGAGACGGAAGACGCATTGGAACCAAAGAGGACTGCCGCCCGGATGGTTGTTTCTCCATCGATCCAACCCTTGACGGCTTGATACAGCGACTGACTCATCGGCTCATTGTTCAAGGGTCAACATGAGCGCAAGGAAATCAGAATTTCCGTGCCCTGGAGACCCGGACCGGCATGGATTTCACCCCGATGAAGTCGGATAATCTCTTTCGCGAGAAACACCGCGATCCGTCCCTGATTGGGGACGCCGTCTTCAATGGGTTCCGGCAGTATGCCCTCCAATTCAAGATTGCGGCCCTTGACTGAGATTAAAGCGGTCAATTCATCTTTGGATCCGGTTGAACGTAGTTGCAAAGCCAGACCCGGATTACCCCGTCCGGTCTGATTCTCAGCCAGAGTATCAATCAGGGCAGAAAGCGCGAATTCCAATAAATCAGCCGCGACCGGTAACCGCACCGCATCCGGCCCCACCTCGACCTCGGCTTTGCACGTTTCACCTAGTTTCGTCACCAGATCCCGCAAATCGATTTCAACCGGATCAGCTTCATCCAGATTCTGCATGAGGCCCAACCGCTTGTTCAATCGCTCGAGACTGCCGATATCAGCCTTGAGGGTCTTGATCATCCCGGCAGACATCTGACGACCCGGCACTTGGCGAAATGTAGCCAAAGAAACCAGCGCGTTGCCCAGTTCATGGCTGAGGGTGAGGGCCAGTTCATGCAGCAAGCTGCGACGCTCCTCACGGCTGCGAATCATGGCATCATGCACCTCGGCACTCGCTTCTTCCCAAAAAGCCCACACTCCCCCCGTCTCATCCACCAGTCCGGCGCTGGCCCGAAATGGTTGATCGGGTAAAGGCGAAACCCGGCAAACTTCACGGGACCGTCGCACTTGCCCAATCAAATCACGCACCACCAAAGGAACCTGACGGGGCGGGGCTTCGCCGGAAGCCAACAGAAGCGTGCTCGGTAGATATTTTGACCCCAGATTCTTTTGCTCCGCCATCTGGGAGAGACGGGACAATTGGGTGGAACGGGCCAGAAAGTGCCGGAGTAACCGGGCAAAGAAGACCGCCCTGGTGCGATCAGCCTCGTCGTAGGGTTGCCCATCATCTCGCACGCCCAACGCGATCAAACCCAGCAATCGCCCGTTGTCATGAATGGGCACCAGCAGTCGTGCGCCCCACATCGCGAGTCGATTACGCACGGCCAATTCCGCCACCGGATCGGCTGGGCTGTCCCAAATGGTCCCATCAATCACCACCGGTTGCTTTTCCAAAAAGGTCACCAAAGGATCATCCAAGCCAAAGAAGGAAGTTCCCCGATCTGCCCGAAAACCTTCTCCTTCCCGTAAGAAAAATACCGTGTGAGAAGCGTGCAATAATTGCCGCGAGGAACGACGAAATTCTGCAATCAAGCGGTCGCGGGTATCCAGATTTTCCACTGCTCCCTCGAGAAAATCCCACAACTCGGCCGCATCATGAACCTGCGACTGTTTCGGCACCGCTTTGCTGATTTCAGAACGATGCGTCTTCTCCATCATGATCGCGACCATCGATTGCTTTTCCGCCAACTCCTCGAGTATATCCAAATAATCGCTCAGGCGAACGGTGCTTTCTTCGTAGGACAGAAATACCTTTCCCCGTTGGGCTAATTTGGCCTGCTCAAAAGGTAGACTGCGTGGTTCACCTACAAATACGGTTGGATAGTCCACCAGGAACGGCGGCAAATCCGTCTCCGCCGTCGCATCAAGCACCACTACGGCGGAAAACCCTGGTCGTGATCCACTCGGAAAACTTTCCGCATTAAGCCGCAGCACCGAGCGTCCGCGAGGTATCTGACGTTCCCACGCCGCGGCTAAATCATCATCAGCTGTGGCTAGAATCAGGAGGCTCGGCATGGAAGAGTTATACGAAAGGTTGCACCACGACCGGCCACTGGAGGATCCACCGCTATGGTCGCTTTCAGCCCGCTGAGTATGTCGCTACATATGGCTAATCCAAGTCCAAACCCTGTAGATTTGCTGGATTGAAACGGTTGGAACAAACGCGGGAGCATATCCGCTGCAATTCCAGGTCCATTATCTTCAATTACCAGATGAACTTTCCCGGCCTGAATCGTGGTGCTCAGTTTTATCCAACGCTCCTCTTCCTGCTCCGTGACTGCTTGAATGGCGTTAAAACATAGATTTAACAGCACTTGTTTGACTGCGGTGGGATCGGTGTAGACCAGATCCGGTGTCGCCTGGAAGTCCTTGATGATTTTAATATGACGGTCTTCCGCTTTTGCGGCCGCCAACTCTATACTCGAATCCACGACCTCGTGCAGTTCGATCATACGAGGAGCATAGGCTCGAGGGGTGGCCAACTCCAACAGCTGTTCCGTCAGTCGATCAATACGGGAAACCTCCTCGCCAATCAGTCGGAAGAATTTCTCCCGAAAAGCCGGATCTCCATAGTGATCCGGCAGCAACTGGACAAACATCTTGATGGTAACGAGCGGGTTTCGGATCTCATGCGCCAGACTCGCCCCCAGCAATCCAACTGTCGCCAATTGCTCAGCATGTTGGGCTTTGACCGAATATTGCGCGCGTTCCATCGCGCTCTCAATGATGGAAGCCAACTCAAACAACTGTGCCACTTGCGGGTAGGTGAAGGGACGACGTGTCACCGGAACACTCACCGCCAAAACCAAGCTTAAGATTTTTCCGCCCGATGCCACCATGACGCCAAGACCCTTCTCCGCCATAAACTGCTGCAATTCGCGTTCATGCGAGTCGAGTCGTTGACGGGACAATCTTTCCGGGGTGGCCCAACGCAATTCACTCAGGGCTTTTATGACCGGACCATTCGCCGGCAATTCCATTTCACTACCCCGGAGTTGACCATTCCCATGCGTCAACACATGGGCGGACGATGTATTAGCCCAACTCTTCAGCAAATGGACAAAAGCCGGCTCAAGATGCTCGGGCCGGGATGCACTTCGGGCGGCTTCAAATGCCGCGCGCCGGGCATCCTCTCCCTTCAGATTCAGGTCGAACACCAATTGAAACCAAGGCCCAGCCGATGACGCGAACCAGAGGCCCAGACCAATGGCCAGAAAGAAGGAAATGGGCTGTGAAACCAGCATCGCGAAAAGTTCATTCGCTGCCCAGACAAAGAGAGTCACGGCCATCACCAGAAACAATTTCTGCAAGCCGATGAACAGCATGTGCCGCGCATCGAAGACCCGCGAGGTCAACATCGCCCACGCCGTGGCTCCATAGAAAATCAACACCACGATGGGCTGGAGCTGGATATAAATCGGCTGATGATTGATGACGTTCAACAACATCAAACCGATGGCTGTGAAACACGCGGCACATCCGCCCAGGAGCAGCACCTGCAATTCCAATTTTTGCACACCGACCGTGGTTCGGGCCTGCCACAACGTCTGCACACACAACACCAAATAAAGACCAATTACACCGGCCATGTAGGCATAATAGCCCCAGCCTCGAATCCGGTTTTCCGCCGTGGAATGCCCCGGGATAAACCAATCGGTGAAACAGAGCCCGGCGAGAATCAGCCCGATCAAGCCGGCCAGCCACCACCGGCGGGGATGCCAGAATCCCACGCTGCTACGGACACTTTCCTTCACCACCCACAAGTGGGCCGGCAGGAACGCGCCCACCGCGCAGGCAATCCGCAACCAGTAAAGCCCATTCTCGCTGAACATCGCCAATTCCAAACAAAGCAACCAAAGGGCGACATGCAGGGAGGCTGAAAAGAAGACCCGATTGATCACCCGGCCGGGATTGGCCCAGAGCGCAAACGTCCCCATGGCCGCAGCCGCTACCGCAGCCAGCACTGCTGGATTAAAAATTATTTGCTCAAGACCAAACATGCATTTGTGCCGGATAATCCGTGGGAATTGACCAGAGTTACGTCATGGGCGATGGCCCTGGCTTGCGACGATAAATTTAATGAGCAGTCCGGATCGGGATACTGCCAATTGACGGTGGGCGGAATCAACTCATCCGCCAGACCCAGGGCCGCTGCCCCAATTTGGATTGCACCGGCCGCACCCAACGGGTTGCCGATGGCACCCTTAATCGAAACAACCGGCAAGCCCGCGAGCTGATCTCCAAATACATGCTGCAATACTTGAGCCTCCGCCCGATCGATCAGTTTATGCCCGGGCCCCCAGGCATTGATACATTCGATCTCATGCAATCGCCGGCCGGCATTGGCCAAGGCCAGACGGATCGCATCCCCCAACCCATCCACGGGCTTGTCGACCGGATCGGTCGCATAAGCATAACCCTCGATATAAGCGTATCCGGGTCGGGGACTTTCCTCCGGTTCGAGCAGGAACATGCAGGAACCTTCGCCAATGACTCCGGTCGTGCGCCATCGATCAAAGGGTCGGCACATTCTTTCCGGCATCTCCGCACTTTCCGGGGATAATCCGGCCATTCTCAATTCGAGCATCGGATGGAAGAACAGCGGGGCCTCGGTGCCACCACAGATGGCCATCTCTGATTCTCCGCTAGCCACGCGCAAGGCAGCATGCCCGATCGCATCCAATCCTGAGCAGCATGCACTTTGCAAAGTAAGTGTCTGGGTTGCCCCTCCAATCTGTTCAGCAATCGCACCAGCGATGGCACTGACCGATGAGCTGAAAACCGCACTGGGCAAACCAAACTCCGGTCCCTTGCGTACGATGCGATCCATGATCTTGTTCATCACCCCAAAATCCATCAGGGACGCACCCGCAATCACCAGCACCTTGTGGTCCTGCAAATCACCTATACGTGAGCCCGGCATCACGGGCCGCCAATTCCGCCCCGACCACCGCAAACTGGGTATGTCGCGGTAATTTTGTCAGACTAAATTCGTGCGACAGCTCATCAAAGGAGGCATCGCTCACTTCAGCTGCCACGAAATCACCATTTCCGTATTTATTTAGCGTTTGGAGTTCCCGCACGCGTGAAATGGATTCCTGTAATCCATTCCAAAAATGTGTCCGCCCTACCCCGGCTGGGGTGACCGGCCCGATGCCAGTAATTTTGACGCGACGTTGCTTCATCGCAATCCTCCCACCGAAAGTGTTTTGGATTTAATGTGATTCACGACTTGATGGCAGGAAATGCCATTCTGACCGTGGTGCCCTTGCCGGCAGTCGATTCGAAATTGAGTGAAGCACCGTGGCTGCCGAGCAGATGTCGGCAAATACTGATACCCAGCCCCGTGCTCGACTTGCTGCTGAAGCCCCCCCGAATGGCTTTCTTGAGTCCATCGGCGGTCATGCCTGAACCGTTGTCACTAATGGAAACCTCACATTTACCCTCATTGATGGTCACATTCATCGTCAGGATGGTGGCCCCGGCCTCCAATGCGTTTTTGAACAGATTCTGAAAGATGCGCATGAGCTCAAATTTTGATCCGCGCACCACGGCTTTTTGCAGACCTTCAAAGTGAATGGCCCCATTTTCAAAAAAGATCACCTGCCTGACCTCATTCGCGATGCCAACCAAATCCACTTGAGTGTAGTCCGATTGATGACTGGCTGCCAGGCGCCAATTTTCCGAGAGGTGGTGACAATATTCAGCCGCCTTTTCCACGATGGCAGCATACTCCTTTAGTTTCTGCGCGGCATCTTCATTGGTATTGGCCATGGCCCTCGCCTCTTCAGCCAACAATGCTCCATACCCAATCACTACGGTGAGGGGGTTATTAAGGTCATGCACCAATTCCACTGACGCCCGGGATTGCCAGATGTGGGGTTCCGCCGCCTCAATCTCACGTTTGAGGGCCTCATTCATTTCCTGATTCTGGCGGTTTATACTGGTCTGTTGTCGTCGCATCCTCGTCGCCGCGGTCTGCTTGCGCACCGCTTCGATCAATTCGTTCACGTCTGGTGGTTTGCGCAGGTATTGGTTCGCTCCCGCGACCATGGCCTGCTGAGCGGTGTTCAACGTGCCATAGCCTGTGAGCATGATGACCGACACATCTCTGTCTATCTTGCGCAACTCTTCCAAGGCTTTGATGCCATCCATCTCCGGCATGCGAATATCCAGCACCACGGTGGCATATGGTTTGGCTTTAAGCTTATTCAATGCCTCAACTGCCCGCGAGGCCGTTTCCACGGTAAATTCCGTCGCCAAAGTAAAGGCAATGGACTCTCGCGGGCCATATTCATCGTCCACCACCAACACGAGTGGTTTGCCGCCGGGATCGGCTGAGACTGGAGAAATGTCTGTCACCATGATATTGCAGTAACCTTATTTTAATGAGCTAATGGCATCATCCTGAATATCAGCGTGTTTGCAGTTCACGCTGGCATGTGTCAAGGAACGCATCTGGCATTCATTTGCAGTTAACCTTCAGAGCCATTCTTTACGTGAATTTTACCGTCATCGCCCTCATCGCCGCCGCCCTTTCTTCTCTGATCACCTGGCTCTTTTTGCGTCAACATCAGGCCACCTTGATCGAGCGTTTGCATTCACGCGGAGCCGATCTCGAACGAGCCAACCTGGAGCTAGGTTCAATACGGTCCAGTGAGAGCGAATTACGCACCCAACTTGCCCGCGTCGAAACCGCCCTCAGCGCGGAACGTGATGCCCACACACGGCTCTCCAATGAATTCAAGGCTCTGTCCGGCGAAGCATTGAGTAAAAACAACGATGAGTTCCTCAAACTCGCCCGTGAATCTTTTGCCAAACTGCACCAGCAATCCGCCGATGATCTGGGTAAACGCCAGCAAGCAATCGATTCTCTGGTCAAGCCGCTCACCGAATCGCTGCAAAACGTGAATTCAAAAATCGGTGAAATCGAAAAATCCCGCGCTGACGCCTATGGCCGATTGTCCGAGCAGTTGAAAAACTTGGGCACCGCGCAAAATCTACTCCAAGCCGAGGCCGCCAAACTCACCACCGCCCTCAGCTCGACTACCACTGCCGGCACCTGGGGGGAATTGCAGCTCCGCCGCGTCGTCGAGATGTCCGGCATGTCATCCTATTGCGATTTCGACGAGCAAAGCAGTGTCACCACCGATGATAAGAGATACCGGCCCGACGTCGTTGTGCGTCTGCCCGGTGGTCAACAAATCGTCATCGACGCCAAAGCTCCCAACGACGCTTATCGCGAAGCGGCCAATGCCAGCGATGAGACCGTTCGCCGCGCTTGTCTCGCCACTCATGCGGCCAAAGTCCGGGGGCACATCGATGCTTTGGGGGCCAAAAATTATTGGGAGCAGTTTCAACCTTCGCCGGAACTCGTCGTGCTCTTTCTCCCGGGTGATCAATTTCTCTCCGGTGCCCTGCAATCCGACCCCACTTTGATCGACCGGGCCATTGCTAAAAAAGTCCTGCTGGCTACCCCGGCTACATTGATCGCGCTGCTCAAAGCCGCCGCCTATGGCTGGCGCCAGGAAGCCGTTTCCAAAAACGCCGAGGAAATCGCCAATTATGGGCGGCAACTCCATGATCGCGCAGCGACATTCGCTGAACATCTGGAGAAGGTCGGCCGCGGGCTGGACAATGCGACCAAGGCCTACAATTCCGCCGTGGGCTCGTTCGAGCAAACTCTACTGCCCGGTGCACGTAAATTTGCCGAACTGGGCGCCCAAGGCACCAAGGCACTCACCGAACCCGCGATTGTTGAATCAGTCCCCAGAGAAATCACCAAACGCAGCTGAATATGCCGGATGATACCAGCAGTTCCATCGCAGGGGTGTGGCGAATTGTGCGCGCCGAACTTGGCGGTCAACCCATGCCGCCCGATGCCGCTGCTCAGGTGGAATTGGAATTCACCGCCTCCAACTATACCGTGCGGTTTGGCGGCGAAGACACCGACCATGGCACTTACACCATAACGGCATCTCCCGAACTTCACCAAATCGCGATGACGGGGAAAGTCGGCGTCAATGTCGGCAAAACCATACCGGGCATTCTGCAGGTCACAGGCGATCGCATGCGCATCTGCTATGCTCTGGAGGGAACTGCCGCACCCACCCAATTCGAGGCTCCAGCCGGCACATTGTGTTATCTGGCAACTTACCGGCGGAAAGCGCCCACCCTATAAATGCAACCTGAAGATCAGGAATCCGGCGCCATTTGGAAACTGGTATGCCACTATATCGATGAGATGAGTTGGCGCATGCTGGTGGCCGGGGGCTTGATCGCTTTTTTCTTTTTCTATGGTGCGACCAACGCCTTGATCAAATTGACCGGCCGCGAAATCTCATCCTTCAATTTTCCGCCCGGTCCGGTTTTTGGCCTGCTCTGCGCCAGTTTCGTGGTGATTGTGGTCGTGATCATCAAACTGCGGCCCCGCCAATAATTTCCCATGCATCTTTCAGGACTCTTTATCTATCCGGTCAAATCACTGCGCGGCATCGCGGTGTCCTCGGCCCGTCTGGATGATTTGGGACTGGTGGGTGATCGCCGCTTCTTGGTAGTGGACGACCAAGGCCAATTCCTCACCCAGCGCACGCTACCGCGTATGGCACTTATCGAAACCGCATGGGACCGTGATACATTGACGCTTAGTCATCCCGACCACGGCTCGACCGTGGTCAGTCTTGATGCGAACGGCGATCCCGTCCAAGTGCAGGTATGGAGAGACAGCGTGACCGCCGAGGACTGTGGTGATGCAGTCGCCGCCTGGCTTTCTGATTGCCTCCAACACTCCTGTCGATTGGTCCGGATCGGACCCTCTTTTGATCGGACCGTAATACAGGGCAAAGATGGCGTGAGCTTCGCCGATGGCTATCCGCTGTTGGTGATTGGTGATACAACCCTGGCCGATCTCAATAATCGCATTCAGGAACACGGCGAAGAACCGGTGCCGATGGACCGGTTCCGCTCAAATCTGGTTATCAGTGGCAGTGCACCCTTTGCCGAGGACGGCTGGGATCGGTTCCAAATCGGTGAGGTTATTTTTCGGACCGGTGGACCCTGTGCCCGCTGCACCATCCCCACGACCGATCAACAGACGGCTGAGCGTGGCAAAGAACCCTTGCGCACCTTGGCCACCTATCGTCGCGACGCAGACGACCCGAATAGAATCAACTTCGGCCAGAATCTGATCAACGAAAGCAAGCAAGGCTCCCTGCAACTCGGCGACAAGATCTGTTTGTTGTAGGGCGCGACCTTGGTCGCGCCGGATTGGAGGACCGGTCGAACTCGCCTCCCTCCCATTCTTTCTCCTCATCTTTATCTCTTGCCCTGCGAAGCTTCATGCGAAGCAGGGTTCTCCAATCCTGATAAATACGGAATGTGGAAATCAGAAAATCAGGAACGGAGTTTCGGTCTTAACCGCGGATCACACGGATAAACCCGGATCCCCGAACAGACTATTTAACCACGAATGGACACGAATTCACACGAATTTGGGTGTAAGGATCTAACCGCCAATAAACGCTAATCAGCACTAATTATTGTAGGGCTGCACCTTGGTGCAGCCTCGGCGCGACCAAGGTCGTGCCCTACAAATAGTCCCGGTTTTCCAGCTCTATCCATTCGTGTCCTTCGTGTCCATTCGTGGTTCAAAGGATTGGGTCCTTCAGACCTTCGACTTTCGACTTACATGCCCTCCGCCCTTTAGCGGTTTACTGGATCGCTCATTCCCGATCCGTCACGCGGCCTCGATTGGCTTTGTGCTTCGCCCGGTGCTTCTTATCATCAACCATGCGGTTCTTTTGAGCCGGACTCCTTTGCCGGGTTCGTCGCCGTTGAGCTTCTTTCTCCTGTTTTTTCTGCAAAGCTGCGGCCTTCCGCCGGGCCTCCAGCTTGTCACAAAGCTCGTTCCAGGCCTGCTCCCGATTCGCGGTTTGAGAGCGACTGGCCTGACAGCGCACCTCGATTCCAGTGGAACGATGTCGCAACCACACCGTGGATGATGTTTTGTTGATTTTCTGCCCCCCGGCGCCCGTTCCTTTGACAAACCGCTCATCCACCTCATCCGTCCGCACGCACAGCGCGGCCAGCCGTTGATCGATTTGAGTTGGAATTTGCATGCGTGGGACGTTTTTCTGGGGAAACCATTTTCACACTGCCGAGTCAAACCCCCGGTATCCAGCTCAACTCCCTCTCTCTATTATGATTACAGGTCCTGATTGGTCTCAAAAACTCTCCGCAGAAATCGGCAAGGCCGTCATCGGCCAGGATGCCGTGGTCGAACGCCTGCTGGTGGCCCTGCTAGCCAATGGCCACGTCCTCCTGGAAGGCATGCCCGGATTGGCCAAGACGTTGCTGGTCAAATCCCTCGGCACCACCCTCGGCGTGCAGTTCGAGCGTATCCAGTTCACCCCCGATCTGCTGCCCAGTGACGTAGTCGGCACCATGATCTTCCAGCCCAAGAGCGGCGAATTCAGCGTCCATCATGGCCCGATCTTTGCCAATCTGGTTTTGGCCGACGAAATCAACCGTGCGCCCGCCAAGGTGCAGAGCGCCTTGCTCGAGGCGATGCAGGAGCGTCAGGTCACGATCGGCGGCAACACCCATCCCCTGCCACCGCCATTCTTCGTCATGGCCACGCAGAACCCCATCGAGCAGGAAGGCACCTACCCTCTGCCCGAAGCCCAGACCGATCGGTTTCTCTTCAAGCTGATCGTCGATTATCCGAGTGCGGAAGAGGAATCCTCCATGATGCAGCGCTGGGGCCAGGTCACCAAACAGCCTGCCCTGCTCGCTGTTTCCAATGGCGAGGAATTGCTCGCGTTGCGTCCGCAGGTCGACGCCGTGCACGTTTCACCCGCAGTGCAGGGTTACATTCTCGCGCTGGTGCGCGCCACCCGCGCTCTCGCCGAACCGGAAAGCGGCGCGAAACGTTATCTCAACTTCGGCGCTTCGCCTCGCGCTTCGCTCGCCTTGTATCAAGCGGGCAAGGCCCTCGCATGGTTGCGCGGGCAGGACTACCTCACTCCGGCGCTCGTGCAGGACATCTCCGCCGATGTGTTGCGCCACCGTATCGGCCTGACCTACGAGGCCGAGGCCGAGGAAATCACCACCGACAAGATCATCAGCCAAGTCATCGAGCGCACGCCGGTTCCAGCCGCGTCATAACCCATCTTTCTCTTTATCTTTCTCTCACGATGCTCAACCAAACTCCCGGAGTCCCTGACGAAAAATAAAGAGGAACGAGGAAAGATCCTGTAGATGCCCGTCACCGCTACGCCAACACCCATCTCGTCCAGTCCGCTCGCGCTCCTTCGTCAATTGGAGTGGCGGGTCCGCCACGCCGTGGAAAACATGCTCAGCGGCGAATACCGCTCGGCCTTTCGCGGTCGCGGCATGGAGTTTGACCAGGTGGTGCGCTATGAATTCGGCGACGACGTGCGCGACATCGACTGGAATGTCACCGCGCGTCTGGGTGAACCCTATCGCAAAAAATTCGTCGAGGAACGCGAAGTCACCCTGCTGATCGTTTTTGAAGACTCCCCCAGTTTGAATTTCGGTTCGGGTGCCCAAACCAAACGCGAGGCCCTGCTCGAATTGGCCGGACTCGTCATGCTGCTCGGGGCCGTCAATCGCGATCGGGTCGGTTTCGTGCACGCGGCTCCCGGTGCCCATCTGTTTCGTGAGCCCGTGCGCGGTCGCAGTGCCATTCTGCACGCCGCCGCCACCCTGTTGGCCCAACCTGCGCCCGCACCCGCTGCCGGTGCCCCCGACATTCCCTGGCGTCTGCTGGCCCGCGCCGCGCCCAAACACAGCGTCATGATTTGGCTCGGTGATTTTGCGCCGCGCGAACAGCCCGAGGGCTGGATGGTGATGCAACGTCGTTATCAAACCATGGGCTTTCGGGTGGATGACCCGTGGGAAAAGGAACTCCCCGACGACGGGCTGTTCGCCGCCTACGACCCCACCGCCGGACGACTCGTCACGCTCGAGGGTTCGGTCGCGGAACGCGCCGCCCATGCCGCCTGGCGGCGCCAGCGCGAAGCGTCATGGCACAATCTGTTCCCCGACCGACTCGGCCGTATGGTCGTGGGCACCGATGAAAACCGGCTCGATGCCTTGGTTAAATTTTTCCACGCCCGCATGCGGTCCGGCACCGTGCGCTGATCATGATGCTCTCCCTCTCATTCTTCTCCGCCCAATGTCCGATCGCTTTCCTCAGGTGGAACGCGTTGCCCCAAGGTGGACGGGCACATCCTCTTTCTCTTTCTCTTAATCATTATCTTTCTCCCTTTCTGATAAATGTGGAAATCAGAAAAACAGGAATCCAAAATTTCGATCCTTCAGCGGATACGGCGGCAAAAAGTCGATGGATTGTTGGTTTGGGGCTCTCCTCTAAGCCAACCATGCGCTTGGCCCTCAAATTCAATTCCAAAGTTTATCTGGAGGGACGGACTCCCAGCCATCTGCAACCACTTTCCCTTTAACCCTTGGACGACTTCATCTTCAGAAACCCCGTCTGGTTCTCCGCACTTCCAATTGTGCTGCTCATGATCTGGCTGCGGGGTCGGCGGAGTGTGCCCGTGTTGTTGGTTCCTTTTGCCGCGGCCTGGCATCGCCCCTCCCTTACGGCTGCTTCGCGTTGGCCGGTGATCATTGCCGCCGTGGGCCTGATTCTGGTCATCACCGCCTTGGCCCGCCCGCAACGCGTGGAGGACCGGCACGAGGTCAACACCAAGGGCTACGACATCATGCTCGCGATCGATCTTTCCGGTTCGATGTTGGCCGAGGATTACGAAGCCCGGGGTGAACGCATCAACCGGCTCCAAGCCATCAAGCCGGTCATTCAAGCCTTCATCAATGACCGGCCGAGCGACCGGATCGGCATCGTGGTTTTTTCCGGCCGCGCCTACACCATGGCGCCGCTGACCTTTGATCATGATTGGCTCGAACGACAGACCGAACGGCTCAAGGTCGGACTCATCGAGGATGGCACCGCCATCGGCGACGGACTCGGCATCGCCCTGACGCGACTCGAACAAGCCAAACGTCTGGAGGATGGTCTCCGCCAAGGCGCCTTTGTCGTGCTGCTGACGGATGGCGCTAACAATCGCGGTTCACTCACGCCCGAACAGGCCGCGGTCATCGCCAAATCTCGCGGCGTGCCGGTTTACACCATCGGCGCGGGGCAAAGTGGCATCGTGCCGATGCCGGTTTTCGACGACAAGGGGAACAAGATCGGCCTCCGCCGCATGCTCTCGGATCTGGACGAAAACTCGCTCCATCAGATTGCCGAGTCCACCGGCGCCCAATACTTCCGCGCCGCGGACAGTGACACCGTCAAGGACGCCTTTGCCGCGATCGACCAGGCCAAGAAAATCGAGTTCCAGTCCAAGAGTTATCTCGTGACCACCGAGCTGTTCCCCTGGCCCGCCACTCCGGGGTTGGTCGCCCTCTTGCTCGGTGCCCTGCTCGCCCGGCAACCTTGGCGCAAGGAGGTCGGCACATGAGCTTCGCCGCGCCCCATCTACTTTGGTTGATCGTGCTGCCGCTAGGCTTGCTGATCTGGGAACTGCGTCGTCGTCGTCGACAGCGCACCACGTTTCACCCCAAGATCCTTCAAGCCGAAGCCGGCCAGAACGAGTTGCGCCTCCAAGGTCACGGTGCCACCCAATTGATTCGCGCGCGGGTCTGGCTCTACCTCGGTTTGATGCTGGCCGTCGCAGCGCTGGCCCGCCCGCAATGGGGCAAATTGGAGGAACCGGTCTTCGATCAATCCCGCGAAATCCTGATCGCGATCGACCTGTCGCGCTCGATGCTCGCGCAGGATATCAAACCCACCCGGCTGGATCGGGCCAAGCTGCTGGTCACGAGTTTGCTCGAAAAACTGGAGGGCGAGCGCGTGGGCCTGATCGTGTTTTCCGGCACCGCATTTTTGCAGAGTCCGCTCAGCGCCGACTATGAAATCCTGCGCGAATTCCTCCCCGCCCTCGACCCGGATTATCTCCCCGAGGGCGGCACGAATTATCGGGCCTTGCTCGAGACCACCATTCAAGCCTTCACCACCAGTGCCTCCGCCGACCGTTTTCTTATCGTGCTCAGCGATGGTGAAACCACCGACAAAGACTGGCAGGAGGTCGTCGAAAAATTGCAGAAGAAAAACATCCGCACCATCAGCCTGGGTATTGGCACCACCGGCGGCGCGATGATCCCTGATGGCACCGGTGCTTTTGTGAAGGACGAACGCGGGGCGGTCGTGCTGTCGAAACTCGAAAACAGCACGCTTCAGGAATTGGCTCAAAAGACCAAGGGCGTCTATCAGGATGCCAGCACGTGGATCGATCTCGCGGCCGTGATCAAGGAAACCGTCGAGGCCGGCCGCAAAGGTGAATTCGTGGAGCAAAGAACCGTGCGCAAGGTTGAGCGTTTTCAATGGGCGCTGGCTCCGGCCCTCTTCTTTCTGCTCATGAGCTTCTGGCGCGAATTCCCGGTGCGACCCCGCCCACGCGCCATCAAGATCACCGCCGAAAAAATCAAAACCGTGTCGGGTGCAGCATTGGCCATGATGCTGATCTTTTCCGGGGCGCATAAGCTGCGTGCGCAGGAAGCCCCGGCCGAACCCGAGTTGTCGCCCTTGGGCAAGATCGTGGGCCGGCTCGCGGCGCAAAACGAATCCTCGGGCCGCGACTGGGCGGAGATGGCACGGGAAACCGTGACCTGGGGTCAGAAATTGCAGACCGAGAAACAACCCGTGTCGGAGGGACCCGTGCGCGATGCCCTCAAAGCCGTGGCCCAAGGCTCCAAACTCGACCCCGACACCGCTGATTGGGACCAACTGCGCTCGGAACTCGAAGCCTTGCTCCAAAAACCGGAAGATCAGCAGCAACAACAGGATCAGGAGCAGGAACAAAACCAGGACCAGCAGGATCAGGACAAACAAGACCAACCGCAGGACGGTTCAAAACAGGATCAGCAACAATCCAAGCAAAACCAGCAGCAGGAGTCCTCTTCCGATCAATCCCAGGAAGACCAAGGCAAGCAGCAGGATGAGCCCAAAGAAAAATCCGAAGAGGAAAAACAAAAAGACGCCCAAGACGCCTTTGGCGATATGAAGCAGGACACTCCCCCACCGCCTCCGCCGAGCGAAATGCAGCAGGTCGGTGGTGCGCAGGAAAAGAAAGATCAGAAGCCCGAGCAAATGGATCCCGCCCTCGCCATGCCGTTGCAAAAACTGGAAAAAATTCGCGAACAGGATTCGCCGGCCACACTCTTCCAACTCATGGAAGGCAAACCGGAGAAAGACCCGGATAAGAAAGGTAAGACCTGGTGATTTTCATGCAATTCGTCCGCCAACTCATTTGTTTCTCCCTGCTCGTCACCACCGCGCTGGCTCAAAGCGTTTCGTGGTCCGACGCCGGCACCGGCGACCCCGCCGACGTGCAACTCATCTTCGATGAATGCTCCCCCGACGGCACCCCGATCCCACCCGCCATCAATGGCGTGAGATTCACTTTCCGCGGCCAGTCCGAACAGACTTCGATCATCAACTTCTCGATGAGCCGCTCGGTGATCATGTCCTACCGGTTGCAGAGCAGCAATGTGGGGCAGATTCAAATCCCCGCGTTCAAGGTCAAAACCAACAAGGGCGAACTCACCGTCCCGGCCTACAACACCGGCACCGTGAAGCCCGGGCCGGAGACGGACATCAAAGCCCGGCTGCAGACCGACCGCAAAACCGTGTGGGCCGGCGAAGTGTTTCCCTTGGTTTATTCACTTGATGCCGCCCGGCGCAATTTCAGCAACTTCGGCGGCAACATTGAATGGGATCCCACGCCCCTGTTGGTCGAGGATTGGTCCAAACCAGAAATCAGCGAAGCGACCCGCAGCGGGGAGGCGCGGCTCAATTTCATCTTTCGCACCCGGGGATACCTGAAAGCGCCCGGCAAGGTTCGGCTCAAACCCCTCAGTCAACTGGTCAACCTGTCCCTCCCCTCGGCTGGTTTCCGTTTGTTCCAGCAGCAACGCATCGAACAGGTAGCGATCAGCACTGATCAACCTGAGATCAATGTGCGGCCCCTGCCTCTGCCCATGCCCGATTCCTTCAGCGGCGGCGTGGGGCAATTCAAACTCAACTCCAAGGTCATTCCCCGCACGGCCACGGTGGGTGAGCCCATCACCTGGACGCTCGAACTTACCGGCACCGGCAATTGGTCCGATGTCGCCGGTCTTCCCTCCCGCTCGGTATCGCAGGATTTCCAAGTCATCCAACCCCAAGCCAAGCGCACCGTGGAGGAAGGCAAACTCTTCGATGCCACTTTGACTGAGGACGTCGTCCTGGTCCCCACCAAACCCGGCACCTACACGCTGGGTTCGGTCGAGTTCAGTTATTTCGATCCCCAGACCGGCAAATATCAGACCTTCCGCACCCCGGCCACAACGGTGACGGTCACGCCTGCTGCAGCGCCCAAGTTCAACGTCACGCCCGTCGATGCCGCCAGCGTCACCACCGAACCCACGCCTGCAATCGTGGCGCCCGAGCCGCCGCAGAATCCTGCCGGTATTCCTCGCGACCCCATCGCCGGATCCGATCCGGTCTACGGTCCTTTCAAATCATTCAATTTTTCCCTGGCCGCAGTGTTGGCGCCTTTGGGTGGCGTTCTGATCATTTGGCTCATCCTCGCCTACCGCCGCGCCCGGCAAAACGATCCCCGACGCTCCCGCCGCGAGGCGCGCAAACGCCTCGCCACCACGCTTGCAGAGCTACGCTCCCAGCTGCCTGCTTCGGGCTCAAACCTGTCCGCCATAGCCTTGGCGAAGGCGGAGCTCAATGCTCAAAGCTATAAGCTCCTCCTCCGTTGGCAGCATGATGCGGCTCAACTCTGGGGCGTGCCTCACGCCGCTCCCGCGCCCCAATCACTGGAGGATCAAACCTGGATCGATCTTTGGACGGAGTCCGACCACACGCTCTACGGCGCAAAGATTGAACTGCCGTCGGATTGGATTCCGCGCGCCGAAGCTGCCTTGGCCTCCACCAAAGTTTCCGGCACCGCGCTCTGGCGCACCTTGCTGCCCAAGAACCTGCTGCCGTTTCTGGGCGTTGTATTGGTATTGCTGACGGTTCCCTCCCTGCACGCAGTAGACACAACTCCGAACTCCCATCTCCCATCTCCTATCTCCCACTACAATCAAGGCAACTACGCCGCCGCTGAGAAAGCTTGGGCGGAGTCGGTGGATAAAACCCCGACTGACTGGATCGCGCGGCACAACCTGTCCCTCGCTCTGGCGCAGCAGCAACGTTGGGCGGAAGCTGCAGCCCAGGCCACGGCTGCCTTCGTGCAAAACCCGCGCAATGAAGCCGCCCGCTGGAATCTCACCTACGCCTACAGTAAGGCTGGTTACACGCCCACGGCCATTGCTCCGCTGATGGCATCGGGACCGGTGGTCGACCTCGCCCGGCTTGCTTCGCCGGCACAATGGGAATGCCTCCTCGTGATCAGCTCCATCGCCATCGCGATTGCCCTCATCGTGCTCCTGTTCCTCGCCTATGGTATCGGCCGAAGTTGGTCAAAATGGCCTGCACTGGTCGTGGTGTTTGTCGGCCTGTTGCTCATCGGCGGATCAGTGGTCGGACGTTCGGCTTACGGCGTGGCTGCTCATCCTCAAGCCGTCCTCGTTTGGCGCGTGGGCACCCTCTACTCCATCCCCACCGAGGCCGATACCGCGCAGCAAACCACTACGCTGGCGGCAGGCTCCATGGGCACGATGGACCAGACCTTCCTCGGCTGGGTGCGTCTCACCTTCCCCAACGGTCAAACCGGCTGGGTGCGCGAAAGCGAATTCGTGAAACTCTGGGAGTGAGCGTCAGTTTCGTTAGCAGTCGGGCACTACGAACAAGAATAACCTGACAATATCGGTTATCCCGTCGTAGTTTCTCCGGTGCACCCATGAAAAAGAAACATCGCTATGCCATCTGCGGTCTGAGTCTGCGCGGAGTTTATCAATACGCCCTGCCCTTGTTGGGCCGCAATCGGGCCGGAGGGCCCAACTTCGATGATCGGGCCGAACTGGTTGCCATTCTGGATAGCGATCCCGCACGCGTGGCTGATTTCTGCCAAAAGACCGGACACGAAATTCCTTGCTACTCGCCGGGTGCCTTCAAGCGCATGATCAAAGAAACGCGACCCGACACCATGATCGCAACCGGGCCCGACGGCACGCATGCCCGCCACATCGTGGCCGCGCTCGACGCCGGCTGCGAGGTGATCACGGAGAAACCAATGGTGATCGACTGCAAGCAGGTGCGACAGGTGCAGGCCGCCGAGAAACGCAACGGACGCAAGGTGCGCGTGGCGCACAACTACCGCTACGCGCCGCTGCATCGCAAACTCAAGCAGTTGATCAAATCCGGCAAGGTGGGCCGGGTCGTCAGTGTGGAGTTCACCTACAATCTCGATACCTGGCACGGCTCGAGTTACTTCTACCGCTGGAACCGCGAGCGCGCCATGTCGGGCGGCCTGAGTATCAGCAAGGGCTGCCATCACTTTGATCTGGTGAACTGGTGGCTCGACGATGTGCCCGAGGAGGTCTTCGCCTACGGTGGGCTGAATTACTTCGGCAAGGACGGCGCGCTGCGGCCCCGCGACGCCAAGGGCAAGCCGCTCTCCCCTGCAGCAGAAAAACGCCGTTGTCCGGTGTTTAGGAAACACTACGCGGACATATATGATCCGGCGGGCAACGCCATCGGCACGGGTTGGGACAAGGACTACACCCTGCCCTACGACCAACAGTATCCCCCGGAGGAACGCCGCTACATCTACGACGATGAAATCGCCATCGAGGACAGCTACAGCGTGGCGGTAAAATACCGTTCGGGAGTGACGATGAGTTACGCCTGCAATTTCTGCACGCCGTGGGAGGGCTACATTCTCGGCATCAACGGCAGCAAGGGACGCATCGAAATCGTGCATCACTCCGATCCCGACCCGACCGGCAAGCTCAGACGCGCAACGGATGGTGATTTGATCACGTTTTTTCCACTGTTCGGCGGCAAGGAATTGATCGAAATCCCTCCCGTGCCGGGCGGCCATGGCGGAGCGGACTTCGCGATCCAAAACGACTTGATGAAGCAGGAATCGGCCGCATCCAAGAAGCTGCAGCTTCTCGCCGACAGCGAAGCCGGTGCCTATGCGGTCGCCACGGGTGAAGCCGTATGGCGGTCGGTCACGAGTGGACGTCCCGTCAACATCGCGAAATTGCTGGGGAGGAAAGAAGCCCAGCAAGTTGAAGGGGTAAGTTTAAGTTGAAGAGGCCGAGAGGCAGATCCCTACACATGATTAGCACTTATTAGCGGTCAAATCCGCACACCCATATTCGTATGAATTCGTGTCCGTCCGCGGTAAAATTCCCTACAGATAAATTAGTGATTATTAGCGTAGATTAGCGGTTAAGACCAAAAATCTGTGTTCCCTTTTTTGCGGCTTATGCGCCTTTTTGCGGCAAATTGGTTTGGGACGGCGCGGTTCATCGCGCCTCGGCTGCACCAAGGTGCAGCCTTACATATTCAATTCGTGTGAATTCGTGTCCCCTTCGATTCCACTCAGGGTCTGAGCCTGCCGAACGGCATCCGTGGTTAAGATCGGGATTAGAAAACGAGAAAGATTAAGAGAAAGAAGAAGTAGGCGGTGCCTTCTAAACTCCACCTTGGGTTTTGCGGACTAGGCGGGCCATGGATTCGGAGGGATTGAGTCTGTTCACCTGATCGACTTCCACCCAGGCCAGATCCTTTGATTCGCTGGTCACGACCAGGGGTTCGGCGGGATCCGCCTCGATCATGAACCGTAGATCATAATGCCAATGCTCGGGCTCGTCGCCTCGCGCCGGAATGCGGTGTCGATCCACATCGAACACTTCCTTCGAAACCACGCGCAAACGCGTGAGCCCACTCTCCTCCTCCGCCTCGCGCAAGGCCACCGCCAACAAATTCGGATCGCCATCGGCGTGACCGCCCAGCTGCAGCCATCGGTCGAGTTTGTGGTGATGCGTGAGCAGCGTCTGTTTTCTTGAAGCATCCACGACCCAGGCCGAGCCGGTCAGGTGTCCACTGACTTGGCTGCGCAACAGACAGTCGGCGTGCTCCTCCACAAAGCGAGTAGTGGCCGCGATCATCGCCGCTTCGCGCTCATCGAGCGCACCCCGCGCGTGCTGACGCAGTAAGTCCAGAACCGGATGGCGATGCATCTCAGTTCTTGCTCTGCCAAAGCTGGTCCGCCTCGTAGCGATGCGGCTCGTCCAGATGCGGCCAGATTTCCGCCAGGGTATTGGCTACGGAATACAGCCCCTGCATGCCACTGGTGCGGAATCGCTCCCGCTGCATGTTGTCGAAAAAGCGCAGCAGGTAGTCGTAGAATCCGTTTTGATTGAGGAAAACCGCAGGTTTGTTCAGCTGCGCGAGGTAACGCAGCGTGAGCACTTCGGAAATCTCCTCCAGCGTGCCGATCCCACCGGGCAGGGCGAGAAAGGCGTCGGCCCGTGCGATCATCTCCTGCTTGCGCACGGCCATGGTTTCCACCGTGACCAACTCGTCCGCCTCCAGATAGGCCAGTTCGCGCTCCTTCATGAACTCCGGGATGATCCCGACCACGAGGCCCCCGGAGGATTTCACGCCGCGGGCCACAGAACCCATGAGACCAGCCTTGCCGCCGCCATAGACCAAGCCCCAGCCCCGCGCCACCATCTCTCGGCCCACCGCCTCAGCCATCTCGTAATATGCGGGATCGAGATGGAGGCTGGATGAACAATAGACGCACAGGAGTTTTGTCATAATCTTTGATCAGCAGAACAGAGTTTGAATCAGATTAAAGCGAGAATTCGGCTGGGCAGGAATTCATCCATGTTTATCCGTGTTAATCAGTGGTTACACCGAATGCAGACTATCGCGGTCGACTTGCCCCCTCCCCCACGGGAGATCTGCACCTCGGGCATGCCCGCACCTTCTGGATCGCGACGGAGCGGGCGCGACAGGCCGGGGGCAAACTTTTGCTGCGCAACGACGACATTGATGCCATCCGGTTCAAATTCGACTTTGTCAGCACGATGATTGAGGACCTGCGCTGGCTCGGGTTTGCCTGGGAAGAGCCCATGATCTCCCAAAGCGAACATCTACCCTTGTATCGCCAGGCCCTGGAGCAGTTGCATGCCGCCGGAATGATTTTCCCCTGCTCCCACTCCCGACGCGATGTGAGCGAAGCCGCCGGTGCACCCCACGAAGGAGCGGAACATGACGAACCGGTTTATCCGACCGAGTTTCGCCCGTCCGCTGATGCTCCCCTGCCCGAGCTGGAGGATGTCATCTCGATCAACTGGCGATTCCGGGTGCCCGAGGGAGAGGAGATATCCTACCTCGATGGAGCGGCCGGAAAACAAACCGCACTCGCGGGCCATGATTTCGGCGACTTTGTGGTTTGGCGTAAGGACAACATACCCAGCTATCAATTGTCCTGCGTGGTGGATGAAATCGCCATGGGTATCACCGAGGTCGTGCGCGGGGCCGACCTGATACGCTCCACTTTTCGTCAGTTGTTGTTGTTTCGTGCGCTGGGCCATGCCGCGCCGGACTTCTATCATTGCCCCTTGATGCTCGACGAACACGGGGAGCGGCTGGCCAAGCGTCATGACGCCTTGAGTTTGCGCACCCTGCGAGAGCAAGGCGTGACACCGGCCGAAATTCTGAGCAAGTTCACCCCCGCAATATGAACGTGGTCATCGGTGTTCTTAATATTTCGGATCGGGCGAGCGCCGGTGTCTACGAAGACACGCCGGGTCAGGCCTGTGTCGCGATATTGAAGGAGTGGTTGGTCACGCCTTTCGAGGTGGACTACAAAATCGTGCCGGATGATCGCAAGGTGATCGAGGCTGAGTTGATCCGCATGGCCGACGAAGCCGGTTGCTGTCTCGTCGTCACGACCGGGGGCACGGGACCTTCACCACGCGATGTCACGCCCGAGGCCACGGCCGCCGTGTGCGAGAAAATGCTGCCGGGATTCGGCGAGCAAATGCGGGCCGTCTCTCTGCGCCATGTCCCCACGGCGATTCTATCCCGTCAAACGGCCGGACTCAGGGGCAAGACCCTGATGGTCAATCTGCCGGGACGACCAAAGGCCATCCGCGAAAACCTCGAGGCGGTTTTCCCCGCCATCCCCTATTGCATCGATCTGATCGGTGGCCCGCGCCTCGAGACCAACGACGCGGTGATGAAAGCCTTCCGGCCCAAGGGGGCATAATGGTCTGAAGGTCTAAGGTCTGAAAGTCCAATGTCGAAAAGTCGAAGGTCAGGAGGACCCAATCCTTCGACCAGCTCAGGACAGGTCCATTGAACCACTAATGGACACGAAAGACACGAATAGACAGAGCTGAATAACTGGGACTATTTGTAGGGCTGCACCTTGGTGCAGCCCTACAGGATATTCGTGTTTTTTAGCGTCCATTCGTGGTTAAGACCGAAACCCCGTTCCTCCCGTCCAAATACCGCATCACAGCCCGGTTCGACACGCCACCTCTCGGATCTTTGTCGATCGGCTTGATCATGGGGATAGCGCATCATCCGACGGCAAATCTGAGGTAAAACCTACAAGCCAAGAGTAACCTCTTAGGTTACTCTTGCTCCGTAGGACTATCGCCAAATCCGGAATCTCACTAACCAATTCACTCAAGTATTCACAAGCACGGCGCCTGCCAATGCAGCAATCATCGCAAATTATAGAGTAACCTATTAGGTTACTCTTGGCTTGGGCATATCCAGACCTGGCAGACATGAATCCACTCGGAAACCCAGACAGTCAGCGTCGATGGCATCACAGCTTGGTGTAATTCGCGGACCGGCTCCAGGGGGCGCTAAAAGCGCCATTCCGTTTGCGAAAGCGACTTTCGTGCATCCGGTGATTGACCTCCCGACTCTGCCCGGTGGCTGGTGGAGGCAACCTTTTATTTTATGCTAAACCTATCCAATCCTGATCTCACCCAACATCCACCCCGCAGCCTGCGGGTTCGTCTAGGCGGTTATGCCCACTTGCCGCGCTTGCTCGACAAGGCCCGGGCTGAAATCGCCGGTAAAAACGGTGAATTCCATTACAACTGTCCGGTGGATGAACGGTTCTTTGCCTTTACGGGCATCAATCCCGATGAATTGCTCGCCGCGATCAAAACCGGCAAATCCGACACCGAGATGCTGGCCTGGGTCAATGAACACTGCACTAGGCAAATGTATGAAATCATGGCTTGGTCCGTCTGGCTGGAGCAACACGGTCCTGGTAGTGTGGATGGACACGAGTGGATTGCCGGTGTGATCAAGGGCGACGCAGCCGAGCGTGAAGACATCCGCTCTTTTGCCGACATGCTCGATCTCGACGATTATGTGACTTATGGCGGTAAGGCCTGAGGCGAATTAACCAACCAAAGAGTAACCTATTAGGTTACTCTTGTATGGGCCGAGACCTTGGTCGCGCCCAGGCTACACCAAGGTGCAGCTCTACCGATTGTCTGCGCCCATGGCGCCGAAAGTCGGTCACGCGTTCCTGTTGGACCTGACCAATCAATTTAACCACGAATAAACACTAATGGACACTGATGGATGTCTCGGCTGCACCAAGGTGCAGCCCTACATTCAATCCGGGTTCATCCGCGCTATCCGCGGGATAATTCTCTACCGATAAATTAGTGATTATTAGCGCTCATTAGCGGTTAAATCCCCTCACCCAAATTCGTGTGAATTCGTGGTTAAGACCGAAACTCCGTTCCTCTTTTCCAGCTTTCCACATTCAATATTTATCAGGATTTGAGAAAGGGTATGATTAAGAGAACGAGAAAGACCGTTCGACATACTCAGGACAGGCGTGGCAGTGGGCCTACGCTGCTCAGTTTCCTGATTTCCAGCCTGTCCGCCATAGTTTCAACGACGGCGGGCTTTCCACATTCCAAATTAATCAGTCCCCGACTGTTCACCTCTTCCACATACCACATTCAATATCACAGCTCGGTGTATTTCGCCGAGCGGCCCTTTGACTTGGCGACGGGATACTTTTTGGTGTTGGCCTTCATCTTGCGATCGATCGCAGTGGCGAGGTCTATTCCGGTCACGTTCGCAAATTCGAGGGCATAGATCACCACGTCGGCCAGCTCATCCGAGATCTCCCTCCGCTTCGCCTTACTCTTGGCGATAGTCAACGATTCCTCCGGCGAGGCCCAGAGGAAATGCTCCATCAGTTCACCCGCCTCGGCCGCCAATGCCATGCTGAGATTCTTGGGCGCGTGAAACTGGGCCCAATCGCGATCGGTGGAGAAAGCCAGCACGCGTGTCTTCAGGTCAGCCATGGTTGCCGTGGTGTCAGCGGTCGCTTTTTTCATGGCATCAACCTAGGCCGTGTTGAGCGTGCTACAATCAATTCCTGTCCCGCCATCTCCACCACCCGGCCAGCACGCTACCAATCACGGAATGATAGACACTGGAGATCGCGCACGGCACTGCCGTCAGGGGATCAGCAAAATGGCGGCGGGCCAACACGACACCCAGACCGGAATTCTGCATGCCCACTTCAATCGAAACCGTGCGGGCAATAATCTTTTCGAAACCAAAGATACGAGCGGATACATATCCCAGGGCAAAGCCACCCATATGCAGGATACCCACTGCCACCAGTAAAACCCCGGCACTCGCTTTCACCGCTTCGGCGCTTTGACCAATAATACTGGCCACGATCAACGTGATTGTGATTACCGAAACCAGCGGCGAGGCCGGCAGAGTCCATGCCACCACCCGCGGGACAAAACGGTTAAGTAGCACGCCCAGCACCACTGGTGCCACCACGACCTTGAAGGTGCTCAGGAATAATCCCAACGCGTCCACATGCACAATGGTGCCGGCATAGAATTGGGTCAGGAGCGGCGTCATGAAGACGGCGGCAAAGGTGGAACACATGGTCATGACCACAGAAAGAGCGACATTGGCGCGGGCCAGATACGCCACGACATTGGAGGCCGTGCCTCCCGGACAACATGAAACCAAGATCAGCCCCACGGCCAATGGTGGGTCCAAATGCAGCAATCGTCCAATCGACCAGCCCAGAAGCGGCATGAAAAGGAACTGCGCCACAAAGCCCAATGCGACCGGACGCGGCATCACCAGCACGCGTTTGAAATCTTCGATGGTCAGCGTCAGACCCATCCCGAGCATGATCACCGCCAAACCCCATACGATCCAAGGCCCACTGAACCAGGTAAACACTGATGGTTGGTAAAGTGCCCAAACTCCACCCACGATCACCCAGAGGGGAAATGCATTCGTCAAATGGCCAAGGATACGGGTCATGTTTTACTCGAAGTTGGGGTGAATGCAGGCGGGGTAAACCTGCGTCACCATGACAATCACCTCCGCTCCCACGAGCGAAAATCGCGACATAAGACGGAATGCATTGAACCGCTGATTGACGGATCTGTTTAAACGCTGATGGACGCTAATGGATGTCTCGGCTGCACCAAGGTGCAGCCCTACATTCAATTAGCGTGAATTCGTATCCATTCGTGGTTGAATTCTGTGGTCGGGATTCATTCTTCCTTTCCTGATTTCCACATTCGACATGTTGGATTGATCAGGATGACAGAAAAATTTCTTGGCGATTATCCGAAGCTGTGCGATGGTGTGCGTGTTCCAATGACCGACAGTAGTCTACATCTCCGCAGCCAGGCCGGTGCTTCGTTTACGAAGGCCGTAGCCATGCTTTGCCGCGGACAGATGCGACCGGTCTCCATTTATTGGAATAAACACCAGGTCGACCAGGGCTCTCAGGCCTAAACCTCCGTTTAACGGATCAACGTTTAGAATCTCCTGAAGCCCGGTGCCACAAGCCCCGAGGATCAAATCCTATTTTTCCCATTTCCCCATGCATACGATCATACATCCCACTACTGCCAAGCGTCGCAACCGTGCCGCGTCCAATCTTTCTCAGCCACGATTCCGTCAGCCCAATTATGACTGCCGGGAACTCCCTGATGCCGTAAAACTCACGGTTTACGTTCCGGGCGTAAATCAGGAAGGCATCGAAATCGAAGCTCGCGGCTCCGATATCATCATCACCGCGCGCAAACCGCACGTTGTGAGGGTCAACTGGCAGGCGCTGAATCTGGAGAACGCCCAGCGAGACTATCGCTTGCGCCTGCGTCTCGGCTTCGGCCTCGAGTATTCCGCCCTCCATGCAGGACTACACGAAGGTGTGCTCACGCTCACCTTGCCCAAGCGTCAACCAGCCTCCCCGGAGGCCCGGATGCGCGATGTCGCCTAACAAAAATGATCTTTGTGACAATTATGTGAACTCCATGCGGAACATTTGCGTCTCAACGCGCCTCATACTTTTTGTGCTCTGACCAAGCCAGAAATCATAACACCAAGCCAAACATGTCTGCCCAACGTATATTCCATCGAGCCAGCGCCACTGCTGCCCCATCCAATCCTGTCCAACCGGCACGGAACAAGGATCTGGTGTGGGGGCGTCCGCTATTCAAAGCTCCGACCTTGCCCAATCCCCGGACCATCTATGATCCGATGCCCTTCACGGACACTCGGATTTCGCAAAGTCAAACCGACCGCGTGTCGTCCTAAGGATCAGCACTCCGGCACCAGCCACCAATAACGACCGGTGGCGCCGGAGTCCTGTGCCAACATCCCGGCCAATGAGGTCAGGGCTGGGACTGCCTCCACTTCGAATTGCCAGGGCGGGTTGATCAGCACCAAGCCGCAGCCACGCATCTTGAGCAGCGACGAATCCCCGGCTACGGCCAGTTCCGCAACTGCCGTCGGCGGCAGATCAAGCTCGCCCAATTGCGAGAAAAACGCGTCCACCCGAGCTCGCTTGGTGAGAGGATACCAAATCGCGATCACTGCACTCGGCAGACGAGTGAGAGCTTCGCGCACCCCACGCACAATGGTCGCAAATTCATCCTCCGCTTCAAATGGAGGATCGACCAGCACGAGCGCCCGTTTCTCCGGCGGAGGTAACATCGCGCGCAAGGCCACGTAGCCATCCATCTGCTGCACGGAACAACGATCCGTGCGCGCCATGGTTGCGCGTAGCGCCTCGCACTCATCGGGATGGTGCTCGCATAAGACCATGCGATCCTGTGATCGCATCAACGCAGCTACCAGGACGGGCGATCCGGGATAAAACCTTGGTTGCTCACTCAGATTGCCCTGCTGCCGGTCAAACAACCTGATGCCCGCAACATAATCCTTGAGCAATTCGGGCAAGGCATCGGCCGCCCAAAGCCGCCCTATTCCCTGCGGCCATTCGGGTTGTCGCACCAGTGAGTCGCCTCGAGCTGCCAGTTCGAGATCATAGCTGCCCCGGCCGGCATGCGTATCGAGATAGAGCAACCCCTTCTCCTTGCGCTGCATCGCTGTGACCAACCTGGCCACCAAAGCATGTTTGACCACGTCCGCAAAATTACCGGCGTGAAAATGATGGCGATAATTCATCGCCGGATATTCAGGCTGAAACCGGGACCTTCACCACTACCTTGCGTACCAAGGTGGATTCCTCGCCCACTCTCAGGTTGGGCATATGCCCATCTGCGGGGCGAAATACAGCCGCATCACCCGGCGCGAGTCGCAACACGCTGGTTTGAGCATAATCACCGTAGATGATCACGTCGCGCTCGGCATCGAAGGGTTGGGTAACCGGAAGCGCGGAAATATCGGCCACCTCGATCAATTCCGTTCCACCGACAATGACTTGGATGTCGATGAACTTGCGATGCGACTCGAATGCATCGTAGCGCGCCTTGCTATCATAAGTCTGTTCCATCGCGTAGACGCCATCGCTCAATTCCACGCGATTCACCTCTCCGGTAGGCATGGCCATGATTCGCGCCCGCACTGCGGAGCCTTCGCTCATGACTTCCTCCAAATAAGCAAAAGACTGGTCAAATCCCGACCAACCCTTGGTTTGTTCACGCACGACGGAAAGAGATCCAAATAAGGCCATATGCCAGCAAATGCAGGCGCGAGCCGGCCGGAGATGCAAGTCCTGAAAGGACTCACTTGCCTGACATCACTGTTTGGTTTTGATCACAACCATGAAGCATTTCCTCAAACTCGCCCTGCTCTCATCGGTCGTGCTATGTCCTGGGTGGCTGACTGCCAAACCGTTTCAAGGCACCGTGCGGATGCAAATTTCCAATGGAGGGAACGATACTCACAACCTTTCCTACAGTATCAAGGGGACCCGGGTGCGAACCGACATACAGCTAGCTGATAGCAAAACTGCCTCCGCGATCATGGATCTGGCCAAGGATGAGATGATTATCCTGATGCCCGGACAGCCCATGTATATGACGATGTCGATCAAGACCACGGTCGATAAGGCCACCGGGAGCAAAACGGGTGATACCAAACTGGAAAATACCGGCATCACCGCGAAAATCCTCGGCTACACCTGCACCAAATATCTGGCCAAGACCAAGGACGGCAGCATGGAAATCTGGGCGACCACCGAACTCGGCACCTTCATGGGCTTGGGCAAGATGATGAGTGGGAAAAAGAAAAACCCAGGATGGGAAGCCGCATTGGTCGGAAAAGATTTTTTTCCCTTGCGGGTGAAATCAGACCCCAAAAGTAGAAGTGGATTCTCGCTCGAAGCGACCGCCATTGAGCCCAAGTCACTGCCTGAATCATTCTTCGCCCCGCCCAAGGGCTATCAGAAGTTCGACATGGGCGGAGCCAATTTATTTAACCACTAATGGACGGAGGGGTTTAACCGCTGATCAACGCTCATGGACGCTGAAGGAGGAAAGTTGAAGTGGTAGTTTAAGTTGAAGAGGCCGAGAAAGTGGAAGGAGGAATGTCCGAAGGTCACAAAGTCCAAGGTCGAAGTCTGAAGGACCCAATCCATTGACAGGTTCGACAAGCTCACCACCAGCAGGCTTCCGCCGTCGTTGAAACTTTGGCGGACAAGTAGAGGACAAGACGGCGCGACCAAGGTCACGCACTACAGGGCAATCCGCGTTCATCCGCGCTATCCGCGTCCATCTGTGGTTAAGCCCAAAACTCCGTGATCCTTTTTGCGGCTTATGTGTTTCTTTGCGGCCAATCCAGTCCGGCCTCGACGCGACCAGCTACAACCAGACGGCGCTACAAATAAATTAGCGTTCATTAGCGGTTAAAACGAAACGCCGTTCCTCTTTTCCAGTTTTCCACATTTCAATCTTATCCGGATTGTAGAACCCTGCTTTGCATGAAGCTTCGCAGGGCAAGAGAGAAAGAGAAAGAAGACCGGCGCGACCACCTTGGGACCACCGTTTCACTTAGCCACCACCGGCGGGTTCGACAAGCTCACCACCGGCATGGAGAAACTATCCGGTGGCACCTCAACATTGGTTTCCACTTTGTTCAGAAAGGTCTCGTGGAGTAGCTTCCCGTCTGCCTTTACCGTGATATGGTGTGGCATAATCACCCCACCTACCGGTCGAAAATCCTCGTAACGAGTTTCCATCTTAATCTCGCGACCAAACTCCAATTTCCTATCCGTCTGTTTCGCCGCGATAAAGTAGGTCTCAGCATCAATCAGCAAATAATAGCTCACCACATAGCGGTGCGTCACCAACAGCTTGAACATCTTCCGTCCGTCGAGTGATTCAGTGCCTGCGTAATCGAGCGTATATCCCTTCGAGGCAAAATCTACGAGCGGGTCATCAAATTCAGCATCTGCGGCAAATTTTCGGGCCTCATCACCGGTGATCAAGCGTGGCTGCAAAGGATCGGCATTGGGATCCATCTGCCAGGGTGGATTCACCCCGTCGGTCGCCTGCAGGATTGAGTGGTAATAGGCACGGGTCAGCATCCGGATCTTGTTCGGACGCTGCGCCAATAGCGTAAATTGAAGGAAACGCCCATCAATCACCACATAGCCACTGACTTGCAGGGAATTTAACAAGCTTAGGCGCATTTTCCCCCCAATGGCCTCGACATGAATCCGCGCCAGATTCTCTGGTTCCTCTGCCCGGAGTGGTCCACCCCAAAGCAGTATGATAAGTAATAAACACCAACGTCGGTTCATCCTGCCAGTTTCACCAACCCCCATCATCCGGCAAGCTTCGAGCTAAGGGCTTGCCCTCCCATTATCGCCTGTTCTCTTGCGTGCAGTCGTGTCATCTACCCAGGTCCGCATCATTTCCGATATCCATTACGGCGATCGCATCAGCGCTGTGAGTGATTTCGCCCAATTGGCCCCGTTGCTTGAAGACACCGAAACTCTGATTTTGAATGGTGACACCATCGACACTCGGCCAGGGCCCGATCCGGATTATGCGCAGCAATTAGAGGAGGATCTGCGGAAACTTGAGCGCCTGAGCCCGACCCAGATCAAATATATCACAGGAAATCACGATCCCGATATCTCAAATCATCATTTTGAAGAACTGGTTCACGGTTCCGTTTTGGTGACCCATGGTGATGTCCTTTTCCCTAATATCGTGCCTTGGGGACGTGATGCGGCATTGGCCCGGGAATTGGTTGATCAGGCGTTGAGCAAACTAAAACAGAACGACGACGAGTTAATACGACTATTGAATGCTAACCGTCAGGCCTCAGCCAACATCCCCCAATGCCACCAAGCCGAGCGGAACGGTTGGCGATATTTTTCCAGTTTTCTTACCGATACCATCTGGCCGCCCAAACGTCCTTTTCATATCCTAAACTCGTGGCGGCAATTCCCCCGGCGGGGACAAGCCTTGTTGGTCGCACATCGTCCGCAGGCTCAGTTTTTGGTCGCCGGGCATACGCATTGGCCCGGTATATGGCGAAGGACGGACGGACGTGTGGTGATCAATACTGGGTCTTATTGTCCACCATGTGGTCGATTGATGGTCGAAGTCACGAATGACCAATTGCTGGTGCGACGCCTACGAATTCGCCAGGGGGATTTCCATCCCGGTCGCATTATTGCACATTTTACACTGACTCCCCCAACCACTTCCGTCAGTCACAAGATATGAGCATCATGTTTGGCTGGTGGAATAAAGATCCCGAACAGGGGAAATACGAAGTTCATGCCGTGGTGCATGGAGGTAATATCGAGTGGACCCGCCATCAAGGTCACCACACGCCCTGGGAGCCACATACTCCGGATGATGACGACCGTGCCCGCTTGATCTACGAGGCGGAAAAGCGAGTCCCCCGCCGTTTGATCAGCAAAAAGCAATTCGATGAAATCAAGCGCCTGAGTGAAAACGAGGGTCCCGGGCGCATTTCTGGTCGCTCAAGTAAAGTCGGGCCTTCAGATTAGTTTTTCGGCCAATTGGGGCCAAAGCCACCGAAACGCTGCAAAAAAAACCTCGGGTTTCGTGCTTAACCGCCGGGAAAGCTCGGCCAGATCAAGCCACTCGCCGCATT
>FLOH01000758.1_pt1 | contig 59432 bp, 58 predicted proteins | sample 756751 | NCBI WGS metagenome assembly FLOH01 (sample SAMEA4026879, study PRJEB14308) | marine metagenome | biome: coastal water; material: water | depth 74 m
TGGTCGATGCCCTGCAGGCACGGATCAAAGAACTGGAAGCGGAAGTGGCCAGGCTGCGCGATGGCCTAGGCTGAGGCGCGCCACCCGGATCGCTTCAGGCAGGAACCCACACCAACAGATACTCCGCCACCACGCAGGGCTTGCCGCTGTCGTCACCTTCGATCTCGAAGGCATGACCGGTGCGGGTGAACAGGCCTGTCTCGCGCATTTCCACTTCCATCAAGGTTATGCGGTCGCGCACACGAAAGCCCCGGCCGACCGGCATCGGTTTCAAAAACCGCACCCGGTCGACCCCGTAGTTGAGCGCATAGGCGCTGTCGCTCGGGCGCAGTACGCATTGATCGATGGCGTGGTTGATCAGACTGAGGATCAGAAAGCCGTGCGCAACGGTGCCGCCATAGGGACTTTCGGTCAGCGCGCGCTCGGGATCTGTGTGCAGCCAGTGGGCATGACGGGTTGCCGCGCCAAACGCATCGACCCGGTCCTGATTGATGGCGATCCAGTCACTGAGCGCCAGCGGCCCGGGCGGGGCCGCCAGATATTCAGCAAACGTCAAGGCCATGCTTCGAGACGGACGCTTCGCGTCCTCCTCAGCATGAGGACGGGGATTGAGACGATTTCACCCTCATCCTGAGGAGCGGCCCGCACTCTTCCGGACCGCGTCTCGAAGGATGAACGGGTGTCGATAGCCGTCAACGTGGCTCAGGCGGCCTTGATCGGCGTGCGCGTGATGTTGTCGCAATTCACGCCTTCGACGCGGATCAATCGGGTCGGTCCATTGCGCAGCGGCGCATGCACGGCGCCAACTGGATAGACGTGGGCATCGCCGGGCTTCAGGGCATAGGCGCGGGTCTGTTCGACCAGTGCCGGCTGATCGCCGGAAACCGGCTTGACGATTTTCCAGTCGGTCATTTCGGTTTCGCCGACGGCCTGGCCGTAAATCGCCCAGGTCGGACCGTGATCGTGCGGGAAGCCGTCCTTCGGTCCTTTGTAGACATGTGCGCAGATGCAGAACTTCAGCTCCGGATCTTCGTAAAGCACGGTGCGTTCCTTTTCGGCGTCGGCCGGCAGGTAGGTGGCAACCAGCTTTTCGTCCTTCAGCGCCTTTTCGACGCAGCTGCGGACTTTCTCGATGCCGGCCGGGCCGGGATTGGCGGCCAGGGCGTTGTGACAGTCGGCGGCGAATTGTTCCAAAGTATAAGACATGTTTCTCTCTCGTTATTTCTTGCAGCGTTTTGTTTTCAGGCTTGTCATTCCTTGGTCAATCTTACGTATTCTATATATAGAATACGAGGACAAAGACGCGAACGCCTGTTCACTTTTGTGCATGCGTTGCTGAAAATAACGGTGGGGGAAACAAAATGACGGGACCGTACGCATGAACCTGCAGGGACGGATCGGACTGGCGGCAGCGCTGTTCGTGGCTTCGGCGGCAGGTCTTATTCTCGAGATTGTTGCGGCCAGGCTGATCGCGCCCTATGTCGGGATGTCGCTGTATACCTGGACGGCGATCATTGCGACCGTGCTTGCCGGCATGACCGTTGGCCACTGGCTCGGCGGCAGGATGTCCGAAACCGACGACCACAAGGGTCTGGCCAGGATTGCCGTGATCTTTGCGCTGGCCGCCGCCAATGTTCTGGTGATCCCGCTGCTGTTACGGGCCATGGCACCGGCGTTTCTGGGTGCCGATCTGGATATCGTTTTTGCCGTCACGGCGCTTTCCGGGGTGCTGTTTTTTGTGCCGAGCCTTCTGGTCGCGTCGTCGACACCGATCCTGACGCGGATCGCCATTGATGCCGAACCGGGTCGCCGGGGTATCGTTATCGGACGCATGTTTGCGCTTGGCGCCGGCGGCGCGATCCTGGGGACGCTGGCAGCGGGCTTCGTGTTCATTTCATGGATCGGCTCTCAAGGTACCCTGATGGCGATTTCAGGCGTGCTGGCGGTGCTCGCGGTCTGCTTTGTCTTCTGGGCGCGTTCGGCAGTTCTGGCCAAAGCGGCGCTGGTGATCATCGTTGTTGCCGGCAGCTTTGCGGCGTTACGGGTCGACGATCTGCTGGCCAGTGCGTGTGATGTGGAAAGCCGCTATTATTGTATCCGCGTCCTCGACTACACAGGCGAAACGAATAGCGAAAGCCGCCTGATGGTGCTCGATCACATGGGGCACGGCATCAACGACAGGACCGATCCGACGCGGCTGCACAGTTCATACGCCGATCTTGCCGACCGGATGATTCAGGTCCGGTTCCCGGGCAGAACCGATCTCAAATCCTATTTCATTGGCGGCGGTGCCTACACGATGCCCAGGGCCTGGACGGTTCGTTATCCGGCCGGTCGGCACGTGGTCGCGGAAATCGATCCGATGGTGACGGAAATGGCCGAAAAGATGTTGTGGCTAAAGCCGGCGCCATCACTCGGCATCCGCCACGCCGATGCCAGGGTTGCCCTGCGTGGTATCGATGACGCATCGCTGGATGTGGTGGTCGGCGATGCCTTTCACGACATTTCGGTGCCGCAGCATCTGGTGACGCAGGAATTTGCCGACGAGATCCGTAATAAGCTCAAGGCCGATGGCGTCTATGTCATGAACGTCATCGACGCGGCGCGCGAACCGCGCTTTCTGCTGGCCATGCTGAGAACCCTTTTCGAGGTCTTTCCGGTGGTTGAAATCTGGGTCGATGCCGATCAGATGGGCAGCGGTGGACGCCTGACGTATCTGCTGTCGGCGTCGGCGGTGGCGATGCCGATGTCGACCATGGTCTCGAAACAGACCGAAGGCCGTCGCTGGCAGCGCGTCGATCCGGACCGCATTGCCGGCACCCTGTCGCCCGATGACGTGCCGGTCCTGACCGACGATCTGGCCCCGGTCGACCGGCTGATGGGGGCGGTCGCGGCTCAAGCGCGCTAAATATAAATGTGTGGCAGGCGCTCCGGACGCTTGCCCTTGCCGCCGACCGTCCGTTCATGGGACTCTGAAAGGCATACATAAAAGGCCAATCAAGGAGACCGCCTCGTCATGCGCGCACGTGATCCATCCAAAGCTTTAAGCCACATCCGGGTTCTCGATCTGACCAATGTTCTGGCCGGGCCGTTTTGCTGTCATCAGCTGGCGCACATGGGGGCCGACGTGATCAAGGTCGAAGTGCCGGGTTCGGGAGATCTGGCGCGGCAGTTGGGGGGCGATCCCAAACTGAACGAAAAAAACATGGGCATTTCGTTTCTGGCGCAGAATGCCGGCAAGCGCTCGATCACCGTCAATCTGAAAAGTGGCCACGGCAAGGAACTGTTCCGCAAGCTGGTCAAGACCGCCGACGTGGTCGTCGAAAACTTCCGCCCGGGGGTGATGGATCGCCTGGGTGTCGGCTTTGATGTGCTGAAGGGTGATAATCCGCACCTGATCTATTGCGCGATTTCCGGCTTCGGTCAGGACGGACCGTTCCGCGATCTGCCGGCCTATGACCAGATCGTTCAGGGTATGTCCGGCGTCATGAGCATCACCGGTGCGCCCGATACCGCACCTTACCGGGTCGGCTATCCGGTCGCCGATACGGTCGGCGGCATGACCGCCGCGTTTGCCATCGCCGCCGCCCTCGCCGAAAAGAACCGCACCGCGCATTTCATCGATGTCTCGATGCTGGAAGCGACCATGGCGACGATGGGCTGGGTGGTATCCAATTATCTGGTCGCCGGAACGACGCCGAAGCCTTTGGGGAATGAAAATTTTACGGCGAGCCCTTCGGGCACCTTCAGGACCGGGAACGGTCTGTTGAATATAGCTGCCAACAAACAGGAACAGTTCGAAGCCGTGTGTGATGTACTGGGTCTCGAGGCGCTGAAATCCGACCCGCGTTTTGCCAAGCGGCAAACCCGCCTTGATAACCGCGCCGCCCTCACGGCATTGCTGGAACAGGCCATGGCCGGAGATTCGGCGGCAGTCTGGCGCGAACGCCTGAACGATGCCGGTGTGCCGGCAGGGGAAGTGCTGAGCGTGCCCGAAGCGCTTGCGCATCCGCAGATCGCCGATCGCGGCATGATCGCCGAATTCAAGAACCCGCCCGGTGTCGGTCGCGACATCAAGCTGGTCCGCAGCGGCTACAAGATTGACGGTGAGCCGGCCAGCGTCGACAGCCCGCCGCCGACCCTCGGTCAGCACACCCGGGAAATTCTCGCCGAGCTTGGCTATGACGAATCCGCGATCACCCGCCTGCATGAGGAACGCGCCATTTAGACATTGATAAGGCGGCGTCCTGGTGGATTGGATTATAAAAACCCCTCGTCACTCTGAATCAAGTTCAGGATGACGGACTTGGGTGGTTCTCCGGGCATTGCCATAGGGAGACGGCTCGCCGATACTTTGCCCGGATCAGGAATAAAACAGGGGGCAGTCATGGCGATCAACTGGCAGGGCGTTTTTCCGGCATTGATGACGGAATTTGACCCGCACGGCGCGCTTGATCTGGCAGCAACGCAGCGGCATATCCAGTCCTGCATGGACGCCGGAATCGAAGGTCTGGTGATGCTTGGCACGCTCGGCGAAAACCCGTCGCTGAGTCCGGAAGAAAAAGAACAGGTGTTGCGCGCCGCCGTCGAAGTGACCGCCGGAAAAATTCCGGTTTTGAGCGGTGTCGCCGAATACACGACGGCGTTCGGGATCGAATTTGCAAAACGCGCCGAGCGCGCCGGCTGCGCCGGCCTGATGGCGCTGCCCTGCATGGTCTATCAGCAAGACAGCCTTGAGGCGGTCACGCATTTCAAAACACTGGCCCAGGCCACCGACCTGCCGATCATGATCTACAATAACCGGGTCGCCTATAAGGTCGATCTCAGCCCCGCCGATTTCGTGACCCTGGCGGACGTCGAGAATATCGTCGCGGTCAAGGAATCCTCGCACGACAGCCGCCGCATCACCGACATGTTCAACGAGGTCGGCGATCGTTACGTGATCTTCTGCGGCGTCGATGATCTGGTTTTGGAAAATGCGCTGTTCGGCGCCAAGGGCTGGGTCTGCGGTCTGGTCAATGCGTTCCCGAAAGAGGCGGTGCAGCTGTTCAAACTGGCCCGCACCGGCAAGGTCGCCGAGGCGTACGAGCTGTATAAATGGTTCATGCCTTTGCTGCATCTCGATGTCGACGTCAAGCTGGTGCAGATGATCAAGCTGGCCAACCAGATGACTGGCGAAGGATCGGAAAGCGTCCGTCCTCCCCGCTTGAAGCTGGTCGGCGCCGAACGGGCGATGGTCGAACGCGTGGTCAGACACGCGCTTGCAACCCGACCCAACATCTGACCGTAAACGTGACAACCCCTAAGCATAACACCGCGCGTCATGTGACGGTCATCGGCAACGGCATCATCGGGCTGGCGATTGCCCATGCACTGAACCGTGACGGCATCGGTGTCACGGTGATTGACCGGGGGCCGGTCGATGAAGGGACCTCGACTGGGAATGCCGGTGCGGTTGCTTCAGCTGAAATGATCCCGATTGCCGAGCCCGGACTTTGGAAACGCATTCCCGGCATGCTGCTCGATCCGCTCGGACCGCTGCACCTGAGATTATCGCACCTGCCGCATCTGGTCCCCTGGTTTTATCGTTTCATGCAGGCCTGCCGACCGGCCGATCATGCCCGCGGCATCGCGGCGATTGCGGCGCTGTTAGGCCGTGCGCTGCCGGCGCATCTCGAGATGCTGGAAGCGATCAAGGGTCGCCACATGCTGTCTGAAAACGGCACGCTGTTCGTCTATCGCAGCGAGCAGGCCTATGCCGCCGAAGCGGCGCACTGGCAGGCCAGGATCGATCACGGCATCGATGCCTTTCCTCTTGATCGGGATGGCATCCTGCAGCACGAACCGGGCCTCAGCCCGGAAGCCCGCTTGGGCTATTTTACGCCGAACTGGGCGCATTACCGCGATCCAAGGGAATTGCTGATTGCGCTGGCCGATGATCTGCGCCGCCGCGGTGTGGACTTCGTGCAGGCCGAAATTACCGGGGTCGAACATGCCGGCGGCGGGGCATCGGCACTGATCACCAGCGACGCCGGCCGCATCCCGGTCAGCGAACTGGTGATTGCCGCCGGCGCCTGGTCCGGGCGTCTGTCGAAGCAGCTCGGGGATGCGTTCCCGATTGAGGCGGATCGCGGCTACAACACGACCCTGCCCAATCCGGGCGTTGATATCAGGACCATGATCACCTTTGCCGAAGACAATTTTGTCATGACGCCGATGCAGATGGGCCTCCGCATCGGCGGCGCCGTCGAGATGGGCGGTCTTGAGGCAGAACCGAATTACCAGCGTTCGCGGGCATTGATCCAACTGGCCAGACGCTATCTGCCGGACCTCAACACCGAGGGCGGCACCGAGTGGATGGGGCACCGCCCGAGTTCGCCGGATTCCGTGCCGGTGATTTCAAAATCTGCACAGGCAGCCAATGTCCACTATGCGTTCGGGCACGGGCACCTCGGCCTCAGCATGTCGATGATTACAGGACGCCTCGTTGCTGATATGATTGCCGGTCGCGATCCGGGGCTGGATATGACACCCTATCGTATCGATCGTTACCGCTGAGGAGCGCCAGCATGGCCAACCACACATTCTTTTGCATCGACGGGCACACCTGCGGCAATCCGGTGCGCATGGTTGCCGGCGGTGCGCCAATGATTGCGGCCGACAACATGATCGAGCGGCGCAGGATTTTCATGGCCGAATACGACTGGATCAGAACCGCGCTGATGTTCGAGCCCCGCGGTCACGACGTCATGTCCGGCTCAATCCTCTATCCGCCGACCCGCGATGACTGCGACGTGGCGATCATCTATATAGAAGTGTCGGGCTGTCTGCCGATGTGCGGTCACGGTACCATCGGTACGGTGACGTTCATGATCGAACGCGGCATCGTCACGCCGAAGACGCCGGGTGTGGTCAGGCTCGATACGCCGGCCGGTGTCGTCGAAGCGCAGTATAAAATGAACGGCGAGCACGTCGACCGGGTGCGAATCAGGAACGTCGCCTGCTTCATGGCCGCGGAAGCCCTGGAAGTCGATGTGCCGGGTCTGGGCACGATCAGCTTTGATGTCTCCTACGGCGGCAATTATTACGCGATCATCGAAGCGCAGGAAAACATGCGCGACATGGCGGATTTCTCACCCGGTGAAATTCAACGGCTCAGTCCGATCATCCGCGATCTGATCAATGACAAATACGATTTCGTGCATCCGGAAGAACCTTTGATCCACGGCGTCTCGCACATCATGTGGACCGGCGAGCCGACCGGGCAGGGAGCCGACGGCCGCAATGCGGTGTTCTATGGCGACAAGGCGATCGACCGTTCACCTTGCGGCACCGGGACGTCGGCGAGACTGGCGCAGCGCCATGCCAAGGGGCTGCTCAACGTCGGTGACGACTATCGCCATGAAAGCATCATCGGTTCGATCTTTGATGGCCGCATCGAAGCGGAAGCCAGCGTCGGCAACAAGCCGGCGATCATTCCGTCGATTGCCGGCTGGGCCCGCATCCACGGCCTCAACACCATCTTTGTCGATGACCGCGATCCGCTGAAGCATGGCTTTGTGCTGAAGTGACGGACTGAGTATTCAGACTGTCATCCCGGTTCCTGCACGCGTCACCCCGGCGAAGGCCGGGGTCCAGATAAGCCAATGACTGGATTCCGGCCTGCGCCGGGGTGACGAAATCTTTCAGATACTGGTATGCGCCGGTTTACCCTAGATACTGGTATGCGCCGGTTTACCGGCGACGCCCTTGTACAGAACGCCCTGACGCAGGGTCAGAATGCGTTCGTGTTCGGCAACGGCGGCGGCGTCCATGTCGGCTTTGGGCGGTGTTTCGTGAATGAAGTTGCCCTCGGTGTCGACGCCGCGGACCAGCCATGCGCTGTCGCCGTCGGCATTGATCTGTTTCACGTGCGGTGCGATGTAGCGGACGGCGATGCCGATGCGACGGTCCTGTGACTGATTGGGTGCGGATGCATGCACGGTGCGGATGTTGTGCAGCGAAATCTCGCCGGGTTCCAGTTCCAGATAGACGGCCTTGTCATCATCGACATCGACGGCGATTTCCTGGCCGCGCGTCAGCAGGTTTTCCTTGGCCAGCGTGTCGCGGTGCGCAATCTGTTCCCACTTGTGCGTGCCCGGCATCATCTTCATGCAGCCCGATTGTTTGTTGGCCCGTGACAGCGCAATCCATGCCGTGACCACGTCCGGTTTGGACAGTCCCCAATAGGTGCTGTCCTGATGCCATGACACATAAGACGGCGTGCTGGCATCCTTGATGAACAGACTGAGACCCCAGACCATCAGGTTGGGCCCGAGCACATCTTCGACGGCATCGAGAATCTTCGGATGACTGCCGAGATCGCGAGCCCAGGTCTGCAGCAGATATAGCTTCTGGCCCTTAGACATCTGATACCAGCCTTCATACGCCGCTTCGTAAGCTTCGAATTTCCTGCGAAAATCGGCGGCGGTTTTGGCGTCCATGACACGGACCGGGGCAATGAAGCCGTCCCGGTGGTATTGTTCGATCTGTTCGGCGCTCAGTGCTTTGCTCATACTCATTCTCCTGATAGCGAGCGAATGCTACACAGCGCCAACGGAGAATAAAACCGAAAAGGGCGGCGTTGCCGCCACCCTTAAGGTTTGGTCGCTGGTGAAGGAGATCGCCGGACTCAGGCGGCTTTCGCGGACGCCTTGCTTTTCAGGTATTTCAGCATGGTATCGGCGTCGGAAACCTCGAACGGATCGGTCGGGCAGTTGTCGCCGAAATCGGGCTCGATAAACATCTGCTCGATCTCGCCGTCGTTGACGACCATCGAATAGCGCCACGACCGCATGCCGAAGCCGAGGTTCGATTTGTCGACCAGCATGCCCATCTTGCGGGAAAACTCTCCGTTGCCGTCCGGCAGCAGGAACACGTGATTGGCTTTCTGTGCCTTGCCCCACTGGTACATGGTGAAGGCATCGTTGACCGACAGGCAGATGACCTGATCGACGCCGAGCGCCTGGAATTCCTCATGCAGCGCTTCGTAACGCGGCAGGTGGCTGGTTGAACAGGTCGGCGTGAAAGCGCCGGGCAGGGCAAACAGCACGACGCGTTTGCCGGCGAAAATCTCGTCGGTTGAAAGGTCTTTCCATTCGAACGGGTTATCGCCTGCAATGGCATCATTGCGGACGCGGGTTTTGAAGACGACGGCGGGGATATGCTTTTTCATCGGGCTCACCTTTTCTTTGTTCAATTCATCAATGCTCATGACCACCTCATGGGCGACTGATGACACCCTATGGTTTGACAATAAATAAGTGAAATCGTTTGTTCTGATTAAAATGATAAGAACTGACTATCATTGGATGTTTGCATTTCACGTGCCCGGTGCATTGCATTGACGCGCCGCCTTCGGGCATAGTGTGCACTTCAAAAGACAAAGCAGAAGAAATTCGGGGAGAGAGTTATGCAGACACGTGCCGCCGTTGCCTTTGAAGCGGGCAAGCCGCTATCCATCGAAACCGTTGAGCTGGACGGCCCGCGCGCGGGCGAGGTTCTGGTCGAGATCAAGGCGACCGGCCTCTGCCACACTGACGAGTTCACCCGCTCGGGTGCCGATCCGGAAGGCATTTTCCCGGCCATCCTCGGTCACGAAGGGGCCGGCATCGTTGTCGAAGTCGGGGCCGGGGTCAAATCCCTGAAACCGGGCGATCATGTGATCCCGCTCTATACCCCGGAATGCCGGGAATGCGAATACTGCACGTCGGGGCGCACCAATCTGTGTCAGGCGATCCGCACGACGCAGGGTCAGGGCGTGATGCCGGACGGCTCGTCGCGCTTTCGCATCGGCAAGACGCCGATCCATCATTACATGGGCTGCTCGACGTTCTCCAATTTCACCGTGCTGCCGGAAATCGCGCTGGCAAAAATCCGCGAAGACGCACCGTTCGACAAGGTCTGCTACATCGGCTGTGGTGTCACCACCGGCATCGGTGCGGTGATCAACACGGCCAAGGTAAAACCGGGCGACAACGTTATCGTCTTCGGTCTGGGCGGAATCGGTCTCAACGTCATTCAGGGTGCACGGATGGTCGGCGCCAACATGATCGTCGGCGTCGATATCAATCCGTCCAGAAAAGGCATCGCCGAAAAATTCGGCATGACCCATTTCGTCAATCCGAAAGAAGTCGAAGGCGATCTGGTGCCGTATCTGGTCGATCTGACCCGTGGCGGTGCGGATCATTCATTCGAATGCATTGGCAACACCGGGACCATGCGTCAGGCGCTGGAATGCTGCCACAAGGGCTGGGGCGAAAGCACCATCATCGGCGTCGCCGGGGCCGGTCAGGAAATCTCGACACGGCCGTTCCAGCTGGTCACCGGTCGGGTCTGGCGCGGCAGTGCGTTCGGCGGCGCCAAGGGCCGCACCGATGTGCCGAAGATCGTCGACTGGTACATGGACGGCAAGATCAACATCGACGATCTGATCACCCACAAACTGGCGCTCGAAGAGATCAACGAAGGTTTCGAACTGATGCACCGCGGCGAAAGCATTCGCGCCGTGGTCGAATACTGAGGTCCCGCTTGGCAGATAACACATACGATGCCGGTCGCCTGAACCTGCCGTTCGTCGGCCACTGCACGTTTGCCAAGCAGCCGGCGGTGCTGGACTGGGATCAGCTGGCGGATGCCGACGTCTGTGTGCTGGGTGCACCGTTCGACATGGGGACCCAGTACCGGGCCGGGGCGCGATTCGGTCCGCGCGCGATCCGCGAAGCCTCGACCCTGTTCTCGTTCGGGCACGCCGGCATGTATGATTTCGAAGACGACATTACTTATCTTCCCGCCGGCGGGGTCCGCATCGTCGATATCGGCGATGCCGATATGGTGCACACCGACACAATCAAGTCGCACAGCAATATCGAGCATGCCGTTCGCCGGATCCTCAAGGCCGGTGCCTTGCCGGTGACGCTGGGCGGTGATCATTCGGTGCATATTCCCTGCATCCGCGCCTTCGACGATCAGGAACCGGTGCACATCATTCACATTGATGCGCATCTGGATTTTGTCGACGAGCGACATGGCGTGCGCTTCGGGCACGGCAACCCGCTCAGGCGTGCCTCGGAAATGAACCACGTCACCGGCTTTACGCAGCTCGGCATTCGTTTCGTATCGTCATCGAACCGCGCCGATTACGAGGCCGCCCGCAAGGCCGGCTCGGATATTCTGTCGGTGCGCGATGTCCGCAGGCTCGGCACCGAGGGGGTGCTGGCGCGCGTCCCCAAGGGGGTGCGCTATTACTGCACCATCGACATCGACGGCTTCGATCCGTCGATTGCACCGGGTACCGGCACGCCCAGTCACGGTGGTTTTCTGTATTACGAAGTGCTGGAAATCCTCAAAGGTCTGGCGGCGATGGGCGATGTCGCCGGTATCGATCTGGTCGAGGTTGCCCCCGATTACGATCGCGACGGCACGACGGCGTTTCTCGCCGCACAGCTGCTGATGAGTTTTCTCGGCTACATCTTTCATGCGCGTGGCGTCAGTGCGTAACAGTAAATAGTTCCCGTCACCCCGGCGAAGCCCGGGGGCCAGGGATGGTACAACTGGATTCCGGCCTTTGCCGGAATGACGTGTTTTCAAAACCGGAGTATCAGATGAGCTTTGAAGTTGTTTCCGATCAGGCGAGCTTTGGCGGCACGCAAGGGGTCTACAAACACACCTCGCAGCAACTCGGATGCGAAATGCGCTTTGCCGTATTCACCCCGCCGCAGGCCGCGGCTGAGCCGAGACCGGTCGTCTTCTGGCTGTCCGGGCTGACCTGCACGGAAGACAACTTCACCGTCAAGGCCGGCGCACAGCGTGTTGCCGCCGAGCTTGGTGTGGTCATCGTCGCACCGGATACAAGCCCCCGCGGCGATGACGTGCCCGACGACAAGGACTCTTATGATTTCGGCAAGGGCGCCGGGTTTTATCTGGATGCGACCCGCCAGCCGTGGTCGAAGCACTATCAGATGTACAGCTACATCATCGGCGAGCTGCCGGCGCTGATCTTCAAGCACTTCCCGGCGCGCGCCGACCGCCAAGGCATCATGGGTCATTCCATGGGCGGGCATGGTGCGCTGACCATCGCGCTGAAAAATCCGGACACCTTCACCAGCGTTTCGGCGTTCTCGCCGATTGTCGCACCGTCGCAGGTGCCGTGGGGCGAAAAGGCGTTTACCGGCTATCTCGGTGACGACCGTACGGCGTGGGCCAAGTATGATGCGACGGCGCTGGTCGAAGCCGGCAAACGCTTCAAGGGCAACATTCTGATTGATCAGGGCGAGGCCGACAATTTCCTCAAGGGACAGCTGAAACCGGAGATATTTGTTGCCGCCTGCAATACAGCCGGACAGCCGCTGACGCTGCGCATGCAGCCGGGCTACGATCATTCGTATTTCTTTATTGCCACCTTCATCGAAGATCATCTGCGTCACCACGCGGCGGCGCTTTTGGACTGAATTTTTGTTGCCAATACCCTCGACTGTCATCCTGAACTTGATTCAGGATCCATAACGTACCTACTCTTAAATCAGCTTTGATTATGGGTCCTGAATCAAGTTCAGGACGACGATAGAGATGTTGTCCTGAGCCAAACGAACAAATGACTTGCGCCGGAAATCCATGAGGCGTACACGCGCCCGGAGTTGAACCCCGACGGCTGAAGGTTTGTCCATGTTCTCGACGATGCGTCTTGTCTCATCGCTGCTTGCAGGCATCGCCCTCCTGATGGTCGGGGCCGGTGGCCTGTCGACCATTCTGGCGTTCCGCATGGGCGTTGCCGGGATGCCGTCAACGGTGGTCGGGATTGTCACGTCGATGTATTTTGTCGGCCTCGTGCTGGGCACCGGCTATTGCCATCGGCTGATCACCACGGTCGGACATATCCGCGCCTTTGCGGCGCTCGGTTCGGTGATGTCGGCGGCGACGCTGGCGCATGCGCTGACAATCGATCCGTGGGTCTGGGGCGTGCTCCGCTTCATCGTCGGATTTTCGGTCGTCGGCATGTATATGTGCACGGAAAGCTGGCTTAACGAAAAATCGTCGAACGATATCCGCGGGCAGGTGTTCTCGCTGTATCAGGTGGTTTTGTATCTTGGCCAGGGCGCCGGACAGTTCATGATCAATATCCCCGACGAGAACGGCACAGTTCTGTACATTTTCGCTTCGATCCTGATGTCGCTGGCAATTTTGCCGGTTGCCATCACGCGGGTCAGCGCCCCTGAACTGCCGAAGCCGGTGCGTTTCCGGCTGGCGCGCCTGTGGGGTATCTCACCGACCGGGATGACGGCGTCGCTGGCATCCGGATGTGTGATGGGGGCGTTTTACGGGCTGGGTGCGCTGTTCGCCCAGAAGGTCGGCCTGCCGACGGCAGAGACATCACAGTTCATGGGGGCGGTGATCATCGGCGGACTGGTGCTGCAATGGCCGATCGGCAAGCTGTCCGACATGCTCGACCGTCGCCAGGTGATGGTCGGCGTCACCCTGGCCACCGCCATCGTGTGTTACCTTATCATGGACAAGGATGTCCACGACGGCCTCGGTCTGCTGGCGCTGGGGGCACTGTTCGGCGGCCTGTCGTTCACCATTTATCCGCTCGCTGTTGCCTATACCAACGACTACATCGGACCCGAGGACCGGGTGCCGGCGTCAGGCGGTCTGATGATTTCCTACGGGATCGGCGCCTCGCTAGGACCGACGCTGGGCTCGGTAATGATGGATTTTCTGGACGCGCGTGGTCTGTTCATCTTCATCGGCGGCGTGGCACTGGTGCTGATGGTTTTCATCCTGTGGCGGATCACCCAGCGCCGCGCCCCGGCACTTGCCGACCAGGGCGACTTCCAGCCGATGCAGCGCACCTCACCGGTGGTTTATGAGCTGTACCCGGAACCGGAACCCGACGCCAATCTCGAAGACGAAACCCGCTGTTAAGCCAGTGGGATAAACATCGGAAGGGATTGGAGCGGGTGAAGGGAATCGAACCCTCGCCTAAAGCTTGGGAAGCTTTCGTTCTACCATTGAACTACACCCGCGCCAGACCCCACTAATAGAAGTGCCGGGGCGGCGAATGCAAGACTATTCGTTGCCGCCGATTGCGCTGTGCGTGAGCCGTGACAAGATTCCTTCCGCCCCTTAAGTTGTGGCCTTCAAATATCCGGAGGACACCATGGATTTTACGTTAAGTGCCGAACAGCAGGCCCTGCAGGAAACCGTTCGCAAATTCGCCCAGGCCGAATTGCCCGAAATCGCCAAGGAAATTGAACGCTCGGCAAATCCGCCCAGCCACGAGCTGGTCAAACGCTATGCCGAGATGGGCTTTCTCGGCGTCAATCTGCCGTCCGAACTGGGCGGCCTTGGCCTGACCCATTTCGATGCGGTGCTGGTGCTCGAAGAAGTGGCGAAAATCTCGCCCTCCGTCGCCTTCCCGATTTTTGAATCCTGCTTCGGCCCGACACTGGCGCTGGCGCATTTCGCGCCGGACGAACTGAGACAGCGCATCGTCCCCAGGGTTTGCGCCGGCGAGATGATCGTTGCCGTGTCGATGTCGGAACCGAACGCCGGCACGGCGCTGACGGACCTGACGACCAAAGCCGAAATCTCCGGTGATGCGGTGCGGCTCAACGGCACCAAGCGCTGGTGCTCGGGGGCCGGTCACGCCGATGCCTATGTGGTTTATTGCCGGATGTCCGATGCCCCGGGCGCCAAGGGTGTCGGTGCGGTGCTGGTCGAAGCGGATCGCGCGGGCCTCAGCTTCGGCAAGCCCGAGCAGCACATGGGTTTTCGCGGTATCGCCAGCGCCGACATCTATCTCGACAAGGTCGAGGTGCCGATCACCAATATCGTCGTGCCGGCCGGCGGCTTCGGCAAACTGATGGAAGCCTTCGATCTGGAACGCTGCGGCAACACAACGATGTCGCTGGCGATTGCGCAGTCGGCGCTTGATTACGTGCTCGCCTACGTGCAGGAACGCAACCAGTTCGGCAAACCGGTGATCGATTTCCAGGCCGTGCAGCTGCAGATTGCCGAAATGAAAATGAAAGTTGACGCTTCGCGTCTGCTTTTGTACAGGGCTGTGGTCAACGCCTCGCAGGGGCTGCCATCGATTGCCGACAGCTCTATTGCCAAATGCTTCGCCAATGAAATGGTCCGGGACGTCACCGGCAAGGCGCTGCAGCTGATGGGCGGTTACGGCTATTCCACCGAATACCCGATCGAGCAGAAACTGCGTGACGGCTGGGGCTGGGGGATTGCCGGCGGCACCATCGATATCCAGAAAATCAACATCGCCGCAGCGCTGGTCGGAAGGCGCTTCAATCAGCGGGCATAGCCCCCTCACCCTGCCCCTCTCCCGAGGGAGAGGGGACACTCGCATAACCATCCCTCTCCCCTGGGAGAGGGTGGCGCGAAGCGCCGGGTGAGGGGTCGTTATACCGGCCGCTCACCGATGCAGGTGGTGCGTTCCATGTAGCGCGGGGTGTCGCCGTAATCCATCACCGCATAGTGCATCAGCGAGCGGTTGTCCCAGACGATGACGTCGTGCGCCGACCAGGTGTGGCGATAGATGTTCTCGGGCCGGGTCGCATGGCGATACAGCGGCTCGAGCATCCAGCGACTTTCATCGGCATCGAAGCCGTCCAGGTGCGAGGTAAAACCCGGATTGACGTACAGGCTTTCGCGCCCGGTTTCGGCATGGGTGCGGACCACCGGATGCAGTGCCTTGTTGGCCCCGGCCATGTCGTTCTCGACGACAATCGGTTTGGCGTACTGGGTCCGTGCGGCAACTTCGAAATCATGTACGGCTTTGAGCGGACGGAGCGTATCCTTCATGGCTTCAGACAACTCGTCGAAGGCCTTGGTCATGTTGGCGAACAGGGTGTCGCCGCCGATCTTCGGGATTTCGACGCCGTGCAGGATTGAAGCACCGGCCGGGCGTTCGCGAAAGCTGACGTCGGAATGCCAATAGGTGCCGGCTCCCTTGCGCCCCAAAGGCTCGCCCTTGGCATCGAGTTTGTTGGAGACCCGGTAGATTTCCGGATAATCGGGATGGATATAGCGGCTGACGGTGTCTTGCAGCGGCGATTGACCGGGCGCGCCGAACAGCGGCCCCATCTCGGTGGCGAAGGCGATATGCGCTTCCGGCGTCAGATTCTGCTGATCGCGGATCACCATCAGACCGCCGTGGTCCAGCCAGACCTGCTGCAAGGTCGCAATCACATTGCCGCCGAGGCCTTCATTCAGATCAAGCCCGCGCACTTCGGCGCCCAGATGGGTTGATAAAGGCCGCACATCAAAATTCATGGTGGTTTCCTCATGGTTTTTCGTTGCGTCATTATGGATTTTTACAAGGCGGCTTCAATGACAGCTTTCAGGTGCCGATCACGAGAGGTTTATTTGAGTTGAGGGCGGGCATCGTCTAAGTCATCCTTAAGCAATATAGGACAGGGAAGCTCACCCATATGCCCGATTCCAGCCACGCCCGAGATCCGAGGAAGTTTCAGGACCCGTTTGTTACCGCCGACGGACAGCAGCGCGCCGTCGTTGCGCTGACCCATCTGACGACGCTGTGGTTCAATACCGGCTCGCTCTGCAATATCACCTGCGTGAACTGTTATATGGAGTCGAGCCCGAAAAACGACGCCCTGGCCTACATCACACTGACGGAAATGCGCACCTATCTCGACGAAATTGATGCCGAGCACATGCAGGTCGAGGAAATCGCCTTCACCGGCGGCGAGCCGTTCATGAACCCGGACATCATCGGTATGCTCGAAGAAGCGCTGGGTCGCGGCTACCGGGTTCTGGTACTCAGCAATGCGATGAAGCCGATGCACCACAAGCGTGCCCGCCTGCTCGATCTCAAGCAGCGCTACGGCAAGGCCCTGGCGATCCGTGTTTCGGTCGATCATTTCACCCGCACCAGGCACGAAGAAGTTCGCGGCAAGGATTCCTGGCCGCCGATGATCGAAGGTTTGCGCTGGCTGGCCGAGAACGGCTTTTCGATGGCGGTTGCCGGACGCACCTGCTGGGACGAGTCGGAAACCGAGGGCCGTGCCGGGTACCGGGCGCTTTTTGCCGAAGAATACATCCCCGTCGATGCCGATGACCCCGGCCAGCTGGTGCTGTTTCCGGAAATGGATATCAATGCCGATGTCCCGGAAATCACCGTTCATTGCTGGGATATTCTGGGCGTTCAGCCGGAATCCATGATGTGCGCAAGCTCGCGTATGGTGATCAAGCGCAAGGGTGCGGAAAAGCCGGTAGTCGTGCCGTGTACGCTGCTGCCCTATGATGCGGCGTTCGAACTTGGCCACGCACTGGCGCAATCAAACAAGGCCGTCAACCTGAACCACCCTCATTGCGCCAAGTTCTGCGTTCTGGGCGGTGCGTCGTGCAGTCCGAATTGAGCCATCGATGAGCGACGTTCTTGATCTCGGTGTGGTCCGGGGGCCGATGCTGATCTTCGGCGGACCCTATTCCAATCTGTTTGCCACCGAAGCGCTGATCCGTGAAGCCGGGGCTTTGGGTATCCGGCCTTCGAACATCATCTGCACCGGTGATGTCGTTGCTTATGCCGGCGAGCCGGCCGAGACCACCGACGCGATCATCAACTGGGGCATCACCACGGTGATGGGCAACTGCGAGGAAAGCTTCGGGGCCGAGGCCGACGACTGCGGTTGCGGTTTCGAAGAAGGCACTGCCTGCGATGTCATGTCGAGACAATGGTACGCCTATGCCAATGCCTGTCTGAACCCGGCACAGCGGGCCTGGATGCGGGCCTTGCCACGGCAACTCCGCTTCAGCTTCGGCGGACGTCGCTTTGCCGTAGTGCACGGCAGCGCGTCATCGATCAATACGTTCGTGTTTGCCGGCAGTGACGATACCCTGAAACGTCAGGGCTTTGATCAACTGGGGGTCGATGCGATCATCGGTGGTCATTCTGGGGTGCCGTTCTCGCAAATTCTCGAAGATCGTCTCTGGCATAACGCCGGGGTCATCGGCATGCCGGCCAACGACGGCACGCCAAGGGTCTGGTATTCGCTGCTGCACGAGGATGCTGCCGGCATTCGCATTGAACTCAGGGCGCTGGCTTATGATCACGCCGGTGCTGCGGCGTCGATGCGGACAAAAAAATTGCCGACCGGCTACGCCGGTTGTCTTGAAGACGGCCTTTGGCCGAATATGGACGTCATGCCGGATGCCGAAAAAGCCAACGCCGGTCAGCCTATTGCTGCCGGCGCGTTGGTCTGGCCGACCCCGGCACGGGTCGCGGCTGAATAATCCAGCTGCAAACCGCCCAGCAAACGCCCTCAAATCATCACCGGTTCGCCTTAATCGGCCATCGATTTGCCTGACTGCCTGATTATTCCTGTCGCCAATGGATCACCCCAAAGGAGACGGACATGACCAAACAGATGCAGATACTCAAAATCGCGACGATCTCGGGCGTGCTGGTGCTCGGCGCCTGCACCAATGCAAACATCGAAGCCGCACAAAAGCTCGATATCCGTGGCACCGATGCCAGATCGGAAGCAGCGCGCGAATACAAGCGCCTGGCTTATTTCGAAGACAAGGTCATGTGGGACAAGGCATCTGCGATCGCTTTTTCCGAAAAGGCACTGGCTGCGGCACATGGCCGGCTGAGCACTGAAACCACGCTTGATCAGAATGCCGCCGAGCCGACACCGGCTGAAATTGCCGACGCCTATCAGACCCTGAACCGGATGCTGGCTGCCGGTGCCGACCAGATTGCGCCGAAAGCCACCGGACAGGCATTGGCCCGGCTTGATTGCTGGAAGGAACAGGCCCGTGAAGGCGACCAGCCCCTCGACATTGGTTTTTGCAAGGACGGGTTTCAGAATTTTGCCTCAGAAACCGCCGCAACCCTGAAGGCCGCCGGCAAACCGATCCCGGCACAAATCACCTCGCTTAAGTCATTCAGCGTTACCTTTCCGCTTGGTAGTTCGGTGCCCTCGGCAGGCGCGCAGGCGGTTCTGGATGCGGCGGCAGCCTATGTCCGCAGCGGCCAGAACATGCGCATCGTGCTGGGTGGCCATGCCGACAAAACCGGCACGGCATCACGGAACCGCTATCTGTCCGAAGCCCGGGCCGAGCAGGTTGCCGGGATGCTGCGGGCCAGGGGCGTCAAGCCCGGCCAGATCAGCACCATCGGCTTTGGCGAGACCTATCCGCGCGTCATGACGCCGGATGGTCAACGCAGTACGGAGAACCGCCGCGTCGAGATTGTCATCGGCCCGGACCGCGTGCTGTAAGGGGAAAACAGTCGAGGGCGTGGCTGGACAATGCGCCTGCGCACAGGCTAAATGCTCCCGGCGGCAGTATGTGCCGCAGTTTGAAAAGGGCGGCTGATGAGCGAAGTGCATACCTTTGAGCAAACCACGGACGGCATCCGCGTGCGGGTTGCGTCGATGTATCTGGATCAGCAGTCGGATGCGGATGAAAATCGTCACGTGTGGGCGTATCAGGTACGGATCCATAACCTCGGCACGGTGCCGGTGCAGTTGCTGACCCGGCGCTGGCGCATCACCGATGGCCACGGTCACGCCCACGAGGTGATCGGCGACGGCGTGGTCGGCGAAAAGCCGGTGCTCAAGCCCGGTGACGATTATGAATATTCAAGCGGCACCCCGCTGGCTACATCGACCGGCTTCATGACCGGCATTTTCCAGATGATCGATGCTGCCGGCCGTCGTTTTGCCGTGCAGGTACCAGCTTTTTCCCTGGATGGACCTGATGTCCGGGGCGCCGTTCATTAAGAACGGACGGCCCTGCGGTCAATCTGCATTCATGTCTGGAAATTGTGCAATCCGATCACAATATTCTATAAGTGCGGTCCCCTTGGGTTATCTGCTAGGCTGCACGACGGGCAGAGAAGTTAGGAAACATCGTGACAGATCAAAAACCGATGAGCGTGGTTGCCGGCAACCCGCACAGACACAGCTCCCCGGCTTTGGATAAAGGCCCCGAGATTGAACGGCCAAGCCGTGAAGAAGCCGAGCAGGCGGTTCGCACGCTGATCCGCTGGGCCGGGGATGACCCCGGCCGCGAAGGTCTTCTGGATACGCCGGGCCGGGTGGTCCGGGCATACGAAGAATTCTACCAGGGCTATGACATCTGCCCGCGCGCCTATCTGGAAAAGACCTTCGAGGAGACCGAAGGCTACGATGAAATCGTCCTGTTGAAAGACATCCGCTTCGAAAGCCATTGCGAGCATCACATGGTGCCGTTCATCGGCAGGGCGCATGTTGCTTATCTGCCGAACCGCCGGGTCGTCGGCATTTCCAAACTGGCTCGGGTTGTCGAAGCTTTTGCCAAGCGCATGCAAATTCAGGAAAAGCTTACCGCACAGATTGCCAATACCATTGATGAAGTTCTGGAGCCGCGCGGTGTCGCTGTGATCGTCGAAGCGGCGCATCAGTGCATGACCATGCGCGGCGTGCACAAACCCGGGGTCTCGCTGGTGACCAGCAGGATGCTCGGTGCCTTCCGCGAAGACCCGACGACACGGCGTGAATTTCTCGCCATGGTCAATCACCAGGGCGGTAATTTCTCTTAGGATTATCGGGTCGCGAATTTTGTTCGGCGTCTGCTGTTCTTGGGCACGGGTGCTTGTGTTATGACTGTGCCGATGCACACCGGTTGCCGGAGTCGATGAACCATGAATCCGTTTTCAAATATGCTGCAGGGCTGGGCGCAAAAACGCTATCGCAAGGAAGCCGTGCAACTCCTCAATCATCTCCGCTCTCTTGATGACAAAAGCATCGGTCTGGTGCTGGCGATTGTTGCGCATCACCGCAACGCGCTGATCAAGGAAGGGGTGGCGATGCGTGATTTGACGACGCTGGCCAACGAAGCACCCTTGTACCAGCATGATCTGGCCAAGGCGGTCAATGTTCTGGCCAGAAAAAAGCGTCCCCATGACGCCCTCGGTCTGCAGATCTGGGTGCATTCACTGCGCGCCGTCAGCAATCCTGATGTTCATGATGTGGGCGTTGATATCTGGCGCGAACTGATCCGCGGTCAGCCGCATGTCGCCAGTGCCCGCAAGCTGGTCAGCAAGGAAACCGGTTTCGAGCTCGATATCACGATGGCCGGTGACGTGCCGCAGGAATTCGCCAAAACCGCCTAGCGGATAAAGTCGGCCAGATGCTTGCGGATGGATGCTGACATTGTCGGGTCAAAGTCCTTCATCACCGATTCCGTCAGATTGAACCAGGCCTGTTCGCGGACGTTGACGGTTGCGTTTTCGGCGACCGTTTGTGCATGCATGGCTTCGGCTTCTGCATAGGCTTCGCTGACGCGCGGCACCCCTTCAAGGCGAACCGAAACCTTGACCCGGGCATCATAGCGCTGCGCCTGGTCGTTGGTGAAAACACCCTTCAGGCCGGTGGTGCGGGCAAGATTGGTTTCAGTGACGGCAGCATCCTCGATAATGAACTTGGCGACACCGCTGACACCGTTGGCGCGCAAGCGGTCACGCGCCCAGTTGCGCAGGGCCGTTTCCGGCGACGTCGGCATCAGGCTTTCGATATGCTTGGCGTCGCTCATCGGTTTGAAATTGTCGACGATCTCGATACGCGAAACACCGAGCGTGATCACCGGCATGTGCGCGAATGTCAGTTCCGGATACTGCGGTGGCGGTGGCGTGTTGCACCCGCTGACAATGCCGAGACCAAGAATGCAGATAACGGCTGAGGCAATTCGGCGAAACGCGTACATCGTTGTTTTCCGGTTTAAAGGGTTATTCGGTGACGGACGCATACAAGGCGTCCAGACGCTGCTCGTTATATACATAGTCGGTTCTGCAAAACTCGCAAGTGACGGTAATGAGACCCTCCTCGGCCATCTCGTTGATTTCGGCGCGCGGAAAGGACATCAAGGTGCGGCTGACACGATCTTCCGAACAGCGGCATTCGTTGCGGAGCAGGCGCTGATCAAACAGCCGGATGCCGTCTTCGTGGTAAAGCCGATAAAGGATCTGCGATGCGCTCAGGGTATCGGCCAGCAGCTCGCTCGGGGTGATGGAACTCATCAGAACCACGGCTCGCCGCCAGTCTTCGTCTTCCTGTTCGCCGTCGCCGGCACTCGGCAGCCGCTGAACCATCAGTCCGGCGGCTTTGGCGATTTCGCCCGATGCCGCCAGCGACGCGGTGATCGTGAAGGCGGTTTCCAGCTGTTCGGACTGGCGGAAATAATTCTGTGCACATTCGGCCAGTGTCGCCCCGGTCAGCTCGGTAATACCCTGATAGCGTTCCGTATCCGGACCCTGATCGACGGTGAACGCCATATACCCGGCACCGATCACGTGCGGAATGGAACTGCCGGCGATGTCGGCACCGCTGACGCCGCTTTTCATTTTGGCATAGGCGCGCATCGCACCGTCTGACGTGATGTCGGCCATGATCAGACTGACCGGACCGTCGCCCTGTACCTGCAGCGTGAACACGCCTTCGTATTTAAGTGCGCTGGCCAGCACGGCGGCCAGAATCATGGTCTCGCCGATCAGCTCGGCCAGCGGTTTGGGATAATCATGGGCTTTGACGGCATCGTTGTAAGCCTGGCTCATGCGCACCAGTCGACCGCGGATGTTCAAATCCTCGATCTGGAAAGGCTGAACGAAGTCGCCGAATGTGCTGGCGTCGGATGATGGTTTCAAGATGTGGTCCATAAGGTTCGGTAATGATAACCGTAGACGTCGCGAAAGCCCAGTCGTTGATAGAGTCGCGCCGCATCCGGATTGCTGTTTTCAACCTGGAGATAGAGCCCTATGGCCCCTTGTTCAACCGCATATCCGGCGAAAGCGGCGATGATCGCCCGTCCGAGTCCCTGATTTCGGCATCCCGGGTCCGTCAGCATGCCGAAGATGCCAAGCCAGTTGCCGCCATAAACGCCAAGTCCGATCGCTGTCGGTTTTCCGGCGGAATCGGTAATTGTGGCAAATACGGCCTGCTCGCAGGCTCTGGCGGCGATGGCGCTGGCATCGCGGTCATAGCCTTTGGCATAAAACGCCCACCAGCCCTCAGGCACCGTCGTCGACAGACCGATTTCCCGCTTTGCATCGCCAAGGGCGGCAATCACCGGTGCCTGTGCGATCTGGATGGTCACAGCGGATTCAGTTACATAACCGCGCTCGGCCAGAAGCTGATCCAGACCCGCCGGTGACGCTGCCGGGGAAATCTGGAAGCGCGGCGGTAATCCGTGCCCGCGGTAAAAGGCTTCGGCCGTGGCGATTTGCCGGTCCAGTGAAACCGTGTCACGGGTGAACGGAAACGGGGCTACGGAATTGGCGCGACGGCTGACGCCGTGGGCAAAACGGAACAGCCAGCCCTCCCGTTCTTCATTATGGGTTGCTGGCCATGCGGCGACAGCAAGACGGTCGAGTGCAAGAATATCGTTCGTTGGCAGCGGGTTTGAGCTGAAAACGTCCGCGTCCGGGCCGCTGAGGGGCTGGCCTAGGAAAGACACCACGACAGAATGGCTTTTTGCACGTGCAGACGGTTTTCGGCCTCGTCCCAGACCACCGATTGCGGGCCGTCGATAACGGCCGCAGAGACTTCGTCGCCACGATGTGCCGGCAGGCAGTGCATGAACAGGGCATCTTTGGCGGCACGCTTCATCAGGGCATCGTCGACACGGTAAGGGGCCAGCATGTTGTGGCGGGTCCCGACATCCTCGTCACCCATTGACACCCAGGTATCGGTGACCACCAGATCGGCACCGCTGGCGGCTTCATCGGGATCTTCCGTCAGAACGACTCGGGCACCCTGATCGTCAGCCCAGTTGAGCAGGGCTTGGCTGGGTTTCAGTTCAGGCGGTGTGGCGATGCGCATCTCGAAGCCGAGCCGTGCCGCCGCATGTACCCAGCTGGCGACGACGTTGTTGCCGTCCCCGGTCCACGCCACCTTGCGACCTTCGATGGAGCCGCGGTGTTCCTCGAACGTCATGATGTCGGCCATGATCTGGCAGGGGTGAGATTTATCGGTCAGGCCGTTGATCACCGGCACGGTCGAAAATTCCTGAAGCTCGATCAGTTTTTTCGGATCGTCGGTACGGATCATGATGGCATCGGCATAACGTGACAGCACCCGGGCGGTGTCGGCGACGGTTTCGCCGCGGCCAAGCTGTGACTGCTCGTCGGTCAGCAGCACGGTATGGCCGCCCAGTTCCTGCATGCCGACTTCAAACGAAACGCGCGTCCGGGTCGACGGTTTTTCAAAGATCATCACCAGCGTCTTACCGGCCAGCGGCATCGCCTGCCCCGGCTGACGACGTGTTTTTTTCATCTCGTCGCCAAGCTTGAGGATCGAGCGCAGGGTCGCCCGATCAAAATGATCGATGTCGAGAAAGTGTTTTGGCGCAGACATCTTAAGCGGCGTCTTCCGCCAGTTCGCGTGATGATGCATCGATGATCGCCAGAGCATCCTTGACGTCGGCAGAAGTAATGATCAACGGCGGCACAAAACGCACGACGTTGTCGCCGGCCGGCACGCTCAGCAGACCGTTCTGCATCAGCTCTGCGACGACGTCGGAATTTGTGACCCGGCATTTAATCCCGCACATCAGACCGGTGCCGCGCGCATCTTCGTAAAGCGTCGGATAGCGGGCTGCGATATCTTCGAGTCCGGCTTTGAACTGGCTGGCGACCTTCTGCACGTTTTCCAGGAAGCCGGGGGCCAGTACGACATCAAGCACGGCGTTGCCGGCGGCCATGGCCAGCGGGTTGCCGCCATAGGTCGAGCCGTGCGAGCCGGCGGTCATGGCGCTGGCGACCTTTTCCGTGGCCAGCGTTGCGCCGAGCGGAAAGCCGCCGCCGATGCCTTTGGCCGAGGCCAGAATGTCCGGTGCAATGCCGGTCCATTCATAGGCATAAAGCTTGCCGGTCCGCCCGACACCCGACTGCACTTCGTCGAACATCAGCAGCAGGCCGAATTCGTCGGCAATCGCCCGCAGACTTTGCAGGTAGGCCTTGCTCATCGGCCGGATGCCGCCTTCGCCCTGCACCGGCTCAACAAGTATGCCGGCGGTTTCAGGACCGATCGCCGCCTTCATCTCGTTCAGGTTGTCAAACGCCACCTGATCGAAGCCGTCGACTTCAGGACCGAAACCCTTGAGATGCTTTTCCTGTTTGCCGGCCGACAGCATGGCCAGCGAACGACCGTGAAAGGCGCCCTGCACGGTGATCACCCGGTAGCGTTCCGGATGTCCGTTGGCATACTGATAACGCCTGATCATCTTGACGCCGAGTTCAACCGCTTCGTTGCCGGAGTTGTTGAAAAACACGGCATCGGCAAACGTGTTGGCGACGAGCCGTTCGGCAAGCCGTTGCTGACCCGGAATATTGTAAAGGTTCGACGTGTGCATGAGCTTGCCGGCCTGCTCGCGGATCGCTTCGACCAGATGCGGATGGCAATGGCCAAGGCTGGCAACAGCGATGCCGGCACCGAAATCAAGATAGCGTCGGTTTGCGGAATCCCACAGATAAGCGCCTTCACCGTGGTCGAAGGCCAGATCGTAACGGGCGTATGTGGGCATAACTGCCGGTATCATGACCGTTGCTCCTATGCTGGGGTCCAAGAAAGCCGTGGAGTATCAAGATGCTGTCCGCGACTGTCAACAAGTCGTTGGGTGCGTTTCAATTGTATCGCACCCCCCCTCGACCAACCACGCCGCTGCGTGAACGGGATTGAGGGCAGCTGAGGGCGTCAGGTGCGTATGAACTTGAGATCGGGGAAACGTCGTCGCATGGCACTGGCTTCGGCAGCGACGGCGGCCATGTCATTGCCGGTCAGGCCGCGCTGGATCAGCGCTGCCAGTGTTGGCATGTCGTCGACGGTCATGCCGATGCGGGCGATTTCAGGGGTGCCGAGTCTGAGGCCGTTGACGTCGCCGCTGATTTCGTCGATCGGCAGACCGATGCCGCAGCTCAGGATATTGGCTTCACGCAATCGCTTCGCCGCCTGCTGTCCGCCGCCGAACGGGGCCGCTACGATGGCGAACTGGTGCGAGCTGGTGAAGCCGCGTGCGGTGGCAAAAACCGGAATGCCGCGCTGATCCAGCTCACGCGCAAGACGGTCCGCCAGGGCGCACATGTGCTTGGCATAGGCTTCCCCATAGACCCGCCAGTCAAGCAGCGTAATCGCAAGGGCGGCCGATTTTGCGGCATCGAAATTGGCCGTCAGGCCCGGGTAGGCAATCTTGTCGAGACGTTCGGCGAGGGCGGCGTCATTGGTAACCACCAGACCGCCGGCCGGACCGCCAAGACTTTTATACGTGCTCATGGTCATGATGTCGGCACCCAGCATCAACGGGTTTTCCCAGGCCTTGCCGGCGATCATGCCGCACAGATGCGCGGCATCGAACAACACCTTTGCACCGACTTCGTCGGCGATGGCGCGCACTTCGGCAACCGGGTGGGCAAACAGATTGAGGCTGCCGCCGATGGTGATCAGGGACGGTTTGACCTCAAGGGCCAGCGAGGCGAGGGCGGTGATATCAATGGTATAGCCGTCGGCCAGAACAGGCGCCGGATGGATGTTGACGCCATACAATCCGGCGGCACCGCTTGTGTGGTGGGTGACATGGCCGCCGATGCTGGACGGTGGCACAATGATACTGTCGCCCGGACGGGTCGTCGCCATGAAGGCATAAAGATTTGCCAGCGCCCCCGAACCGACGCGGATTTCCGCATACTTCGCCTGAAAGATTTCGGCAGCCAGTTCGGCGCAGATCACTTCGATCTTTTCAATAGCTTCCAGACCCATCTCGTACTTGTCGCCGGGATAGCCGAGCGACGGCCTTGATCCCAGGCCGGCGGCAAGGGCGGCTTCGGCTTTCGGGTTCATGATGTTGGTCGCGGGATTGAGATTGATGCAGTCCCGTTCGTGAATTTGCCGGTTCTCGGCAATCAGGGTGTCGATCCGGGCATCAACGTCATCTGCCGGCATGGTCGCGGTCTCGGTGGCGATCTGCTGCACATAGGTCTCGCAGTTTACAGGAGTCCACGTGCGACGGGCGAGATGCGGCATGATTTTTCTTCCGGCTGATTTCTTGGCAATGGTCATTTGTAACCGCTAACCGGCGTACAGGTACAGTGCAAACGCGATTGTTGGCGGAAGCACACGCGGCTTTTTGCTGTGGTGTGACCGCCGTCATTGGTGCAATATTAATTCTTGGATATATTCGCCTTATCGTAGAATAACGGTTATGGAATGGATATTGTTACGTGGACGTTTTCTTTCATTTTATCAGTGGTTTTGCGCTGTTCTTCGGGGTAGCCGGTCTGGTTTATTCGACCGAAGTCTCGAAACGTTGTCAGCTGCTGATTGAAGAGCGCATGACGGCTGCCGAAACGGAACTGGAGGCGAAGGCGCACAAGCTGGAAATGCGGATCAAAGGGGCGCTGGAAGCGCTCCGGCGCACGGCCATCAGCCTGGAAGAAACCGAGCTGGCGCAGAGCCGTGAAATCAATCTGCTGCGCAAGCTGATTGAACCCCTGATCAAGGAATTCGAGGAGGCTCAGGAAAAAAAGCAGAAAACCGGCACCAAAGGGCGCTGATCAGGGTTTCAGCTTATAGCCGGTTCGGAACATCCACATGCAGATACTCCAGAGCACCGTATTGACCCCGGCCATGACCAGTATGCCGATCCACGATTGCACGTCGGCATGGCTGATAAAGCCGGAGCGGAATCCATCGATCATGTAAAAGAACGGGTTGAAATGGGCGACGATCTGCCCGGCTTCCGGTAACCGTTCGATGGAATAAAAAGTCCCGGAAAGAAATGCCAGCGGCGTTATCACGAAATTGGTCACGGCGGCCATGTGATCGAATTTGTCGGCCCAGATGCCGGCGATGATGCCCAAAAGCGCCAGCATCAGCGACGCCATAATGGCATGATAGACGATCAGGCCTAAATTGCTAATCGTCAGGCCAACCACAAACATCATCGCCAGGGCAACCGAGGTGCCGACGAAAACGCCCCTGGTCACGCCGCCTAAAGCAATGCCCATGACCAGCTCGAGAGGCGAGAACGGCGGCATCAGGGTGTCGACGATATTGCCCTGAACCTTGGCGATCATGATGCTGCTCGAAGTGTTGGCAAAGGCATTCTGGGTAATCGCCATCATCACCAGACCCGGAGCCAGGAATTGCGCGAACGGCACGCCATGCACATCCGGGCGGAATTTGCCGAGCGCCAGCGTAAACACGGCGAGAAACAGCAACGTCGTCACCACCGGTGCCAGCAGGGTCTGCGTATAGACCTTCATGAAGCGGCGGACTTCGCGCATATACAAAGTCCAAAGCCCGATTGCGTTGGAGGTGGTCGGCTGGTGCATGATCTCGTCTCGACTTGGATGTTTGGTGTTTTTATATGGTATCGTTGTAGAACTATATAATCAGTGGCGCGCCCTAAAACCAGAGGCGCCGTTCGCCGGCCCGGGAAAGAGCAAGCACGACATGGACGACGAAGACGCAGAATCATCCAAGCCGGCCAGAAAGCGGCGCGGCCCCCGCAAGGCAACGGCGCAGTACCTTGAAAATTCCGCCGCTCATTATCTTGGCCGCTTTGCCACCTCCAGCGCACATCTTCGCCAGCTGATGATGATGAAGGTCAAGCGTTCCGAAACTCATCACGGTACGGACCCGGCCGAGGGCGCCAAGTTCGTCGACGCCATCATCGCCAAGTTCGAACGTCTTGGTTTTCTCAATGACGCGTCCTATGCCGAAATGCGGGCGCGTTCCCTGCACGCCAGAGGAACCCCGCTCCGCGGGATCCGCTACAAGCTGGGCGGCAAGGGGATCGGCGAGGATGACATCGAGGCGGCGCTGACAGCGCTTGAAGATGAAGTCCGCTCCAACGATCTTGATCTGGCGGCAGCCCTGGTACTGGCGCGCCGAAGGCGGCTCGGGCCCTATCTGTCCGACGACCGCGATACCCGTGATGCCCGACGGGACAAGGATATGGCGGTGCTGGCCCGGGCCGGATTTTCCTATGACGTGGTTCTGCAGGTACTTGAAGCCGACAGCATCGAGGAACTGGAGCTGGCCGTGTACGGGACCTGATCCTTTGGCCAAAGCCTAATCCTGGACGATGCCGGCGGGGTCTTCCATTGGCGGGGAATGCGGATCCAGCGCCCCGGCAAGAAGCGACGAACCCGGTGTCGGCACGAACGTCGACTTGTCATCGGCGGAAGGTGCTGCCCGCCGGGTCATCCGCCAAAGCGCATAGCAGCCGACGAGAATGAAAACGCCGCCGATATAAAAGAAAAGGCCCTCGGCGCCGAGGTAGTTCATGATCTGTCCGGCCAGCAGCGGACCGCCGATGGCCCCCGCGCCATAAGTCAGCAGCAGGGTGCCGCTGACCACCACGCGTTCGTCGGCAGCGACGTAGTCGTTGGCGTGGGAAACGGTGACGGCGTAGATCGGAAAAGTCGAAGCGCCGAAAATGATTGCCAGATAGGGCAGCATCTCGGGTTTGATGATGCCGCCGGTGGCGACCAGTATCGACATCCCGCCGCCGATGAACGACGCCAGCGTAAGCACCATCCTGCGGTCGAAATGATCCGACAGCCAGCCCATCGGCCACTGCATCAGGCCACCGCCGAGAATGCACAGTGACATGAAAAGTGCGACGCCGTTGATGTCGAGGCCGACCTGACCGGCGAACACCGGTGCCAGCCCCCAGAATGCCCCCATCGCCAACCCATAGGCGAGACAGCCGATGAAGCCCAAAGGCGAAATAGAGAACAGTCTGCGGATCGGTAACGGTTTCGGCTTTTGCGGGATCGGCGCAACGGTGCGGGTGACGGAGACCGGGATGATGGCAATCGAAACGAGGATCGAGACGATACAAAAGAGCACATACCCGAGCGGATCGGCGAGCGCGATCAGAAACTGTCCGACCGTCAGCGACATCAGATTGACGATCATGTAGGCGGCCAGCACCTGACCGCGGGTTTCATTGGTGGCGCGTTCGTTGAGCCAGCTTTCGATAACCATGTAGATGCCAGCAAAGCAGAATCCCGAAATAGCGCGAAAGATCGTCCAGGCAACAGGATCAATGATGATGATATGGCCGAGTGCGGCTGCAGAAGCCAGCGATGCCAATGCGGTAAAGCCGCGAATATGTCCGGCGCGCTCAATCAGATAGGCCGTCACCAGGGTGCCGACGACGAAGCCAAAAAAATACCCGGACGCCATGATGCCGATGGCATTGGCGGAGAACGTCTCGCCGACGGCACGGATGGCGATCAGCGTGCCTTGCAGGCTGTTGCCGATCAGCAGCATCGACATGCCCATCAGCAACGAGGAAATCGACAAGATTTGCGTCCGCACGGAATCCACGCAGTACTCCCTTTCCTGGCCAGCGTGCGCTATTCTAGTCTTCCGGCAGGCAGAAGCCACCCTGACGACAAAATATTTTGTGGAGTAAGTAATGAGCGAAGAAGACGGACTGATCAGTGCCTATGTTCTCGACGGTCATGGCGGTGGCAAGGGAATCGATTGGAGTGATCTGCAAAAATCCACTGGCCATGAGGGTCCCTACTGGGTGCATCTGGACCGGAACGGCGGGCAGACCGAAGGTTGGCTGAGAAACGAAAGCGGGCTCGGATCGTTGCAGGTCGATGCCTTGCTGGCCGGTGAGACCCGGCCGCGCGTCGCCTTCATGAATGAAGGTATCCTGATGACATTGCGGGGTGTCAATCTCAACCCCGGTGCCGATCCCGAAGATATGGTCAGCCTGCGGATCTGGGCCGATGAACAGCGGATCATCACGGTGCGGCTGAGAAAACTGATGGCCGTCAATGACGTCCGTGAAAAACTGGCGGCCGAAAAGGGCCCGATCACCACATCGGACACGCTGAGGATGCTGGCCGTCGGGCTGGTGCATCGCATGAGCCCGGTCATCGAAGACATGAATGACGATATCGATGCGCTGGAAAATGACATGGTTGAGAATCCGACATCGGATATCCGCCACAGGCTCAAGGAATTGCGCCGCCAGGCAATTGCGCTCAGGCGGTACCTGGCACCGCAGCGCGAAGCCTTGACGCGGGTGCACACGGAACACTTTCACTGGATGCCCGTCGAACATCGTCTGGCGTTTCGCGAGTGTGCCGATCAGCTGACCAGGATCGTCGAAGATCTGGATGCGATTCGCGAACGCGCAGCCGTTATTCAGGATGAACTGACCAACCGCACGGCAGAGTACATGAACAGAAATATGTATACCTTGAGCGTGGTTGCCGCGTTGATGCTGCCGCTCGGCGTCATTACCGGGATGCTCGGCATGAATGTCGGCGGGATGCCGCTGGCTGAAAGCAAGGACGGGTTTCTCGTCATCATGGCCGTGCTGGGATTGGTGGTGGGGTTGCAGATATTCATCTTCCGGCGCTTGAAATGGATATGAGGAGTGCCTGTCATGCGGCGTAATCAATCACCAACCGGCACCGGAGAGATGGCTTGAATACCGATGATCTGAAGCAGTTCTGGACCCTCGTCGTTGATGTCTGGCAAAACGGGCTTGGCGGCGTCGATATCGGCCGCACCATCAATGCGCTGCTGATTCTGTTTGCGTTCTTCGTACTGCGCGGCCTGATCGCCAAATTTCTGATCGGTTGGCTCCGGCGTCTGGCAAAAAGTACCGAATGGCGGATTGATGACAACATCGTCGATGCCATTGCGCCACCGTTGCGCACGATCCCGGTCGTGTTCGGTATCTTTGTCGCCGGCAACTACATGCATTTCGAAGGCGTCGTCGCGTCGATAGCCGACAACCTGACGAGAAGCCTGATTTCCTTCACGATCTTCTGGACCATGTTGCGCGCCGTAGCGCCGCTGTCCCGGGCTTTCGAGAAGCTCGTCGAACTACTCAGCCAGGAATTGTTCGAATGGATCGTCAAGGCGATCAAGGTTGCCGTGGTGCTGGTCGGCGCGGCAACGGTCCTGCAAATCTGGGGCATTCAGATCGGGCCGATCATCGCCGGTGCCGGGTTGTTCGGTATCGCCCTGGCGCTGGGCGCACAGGATCTGTTCAAGAATCTGATCGCCGGGATTCTGATTATCGGTGAAAAGCGGTTTCGCAAAGGCGACTGGATTCATGTCGAAGGGGTTGTCGAGGGTCTCGTCGAGTCGATCGGTTTCAGATCGACGATGATCCGGCGTTTCGACCTGGCCCCGGTGATGGTGCCGAATGCCCAGTTGTCGGACACAGCCGTGACCAATTTCTCGGCGATGACCTATCGCCGCATCAACTGGCACATCGGCGTTGAATACCGGACCACGACCGAGCAATTGAGAAAAATCTGCAACGGCATTCGCGAATTCATCGTCAACGATGACGAATTCGTCAATCCGGAAGATGCCCATGCCCACGTGCAGGTCGACCGTTTCAGTGATTCATCGATCGATATCATCGTCTATTGCTTTACGCACAAGAAACTGTTGGGTGATTGGCTCGCGGTCAAAGAGCGTCTCGCCTACAAGATTATGGATGTGGTGCATGAGGCCGGTGCCAGCTTTGCGTTCCCGTCGACGTCGCTGTATGTCGAAAGTCTGCCGGCGTCAGACCGGCCTGAACCGTTTATGCCGCCGTCAGCAAAGACCGACGGCAATACCTGATCTGCCAATGACCGGAGCCTTAAAATGTCTGTGACCATTTATCACAATCCGCGCTGTTCGAAATCACGCCAGACCCTGGCGATCCTTGAAGAAAAGAATGTCCCGCATACGGTGGTTGAATATCTGACAACCCCGCCCGGCAAGACCGAGCTGAAACGGATCCTCGGCCTTCTGGGACTCAAGGCGCATGACATTGTGCGCAAAAAGGAAGCCCGGGAGGCGGGGCTGGATATCGTGTCGATGAACGAGACGGCGCTGATCGACGCGATGGTCAAGACGCCGGTGATCATCGAGCGACCGATCGTCGTTGCCGGCGAAAGGGCCGTCATGGGTCGTCCGCCGGAAAACGTACTCTCGATAATTTGATTAAAATCTTCGGCAAATAAGCGCAGGCTGTTGCGCGTGGCTGTCCGCCACGCTTGCGGTCTGGCAAAAGCCCTTGCAATATGCCGCCAAGGGATAGAAACGGGGGCCATCATGGCAAAACAGTCTGGTAAAGCCGGTCCGGCACCAAAGAAGCGTGCCAAGGCTGTTTTGCGTCCGCGCGAAAAAGCGCCGGCCGCGACGCCTGAGCCGACGCAGTCGCAACCGCATACCGTTGATCCGGACAAGCTCGAAGTCTGGCGCTCGTTACCTGAAGACCAGCGCATTGCGCTCAGGGAACGCGAAGCGGCCCGCATGTTCACCCGTGCCGCCGGTTTGCATCGCGAAGGCAAGATCGCGGAAGCAATCGAGGCTTACGGCAAGTCCCTGCTGCTCAACCCGAAGCAGCCGGATGTTTACAACAACATGGGCGTGGCGCTGCGCAGTCTCGGCAAGCTGGAAGCAGCCGTCGCATGCTATCGGCGGTCGCTGGTCCTGAAGCCGAATAACTCCGGCGTTTATTCCAACATGGGCAATGCGCTCCGCGAACTGGGCCGGCTCGAAGTGGCGATGGCGTCGCATCAGCAGGCGGTCCGCCTGGCCCCGAGATCGACCGAAGCCTATTACAATCTGGGCCTGGTGCTGCGTGATCTTGGCCAGACCGAGGCGGCGCTGAGCTGCCTCGACAAGGCGCTGACGCTGAATGAAAACCACGTCGACTGCCAGTGGGACCGGGCTTTGACGCTGCTGGAAATGGGCCGCCTCGAAGAAGGCTTCGAAGCCTATGAAAGCCGCTGGAAACTGGACCGCTCACCGCCGCGCACATTCGAGCAGCCGCGCTGGGATGGCTCGGAACTGAAGGGCAAAACCGTGCTCGTGCATCACGAACAGGGTTTCGGCGACATGATTCAGTTTGCCCGTTACATGCCGATGATCAAGGCTCGCGGCGGTCAGTGGTGGTCGAGGTGCAGCCGGAACTGGCGCGCCTGATCGGGTCCGTCGAGGGTGTCAGCAAGGTCTTCAACCGTGGCCAGACGCCGCCGAAATTCGATTTCTATATTCCGATGATGTCGCTGCCGCATGTGTTCGGCACCACCCTCAAGACCATACCGGCAAAAGTGCCGTACCTCGGGCCTCTGGATCCCGGTGCCGTGCAGCTGCCGTCGTCACTGGGCAGGATCAAACGGGTCGGGATTTCCTGGGCCGGGCGTCCGACCCACCGCAACGATGCCAACCGCTCCGCCAGCTTCAAGCATTTCATTGAAATTCTCGGTTTGCCCGGGCTTTCCGTCTATTCCCTGCAGAAGGGCGGCGCGGTCGCCGATTTGAAGGAATACGGCTGCGATGCACTGGTCACCGATCTCGGCGAAAGACTGCGCGATTTTTCCGACACTGCGGCGGTGATCAGCCAGCTTGATCTGGTGATCACGGTAGATACCGCGCTGGCGCATCTGGCCGGTGCCATGGGCAAGCCGGTATGGGTCGCCATCCCGTTCTCGCCGGACTGGCGCTGGATGCGGAATATCGAGACCTCGCCCTGGTACCCGAGCATGCGGCTTTTCCGCCAGAAACGGCACGGTGCCTGGGCCGGTGTTTTCGGGGATATCCGCAGGGCATTGCGCGACGAGATCGCAGAAGGCTGAAAGCCACGGCTGGATTCATATTTTTGCCGTTCAAAAGGCTAGAAAGCAGCCCTTCCGTTAATCTCATTTTCACACTTTAAAAGCCACCATAGGGACGCCAAGTCCTCGAAGGAGACACGGGTGGCTACCAAAGATTTTAAATCCGGCGAGATTCTGCTCGCCGAGGGTGAAGTGCCGAAGCGTGCGTACCGCATTGTTCAGGGGTCAGTTGAGCTGACCCGGGACATGGACGGCATGTCTATGCCGACGGCGATCCTCGATCGGGGTGCCCTTGTCGGCGCCGAGGAACTGGTCGAAGGCCGCGCCATGTCCGACAGCGCGCAGGCGTTGGGGACATTGGTCGTCGAGCCGGTGACCAAGGAAATGGCGGCAAGACTGCTCGGCAAACCGGCCGCGACGAAGAAGCCGGAACGAAAAGCCAAAAGTAACAGCAAAAATCTGATCGTGCCGAATTCGCCGGCCTCGTCATCGCGGGCGCTGGTGGCGCTGTCGGCCGGAATCGAGGCCGATTACGGCGGCTCCGATCCGGCATCGTCGGTGCTCAAGCCCGGCTTGCTCAGGCGCATTCTCAAACCCGATTTTGCCGATGTCTATGACCGTATCGATATTCGCATTTCCACGCTTGAAGGCGAGGGCGGCGAGCAGGCGGCGGCGAATCTGATTGACGAGTTGGGGCAACGTCGCGGCCTCAAGGCCAAGGCGATGAATGCCAGGGTCGAGCTTGCTTTCGAAGGCGAGCCGGTCGGCGCGATGCGCGAACTCAGACGCGCCTGCGAACGCTGGCTGGTCGATAACGGCGGCGATGTCCTGGTCTGGGGAGCCGTTGCCAACGCCGGCTCGCTGGTGCATCTCAGATTTTTCGTGCGCGATGACGCGCTGATCGATCAGTTCCGCATGGGTGACGGCTGGACCCTGCTGGTGCTGCCGATGCCGCTCGATGCCGCCGGGGCGCACCGTTTGCATGCCGCCTTGCTGGCCGCAGTGCGAACCAAGGCTGCCGGCAAGCAACTGACGGTCAGGCGCGACCTTGAAGTGCTGCTCAAGGATGCCCGCGATCATCTGGTGCACGAAATCCCCAATCTCGACCCGTTGGCCCGGGCCGAGGATCGGGCAACCGTGGCCAGAATTTTCGCCAATGCGATGCGCTTTCAGCGCCGGGCGGAGGATGCGCAGACGGCACTCACTTTATTTGATTCTGCGCTGGGTGTGTTTTCAGCCGACAAGACGCCGCTTGAATGGGCGTTTGTGCACCGCGACCGGGCCTTCCTCAGGCAGTTCATTGCCGAGCGCACCAACGATACCGGGGCCCTGCAGGATTCCATAGACGATCTCGAAGATGCCTTGCGGATCATCGGCGCAAAGTCCTTCCCCTATGACTGGGCGGCACTCAACAACCGGCTTGGGCTGGCGCTGTACCGGCTTGATTTTGACAACGGCGATGCCGAAACGCTGGAACGCGCACTGCAGGCCTTTCAAAACACCCTGACGGTTTACGACAAGCAAAAGACCCCGAACGAGTGGGCCGAGGCGATGGGTCATTTCGGGCAGGTTGCGCTGGTCATCGGCCGTGTCAATCGTGACCCGGTAATGCTGTTGCAGGCCGTCGATGCCTGCAACGACGTGGTTTCGGCCCGTGATCGCAAGCATATGCCGCTGCACTGGGCGTCGGCGCAGAACAATCTCGGCTCTGCGCTGTTCCTGTATGGCCGGGTGGCCGGCGATAACAATGCCCTGCAGGGGGCCGGCGTGGCATTCCAGACGGCGCACGGGGTTTATGTCGAAAAAGGCGCCGAGCGTCTTGCCGGGGTCTGTGAAAAAAATCTCCGACATGTCGAAAAGGCGCTGAATCGCCGTCAGCGCCAGGAAACCCCGCCGCAGCTGCCGTGGGAAGGTCGCAGCGAAGAGCCGCCGGCGTTGCCGTGGGAATTCGGGCCCGGCATCAGTGGCGCGCGACCGGCTGCATCGGCCTCGGGGTTTTCCCGGACATGGCCGGACATCGATTGACCCGGGCGATCACCGGGCAACGCTTGAAACATCCCGGGTGCGGGTATATCTCCAAGACATGAACGACGATACGAAAAAGATCGATATCAACGCGGTGGTCTGGCGTCAGCCGGACGGCAACCTTGTGTCGTGCGAGGAAAAGCTCGTCGTGCTGCGCGAGAACCTCACGGAAATCCGTCAGGAGTGCCAGGATGCGCTTGAAGACGCCGTGTTGATGGGCTGTGACGAGGCGCAACTGCGCGATGTCCTGCAGAGCCTGATCAGCGGCCTGGAAAATCCTTACCCGCAAAAATAATCCCTTGATGGGCCGGGGCGCTAAGCCTTGGACGCATAGTGTTTGACCAGATCGGTGGCACTGACCATGCCCGACAGATAGCCGTCATCAACAATCGGCAGATGCCGGATGTGGCGCTCTGCCATGATTTTGGCGACATCGACGGCGCGGTCGGTTTCGCTGCAGGTAATGACGTCACGCACCATGAACATGTCGACCGGCATGTTGAGGGCATCATTCCCATGTTCATACAGGGCGCGGATCACGTCGCGTTCGGAAATGACCCCGGCGAGGGCGCCGTCCGCATTGGTAACCATGGTCAGGCCGATCCGTTTGCTGGCCAGATAATCAACAGCTTCGCGCAAGGGTCGTCCGGAAGGGGTATGCAGGACACCGATGGCATTGAAGCCCTTGATGTCGCGAATCAGGGAATCGTCATAGGCTCTGCGGCGGCGTTGTTCTGTCACTTCGGACTCCTGAAGCATCATGTCGGGCAAACAGTCGGCCGATCCGGCGTCAGGGTCAATGCCGGTGAGTACGTACGAAGCCGCGTTTCCGTCTTTTGCCGAGCAGGGTTTGCAGATATTCTGCCGGGCATGGATTTACGCCATCTCAAAACCCTGATCGCCATTGCCGAGCATGGCTCGTTCGCCGCCGCCGGCGATGCCATCGGGCTGACCCAGTCGGCCGTCAGTCTGCATATAAAATCACTGGAAGACGATCTCGACACCAAGCTGTTCGACCGCACCACCCGGCCACCGAGGCTGAATACGCGGGGCCGCAATCTGGTCGACCGCGCCCGCGACATCATCGAACAATGTGAAAACCTCAGCGATATCGTCGCCGGCGAGACTCTCAGCGGCAGCCTTGATATCGGCTCCGTGCCGACGCTGATGTCGGGCATTCTGCCGCCGGCCCTGAGCGCGATCCGGCAAACGCATCCGGATCTGCGTATACGCGTTTCGAGCGGCCTGTCCGCCGATCTGGTCGGCCGCGTGCACAAGGGCGAAATGGATGCCGCCGTGGTCACCGAGCCGTCGCAACTGCAGACCGGTCTCAGCTGGCACATGTTTGCCAAGGAACCGCTGATGGTCATCGCGCCGAAAGGCACAAAGGGCTCAACCGACCGCGAACTGCTCAGCGCCGGTCCGTTCATTCGTTTTCAGCGCTTTGCCTGGGCCGGTCGATTGATCGACACCAACCTCAAGGATCGGGGAATCCGCGTCAACACCGGCATGGAAATTGACTCTCTTGAAGCCATCGCCTCGATGGTCAAGCATGGCCTGGGCGTTTCCGTGGTGCCGGATCGTGCCGGTGCATCACTGCCCGACGAGGTCGAGAAAATACCGTTCGGTGATCCGCCCCTGAACCGTGTCATCGGTGTCGTCGAACGGCGCGACAACCCGAAAGCACACCTGATCCGTGCACTGGTCGAGATTCTCAGCAATCTGGCCGGTGACAAACGCTCGAAGTCCTAAAAGCATGATGAATAATCAAGATAACAGAGATTATTATTCGTTTTTATCAAGAAATAAGATCGGTTAAAACCAATCAAGGTCCAGCACCGACCCAGCCAGAGGAAACTTCATGATCCAGCAGCCCGGCCCTCTCGACGGTATCCGCATTCTCGATCTGACCCGCATTCTGGCAGGACCGACCTGCACGCAGCTGCTCGGCGATCTCGGCGCCGACATCATCAAGGTTGAAAAGCCCGACGACGGCGACGATACCCGCAGCTGGGGCCCCCCGTATCTCAAGGACAAGGACGGCAACGAGACCCGAGAAAGCGCCTATTACATGGCGTCGAACCGCAACAAGCGCTCGGTCACCATCGACATCACCTGCCCCGAAGGGGTGCAGCTGATCAAGGACATGCTGCCGCATTGCGACGCGCTGTGTCAGAACTTCAAGGTCGGTGGACTCGACAAGTACGGTCTCGGCTACGATGAGATTCACGCCGAATTTCCGCACCTCGTTTATCTGCATATCTCCGGCTTCGGGCGCACCGGGCCGTATGCCAAACGCGCCGGTTACGATATGCTGGCACAGGGGATGAGCGGCGTGATGAGCCTGACCGGACCGGTCGACGGTGATCCGCACAAGGTCGGCGTCGGCATTTCCGACGTCATGTGCGGCATGTATGCGACCTCGGCACTGCTGGCGGCGCTCAGGCATCGCGACAAGACCGGGCAGGGGCAGCTGATTGATCTGGCGTTGCTGGATTCGACCGTCGCCTGGCTGATCAATGAAGGCGTCAATTACCTGACGCACGGTCATCCTAACGTCCGTCGCGGCAACGCGCATTCGAACATCGTGCCTTATGACGTCTATCCGACGGCGGACGGCTACGTGATTCTGGCGATCGGCAACGACGGCCAGTTCCAGCGCTTTTGCGAATTCGCCGGCAAGCCCGAACTGCCCAGGGACGAGCGCTTTCTCAGAAACGATCTCAGGGTCCGTAACCGAGATGCGATGACGCCGCTGATGCGCCAGATGACGGTGATGAAGACCACCGAAGAATGGGTCACGGGGCTGGCGCCGCTGGGCGTGCCGTCGGCACCGGTCAACACCGTGCCGCAGGCCTTTGTCGATCCGCAGATCCGGCATCGCGGCATGGCCATCGAAATGAAACATCCGATCAGCGCCGACGGCATGTGCCGCCTGATCGGCAATCCGATCAAGCTGTCGGAAACCCCGGTCAGCTATCGGCGTCCGCCACCGATGATGGGCGAGCACACCGACGAAGTGCTGGCGGAGCTGTTGAATATGGACGCAGTGACCTGTCAGGCACTGCGCGACAAAGGCATCATTTAAAGGAGACCGGTCATGTTTAATCTGAGCGACGAACAACTCGAACTGCGTGACGCTGCGAAAAAACTGGCGAACGAAGTGATCGCCGGGCGTGCCGCCGAGGTCGACCGCACGGAAACCTATCCGTGGCATAACATTGAAGCGCTGACCAAGGCCGGCTTCATGGGCATGACCATTCCCAAGCAATACGGCGGGCGCGGATTCAGCTTCCTGCATGCCGTGCTGGTGGTCGAGGAAATGGCCAAGGTATGCGGCGTCACCGGGCGCGTCGTGGTCGAAGCCAACATGGGCGCCGTCAGTGCGATCATGCGCTACGGCTCCGAAGAACAGAAAAAGCTGGCCGCCTCGCTGGTGCTGGCCGGTGACAAGCCGGCGATCTGCATCACCGAGCCGGAAGCCGGCAGCGCCGCCACGGACATGACCACGACGGCGGTCAAAAAAGGCAACACCTATGTCATTAACGGCCGCAAGCACTGGATCACCGGCGGCGGTGTCTCGAAGCTGCATCTGATTTTTGCCCGCGTCATCGAGGACGGTCAGGATGTGGGCATCGGCGGTTTCATTGCCGTCAGGGATCAGGCCGAAGGCTTGATCGTCGGCAGCCGCGAGCCGACCATGGGACTGCGCGGGATTCCAGAATGCGAAATGATCTTCAAGGATCTGGTGGTACCGGCAAGCATGGCGCTGCTGCCGCCGGAAGGGATCAAACGCGGTTTTGCCGGCTTGATGAATGCCTATAACTCGCAGCGTGTCGGCGCCGGTACGGTGGCCATGGGGATCGCCGAAGGGGCTTATGAACAGGCCCTCGTCTATGCCGGAAAACGTGAACAGTTCGGCCGTCCGATTGCCGAGTTTCAGGGACTGCAGTGGATGCTAGCCGACATGTCGGTCAGCCTCGCCGCGTCTCAGGCGCTGATCTACAAGGCGGCGGCCTCGGCGACGACGACGAAAGAAGGTTTCCCGGACATGCTGATGGCGGCACAGGCAAAAATCCTCTCCGCCGATACCGCGATCAAGGTCACGTCGGACGCCCTGCAGGTGTTCGGAGCCGCCGGGTATTCCCGCAACAATCCGATGGAACGGATGTACCGCGACGCACGTATGTTCACCATCGGCGGCGGTACTGCGCAGGTGCTGCGCAATCTGGTGGCCGGCAAGATTCTGGATCGCAAACTGCCGCAGACCCGGGATGGTTATCTGAAACTGGCCGAGCGGGCCGCTGCGGCGGAGTGACGAAAGGGCATTGCCCTTTCGTCATCCTGAGCTCGATTCAGGATCCATATCAGCATTCAAGTATGGACCCCAAATCAAAGTTTGGGATGACGATGGTTTTACAAAGAAAGAGTAACAAAAAATGACCACAACATCAGACATCATCGGCAAGCGTCTTTATGAAGCCGGCTGCCGTCATGCTTTCGGCATTCCGGGGGGTGAGGTGTTGTCGTTGATGGACGGACTGGATCGTGCCGGTATCCGGTTTCATCTGGTAAAGCACGAAAATGCCGGCGGCTTCATGGCCGAAGGCACCTACCATGCAACCGGTGCGCCGGGCATTCTGGTGGCGACCGTCGGGCCGGGCGTCGTCAATGCCGTCAACGTTGTCGCCAATGCCTGGCAGGATCAGGTGCCGCTGATTTTCCTGACCGGTTGCGTCGATGCCGCCGAAGCGGAAACCTACACCCATCAGGTGTTCGACCACACCAAGGTCATCGCGCCGATCTGCAAGGCGTCGATGGTGGTCGCAGACGGTGCCGTCGACGTGATGATCGACAAGGCGATTGCCATCGCCATGCAGGATCCGCCGGGACCGGTGCATCTGGATGTGCCGATCAATATCGCCGGCAAGCAAAGCAAGCCGACCGGATATCCGGGCCGGGCCCCGCTGTCGAAAACCGCACCCGCACCGGGGCCTGATCTGGAACGCGCCCGCGCCGCCCTTGCCGTCGCCGAACGGCCTTTGATGATCGCCGGCGTTGAGGTGCTGCACCATGATGCCGCCGCCGTTGTCGACGAAGCCGTGCACCGCCTGTCGATGCCGGTGATCACCAGCTACAAGGCCAAGGGCGTGGTCAGCGAAGACGACCCGCTGGCGCTCGGCGGGCATGGCCTGTCACCGAAATCCTACAAGGCGTTAAAGCCGATGATCGATGCCGCCGACGTCATCGTTCTGGCCGGCTATGATCCTATTGAAATGCGCATCGACTGGCGCAACGCCTGGGGCACCGGGATTGCAGGCAAAACCGTGATCGAGGTTTCCGGCCACCCCAACACGCATTACGTTCACCATGCCGATATCAGCTTCGTCTGCGACGTTGGCGCCGGGATCGCCATGCTCAGCGACGGCCTCAACGGCAAGCCGACCTGGACCGGCGGTGAAGTGGCGGCGATGAAGAAAACCCTGCGCGACGCCTTCCCCCGCGATGAAGTCTGGGGACCGGCGGCGGTCATCGATGCCGCCAGAAAGGCGTTCCCGAAACAGGGCTTTGCCGCGGTCGATACCGGGGCGCACCGGATACTCCTGAGCCAGCAGTGGGACTGCTTTGTGCCGCGCACGCTGACGCAATCGACCGGACTTTGCACCATGGGCTGCGCGCTGCCGCTGGCGATGGGCCACAAGCTGGCCAACCCCGGGCAGCCGGTGATCGCGTTTACCGGTGACGGTGGCATGGAAATGATCATGGGCGAGCTGGCGACGTTGCGCGACATGAAGCTGCCGGTAGTGATCGTGGTCTTCGTCGATCAGTCGTTGTCGCTGATCGAGCTGAAACAGCGCGCCAATACCCAGGATAATCTGGGTGTCGATTTCGGCGGCACGGACTTTGCTAAACTGGCTGAAGTGATGGGCGGTATCGGTGTCACCGCCAGCGACCGCGCCACCCTTGAAGTGGCGATTGCTGACGGCCTGAAGGCGGACACGTTCACGCTGATCGCCTGCCCGATCGGCCGTAAGGCTTATGACGGTCGGTTCTGAGTTGCTCACATTTGCGTGCGTAAGCCAAAAATCGCTGGAAGTTATCGGCGTGCGGGCCTATCTCCGATGGGCAAACAGGAGATGACCCATGACTGAAAAAGTAACCAAGACGGAACAGGAATGGATGCAGCAGCTCGGCCTTGATGCCTACAAGGTGGTCCGCATGAAAGGCACCGAGCGGGCCGGTACCAGCCGCGTCCTGCTGGCCGAAAAGCGCGACGGCATGTTCGTCTGCTCTGGCTGTGGTGCCGATCTGTTTGCCTCCGACACGAAATTCGAATCAGGCACCGGCTGGCCGAGCTTCTATCAGCCGGTCAGTGACGACGCGGTTGAAGAAGAAGTCGACAAGGGCTTCTTCATGACGCGGACCGAAGTGCATTGCGCCAAATGCGACGGGCATCTGGGGCATGTGTTTCCGGATGGTCCGCAACCGACCGGCCAGCGCTATTGCATCAACGGCGTGTCTTTGAAGTTCCGGCCGAAGGGCTGAAGCGACAGAGCCACAGAAATATATATATATATATATCTTCGTCGCCCTGAATTTGATTCAGGGTCCATAGACGTCAGATGTTTTATGAATCCCAAATCAAGTTTGGGATGACGATCTTAATTATATCTATATCGCCATCGGCACGTACCCCGGCAGGCTTTCGAGGCGTGAAATCCATGCCTGCACGGCGGGATATTTTGCCAGCTCGAAACCGCCTTCGTCGGCGACGTGAGTATAAGCATATAACGCGATATCGGCGATGGTCGGCATCCCTGAAACCAGCCAGTTGTGTTGCTGCAGATGATTGTTCATCAATGTCAGGGCGGCTTCGCCGCCGGCGCGCTTGCCGGGGATCTGTGCCTGTTGCACGGCGTCCAGTGCCGGCAGATGTGTCCAGAACCTCAGCGTCGCAATGTTGGGTTCGTGCGAATACTGCTCGAAGAACATCCAGCTCAGTACCTGCGCGTGATGCAGACGGTCGGCCGGCAGGAACGCCGTACCGGCGGCCAGATAATGCAATATGGCGTTGGATTCCGGCAGCACCGTGCCGTCTTCCAGAAGCAGAACCGGAATGCGCCCGTTCGGATTGATTTTGAGAAATTCCGGCGTCCGGGTTTCCGACTTCATGACACTGAATGTTTTATAGGTGTAGGGCTGGTTCAGAAACGCCAGCATCAGACGTGCCTTGTAGCCGTTGCCGGAAATCGGATCATCCAGAAGTGTCAGCATCAACTTCTCCTTGTTCTTGGCCTTAACGTCCCCGATATCATTGTTAAGCGGATTGGCGTGCACGTTCAAAGCACGTTTACTAATCCTGGCCACAGAAAAATTAATGGAGGGCGCTATGGGGGCTACATCGAAGATCGCGATTGTAACGGGCAGCGGATCAGGAGTCGGGCGGGCAACGGCGCTGGCACTGAACGAAGACGGCTGGTCGGTGGCGCTGGCCGGGCGCCGCGCTGACGCACTGACCGAGACCATCTCGCTGATGTCGGCGCCCGAGCGTGCGTTGGCGGTGCCGACCGATGTCTCCGATCCAGATCAGGTCGCGGCACTGTTTGCCAAAACCGTCGAGGTGTTCGGCCGGCTTGATCTTCTGTTCAACAATGCCGGTGCCAACGCGCCCGGCATTGCACTTGAAGATCTCAGCTTCGAGCAGTGGAAGACCGTCGTCGACGTCAACCTGACCGGCTCGTTTTTGTGTCTGCAGGCGGCGTTCCGCACAATGAAGTCGCAGGACCCGATGGGCGGGCGGATCATCAACAACGGCTCGATCTCGGCGCATGCACCGAGGCCCGATTCGATCCCCTATACGGCGACCAAGCATGCCGTCACCGGCCTCACCAAGACGGCATCGCTGGATGGCCGCAAATACAACATCGCCGTCGGTCAGCTCGATATCGGCAATGCCGCATCGCCGATGGCCAACCGCATGGCCAAGGGGGTCAAACAGGCGAACGGCGAGATCAAACCCGAACCGATGATCGACGTCGACGAGGTCGGTCGTGCGGTGGTGCACATGGCCAGCTATCCCCTCAACACGAACATTTTTTCGATGACGGTGATGGCGACAAAGATGCCGTTTGCAGGTCGTGGGTGAAGCATAGACGCCGAGGGCTGGTAGGCATTTTTAGCGGTAATTTTCTGATATTTTGAGATAAGCCGTATGAGAATTTATCCGAAAGGCCGATTGTGAAGACTTTTTTGCCTTGGTCGTAAATTGCACACCAGCCCTTGCCAGAAGAGATTCCGTTGTTACAATCCGATGATGAGCAAGCGGCTCCGGGTAACAGGCCGGGGGCGATAAGAAATAAAATTTATAGCGGGCAAAAGCTCGTGACCATAGAAGTCTGGGAGGACTCACATCATGCAATCACGTCTCACGACGGCGGTATTGGCTTCAGCATTTTCTGTAGGTGTCGCTGTTGCGATGCCTATCAGCGTCAAGGCTGATGGGGACACCATCGTACTTGGCTCCGCCAATTCGCTCACCGGTAAGTATTCCAGTAACGGGATCGACACGCAAAACGGTTACGACCTTGGTGTTGCCAAGGTTAACGAAATGGGCGGCATCAAGATTGGTGACAAAACCTATAAGCTTGAAGTCAAATATTATGATGATGAATCAACGCCGCTGCGTACTGCGCAGCTGCTTGAGCGTCTGATCAATCAGGATGGTGTGAAATTCGTCCTCGGACCGTATTCGTCGGCGACGACGACGGCTGCCGCACCGGTCGTGGAAAAGTATGAAATCCCGATGGTTGAAGCAGAAGGTGCAGCGCGCTCGCTGTTCAACAAGGGTTACAAGTACACGTTCGCCGTGCTGTCGACGTCCGAGCAGTATCTCGCAAGTTCGATTGCCCTGGCTGCCGAACTCGCCGAAAAGAACGGCAAGAAGGCTTCTGACGTCAAGGTCGCGATGGCTTTCGAAAATGATCCGTTCTCTCTCGACGTTCGTGCCGGTGTGCTTGCTGACGCCAAAAAGTACGGCATGAAGATTGTTCTCGATGACAAGATGCCGCGAGATCTGAACGACATTTCTGCTACCTTGACGAAGGTCAAGGCACTGAAACCGGACGTTCTGGTTCTGTCTGGCCACAACAAGGGTGCAGCCACTGCTGCGCGTCAAATCGGCGAAATGAAAATCGACGTGCCGATGATTGCCCTGACCCATTGTGAAGGCGCCAAGATCACCTCTAACTTCCCTGGGACCGTGAACGGCTTCCTGTGCCCGACGCAGTGGGCCGAAACGCTCTCCTACAAGGGCAAATGGTTCGGTTCTGCCGCAGATTACGACAAGACTGTGAAGGCAAAATATCCAAGCTACAAGAACGTGCCGTATCAAATGGCACAGGCGACCGCCGCAGTTCTGGTTTATGCTTCCGCGTTCGAGCGTGCGGGTTCCATCGATCCCAAAAAAGTACGCGATGCGCTTTCGGCAACGGATATCATGACCTTCTACGGTCCGATAAAATTCGCACCTGAAGGCAACAACATCGCCAAGCCGATGGTGCTGCGCCAGATTCAGGACGGTAACTACAATGTGGTCGCACCGTCGAAATATGCGTCGCACCCAATTGAATGGCCGCGTAAAGCCCCGGCCAACTGAAGCCAATAACATTCAAGGCAGATAGTTACACCCGCTCCGGTCATTCCGGGGCGGGTGACCGCTTCGATCAATTGACTTTGTAATTATAATAATAACGACCAGCATAAGGGGTGAGTGGCCATGTTTGATAACATTATGGTGCTCGTAAATGCGCCTGTTTTCAACATACAGCTGTTACTTGACGGTTTGTTCATTGGTGCGACGTATGCACTGGCGGCCTATGGTCTGGCACTCGTCTGGGGTGTCATGAACGTCAAGAACCTGGCACAGGGTGATTTCGTCATCATGGGGGGCTACATCGCCTGGTGGCTCGGCACGAAAGGTATTCACCCGTTGTGGGGGCTGCCGGTTGCCATCGTATTCATGTTCGGGTTTGGCTGGTTCATTTATGTAACGATCATCCGCCGCGTCATCGACAAGGAATTATTCACGTCGCTGCTGGCGACGTTCGGTCTGGCGATTGTGCTGGCGCAGGTCCTGAATCTGCTGTTTGGACCCGAAGTGCAATCCGCAAATGCCGATTTCCCAATCCTCTCGTTGTTCGACAATGCGGTGACGCTGGCACAGATCAAGATTATCGCCTTGCTGCTGTGCGGTCTTCTGGCTCTTGCTGTTGTGCTCTTCATGAAAAAGAGCCGCATGGGGCAAGCGATCCGTGCCACGGCACAGGATGCCCGTGCGGCAAGGGTCATGGGCATCAATACCGACATGGTCTATGCCTTTACGTTCTCGCTCAATGCAGCGATCTGCGGTGCTGCCGGGGCGTTGATCTCGATGATCTGGGTGATCCAGCCGTTTTATGGCATTTCACATTCAATCCGCTCATTCGTCATCGTCACGGCTGCCGGTTTCGGCAATCTGCCTGGTGTGATTATGGCAGGTCTTGGTCTTGGCGTGATGGAGAACTACGGCGGCTTCGTGCTGGGTGCCGAGTTCCAGCAGGCTGTGGTTGTCGGATTGTTGCTGGTGGTGCTGATCTGGCGTCAGGTGCAGCAGCGCAAGCTGCGCCAAGTCGTCAGCTGATTTCGGAAGTATAAAAAATGAACAAGTATTTCTCTACAAAAGTTCACCTGCCGATTCTCATTTTCGGACTGGTGATGCCGTTTCTGTTCCCGGCACTGCAATATCAGATCGCGACGCTCTGGGTTATGGTCCTGTTCGCGTTGACGTGGGACGTCATGGGCGGCCAGATGGGCTACAACTCTCTCGGCAACATCTTCTTCTTCGGTGTCGGCATGTATGCTTCCGCCATCGTGCAGGTGATGCAGTTTGCCGACGTCGGGCAGTATACGGCCGCACAGGGCGTTCTTGAGGTTCAGTACACGGATGCCCAATACTTCCAGGGGCTGGTTCTGGGTATTCTTGCATCCGGCTTCGCCGCGTCGCTTTCCGCCGTTCTCCTGGGTTGGACAGTGTTCGGTTTGCGTGGTCCATATTTTGCTATCGGCACGCTGGGCCTTGCCCTCGCCGGCGGTGAGTTGATGGGTACATGGGAATGGGTCGGTGCCGGCGGCGGTATTCCGATGCCGGTGTTCCCGGGTTCCGCCGCAGCCAAGGGCCTGACGTTTTATTTCCTGTGCTTTGTTGCTGCGATCATTACCTTCGTCACCCTGCAGTGGGTTTACAGGACGCGGTTCGGCCTCGCTATCAACGCTATTCGTGATGATGAGGAAAAAGCCGAAGCGATGGGCATCTATACGATTCGCTACAAAACCATTGCTTGGGCGATCTCGGCGTTCTTCCTCGGTATTTCAGGGGCACTGTTCGGCAACATCACCGGCTTCATCGAACCGCTCGAAGTCGCCTTCCCGACCGTTACCTTCGGTATCTTCATGGTCGCCATGACATTGCTCGGCGGCAAGGGGACATTGTGGGGGCCGGTGCTCGGGGCGGTACTTTTCCACACGCTGAAGGAAGTCACATGGACGTACTTCCTGGGCTGGCAGTGGGTCGCGCTCGGCATGTTGATTATTATCAATGTGGTGTTTTTCCAACAGGGCATCATGGGCTGGCTGATGGAGAAATACCCGGAGAAATTCGGCATCGTCGTAGAAGACAAGGGAGCGCCGAAATGACCAATTACATTATCGAAGTTTCCGGTGTCTCTAAATCCTATGGTGGCGTTGTCGCCAACCACGAGGTTTCCATGCAGGTGCCGGTCGGCAAGATCACCGGGTTGATCGGACCGAACGGGTCCGGCAAGACGACGCTGTTCAATTCCATCGTCGGTTTTCATCCGGTCGATCAGGGCTCGATCAAATTCAAGGGCCAGGAAATATCGAAGATGCGTGTCCCCGAGATTGCCAGACTTGGCCTGCTCCGGACTTTTCAACAGACCCGCATATATTCGAACATGAACTGTATCGACAACATGCTGATCTCAATTCCGACACGGAACATGACGATCAAGGGGATGTTCAGTGTCCGCGATGCCAAGGTAACCATGGACGAGGTCGACCATCTTCTGGATTTCGTCGGTCTTTACGGTAAACGCAAGCTGCGCTCGGGCGACCTGTCGTTCGGCCAGCAGAAGCTGCTCGAATTCGCCATGGCGCTGATGAACAAACCGGAAGTGCTGTTACTTGACGAGCCGACGGCCGGCATCAACCCGACCCTGATTAACGGGCTGATCGATCGCCTGCGTCGTGCCAACGAGGAATTCGGCATCACGCTTCTGGTCATCGAACACAACATGCGTGTGATCATGAACATGGCCGAAAGCATCTATTGTCTGGCGCATGGTGAAATGCTTGCGCACGGCTCGCCGGAAGAGATTCAGAATGACCAGCGCGTCATTGACGCCTACCTGGGAGCGCACTAATGAGTGAAGACAAACAGCAGACCGAGGCCGAAAAACGCAAGGCATCTGGCTATCATATGGGCAGTGTCGACGCGGTTATCTCCGTCGAGCAGGTGGTTGAACAGGCCCGCGCCATGGCCGAAGACGTGCCGCTCGAAAAAATAGCGGCACTGGCCAACAATGATCCGTATGTCACGATCAAGGATCTGTGTGCCGGCTACGGCAAGATGGAGATACTGCACAGTCTCAACCTGCAGGTCGCCAAGGGCCAGTCGTTGTGCCTGATCGGCCCGAACGGCGCCGGCAAGTCGACGATCCTGCATTCGATCTATGGCTTCACCAATATTTTCTCGGGCACGATTGAGGCCGGAGAGGCCGGCCACAAGCAGGACGTCACGCACCTGTCGCCGAACGAGAAACTGAAGAAGGCGGGGATCGCCTATATCCTGCAGGACAAATCCATCTTCCCCGACATGACCGTCGAGGAAAACCTGTGGATGGGCGGGTTTCTGATGGATACGCCGGCGATGGCCAAAGAAGCGGCCGAGCGGGTGTTTGCCAAGTACGACCGGCTGGCCAAGCGCCGCACCCACAAGGCGCGCGTGCTGTCGGGCGGTGAACGCCGGCTGCTGGAAATCTCGCGCGCTCTTGTCATGGACCCGCAGGTTCTGCTGGTCGACGAGCCGTCAATCGGTCTCGAGCCGCGCTTCATCGACATGGTGTTCAATATTCTCGACGACCTGCAGCACGGTGAAGGCAAGACCATCATCATGGTCGAGCAGAACGCCAAGAAGGGTCTCGAGTTCGCCGATATCGGCTACGTGCTGGTCTCGGGTGAACTGGCGATTGCCGGCCCCGGTGACGAGTTGCTGGAGAATCCGGAAGTCGGTCGCCTGTTCCTGGGTGGCTGATGCAGATCATCGCAACCGGTAATTGCCACAATTCATCAAGTGTGGAACTCTGACGGACGGAAGAGTGGCAAACGTCGGGGCTGGATACGGTGATGAAGAATCTCGGGTCATTTGATTATGTGATCGTCGGTGCCGGCAGTGCCGGCTGCGTGCTGGCGAACCGCCTGTCCGAAGATCCGAAGGTTACCGTTGCCCTGCTCGAAGCCGGCGGCAAGGACAACTACATCTGGATTCATATCCCTGTCGGCTATCTGTATTGCATGGGCAACCCCAGAACCGACTGGGGCTTTACCACCGAACCCGACAAGGGGCTCAACGGTCGTTCGCTGAATTATCCGCGCGGTCGGGTGCTGGGCGGCTGCTCGTCGATCAACGGCATGATCTACATGCGCGGTCAGTCGACCGACTATGACCAGTGGCGGCAGTCCGGCAACACTGGCTGGGCGTGGGACGATGTTTTGCCGTATTTCAAGAAGTCGGAAAACCAGCTGGCGCTGCCGGTCGATGAATTCCATGGCGAGGGCGGCGAATGGCGGGTCGAAAAGCAGCGGCTGCGCTGGGATATTCTGGACGCATTTCGCGATGCCGCGGTGCAGGCGGGGATTCCGGAAATCAGGGACTTCAATCGCGGCGATAACGCCGGTGTCGGTTATTTTCACGTTAACCAGCGGGCCGGCTGGCGCTGGAGCACGGCCAAGGGATTCCTGAAACCGGCCCGTGACCGTGCCAATCTGAAAGTCTTCACGGGCGCGCAGGTCAAAAAACTGAACCTCGAGGACGGCCGCGTCAGTGGTGCCGATCTCAGGCTCGGCGGCGAGGATGCGGAGATCGATGTGCGGGGCGAGATGATCCTTGCCGCCGGCTCGGTCGGCTCACCGCAGATCCTTGAAGTCTCCGGGATCGGCAGCGCAAGGCATCTGAAGGCGATGGGGGTCGAGGTCCGGCATGATCTTCCCGGCGTCGGCGAGAACCTGCAGGACCATTTGCAGATCCGCTGCATCTACAAGGTTTCCGGTGTGCGAACGCTGAACGAGCGGGCTTCGAGCCTGCTCGGCAAGATGGGGATCGGCCTGCAATATGCCATGTTCCGGCGCGGCCCGATGACCATGGCGCCGTCGCAGCTTGGCGCCTTCGCGAAAACCAGCGACGCCTATGCGACGCCGAACGTGCAGTATCATGTGCAGCCGCTGTCGCTCGATAAATTTGGCGAGCCGCTGCATCCGTTCCCGGCCTTCACCGCCAGTGTCTGTAACCTGCGCCCGGAAAGCCGGGGCTCTATCCACATCAAAAGCCCGGACCCGATGGCCAAGCCGGCCATTCATCTGAATTATCTGACGGCGCAGGCGGATCGCAAGGTGGCGGCAGACTCGATCCGTTTGACCCGGAAAATCATTGCCCAGCCGGCATTGCAGCAATTCAAACCGGAAGAATTCAAGCCCGGCCCGGATTACATGGATGATGATGCGCTGGCGCGCGTTGCCGGCGATATCGGCACGACCATCTTCCATCCCGTCGGGACCTGCAAGATGGGTCAGGATTCCATGGCCGTGGTCGATGACCGGCTGCGCGTCCGTGGCGTGCGCGGGCTCAGAGTGATTGATGCTTCGGTAATGCCGACGATCACCAGCGGCAACACCAATTCACCGACCATCATGATCGCTGAAAAGGGTGCCGACATGATCCGTGAAGACGCCCGCGGGTGATCGTGCAGGCTATTTGAGGATGCAGAGCCGGTTTGCTTCCTGATAGGGCAGAGAACATTCCCAGCCGTTCCCGGAATAATCCAGGTGTGCGTTCTTCGGCAGATCTATGGCGATGCACGTGTCGCCGCTTGATTTGTAGCCGCGATCGCACAGCCAGCCCCTTTGCCTCGAGGTATCATCCAGAAACGCGTGCTCGGGAACCTTGATAAGCTGACACTGGCTGCCGACGATCAGATAACCCCGATCACAATCCCAGCCCCGTTCCAGCGCAGACCTGGACAGAAAACCGTGTTCCGGCACGATAATGGCGTTGCACGCATCACCAACGGCGCGGTACCCGCGCTCGCAGATCCAGCCACTGGAATACGAGGAATCAGACAAATATCCGTGCGCCGGGACTTTAATGGCGACGCAGGTTTCGTTGTTCTTGTGAAAACCGCGATTGCATTCCCAGCGTTCGCCGGATGAGCGCAGATAGGCATTCGCCGGCACGGTTATGGGAAGGCAGGAATCATTTTTCTCGATAAAGCCGCGATGACATTGCCAGCTCCGCCCATAGCTCGCGTTTGAGGCGTAGGCGTTGGCCGGCACGGCGGTCGAGGCCTCGGCACCTGTAAACCCGACGATGAAGACGGTCGTCAAGGCAATGATCAGTACCAGTTTTGAAGATATGGAACGGGTCAGATATTTGGCCGGAGACCAGATGCCAATATTTGGAATGGGATTTTCCACCACGAGGGGTCAGGTCTTTTTCTTTTTGCCGCCAGCTTTGGCTTTGGCGGCAAGCTCGGCATTAAGTTTGTCGGCCGCCTCCTTGATCATGCGTCGAGTCCGCAGCGTCGAGATCCGGTCATTGCGTTCCTGCAAGGCCTGTTCCTTGGCCTCCAGGGCCTTGTCAGCTTTTTTCTGAACAGCCTGGAACTGTTCTTCAGCAGAGAGCTTTGCGGATTTTCTCATGGACTTCCTCCTGATAAATCAAACGTGTGTCTTGTTCAGCAGACGGGCGCAGGCACTGCCGACGTCGTGTTCGCTGACGTCGCATTGGCAAGGCTGTGCAGGTTGATGTCGTTGACGCCAAGGGCAGCGCCGCGTGCATTGATTTTTTGCGCCCCACCAAGCCACGACAATTGTTATTCATAAATATTTCGGCTCAACATTTCTTTCAGAGACGTGCTGATGCCCGGTGCGGACATGTCATGGAGTGGCACGGTCTTCGATCCTGATCTCGATTTGAGGCAAGCGACTTTGGACAATAATACGTCGAGACCGGTTTCACGGCCCAAAAAAATACAATCCGACAATGCGTTCTGTATCTGTTGAATAAATGAAACAAGGATCAGACTGAAACAATTATAATGGTGTAAGTATATGATTATTTTCCAGAATTTACAAGTTTATAGAAATTTCATGTAAAAATACATGTTTGTTTTAATGAAATTAAATAATAAGCAGTCGTCATTCGATTGATTAAGATCAATGCTGCCAAGCGTAACAGATGGGATGTTTCGCAAAGAAATTGGATATTTCTATTCAATTCTTGGGAGTCATCACAAAATGAAAAACGTATCAATCCGTAAACTTGCGATCGCTTTGTTTTCGATAACGCTTCTGGCGGTGTCGACGGCAACGGCTGAAACCAAACAGACGGTAAGGGTTGCGTTGCTGGACGGTTCGTCATTGATGGGCCAACAGGGCATGATGGGCCAACAGGGCATGATGGGCCAACAGGGCATGATGGGCCAACAGGGCATGATGGGCCAACAGGGCATGATGGGCCAACAGGGCATGATGGGCCAACAAGGCATGATGGGTCAGCCGGGTATAATGGGCCAACAGGGTATGATGGGCCAACAGGGTATGATGGGCCAACAGGGTATGATGGGTCAGCCGGGCATGATGGGTCAGCCGGGCATGATGGGCCAGGCCGGCGGTATGGACCGGATGGGTATGATGTCGGTAAGCGCCGACAAGGATAGTGTCAAAGCCGGATCGGTTATTTTTGAAGTCACCAATTTCTCTAAAGTGATGGCGCATGAAATGCTGGTGATCGCCGTCAGTGATCTGAATGCGGCACTGCCTTACGATGCCGGCAGCGCCAGAATTCCTGAAGACAAGGTCAATTCACTGGGTGAAGTGCCCGAGCTCGAAGTCGGCAAAACCGGCAAACTCGAGCTTCACCTGAAACCGGGGTCGTATCTGCTGGTTTGCAACATCGCCGGCCATTATGCTGCCGGCATGTACACGGTGTTTACCGTAACGCCGTAAGCAGGGGGCTGCATGCAGCAAAAAAGCCCCCGGAAGGGGGCTTTTTAAATGGCTGGGGCGCTAGGATTCGAACCTAGGAGTGCCGGATTCAGAATCCGGTGCGTTAAGCCTCTTCGCCACGCCCCAATAGAAGCGGTGTGCCCGCGCGGGACCGTAAATAGTCGAAGATGGCGCTTTGGGCAAGCCTGTGTTGCTTCTGACCGTCAATTCCTGTGTTTTTACGGCGAGTTTGGCGGCCAAATCAGGCTTTTCCCGGAAATCGGAGCGGCTTTGCCCGTACCGGTCTCAAGGCAGCCTTAAAGGGGGCCGCCTGCACGCTGCGTGATGCCTTTCCAGTCGCGGGCGGCAATGGCCGCATGGGCAATATGAAGCAAAGCGATTGCATTTACTGACAATAAAAAAGACCCCCTTGCGGGGGTCTTTTCGTTGGCTGGGGCGCTAGGATTCGAACCTAGGAGTGCCGATACCAAAAACCGGTGCGTTAAACCACTTCGCCACGCCCCATCAGTCGCTTCGCCCTTGCAGGCGTGGCAGAAAATAGTCTAACCGCTGCTGCGGGGCAAGCCCGAGTGTGCCGCGGCGGGGCATTTCTGAGAGCGTTCTCCGGATACGGATTTTATGCAAAAAGGCTGCTTTGTGCCTCAGAAGGTGGCGGTATGGCGTATCCACCAGTCACTGTGTGCTGCCTGCAAGGCCTGGCTGGCTGCATCGGCGTTGGCGTGGCTGTCGGTGATGGCAAAACAGGTCGCACCGCTACCCGACATGCGGGCCAGTTTCACCCCCGGTTGCGCCTGCAGGGCCTGCAGCACGTCGCCGATGACCGGCGACAGGTGGATCGCCGGGGCTTGCAGATCATTGTGCGCGTCAGCCAGAGTCCGGGTGGCGCTTTCCAGCATATTGATGCCCTCCGGCCAGCCGACCGGCCACGCCATGGCGGCGGAAAATGGCCCGCTTCTGGCCTTGAACACCGACGGGGTCGACACCGCGACGCCCGGATTGACGAGAACCAGCGGCAACTCCGGGAACGATCCCAGCGTCTGCAGCTGTTCGCCGATGCCCTGCATGATGGTCGGTCGGCCGATCAGGCAAACCGGCACATCGGCACCCAGTGACAGCGCCAGCGGCATGATCTTCGGATCGTCGGCGGGCAGTGCCCACAAGCGGATCAGGGCGCGCAGGGTGGCTGCGGCATCGGCTGAGCCGCCGCCGATCCCGGATGCCACCGGCAGGTTCTTGGCCAGTGTCAGCGCCGCACCGCGTGTCACGCCGAAGGCTTCGGCCAGGCGTTTGGCGGCGGTCAGTACAAGGTTCGCTTCGGCCGGTGGCAGATCGTCGGCAAACGGGCCTATATAACTGAGCGAAAGCGTATCTGAGGGCAGGGCGGCGATGCGGTCGCCGACGTCGGCGAACACCACCAGACTGTCGAGCAGGTGATAGCCGTCATCGCGCCTTCCGCAGACATGAAGATACAGATTGATCTTCGCCGGCGCGGCTTCGGTGATGGGTGCTTCAGCCGCCATCCGTCTTGGACTTGACCGCGGCACCAACCTGTTCTGTCAGGCCGTCCTTGATTTTGAGTTCGAGCTGTTTCTTGAGGTCCGGCTGGGGCTTGAGGGTCAGTGAATGGTTCCACTGGAAGCTCGCTTCGAGACGGCGCCCGACCCGCCAGTAAGCATCCCCCAGATGGTCATTGATGACCGGATCCTCGGGCCTGAGTTCGACGGCGCGTTCCAGTTCCGGCACGGCATCGGCGAAGCGGCCGATCTGATAGTAGACCCAGCCCAGACTGTCGGTGATGTAGCCGTCGTGCGGACGCTTGGCGACAGCGGTTTTGATCATTTCGAGGGCGCGGTCGAGATTCTTCTGCCGCTCAACCCACGAATAGCCGAGATAGTTCAGCACCAGCGGTTGCTCGGGTTCGAATTCCAGGGCTTTCAGGAAATCGGCTTCGGCACGCGGCCAGTTCTTTGCCCGCTCCAGCACGATGCCGCGCGAATACAAAAGCTGCCAGTGCCGTTGCTCAAGGGTGCCGATACGCTTTTCCGCCGCATCATAGGCTTCGATGGCATCGTTCCAGCGTTCGTGGCGGCGGTAGGTATCACCGAGCGCAATCACGGCACTTGGGTCATCGGCGTAGGTTTTCACTGTTTTCTTGAGCAATGCTATGGCCCCGTCGGTATCGCCGATGCGGTCCAGATTGCGGGCGATCCGAAGCTTGGAGGAGCGGGTGAACGGGGTTTTGTCCGGGACTTCCTTGTAAACCTTTACGGCGTCTTCATAGCGCTCAAGGGATTCCAGAATGCCGCCGGCCATATAGCGCATGACGGCATAATCCGGCCGCAGATAGAGGGCCAGTCTTGCCAGCACCAGCGCCATTTCACTGCCGCCCTGCTGGTTGAGGGACGAGGAAATGCCGAACAGGGCTTCGGCCATGCCGTCCTTGGCATTGCGGATCAGCACAGGTGCCTTGCTGGTATCGGCATCCTCCAACCGGTCCATGTCCATGTCGATAAGGTGCGAATTGGGCTGTGTCTTCAGATAGGTGTCGAAGGTGGCTTTGGCTTCGGCGGTTTTGCCCTGGCGTTCATACAGGGTGCCGAGCAGCCGGGCGGCGCGCAGCGAAGTGCCGGCATCGCCTTCGATGACTGCAAGATAATAGGTTTCGGCGGCGGCAAGATCGCCGGCAAGCTCGTGCATCAGCCCGGCGTGCATGTCATACAGCGTTTTTGTGCCGCCCAGTTCGCGCAGCGGCTTCAGGGCTTCCAGCGCCGGTTTTAGTCCCTTATCGGCAAACGTCGCCCAGGCGATCAGGGTCGGCGCAGTGAAGCCGTTCAATCCGGTAGAATCGAGCGCCGACATGCGATCAATGACGGCCTTCCATTTTTCTTTTCTGGCATCGCGGATCGCCAAAGCCAGCGCCGCCACCGGGGCCTTCGGTTCACTTTTCGCATAGCGTTCGCCCAGCGCCATGGCGTCATCGATGCGTCCGTCCATGATGCTGAACAGGAAAGTACGGCGCAGCACATCTGGCTGATTATTGTCCTGCTCAAGAGCGAGATTGAGATAACGGATGGCCGCAGGCAGATCGCGGCGTTTCTGGGCGATATGCCCGGCCAGGAAGTTGCCCGACAGCGAGGCCGCCGGTTCGGCACCGATGACCGTCCCCGCCGGGATCAGCATGGTGGCTGTGCCGGTGATCAGCAGCGCACCCAGGCCATGTCCCAGGCGACTGAAGACGGTGCGGCGTGTGTGACGGGATCGAAGGATCATCCAGGGCTCTCCGCTAAAATCGGATTTGTTCGAGTGTAATATCCCAACGCAGCCGTGGCCAGCCCGCGCATGGGTGATTTTACGAATTACGCGACGACGTGATCGCGTCGGCGCCCGATCAGCAGCCAGAAAGCTATCGACATGTTGAGCAGGTTCCAGGCGATACCGTTATAGAAAGCCGCCCGGTACGATCCGGTCAGATCATAGATCTCACCCGACATCCAGCCGCCGATGGCCATGCCGATGACCGTCGTCATCAGCACCACGCTGACCCGGGTCCCGGCTTCGCGGGCCGGGAAATACTGACGCACGATCAGGGCATAACTGGGCACGATCCCGCCCTGGGCCAGACCAAACAGGCCGGACACGATGTACAACGAAACAAGGCCGTCAAACGGGATATAGAAAATCAAGGCCAGGCACTGCAGGGTGGAGCCGATCAGCAGGGTGCCGAGACCGCCGATCTTGTCGGCAACGAGTCCCGACGTGATGCGGCTGACAATGCCGAGCCCCAGCATGATTGACAACATTTCGGCGCCGCGCGCCACGCCATAGCCGAGATCGCCGCAATAGGCGACGATGTGAACCTGCGGCATCGACATGGCGATGCAGCACGCCAGTCCGGCGATGATCAGCAGAATCTGGATGCTGCGCAGCGACATGCCGGTCGGCTCGGGGACAGGGGCACTGCCGGGCAGTACCGGCGGCTCGGAGGTGTCGGCGCGGCGGCGCAGCAGGAAGGCCAGCGGCAGCATGCCGACGACACAGACGACGGCGATGCCGAGATAGGCATGACGCCAGCCATAATCCTGAATGGCGGCGGTCAGGATCGGCGGCCAGATGGTCCCGGACAGGTAATTGCCGCTGGCAACAATGGCGACAGCAATGCCGCGGCGGCGTTTGAACCACAACGAGACATCGGCAACCAGCGGCCCGAAGGTTGCGGCACTGCCCAGCATGCCGACCAGCAGGGCCTGTGCGAGCATGAAAGTGGTGATGCTTTCGGCCTGCGAGGCCGCCGTATAGCCGACACCCAGCACCAGTGAGGCTATGACCAGGGGAATGAAAATACCGAACTTGTCGGCCAGCCGGCCCATGAGCATGCCGCCGACGGCAAAGCCGACCATGGTTGCGGTATACGGTAACGAAGCACCACCGCGGTCGACACCGAACTCGGCCTCGATCGCCGGCAGCGAGACGACCACCGACCAAAGCCCGACGCCGCCAAGCGTGCTGATCGCCAGCGACACGACAACCCGCCACCATGCATAACGGCTGTCAATATCCTCTGCTGCGGTTCTGGTCTTGTCGTGCATGCGAAACTCGGATGTATCGTTGGGCGCAATCGCCAACAAATCACCTAGCGCCCGGCTGCGGCGCTGTCAAAGACTGTCTGGAAATGCCGGTTCCGTCGATGCGGGATAGGTCGGCTCAGCTGTCTGCTTCGTCTTCGTCATCCGGGTCGGCATCAAGATCCAGTACGGAGCCGGAACGCTCGGGCTCGATTGATTGCAGCTCGTTCTTGTCTGCTGACGACCATTCGGCGATCTTGATGACTTCGACTAAATCGCCGTCCTGGCCATCGAGAGTGACCGGTTCAAGCACATGCAGGCCATCCTGATCGGCATAGAAGGTATGCGTGCCGAAAACCCCGGTCAGAGACTCATTGGCGGGATTGTCTTCGGGAATCGGAATGGCACCGGTCTGACGCTCAATGACGTCGATTTGTTCGCTCGACAGTTTCATGGGAATTCCTGTTTCTCACCGTTCGGACAAGGAGGCGTCGCTTGGTTCGTCCTTGGATCGGGTGGTCTCGGCGCGTCCAGACGTAACCCTCGCAAATCATCTCCGCCGGTGCAAGGGCAGGGCCGGCACAACCCGTCATCCCAAACTTGATTTGGGATCCATGCATACAAGCAATACCTGCGCCGGGAGATATGGACCCTGAATCAAGTTCAGGGTGACGGCTTAAAATATTAAAGCCGTCACATATTCGGATAGTTAGGTCCGCCGCCGCCTTCCGGCACCACCCAGTTGATGTTCTGGGTCGGGTCCTTGATGTCGCAGGTCTTGCAGTGCACGCAGTTCTGCGCGTTGATCTGCAGCCGCATCTCGCCATCGGCGCTGTCCTCGTCGTCAACGAACTCATAGA
>FLOH01000760.1_pt1 | contig 59416 bp, 59 predicted proteins | sample 756751 | NCBI WGS metagenome assembly FLOH01 (sample SAMEA4026879, study PRJEB14308) | marine metagenome | biome: coastal water; material: water | depth 74 m
CTCAAGCACGTCATTCGCCGCATCCGTTGCAATTGGCCCCGGGTGGACATCATGGTCCGTGGCGATGGCCACTACGGGACGCCGGAGGTTATGAAACTGCTGGAAAGCAAAGGCTGCGCCTATATTTTTGGTCTTCCCGGCAACGCCCGCCTGAAGGAGATCGGCCAGCCGTGGAGCGAGGATGTGGCCGTCCGTCGGGTGCAACGGGGCAAAGACAAGCTGCGGCGCTTCTTTCAAGTTGGCTACCAAGCCAAAAGCTGGTCACGGGAGCGCAAGGTCATCGCCCGTGTCGAGGCGACCTCAAAGGGTTGCGATACCCGCTTCGTCGTCACCAACCTGCCCGGCAGGGCCAGGGTGCTTTACGAGAAGGTTTATTGCGCCCGGGGCCGAATGGAAAACATGATCAAGGATCACAAGCTCTACACTAAATCCGACCGCACATCCTGCCATCGTTGGGAAGCCAATCAGTTCCGGTTGTTCCTGCACACCGGTGCTTACTGGCTACTGCATCGGCTCCGTTCAGCCGCGCCCCGTCATTCGCAATGGCGTAAGGCAACGTTTGAGACACTACGCCGGGTCTTCCTCAAAGTCGCTGCGCGCATTGAGGAACTCAAATCCCGGATCAAGATCGCCCTGCCTTCGGCCTATCCATACCGGACGGTCTTCATTGCCACGGCGGGTTGCATCGCGGCGCTCGGACCATGACCCAGGCGGCATGTGCCGCCGAATAAACCCCGAACGTTAACCCCTAACGCCTTTACAAAATGAGCCTCGAAAAACCGCCGTCAACCCGGCCGATGCCGTATGCTCCAATCAAACCAAATGGCGGTCATGAATAATATGGGCTATATGACCTTATACAAGGCAACGCTACGCACTTTTGGCGATCGGCTCGCCCATTTGATACATGTGGCCGGGTTTTATGGTTTTGAATTATTATCGTTTAAATGCTATAACGCTGATTATGGGTAAGAAATTATTATTGGGTCACCATGCAGACCCAAAACCAAAGGGGCAGGCCTTATACAATTATCGCCGGATGGCCTTATGGTCATCCGTGGCACGAAGATCGTTTTCGCAAATCCGGCAATGGATGGGTCTTTGGCAAGCAGGCCGCCGCCGACCTGACCGGCAGGAACTTGTCAGCACTCGTGCAACCCTCCATCGCCGGGGATATGGGAAAATTCATCACGGATGTCGTTGACGGGAAGCGGGCGAGGGCAACCATCAATATCGAGAATATGGCGTCCGGCAGGGAGACCCGCTATCTGGATATTGCCGCCGGGTATTGCGAATTTTCAGGTGAACCGACGGTACAGATGGTGGTTCATGGCGTGACCGAAAGAAAGCTGATCGGGGATGAATTGCGCCTTGCGAAGACTGCGGCCGATAGCACCAGCCGGGCAAAATTCGATTTCCTGTCCTCCATGAGCCACGAGTTACGGACGCCCTTAAATGCGGTTTTAGGGTTCTCCCAGTTACTCTTGCTGGACAGCCGGGAACCCATAACCGAAAACCAGCGCAAAAATGTCAACCATATCATGCAGGGCGGCAAACACTTGCTGGGCCTCATTGAATATCTTCTTGATTTTGCAAAAATCGAAGCCGTGCACCTCAAGATTGAACTGGAGTCGTACGATGTGGCACCCTTGATTGACGATGCAATCAGCATGACACGGTCCCTGGCCGAAGAGCGCGGCGTCAGGATTGATGCGAGCAACGCGGTTCAGATAACGGGGCTGCCGCAGGCCAGGGTCGATGCCAATCGGTTTAGACAGGTCATGGTCAACCTGATCAGCAACGCCGTGAAATACAACAAGGAAAACGGTAAAATCCATATCAATATGGAGGTCCTGGAGCCTCAGAGAATTCGCATCAGTGTGCGTGACACCGGGATCGGAATTCCGGACGATCTGGCCACTCGCGTGTTCGAGCCGTTTGATCGCCTGAATGCCGAAGGCAGCAGCATACAGGGAACCAGTATCGGGCTGCCGATCACCAAAAAACGGATAGAAATGATGGGCGGCGAAATCGGCTACGAGTCGACACTTGATGTCGGCTCGACATTCTGGATCAATGTATTCGTTGCGGAAACCCCGTCAGCTTGAAACACTGTCTGCTGGTGACTTGGCCACAACCGGACAAGCCGCAACAGGATAAGCAGAGATGAGCCGTGCTTTCGTAAAAGAACCAGATGGTGATGCGATCGTCGATGACGCGCCGGAATTTCCCGTCAGCCCCCACCCCAATCATGTGACCGCGCGAGGACTTGTCGCCCTTAAGAACGAGTTGGACGACCTGACCCAACGGCGTCGGTTACTGCTCGGCTCAAATGATGACATGGGGGCAAAACTGGAAATCGCCGCCATGGAACGCCGCCAACGCTATGTCATAAAACGGATTGACAGCGCCATCGAGCATGACCCCGGACAAATTGATTCCAGTCTCATCGGTTTCGGTGCAACGGTTTCGGTGGAAGACGAGGGCGGCACGGTACAAGAATTTACAATCGTCGGTGAGGACGAGGCGGACCCGACTAGTTTTCTGATCAGCTGGACCTCGCCACTGGCACGACAGCTCTTGGGAAAGGAGCCGGGAGACGAAATTCGCTGGATCAGACCCAAGGGCGACGTCATGCTCAATGTCATTTCAATTCGCTACGGGGTAAAGTCTCTAAAGCAGTGAAATCGGGCGGATGCACATGATTGACCGAATCCATGAAATGGCTTTGATCAATCATGGTCTGGTCTGGAGAGGCGAAAACCCGGCAATAATTTTCTTCAGATCAGGCTCAAGTACGGCAGCAGCGGCATTCTCTTGCAGCATCCACTTGCGGTCGCGCAAATGTTTTTCCGGCCAGTCATCAAGGATGCGAGAGACTTCCATGAGGAAAACCTCGACCCGCCGGACTTTCTGATTTTCCTCATCGGATTTGACATAATCATAAACGCCGATGGGGCGATGGCCGACTGTGCCCTCCAGCCCGGCTTCCTCATAGGCTTCTTTGGCGGCCGACTCGCGCACGCTCATGTCCGGCTCCAGATGGCCTTTCGGCACGATCCAGCGGCTGGTCTGAAGCGAGGTAATCAGCATCACTTCAACCCGACCATCCCGAACACGGTAGGGCACAACAGCGGACTGAAGAATGACGGCAAAATCTTTCATGGTCGCTTTCGGCAGATATCCGGCACCAGGATCCGGTGGCGGACCACATGTCCGTTATGGCCCATGTATGGCCCATATCGAGTTCGACCGCACGATCTATAGACTCGCTACGGACACTGGAAACAACCGAAGGCTGTATTCCCATACTTCACGCGTGAGGGGCGGTCTAACGTTTGCGCAATCCCACTCCGAGAACGATGGCAGCGAAGCCCACCATACTGAGTGAGATTAACGTCGTATAGTCTTCCATGAATTTGGCTCCTCAATTATTGTCCTAAAAGTTTTCTTTTCATTCATGAGAGCCTGGCCGGCAGGGGAAAGTCTAACAACAGCCAAACGGCAATGTCAAAAAAAAGCTTCACTGCACCCAAAAGATGAGGCCCCACAAAGCAAAGGGGCTAGGTCGTTTGACCTAACCCCTTGACTTGATTGGCTCCGGAGGAGGGACTCGAACCCCCGACAAGACGGTTAACAGCCGTCTGCTCTACCAGCTGAGCTACTCCGGATCAGGGAAATGGAGGCGCGAGCCGGAATCGAACCGGCGTACACGGCTTTGCAGGCCGCTGCGTAGCCACTCCGCCATCGCGCCATCGGATGTTGACCCGACGACCAGCCGCGGGAACCTAAATCCCCGCGACGGGCACCGGAACTTAGTCTAAGGAATGCCATCCGGTCAAGCGGTCGATCATTGCCTTTTTAATCCGTGTTTTGAGAAAATATTTGCTTTGCATTTCCTTGCGTCAAAACGTTGTTTTCATGGACCGGGAGGACTATAACGAGCCGGTAAACCCCTGCGTTTCTTTTACGCAATTCGCTTGATCGATGAGGAAGCCGACATGGATTATGCCGCCGCACGACGCCACATGGTGGATTGTCAGATTCTGCCGAACAAAGTGACGGATTCGCGGATTATTGACGCTATGGCCAGTCTGCCCCGTGAATCTTTCGTGCCCGAAAACCGCCGGGGTACGTCTTACGTGGATGAAGCCGTTTCGGTGGGCGAGAGCCGTTATCTGATGGAACCCATGGTGACGGCGCGTCTGCTGCAACACGCGGAACCCCATGAAGATAACCTGGCGCTGATTGTTGGATGCGCGACGGGGTATACTGCGGCCGTGCTTGCCGGAATGATCAGCACCGCTGTGGTGGTCGAAAGTAACGCAGCCATGGCAGAGCAGGCGTCCCAGACATTGTCTGATTTAGGGATCGACAATGTCGCCGTCATGGAAGGCGCATTGGCTGACGGCTACCCGAAACAGGCCCCCTACGACTTGATCGTTTTTGACGGTGCCGTCCCGGAGATTCCCCAAACGATCATCGATCAGTTGGCGGAGGGCGGACGCCTTGTCGCCATCGTCGGTGGTGGCGATTCCAGGCACCTGGGTAATGTGGTCGTCATGACCCGGTTCCACGGTGCTGTCTCGTCGAGCGAAATGTTTCAGGCCGGAACACCCATGTTGCCGGGTTTCGAGCAACCCGCCGGGTTCACGTTCTAGATTTCCCTATTCGCTAGCGGGGTGCGACTGACGATGGTTTCGGCCATCTGTTTGCCTTCATTGTGGGCTGGATTTTGGTCTGGGTCACGTATCCAAAAGTTCATTCGCCGAATCGCTTCAAGTGGTGATTCGATACAAACCGCAAATATCGAGTGGGCGAGGCTGGTGTAACTATTTGATAAAACATACGTTTGGGTTACTATTGACCCCGGCACAGAGAATTGTTCCCTTGGTTTGTCCGGCTTCATCGGTTTCGACAGCTATTTGCACATGGTTATATAAATAGCGAAACCGGTGGACCTCTGAAAGGTGCCTACGAATGCGGATTGATTTTCGAGCGAACTGGTTGGTATCGACGGCTATTGCCGCAGTGTTAACTGGCGTTTTAAGTGCGGCCCCTGCGCGTTCAGAATCCCTGGAACAGGCCCTGGTTTCGGCCTACATGAGCAATCCGACGCTGGCTGCGGAACGCGCCAACCTGCGGTCCACCGACGAAGGTGTTGCCCAGGCTCTTTCCAACTGGCGACCGACGGTTGAATTCACTGCCGATGCCGGTGTCGAGAGAAACGAATCATCGCTCCGCTCGGGCAGCGCCCGTACGCAGGACCGCCAACCCCGATCCGCAAGTCTCGACCTGAGCCAGCCTCTGTTCCGTGGCGGACGAACCTTGGCAGAAACCAGCCAGGCGGAAAACACGGTAATGGCGGACCGGGCGCGCCTCGTCGCAACGGAGCAGACAATCCTGGTGTCCGCGGCGACCGCCTATCTCGATGTCTACCGGGACGAAGCGGTGCTTGATCTGAACAAGAACAACGAAGCTGTCCTGCGGCGCCAACTGGAAGCCACACAGGATCGTTTCCAGGTCGGTGAAATCACGCGCACAGATGTGCACCAGGCCGAGGCGCGTCTGGCGCGCTCCACGGCGGACCGCATCCAGGGCGAAGCAACGCTGGAGGCATCGCGCGCTGCGTATCAGAATACTGTTGGCGCGGCCCCTTCGGGCACTTTGACATTTCCATCCGCGCCACCGGGGTTGCCAGAGAGTAAGCTGGAATCCATTGAGGAAGCCGCCATTAATAACCCGACCGTTATCGCCTCCCAATACGACGAGCGTGCCGCCGTTGACAGTGTTGATGGTATTTGGGGTGAATTGCTGCCCTCCGTCGAGTTCACGGCATCTGCGTCCCGCGATTATAACAGCGCGGGTGAAACCACGCGCATCGATTCGGCAGAGGCCCTGGTGACCCTGACCGTTCCGCTGTATCAGTCCGGTTCCGTCTATTCGCGGCTTCGTGAATCGAAACAGCAGGCGTCGGAACTCCGCTTGAATGTTGATCGTGAGCGTCGCAATGCCATCGAGCAGGCGACGCGTTCATGGGAGAACCTGCAAGCGGCGCAAGCCCGGGTATCCGCCTTCAGAACCCAGATTGAAGCGTCCAAGATCGCCTTTGAAGGTGTTGAGAGGGAAGCCGCCGTCGGTTCACGGACCGTGCTGGATGTTCTCGATGCGGAGCAGGAACTGCTCGACGCGCGTGTCAGCTATACCCGAGCCCAACGCGACGAAGCCGTTGCCATGTTTGAATTACTGGCGAGCATCGGCCGGTTGACGGCGCACAATCTGCAACTTCCCGTCAATCTGTATGATCCGGAAGTACATTATCAGGAAGTCCGCGAAATGTGGACCGGTGGAAGCAGTTCTGGTGGAGCGGAATAGGCGACCTGACTTCAAATTGGTATCGGGTTGGAATTTAATTCAGGCAGTATCGTTAATTGCTTAATGTTTTTGAAACCATAACGTTTTTATTATTCACCCTGTTGGATGGGGGCGTCGTGAATGAAAATTTCGTTACCGCCATTCTGGAATCAGACAACCGGGCGATGAGCTGATGAGTGAAGAACAGGTTCAGGAAGACGGCCAAGAGCCATCGATGGAAGATATTCTTGCCTCGATCCGTCGTATTTTGGCGGAGGATGAAGAGGGCGAGGGTGCTACTGCTCCCGAAGAGGAAGCGGAGCCAGAGATGGATATGTCCGCTGCCATGGAGGAAATGGCGGCTGAAGAAGAGCCCGAACCTGAAATGGACATGTCGGCTGCCATGGAAGAAATGGCGGCTGAGGAAGAGCCTGAGCCCGAAATGGATATGTCCGCCGCCATGGAAGAAATGGCGAACGACCCAGAACCGGAACCTGAGCCGGAACCTGAGCCGGAACCTGAGGTCGCCTTCGAGCCGGAGCCCACGCCAGTAGTCGTGGCACCACCGCCTCCACCATCACCGCCTCCACCAGCCGCTCCACGGCCACAGCCGCAACCCGTCGCTCACGATATTTTCGAATTGACCCAGGACATGGTCGCCAGTACGGAAATGATGTCGGGCATCACCATGCAGCAATCAACGGATCTGTTGGGTGATTTGGCCCGTGCCATCATTGATCGTCGCGATCTGAAAGTGACGGCCGAGGGGACGGAAGCGAACATCACACTGGAAGGCCTGGTGCGCGAAATGCTGAGCCCGCTGTTGCGCGAATGGCTTGACCGCAACCTGCCATATCTTATCGAGCGGCTGGTGAAGAAAGAAATTGATCACATGGTCAACCGGGCACAGCGGCTGGACGATAACTTCTAGACCTTTGCTGATCCCGGAATTTCTAGACCTTCCCGGTATCCATCGTTAAAACAATCACCTCGTTTAGATGTGCAGTGCTGTTCGTTATGTAACGACATAACAGACATCTATAAATCTATGTAAAAACAATGCAATACGCCGGAATATTAAAGGACTGCCAGAGTGCTTGAAAAGACCTATCGCCCCGACGAAATCGAGCAGAAACACTATGAAGACTGGGAAGCGTCCGGTGCGTTTTCCTGCGGGCAACAGGGAAATGCCGCGCCCTATACCGTCGTCATCCCGCCCCCGAATGTGACCGGCAGTCTGCACATGGGCCACGCGCTCAATAATACCCTGCAAGATATCCTGATCCGCTACCAGCGCATGAAGGGCAGGGATGCGTTGTGGCAGCCGGGAACCGATCATGCGGGCATCGCCACCCAGATGGTCGTCGAGCGCCAGATGGCCGAAGAAGGTTTAAGCCGCCATGATCTGGGCCGCGACAAATTCATCGAAAGGGTATGGGACTGGAAGGCGCAATCGGGCGGCACTATCACCAGCCAGTTGCGGCGCCTTGGCGCATCGTGCGACTGGAGCCGTGAGCGGTTTACCATGGACGAAGGGCTATCCCAGGCGGTTCGGAAAGTCTTCGTTGATCTCTACAAGAAGCAATTGATCTACCGTGACAAGCGCCTGGTCAACTGGGATCCCAAACTGCACACCGCGATTTCCGATCTTGAAGTGGAGCAGCGCGAGGAGACCGGCAAACTGTGGTACTTCCGCTATCCCGTGAAGGGTGAGGAAAATGTCTATCTGACTGTCGCCACCACGCGCCCGGAAACCATGCTGGGAGACACCGGTGTCGCCGTTCATCCTGATGATCCCCGGTATACGAAGTTTATTGGCAAGAACTGCGTGCTGCCCCTGGTTGGACGCACCATGCCCATCGTCGCCGACGACTACGCCGATCCTGAAAAAGGCTCAGGCGCTGTGAAGATGACGCCTGCACACGATTTCAACGATTTCGAGGTCGGCCGCCGTCATAACCTGAAGCTTATCAACGTGCTCGACCATGATGCCAGACTGAATGACAACGTGCCCGAAGCCTTCCGGGGCATGGACCGCTACGAAGCACGGGAAAAGGTTGTTCAGGAAATGGACGCGCTCGGTCTACTCGATAAGGTCGAAGACAACCCCATGACCATCCCTTATGGCGACCGCTCCGGCGTGGTCATCGAGCCGTGGTTGATGGATCAGTGGTTCGTGGACGCCGAAACCCTGGCCGGACCTGCGATTACGGCAGTGGAACAGGGCCGCACCAGAATCGTGCCCAAACAATGGGAAAATACCTACTACGAATGGATGCGCAACATTCAGCCCTGGTGTATTTCGCGCCAGATCTGGTGGGGCCACCAGATTCCCGCATGGTTCGGCCCGGACGGTGAAATCTTCGTGGAAATGACCGAGGAGGGTGCCTACGCCGCCGCCCGGGAATTTTACGGCACGAACGACGTCACCCTGAACCGTGACCCGGACGTGCTCGACACCTGGTTCTCCTCGGCCCTGTGGCCGTTTTCCACTCTGGGCTGGCCCGAACAGACACCGGAACTGGAACGCTACTATCCGACGGATGTTCTGATTACCGGTTTCGACATTCTGTTCTTCTGGGTCGCCCGCATGATGATGATGGGTTTGGAATTCATGGGTGAAGTGCCGTTCCACACGGTCTATATCCATGCCCTGGTACGCGACGAGCAGGGCCAGAAGATGTCCAAATCAAAGGGCAACATCATTGATCCGCTGGAACTGATCGACAGGTTCGGTGCCGATGCCTTGCGCTTCACCATGACAGCCCTGGCCGCGCAGGGGCGCGACGTAAAACTTTCGGAAAGCCGGGTCGAGGGATACCGTAACTTCTGCACCAAGATATGGAACGCCGCGCGATTCTGCCAGATGAACGACTGCACACCCGTTGCCGGGTTCGATCCGGCGTCGGTCACACTGTCGGTCAATCGCTGGGTCATCGGCAAGCTGAAGGAAGCCACCGACGGCACGGAAAAGGCCATCAATGCCTATCGCTACAACGACATCGCCGATGTTCTCTATCACTTCACCTGGGGCACCTTCTGCGACTGGTATCTGGAACTGGCCAAGCCTGTCCTGCAAGGCGAAGACGGCGCGGCGAAAACTGAGACCCGCGCCACGACCGCCTGGGTGCTGGATCAGATCCTTCACCTGCTGCACCCGGTCATGCCCTTTATGACCGAGGAGTTGTGGCAGCAACTGGGTGAGAATCGCCCCTACAAGCTCATTCAGGGCGAATGGCCTGAACTTGACGCCCGTCTGGTTGATGACACAGTCAATCAGGAGATCGACTGGCTGGTGCGCCTGATCACGTCCATTCGCGCCGTCCGTTCGGAGATGAATGTCCCGGCAGGTGCGACCATTCCGTTGTTCCATCAGGGCGCGTCGGAGCGCACCGTTATTAACCTCACCCAGCACCTGGACCTTCTTAAGCGACTCGCCCGGGTCGAGTCCGTGACCGCCACGGACAGCATTCGTGAAGGGGCCATCCAGCTTGTGGTCGATGAAGCGACGTTTGTGCTGCCGCTTGCGGACGTTATGGACCTCTCCGCCGAAAAGGCGCGGCTTGAGAAGGAAATCGCCAGGATTGACGCCGACATCGCCAAGTCAGACAAAAAACTGGGCAATGAGAGCTTTATCGCCAAGGCACCCGCCGACGTCATTGAGACGGAGCGGGGACGCCGCGATGAGGCCACCGGATCACGCGAACGCCTGTCGGAAGCACTGGAGAGATTGAGCGGCGCGTTGTAGGCTCTCTTTACGGACGAGAATAAGAGGACGACACCATGGAAGAGCAGATTAGTTCCGCCGTCGAGACGATTGTTCCGCTGGTCACCGAATACGGGTTGCAGATCGTTGGTGCCGTGCTGACGCTGATTGTCGGCTGGATTATCGCTGGTTGGGTACAAAAGGTAACCGTCAACGGGTTGAAGCGCATTCCAAAAATGGACGTGACCCTGGTTCCGTTCCTGGCCACCATTGTGCGTTATGGCGTGCTCATTGTCGTTATCGTCGCCGTACTCAACCAGTTTGGCGTTGCAACCACCAGTATCATTGCCCTTCTGGGTGCCGCGGGTTTGGCCATCGGCCTGGCGCTGCAGGGAACCCTTTCCAACATCGCCGCCGGAGTCATGTTGTTGATGCTGCGGCCCTTCAAGATCGACGAGTATGTCGATGCGGGCGGTATCGGCGGTACGGTGGTGCAGATTGGTCTGTTCACCACGGAATTCCTGACCGCCGATGGCATCTATCTCGTTGCTCCCAACAGTTCCATATGGAACCAGCCGATCATCAACTATTCGCGAAACCCGACGCGCCGCCTGAATCTCGTAATTGGCATTTCCTATGACGACGATCTGGAAGGTGCATCAAATGTTCTGATGGCCTTGATGACGGGTGATGATCGTGTCCACAGCGATCCGGAACCGCAGGTTCTGGTCGATGCCCTGGCAGACAGCTCGGTTAATCTGAAAATGCGCTGCTGGACCGATACGTCGGAATTTTGGGGCTTGCAGTTTGATCTCAACAAGCAAGCCAAACTGGTGCTCGAGGCTGCGGGTTATTCCATTCCGTTCCCCCAGAGCGATGTTCATATCATCTCATCAGGGCAGGGGAAGGGGAAGGGAGCGCACGAGTAGAGGAGGGGGACCGGTTTACGATCAGGCTCTTTTCAGGCGGTCGCGCAGTTCCGCCATGCGACGGCTGTATTCAGCCATGATTTCTTCTTCCTCGGTGAGTTCTTTCTCGTCCGTCATCTGATAGATATTGGTGACCAGTTGAATGCGCGACGCATTTTCCTTCGCAGCACTCAGCACGCCGTCCATCTGTGTACGCAGCCCCGACAGCTTTTGCGCGAGGACATCCGCAATCATCTGGGCTTCCACCGACTGGTCGCGGGTATGCTGCAACGTCTCCGTCAACTCCCAGACTTTATCCACCAGTTCGATGACTTCCTCGCCCTGTAACTCTTGGGCCTCGATCAATTGATCAATCTGCTGAGCCCGAGCGGTGTTCTGCTCGAACAGGCTCATGATCTCGGCTTCCGCCGCCGCCAGCAACTGCTTCAGATGATCTTTTTCATCACTCATTCACGGTACCCGTTCTCTTTTGCTTCCCTACCCTTCGACATTGGCATTATTTCACAATTAACAATGGCTGACAGGGGCCAATTTTTGAAAAACCACCTCTCTGAAACCCTCCGTTAACCAGGCTGTGGTGAAATAGGCAAACCTGATCACCGGGAAATGCCAAGCATGCTACGAACCGCCGATGGTTTTATCCTTCCGGACCTGCCGGAGAACCCCACGCCTGAAGACCGGGCGACGTATATCGTTTTGCGTCTGGAGCAGTTTATCCGCGATGGACGAACCCTGGATGAAGGCATGTCATTTCGCAAATGGCAGGCCATGGCGCTGACCGAAATCGCCGCCAACATCGCCGAGGCCCAAAACGAAATCACCCGCGAGGACCCGGTAACCAACCGCTTGCTGTTTACCACGGCATCGGCCCTGATCACCATTGGTTTCTGGGGTACGGCGGTTTCCATCAACAAGGTAGGCTACATCGCCGCCGCCCTGGTCTGCGGGTTTGCCGGACTTGTTTTGCTGGCCGTGGCCGGGGAATGGACCTGGACACGGTTCTGGCGCAAACGTCAGGCTGGAAAACGCAAACTTCGTCTTGGCCGGATCGAGAGCCTGAACCGCAAGATCAAGAAACTTGAGCGCGAACTGGAAAAAGAGGTGAGCGAGCTGGAAAAAGCACTGGAATCAACCACCAAAGCGCAAAGTAAGGTCGATCAGGCCCTTATAGGCAGCGCCTGAAGGACCGTTTTTACTTGATCAAAATCTGATGGGCGAAGGTATCGCCGTCGCTGACGGTGAGTTGGGTGAAGCCGAGCATTTTCAGCAGATCGAGAAACGTAAACACATCTTCGACCTGCAATTCCCCAAACATGGGCATGGCCCGCGCCACAGAGGTCAACGTGGCGAGATAGGCCCGGACCCGGTAGATGGTGTCGAGACGACCGGGGCTATTGGCGACGATGATCATTTTCTCGGCTTGATCGCCTTTTACAAAGACCGATGCCGGAGGCGGGAAAGGGCGTTGCAGAATCTGCTCGACGATACCAACAATAAACCCGATCCGTGTCCGCCGGGTTGTCTGCGCCATTCGCCCGGCGCGAGCATCGTATACCTCAATCTGCGCCGGTTTGGGATAGTAGTAACCGACGTGACGGTCTTCACTGGCGGCAGCGGACTCCATGGGCACGCCTGACATTGCAACCAGCAAAAACGTGCCAATGGTTACCAGCCGCCCCAGATGAACGCACTTAAAAAAACGCAGGGACACATTAAACATTGATATCAACCCGAATGAGGTATGGAGGACTCGTTTTCCATAGCGGCCATGATTTTGCCCATCAGGGCTTTCTCATCTGTCGTGTCGGGAAAGAAGGATACAGCGACCAGATTTTCCGTGGTGCGGATGATGTTGCCATCCAGGGGGGGAAAGTCATCGATAACCACGTCGATGGTCATGCCCGGCTCAAATTCGTTGGTCACCCGGCGCATGGGCGTGACCAGTTTGATCATGGCACCGCCGGTCGAAATATTGACCAGAACGCCGCCATGGGTCGCGCCATCTTCTTTGCCGACGGCAAAAGCTAACCGGGATAGGGGATAGCGCGTATGGGCACGTTCATTTTCCGACATTCAGGTATCACCACTTTCCGTTACAGGATGCGATCAAGGCTACCAATCAGTCGGTCAACATCATCCAGTGACGTATACTGTAACATACTTGCGCGGACAACGCCGTCGTCCGGATCAAGCCCCAGTGCCTGGGTCAGGCGGTAGGCATAGAAATTACCACTGGAAACCGCGACCTTGTCGCCCAACGTCAAGGCTGGAATTTCCGCAGACGGTCGCCCCTTGACCGTAAAGGCAAAGGTTGGCGCGCGCTTGTCACGGCCCGGCGACGATGTGCCGATCAGACGCACGCCGGGTTTAGTGGACAGAAAATCCAGAAACCGTGCAGACAGGACTTCTTCGTGGCGGGTGGCCAGTTCGAACACCGCCTTGACCCGTTCATGGAGGCTGTTCGCCGGGGTATCATGGTGGCGGTTGTAGACCGCGTCAAAATAGTCTGCTATTCCCACCAATGCTGCGAACATTTCATGCTGCGGTCCGGCCGGGTTCATCTTGTAGGGCAGGGCGTCTTCACCATGGAAAAAATGATACTGGTTGTGGGCCTCTAACAAGTGCTCGCGCTTGCCGTACAGACAGCCCATGTGGGGTCCGAATATTTTGTAGAAACTGAACAGATAGAAATCAACATCCCAGGCTTTTACGTCAATGGCCCGGTGCGGCGCATAGGCAACCCCGTCCACACAGACCCGGGCACCCACATCATGTGCTTTCTGGGTAATAGCGGATACATCGTTGATTTCGCCGACTAAATTAGACACATGCGGAAAGGCCACCAGGCGGGTTCGGTCGTTCAGAAGTCCATCCAGATCGGCCGGATCAAGTGACCCTGTGACCGGGTCTACTTTCCATTCAACCACGGTGATCCCGGTTTGTGCCAACCGGTGCCACGGGCCTGCGTTGGCCTCGTGGTTCTGGTTGGCGACAATGATCTCGTCGCCATCCGCCCACAACGGGCGCAGAGCGTGGGCCAGCACATAGACGTTGAACGATGTCGACGGACTGACCGAGACCTCATCGGGATCGGCACCAATCATGGCGGCCATCAGGTCGTGGCCCTCGTCCATGCGGGACTGGGCCTTGGCGGCGAGGGGGTAGTTGCCGCCCGGCTGGACCTGGGTTTCGCTCATATAGGCGGTCAGGCGGTCAATCACGCTTTGCGGCACGTAGGAACCACCGGCATTTTCAAAGAATGACCATTCCCAGCAAGGTTGCGGGAACAGGCCACGCACGAAATCCACATCAAATTCACTCGCGTTCGTCACGCCTGCATCTCCTGAGGTTAATTGGTGTTGATATTAATAGATGGCGACTGCCAGCAATAAATCGGCAATAGTATCGACTTCATGGTCGAATCTCATGCCCACAATGTAGCGATTGGTCCACGCCACTCGGCCATCGGCGGTCCCCAGATTACCAATGCTCAGAATGATCGGCTGTCCGAGGAGGAGGGGCACCCGCGTTATGATCCTGGCACCACCGGGGGAGATATTTTCCACCGTGGCACGCCCGGTACGGTCTCCGGTAGCAATGGCACCATCGAGGTCGACACCGATCTCGGTGCGCACATGGCCACGTTTCACCATTTCCCCTAAGTGGATTGCCATTGTTCACCAAACCCCATCTAAAACGCTTGAGCCGTCAGGATACTACCCTAAAAAATCCATGCGCAAAAGTCTGGGAATCAACGAGCGTGCAGATTATGTTCCAGACAATGGAATTATTCCGAATTGAAGACAACCTGAGAGTACAGACCCATGCCTGAACTACGTTCCAAGACATCCACCCACGGTCGCAACATGGCGGGTGCGCGGGGTTTGTGGCGCGCCACCGGCATGACGGATGATGATTTCGGCAAACCCATCGTCGCCGTGGTCAATTCCTTTACCCAGTTCGTGCCCGGACATGTGCATCTGAAAGACCTGGGCCAGATGGTGGCACGCGAGATTGAGGCCGCCGGTGGTGTGGCCAAAGAATTCAACACAATTGCCGTTGACGACGGCATCGCCATGGGCCATGACGGCATGCTCTACAGCCTGCCGAGCCGCGAACTGATCGCCGACTCTGTGGAATACATGGTCAATGCCCACTGCGCCGACGCCATGGTCTGCATTTCCAATTGCGACAAGATCACACCCGGCATGCTCATGGCCGCCATGCGGCTCAATATCCCCGCCGTATTTGTTTCCGGTGGCCCCATGGAAGCCGGCAAAATGGAGGTCGACGGCGTCGAGCGTAAAGCCGATCTGATTGATGCCATGATCCACGCGGCAGACCCGGCGACATCGGATGAGAATGCTCTCAAGTTCGAGCGCTCCGCCTGTCCAACCTGTGGTTCGTGTTCCGGCATGTTCACAGCCAATTCCATGAACTGTCTGGCCGAGGCCATGGGTCTGGCCTTGCCGGGCAATGGCTCGGTGCTGGCAACCCACGAGGCCCGGCGCAAACTGTTCCTGGCCGCTGGCCATCAGATCATGGAGCTGTGCCGTCGTTACTACAACGATGACGACACCTCTGTGTTACCGCGCACCATTGGATCCTTTGACGGGTTCGAGAACGCCATGGCCGTGGATATCGCCATGGGCGGCTCCACCAACACAGTGCTGCATCTGTTGGCCATGGCCCAGGAAGCGCAACTCGACTTCACCATGAAAGACATGGACAGGATGTCGCGCAAGGTGCCGCATCTCTCGAAATTATCGCCGTCTTCCACCCTCTATCACATGGAAGACTTCCACCGGGCCGGTGGCATCATGGCGATCATGGGTGAACTGGAGCGCGGCGGCCTCATCCACCGGGCCAATCCGACCATTCATACACCAACCATAGGCGAGGCCATCGATACCTGGGATGTACGCCGCACAGAGGATGAAACCATTCATCAGTTCTATATGGCGGCCCCCGGCAACGTGCCCACCCAGGAAGCCTTTAGCCAGTCCAAGACCTACAACTCGCTGGATCTGGACCGGGAAGGCGGCTGCATCCGTGATATGGAGCATCCTTATAGTGCAGAGGGCGGGCTGGCGGTGTTGTACGGCAATATTGCCGTTGATGGCTGCGTGGTGAAAACCGCCGGTGTCGATGCGGACAATCTGACGTTCACCGGCAGGGCCGTGGTCATGGATAGCCAGGACGAAGCCATCAAGCGCATTCTTGGCAGCGAGATCGTACCCGGTGACGTGGTGATTATCCGCTATGAAGGCCCCAAGGGCGGTCCCGGCATGCAGGAGATGCTCTATCCCACCAGCTATCTGAAATCCATGGGCATCGGCAAGGCGTGCGCACTGCTCACCGATGGCCGGTTTTCCGGCGGCTCGTCGGGACTGTGCATTGGCCACGTCAGCCCGGAAGCCGCCGAAGGCGGTGCCATCGGCCTGATCGAAGATGGCGACACGGTTGACATCGATATTCCCAACCGCTCCATCCGGATTGATGTGAATGACGCGGAACTGGCCAAACGCCGGGACGCCATGGAAGCCAAAGGCGGCGACGCCTGGAAGCCCGGCCCCCGGGAACGTCAGGTTTCATCGGCACTATACGCCTATGCAGCCATGACAACATCGGCCTCCAAAGGTGCCGTGCGCGACATCAGCCAGCTCTCCCGTTAGCCGCTGGACGGCGCGGGTGTTGGCGAACTACCACGACACGGTCGGTGCAACAGCGTTGCCGGTTTTGCCGAACTGGATGGAATTACCACCCGCAATCAGAAAAGTGACTGAGCAATGAACGGCCAACCTCATCGCGACCTGGCTGGCTACGCGGGCAACCGTCCCGACCCCAAGTGGCCGGGTCGGGCCAATGTGGCCATCAACTTCGTTTTGAATTTCGAAGAAGGGGCCGAGTTCAGTCTCATGGAGGGTGATGATCACGCGGAGGCCGCGCTATCGGATCTCGCACCCGCGCCGTATCTGCATGGGCAGCGATTCCTCAACATAGAATCTTTGTACGAATACGGCTCCCGGGTTGGCTTCTGGCGCATCTTGGGACATTTTCGTGAACGAGAATTACCGTTTACATTCAACACTGTTGGTCGTGCACTTGAACTAAACCCTGAAATATACGAGGCCATCGCCCGAACTGTCAGTGATGGTCTGGCTGACGTGCAGAGCCATGGCTGGCGCTGGATTGATTACGCGAATGTTTCCGAAGGCGAAGAGCGCGAACACATGGGGCTTTGTATCGATATCATCAAGCGGGTGACGGGTGAGCGCCCGCTGGGTTGGTACACCGGGCGGCCTTCCCTCAACACCCGGCGTCTGGTGGTGGAAGAGGGCGGCTTCCTCTATGACAGCGATGCCTATAACGATGACCTGCCGTACTGGGCCACGGATTTTGGGCGACCCCACCTGATCGTGCCCTATGGTCTCGATACCAATGACAGCCGGTGCGCGCGCAATCAGGGCTTTGATCATGCCGACGATTTCTTCATCTACATGCGTGATGCCTTCGACACGCTCTACGCCGAAGGTGCGGCGGGCCAGCCCGGCATGATGAGCGTCGGCATGCACTGCCGCCTGATCGGTAAACCCGCCCGCATCGCAGGGTTGACCAAATTCCTCGATTACGTCATGACCCACGACAAAGTCTGGGTCGCCAAACGCAACGATATCGCCCGGCACTGGATCGCCACTCACCCTTATGGGAAATAATGTCATGGGCCACCAGATAGGCATGCGAGACATTGGCCATGCCCATCGCCCGGCGTCAATCTGATGGTCGATGGCTGCTGGAGCGCATTTTATACCAAAGCTCAGTGATCATGACTCACAGTAACCGGTTCGCGATTTCCGGCATCACCGAAGCGTCCACGTTGGCGAAGGCGAAGCGCAGCATGCGTTCCTGATCGGGGCCGAACATGGAGCCGGGAAGGCACAACAGATTTTGTTCCGCCGCCAGTCGCATGGCCACCGTTTTGGCATCCTGATCGGTGAAGGGATGTTCCACATAGGCGAAATAGGCACCGATGGAGCGGACCTTGTATCCGGCGTTGTGGCCATCAAGGGCCCTTGAGAACGCCGCAACCCGCTCGGCCATGAGCAGGCGTTTATCGCGCCGCCAGTCGTGCAGGTTCCCGAGGCCGAACAGCGCCGCGCTTTGTGCCAGAGAGGGCGCACAGATGGACATGCAGTCCATGACCTTGGCGACTTCGTTCACAAATGACGGCGCGGCAACGAGCGCTCCGGCCCGGTATCCCGTGAGGCTGAACACCTTGGAAAAGCTGTAAAGATGCACCAGACCGGCACCCCGCCATCCCGCATCGCTGAACAGGGTGTGCGGCGCGCCCGCGTCGGGCCTGAGAAAATCGCGGTAGGTTTCATCAAGCACCAGCGCCATGCCGTGATCTTCGGTCAGGTCCAGAAATTCTTTGAGAAGCGCGTGGGGATAGACGGCCCCGGTGGGATTGTTGGGTGTGACCAGCACAATGGCGCGGGTGTTCTGGCGGATCAGAGCCGTCGCCTCCCTTAAGTCCGGCAGCATGCCGTTTTCGGCCGAGCAGGGCAGGGGAATTGCCTCAATGCCCAGCATGTCCAGGGTCATCTTGTGATTGAAGTACCAGGGCGTCGGCAGAATGACGGATGATCCCGCCGGGGCGAGGGCCATCATGGCCAGAAAAAACGCCTGATTGCAGCCCGATGAAATCAAAACATCTTCAGACTTAACATTACCGCCGCCATAGGTCGCCGACATATCTGCGGCCAGCGCGGCACGTAATTCAGGCAACCCTTCCACAGCGGTATAGAAGGCACTGTTGCCACCCAGAGCAGCTTCCGCCACGTGGGCGCGCAGGCGCTCATCGGGCACATAGCCGGGAACCGCCTGACACACATCAATCAGGGGCTTGTCGGCACCGAAATTGTCGGGACGCCGCCAGCTTGCAGCTTCGGCAATGGGCGGCGCTTCGGTCGCGACGACCAGCGGATTTACTGAAACACTCACGTCTAATTCCTCGGCTAAATCACCCTGACCTTGGGCAGGTGTTCATCCATTTTTGCCCAACTGATCTGTTTCGATGCCCAGATGTGACGCTCCGGTGGTATTTTTCCCGGCACATCAAGGGTTGCAACGGTGACATCCAAAAAGTTCGGGTATTTGTCATATTCAAGCGTGATATGACTGCCACAATCGGGGCAGAAAGACCGCCGACCCGTATTGGATGAGGCGAAGAGGGTCAACGAGCCCTGGGTAATTTCGAAATCATCATGGGCTACCGTCGTCCAGGTCACCATGGGGGCACCCGTTGATTTGCGACAAAAGTCACAATGGCAATGGCAGGTGCTGTCGGCCTTGCCAAATATGCGGTAGCGAACCGCGCCGCACAGGCACCCACCGGTAATATCGTCGCTCATTTCAGCCCCGATTCCTTCATCACGTCATCACGCCGGGTCCGCGTGCCAGACCTTGTTCAGAATGGTCCATTTTTCACCATCCTTTACAAGCAGCAAGTAATCCGTGAACCGTTTTCCCAGATACAGGTCATCCACGTTGGCCATGGCCACCCGGCCCTTGATGTCCAGAGACTTAATCTTCATATCAAACGGCTCGCCATTGTCCGCTGGTGCGGGCTGTGACGACACAAAGGCGGCAAACCCGGCGCGGTCCATATCCATGCGCTCGCCGCCATTTGAGCCGAACCCACAAACTGTTCCGTTTTCGTGGAAGGACTGTTCAATCAGGTCGCCCCGGCTATGGTGCATGCCTTCGAAGTATTCGTCGAGGGTTTGACCGATCATCGTGCGGTCGCCGTCGCTGTTTTGCGTCATGAGGTCTCCCGATTGATCATCCGATCCACAGTACCCGACTCTTTTCATAAAACCGACTCTATCAACGCATTGCGTGGGATATCCGGTTTGAAGAGCGCCGTGATATAGCCTCTTATTTGAAGATCGGACAATTTGAACATAGCCCTTCTGAACGCATTTAAGCCAAGAGCAAAGAGGGACCGTTGCAACCGACCATGGGCTTTGTATCTGGGCGGTTTTATACGGACAAGCCAAAGCCCGGCTTTATAAGCGAGGCAAAATGCGATGGCCAAGATGCTCGTCAGGGTCGCCAATTTGCGAGGCTGGGTCATATGCGTATCTTCCAATCCCAGCCCCCTTGTTTTCAGGCACGAAAACAGCGTTTCAATGCCCCAACGGCTGCGATAAATCGGCAAGGCTTTTTTGATCCCGATACGGCTTGCGGCGACAATCAACATCTCCCCGGTCTTCAAACGCATCATGGCGATCTGGACCGGTGTGGTCGACGCTTCCTGATCACGGCCCAGATACCAGCAGCCTTTCAAGGTGCGGCTCTGGCGTTGCCCCAGGCGCGCCGCATGGATGGAGAATTTCACCGGAACATGATTTTCGCTCCACACATACATGTTTTCTTTCAGGCGTAAAACAAAGGGAATGCCTCGCTCATGCAGCCAACGCATCCATCTTTCCCCAATGAACTCACGGTCTCCGCTCAGTGAGGCAATCGGTTGATTGGGGAAGGTCTCGATCATGCGCTCCAGCAACACGGTGCGCTCCTGTGCATTGGAGTTGCCCGCTTTCTCCAGCAACACCCAAAACAGCGGAATGCAGACTTTTTCATGGACGATACCCAGCATCAAGATGTTGATATGACAACGGCCAAACTTCCAGTTTGTACGGTCCAATGCCAGATGCCACGGCTTTCCAGACAGCCCCATGATGTGAACAATCAGGCGGGCGACACAGGCTTCATCAAGATGGACGTGCTGGAAGAAACGCTCCAAACGACGGTGGACAGACAATGTTTGCGCGTTCGTGTCAACATAACCGGCAAGACGCCAAAGGCTGACGGTCCCCGTTTGTATGATCAGCGCAACCAGCCACACGAGCGTTTCCCGCCTTGTCCGCCACAGGGAAATATGGCCTTCTAACGAAAGGGATAAGCACTTGGTCAGTGATTTTTGCATATTCAGAGTTTTTCCTTCGACAGAGAATCTCAAAATATGAACCGCTTCAGGTGTTTATCCCGTTAAGTCGGGTACTGTGGACGGTGATGGAAATTCAGCGTTTTTATCTTCATCAATTTGTGGTCAAACTTGACGGGTGGGAAGTGAAATAAATTTGCTGAACGGCCAGCGATAATATCCGAGGTATTTTTATGAGAAAGTTGATTGATGCCATTGAGGGAATTTGGATGGCAACCGCCATTACGGGCGGTGAGGGGGCCGACGCGGTCAAGGCCGCGTTGAAGAAAGTTCACTGGAGAACCAGGCTGGTTGCGCCTGAGCCAAGGAGCCAGCCCGTGGTGGATGTGCAACTGGACGCGGCCTGTGCCAGGTCCGGGCAGTATGGGTCCAACCCGCACATGATTGCCAAGGCTGTTCTGGCGGTAAAAGACGAGTTGCGCTGGCATACGGCCTATGAGGATCGGGAGGACGAACCGGACATGGCGGCTTTGGCGCGCAACTTTTCCTACACCACTTTGATTGGGCCGGACGCACCCCTGCACTCGGACACTGTTGCTGCGGGTCTAAGCCTTCAGGGCCGCGATACCTATTACCCGCCCCATGCCCATCAGGCCGCAGAAAATTACTGGATCGTCGGCGGAGATGGCGACTGGAAGATCGGCATTGATCCGTGGTTTCCGGTCGAGCCTGGGCAGGCTATCTTTCATGAAACTGGGGTGCGCCATGCCATGCAGACCAATTCGGAGCCCTTGCTGGCGATCTGGTTGTGGACCAGTCATCTGGACTCCGACATCGTCATCGTGCGGGGTTAGCTTTTGGCTTCACTTGCGGCGTGAAAGCGCTGCGCTTCATCGAGTAACCATTCGCGGAAGGCCGTGCGGGTACGGGACGCGGCGGGTTTCATCTGTTCGATCAGATAGAAGGATTCCGTGGTCGGCGCGTCCTCTTCAAAAGCCCGTACCAGTCGGTTGCATTTCAGCAGTCCATCCACCAGCGATGTTCGGGCAATGGCGTACCCCGGTCCGTTGGCGGCAACCTCAAACGCCATTATGGAATTATCACACTGGATTCCGCGATGGGCGTCCATATCGCTGATACCTGCGGCGCGCATCCAGTCTGACCAGCCATCGCGGTAACCCATCACATGGATCAGAGGGCTGTGGGCCAGTCCGGAATGTCCGTCATCGCGGTTCGTTGTCGGCGCACACACGGGAAACAACCGGTCCCACGATAGCCGGTGCGACAGCAAACCTGACCACTGGCCATCGCCATAGCGGATTTCGAATTCGGCACCTTCCTCCATCTCGTCCAGCGACCAGATTGGATTGACGATACGGATCTGTAGCCCGGCATGGGCGCTCAGGAAGCTATCCAGCCGTGGTGCCAGCCAGAGCACTGAGAAAGCAGCGTTGGCGCGCACAGTAATCTGGTTATCGCTCCGGGAGCCGAAAATTTCTTCCGTATCATCGGCGATGCGGCTCAACAGGGGCTCAATTCGCCGCTGATAGGCTCGGCCTTGGTCCGTGAGGCGCAGGCTACGCGGCATGCGGATAAACAGCGGCTGGCCGAGATACTGCTCCAGCGACTTGATATGCTGACTGACGGCGGCTTGCGTGAGGTGCAATTCTCCGCCTGTCGCCGTAAAACTCAGGTGGCGGGCCGCCGCTTCAAACGAGCGCAGCCAGTTCAAGGGGGGTAATCGACGTACCATGAACAATGAACATATAAATAAAACCGTGTCATGTATCGAAAATTCGTTATTTGCGTATGCCGACCGCTTCCGGGTATCTAGAAGACCGAGCTAAACCCAACGGAACGCGCGTGATGCCGCATACCACCCCGCAGACTACGTCGCGTACTCCCACCATTTCGTGGAGAAGGGCAGGCGCGATTGCATCCATTGTGATCGTCGCCACGCTTGGCTGGCTGATGCTGTGGCGAATGGTTGCCGAGCATGCGGCGCTGGAAGGCGGGTATGAGACCCTGGGGCCGGGTATGGCCTCTCTCGGCAATGCTGTGCGCCTGTTGGGCGAGGATGGCATTCCTCAAGGTGGCCTTTGGGGCGATATCTGCCGGGCGTTTGTGGTCGGCGGTTCGGCGCAGTCTGGAGCGTGGCTTCTTGAACAATTCTGGGTGGCGCTCGCCATGTGGAGTGTGATGGCCTTGGCCATGATGCTGCCCACGGCCATGCCCATGATCACGGCCTTTGGCGACATCCAGGGGGCCGCCCGGGCCAAAGGTATGTCAGGCGTCCCCGGTTGGGTGTTCACGGCAGGCTATCTGGCCATCTGGGGAGCCTTGGCCATCGTTGCAACGGGCCTACAATGGGGCGTGAACGTGACCATGGACGAAGAACCTGTCCTTGCCAGCACCGCGCCGTTGGTTGGTGGCGGGTTGCTGGTTATGGCAGGGCTCTATCAGTGGAGTGCGCTGAAGGCGGCGTGCCTCAGTCAATGCCGCTCACCCATGCGGTTTTTCATGGTGCACTGGCGTGATGGTCGCATGGGCACCTTCCGCATGGGATTGCGCCACGGCGTTTTCTGCGCCGGATGCTGCTGGGCTCTGATGGTTCTGATGTTTGTCGGTGGTGCCATGAACCTGGTGTGGATGGCGGTGCTGACCATCATCATGTTGCTGGAAAAGGTTTTACCCCGTGGCGACGTGTTCGGTCGTGCCTTGGGGGTTGTATTTGTGGTGTGGGGCGTCGCCCTCGCCATCAGTGAATTCGTCTAACGGAGGAGATAAGAATGAGCGAAAAATGGACCATGAACGGGGAGCTGATCCTCAACTGTAGTTGCACGGTGTTCTGCCCGTGCGTCGTGTCGCTGGGCGAGCATCCGCCGACGGAAGGGCACTGTCAGGGTTGGGCTGGAATTCAGATCGAGGACGGCAATTTCGGTGATGCGAAACTGGACGGCCTGAATGTGGGTATTCTGCTCGATATTCCCGGCAATATGGGTCGCGGTAACTGGGCGGCGGCACTCTACATTGATGACCGGGCCGATGACGCGGCCACGGCGGGTCTGGAAAAAATCTTCACCGGTCAGGCCGGTGGCAGTACCGGCCTGCTGCGGATTCTTGTGGGGGAATTTCTGGGGGTAAAGAAGCTCCCGATTTCCTACGCCAAAAAAGGCAACACGCGGATCTTCAATGTGGAGCGGAAAATAGATGGCGTTATCGAACCTGTCATGGGCGGAGACGGCAAAGAGCCCGTGGTGATCAGCAACACCGGGTACTGGATTGCGCCCGATATCATCGTCAGCAAGGCCACCAGGAGCCGCGTACGGGATTTCGGCCGCGTGTGGAATTTCGATGGTCGTAGCGCGGAATTCTGCCGTATCGAGTGGTCTGGTCCATGACTCTGCCGGTTCTGGCCATATCGCGCCGCACCCGGCGTACACCGTTTTCGCCCCGGGTCGAGGAACTCGGCGTTGCCGGTTATACGGTCTACAACCATATGCTGCTTGCGACGTCATTCCGTGGCGTGGAGGAAGACTACCATCACCTGAAAAACCACGTCCAGGTTTGGGACGTGGGCTGTGAGCGGCAGGTCGAACTGAAAGGCCCGAACGCGGCGCGTCTGGCGCAACTGATGACTGTGCGGGACCTGTCGAACACCCAGATCGGACAAGGCCTGTACGCACCGCTGGTCGATGTAGACGGCGGCATGATCAATGATCCGGTCATCCTGAAACTGGCCGATGATCGTTTCTGGCTATCGGTCGCCGATTCCGATGTCTGGTTGTGGGCGCGGGGGCTGGCCTATGGCCTGGGATTGGATGTTGAGGTCAGTGAACCGGAGGTTTGGCCGCTGGCAATCCAGGGCCCCAAGGCCGACGCTCTGATGGCGGCAGCGTTTGGTGACGCGGTGACGGGTATCCGGTTCTTCGACTTTCAGCCGGTACCCTTCAGGGGGCATGATTTCATTGTCGCCCGCTCGGGCTGGAGCAAGCAGGGCGGGTTCGAGATCTACGTGGACCGGGCTGATCTGGCGCTCGAGTTGTGGGACTTTCTGTGGGACGCCGGGCAGCCGTTTAACGTCGGCCCGGGATGCCCCAACCTGATTGAGAGGATTGAAGGCGGTTTGCTTTCATATGGCAATGACATGACCTTGGAGAACAATCCGCTGGAATGCGGCCTGGATAAATATTGTCATGTCCATGGATCATTTGAGTCACTGGGTCTGGATGCGGTCAGACGGATCCACGAGGACGGCGTAAGGCGCAAGGTGCGCGGTCTTCGCATTGATGGCGGCCCAATTCGACCCTGTATCGAGCCGTGGGGGGTCCATGATGGATCAAACACCATCGGGCAGGTAACATCGGCGGCGTGGTCACCGGATTTCGGCTGCAACGTGGCTTTTGCCATGCTGAAACATGGGTTCTGGACGCCTGGACAGACGGTACGGGTGGAAACCCTGGACGGGGAACGTAGCGGTATCGTGTCGGAATTGCCGTTCCCTAAGCCGGAAATAGCGCAGGCGTGTGCCTGAAGGGTAAAGAACGGGGAGGCGGAGGGAAGGATCATCATGTCAGCAAGTGCGTACGAAGACGGGATGGAAAAGAACCCGGCCAACTATCAGGCCCTGTCACCGCTATCCTTTATCCGCCGCACCCGTGATATTTATCCGGACTACACATCGGTGATCTACGGTGTGCGCCGCTATACCTGGCGGCAGTCCTATGAGCGTTGTGTGCGTCTTGCCAGCGCCCTGGCCGCTCTGGGCATGGGCAAGGGCGATACCGTGGCCGTTATGGCGGCCAATACGCCGGAATTGTTCGAGGCGCACTTCGGCATTCCCATGTGTGGCGGCGTGCTGAACGCCATCAATACCCGGCTCGACGCGGATACCGTGGCCTATATCCTCGATCACGGCGATGCGAAGGTGTTTATCGCCGACACCCAATTCTCCGCAGTGGTCAAGGAAGCCCTCGCGGCACTGGGACGTGATAATCTGGTGGTCATCGACATTGTTGATGATCAAGCCACGCTCAAGCCTGGTGAAGGCGAAAGGCAAGGGCAGCAGGATTACGAGTCATTCCTGCAATCAGGCGATCCTGGTTACGACTGGAAGATACCGGACGATGAATGGCAGGCACTGGCGCTCAACTATACCTCCGGCACCAGCGGGCGACCCAAGGGTGTGGTCTATCACCACCGTGGGTCATACCTGATGACCATGGGAACCGTGGTAGCGTGGGAGCTGCCCAACCACCCCACCTATCTGTACACGGTGCCCATGTTCCACTGTAACGGCTGGGGCCATGCATGGACCATGACGGCAGTCGCGGGCACCATTGTCTGTTGCCGGAATGTGTCAGCCAACGCCATCTTCGACGCCGTGGCGGATCACAAGGTCAGTCATTTCGGCGGCGCGCCCATCGTGTTGGGGATGCTGATCAATGCACCCGAGAACGAGCGCCGCACCTTCGATCATCCGGTGCGGGCCATGACTGCCGGGGCACCACCACCTAGCGCCGTGCTGGAGAAAGTTCAGGCCCTCGGCTTCGACGTCATGCAGGTCTATGGCCTGACCGAGACCTATGGCCATGTGTCGCACTGTGCATGGCAATCGGAATGGGATGATCTGCCGTTCGGTGAGCAAGCCACGATTAAAGCGAGACAGGGCGTCCGCTTCCCTATGACGGAAGACATAAAAGTTCTGACCCTGGAAACCGGTGAACCGGTTCCGGCAGATGGTGTCTCCTTGGGAGAAATCTGCATTCGTGGCAATACAGTCATGAAGGGTTATTACAAAAATGCCGATGCTACCGGCGCGGCATTCGAGAACGGCTGGTTCCATTCTGCCGATCTGGCTGTGGTTCATCCCAGCGGTTATATGGAAATCAAGGATCGCCTGAAGGACATCATTATCTCGGGTGGCGAGAATATCTCTTCGGTCGAGGTGGAAAGCACCATCTACAAACATCCCGCCGTTGCGCTGGCGGCCGTGGTCGCCAAACCTGACGAGAAATGGGGCGAAACCCCCTGTGCCTTTGTAGAACTTAAACCCGATATGACGGTGAGCGAACAGGAACTCATCGACTTTTGCCGGGATAATATGCCGCACTTCAAGGCCCCGAAAACCGTGGTGCTGTGTGAATTGCCCAAGACCTCCACCGGAAAAATCCAGAAGTTCATCTTGCGCGAGCGGATCAAGGATGGTCTGTAGTCGTAGAGTTTTCGTTTGGAAGGGAGGTTGGCGTGAAGCACACCATGGAGGCGTTGAAGGTTATGTGCGAATGGGCTGTGGCCCAGGACCATGATGCGTCGTGGGGCTATCAGCAGATTCTTGATCGTACGGACTGGTCGGGGCCACGGTCCCACGTCGCGCCGAAGCCATCGCCCTTGGCAGACACCTATTTCAAACAGACGGTTGATCTGGCGGGCGATAACCCGCTGGGCGATCTGGGCCGGGCGCTCTATGAGGACCGCGACACCCTCGAATGGTTCACCATGTATCAGAGTTACGCTGACGACGCCCGGGTGGACAAACTGAACGACAACTACATCATCGTCCGCCTCGCCGGTCCAAAAGGCGGGTGGTATGCGGAAGACGTGACCACGGCGATCACCATACAGGGGCCGGACACCTGGTACCCGGCACATGCTCACCGCCAGAAGGAAGTCTACGGCATCATCGGCGGTCGGGCAGAGTGGCAGCGTGGTGCTGAAGGCTGGGTCGAGCGCGTGTCCGGCGAGATCATCTATCATCCCTCCGGTGTCAGACACGAAACCCGCACCCATGACGAACCGCTACTCAGCTTCGCTTCGTGGATAAACCATGTGCATCTACCGAGTATTCTTGTGTGGGAATGAGGGCTGCTTGTTGGTGGATTTGTGACCTATAACTCAATATCGATCTCTACTTCCCGCCCTTTTGACCGCATACGACCGGTTTTCCGGAATCCGTAGTTCACATAGAAGACTTCTGGGCTATGCTCACCAGGAAGGAAACTGGCGGTTAGCCGTCTTCTATCGGGCATCTCGCGGATCTGGGCAATGATCAAATCCAGCGCTTTGGTGCCAAACCCCATTCCCTGATAGCGGGCATCGACCATGAAGCGCCACAGGTTGATATCGCCCGGCTCGATCAATTCTCGGGGCCGTGCGCCGGGACGCAAGGGATCAAAGAGCATGAAAAACCCGATGGGAACGTCACCCGCATAGATGGCCCGGTACCACGCGCCGGGGTTGAAACTGGCCTGCCCAATGGAAAGCGCGTTGGAAGAGACATATGCTTCCTGTTCCGGCTTAAGTTTTAAGTCCTCCGCAATAGCATAGAAGGTGTCCCAGGTCACCTTGCGGAAGTTGACGGGATCATCACGGGTTACCTGTTGCTCTGTCACGATGTTTCCCCCGAAAAGCCTTCCCAACCTTTCTTGCGCAACGCACAGGCCGGGCATTCGCCACAACCGTAGCCCCAGTCGTGGCGCTGGCCGCGCTCGCCCAGGTAACACGTATGCGTTTGCTCGCGGATCAGATCAACCAGCGTCTGCCCACCAAAATCTTGCGCCAATGTCCATGTATCGGCCTTGTCCAGCCATATGAGGGGGGTGTGGATTTCCACGTCCGTGCCCATGCCCAACCTAAGGACATGCTGCATGGCTTTCATGGTCTCGTCGCGGCAATCGGGATAGCCGGAATAATCAGTCTCGCACATGCCGCCGACGATGTGGCCCAGGCCCCGCCGGTAGGCCGTGGCGGCGGCGAAGGTGAGGAACACCAGATTGCGTCCCGGCACAAACGTCGAGGGCAGGCCATTGGCTTTCATGGTGATTTCCGAATCGCGGGTCAGGGCGGTCTCGCTGATGTCGCCCAGCACCCCCAGATCAATCACATGATCGTCACCGAGACGCGCCGACCAGTCGGCATTCATGGCTCTGATCGCGCTTAGCAGCGGTGCCCGGCAGTCCATCTCGATGACATGGCGCTGGCCATAATCGAACCCGACGGTCTCGACGCGCCCAAAGCGCTCCAGCGCCCAGGCCAGACAGGTGGTGGAATCCTGCCCGCCGGAGAACAACACCAATGCGCCACCTGTATCCGAATTCATATCATCAGGTTCCAAAAGAAAACCGGGGCGAACCCACTAAGGCCACCCCGGTAAACTCTAAAGCAAATCCCGAGCGGATTGTATCAATCCGCGACGCCGTATTTGCGGCAATTAATCAATGCAATTTATTGCCCAGATCACCAATAGCTTCGTCGATCAGCTTATCGCCAGTGGTTTTCGCCTCGGCGGCGACCAGTACACGGGTCGCATCAATGGCGATTTCCACGGCTGCCAGGCGGACTTCATCAATGGCCTGGGCCTCGACCTGGGCAATGCGGTCCGTGGCCATCTTTTCGCGCCGGGCAAGGGACTTTACCAGGCGTTCCTTGCCGTGTTCGCCGAGACGTTTCGCCTCGTCGCGGGCATGTTGCAGGATGGCCTCGGCCTCCTTCAGCGCTTCCTTCAGCTTGCGTTCGTAGGTGGCCAGCAGTTCCTGGGCCTCCTCACGCAGCTTTTCGGCTTCGCGGATGTCACTTTCGATCTGAGTCGCACGGGAATCGAGTTGCTTGGCGATGGCCGCTGGCACCTTCAGATAGATCAGCACGCCCACCAGTACGAAAAAGGCGATCATGACCCAGAAAGTGGGAGTTTGAATTATATGTTCCATATCCATTCCCCCTTTAAGACCGCGCCTTCATGGCGGCATCGATTGCTACCCCGGCGGCTGGGGCGTCCGGGGCTTTGCCCGACAGTTTCTCGGTCGCGGCGATGGCCACATCCTGCGCCATGTCGCGGATACCCGCGATGGCTGTTTCCCGGGCTTTGGCGATTGCGGCTTCACTCCCGGCGATTTTCGCCTGCAGCGTTTCAGCCAGAGCGGCTTCCTGCTTCGCGGCTTCCGCCTGAATGCTGTGAGCCGTTTCAGTGATCAGGCCCAGAGCCTCGGCGCGGGCCGCGGCAATCGCCTTCTCATAGGCTTCGATCGCGGATTCAGCGTCTTTCTTGAAAGCCGCTGCCTTGTCCAGATTGTCTTCAATGCGTTGCTGACGCGCTTCCAGCACCTCGGATATCCTCGGCACGGCGACTTTCCACATAACGAGGAAAAGCGCCGCGAAGGTAATCGCGAGCCAGATAATCTGCGACGCAAACGTCGTAACGTCCAACTGTGGCATGGCGTCCTCCAGGTCTGTTTCAGCGCGGCGGTAAACACCGCCCTGACGGATCCGGTTGGATGATTAGCCGAACAGGATGACGAGGGCGATAACCAGCGCGAACAGCGCGATGGCTTCCACCAGGGCAAAGCCCAACATGGTCATCGGGAACACGGCGGCCTGAGCAGACGGGTTGCGACCCACTGCCTGAATGAATGATGCAAAGATGTTACCGATACCGATACCGGATCCGATAACACCGATGACAGCCAGACCGGCACCGAGCAGCTTTGCGGCTTCGAGTTCCATGGGATAATTCCTCTTTTTCCTAAAATTAACGAGATTGACGGTTAAACAGGTTGTTTTCGTAACGAGGTTGATTAGTGCAGATGCAGGGCATCATTCAGATAGAGACAGGTCAGGATGGCGAACACGAAGGCTTGCAGGAACGCGATCACGAACTCCAGACCGGTAAGGGCGACGACAAAGGCCAGGGGAAACACCCCGGCAAGCCCAAGCGAGATCACGAAACCGGCGAACACTTTCAGCAGCGTATGTCCGGCCAGCATGTTGGCGAACAGACGGACGCTGAGGCTGATGGGTCGCGACAGGTAGGAAATGATTTCAATGGGGATCAACAGGGGAGCCATCAACATGGGCACGCCCGGTGGCATGAAGAATGTGAAGAAGTGCATCTTGTGCTTGGCCAGGGCGATCACTGTGACGCCAACAAAGACGAAAAATGCCAGCGCGAAGGTCACAACAATGTGGCTGGTGAAGGTAAAGCTGTAGGGGATCATGCCGAACAGATTGCCAAACAACACGAACATGAAGACGGTGAAGATAAACGGGAAATAGGCGCGGCCTTCGCTGCCCACCGTATCTTTCACCAGATTGGCGATGAAGATATAGCTAAGTTCCACCATGGACTGCCAGCGACCGGGCACGTGGGCGTGTTTGCGCATGCCGAGGATCAGAAATGCCGAGACTCCAAGGACAGTAAGGACCATCATCAGCGATGAGTTGGTGAACGAGGCGTCGACGCTGCCGAATTCCATAGGAATCAACTGTTTAATCTCGAACTGCGCGAGCGGGCTATGCTTCTCTGCTGCCACTTAAAGTAACCCCCTTCAATTGCCGTTACCGGCATCTTCTTCTGTACCGTTTTCTTCTGTATCGTTCTTTGGCGTCTTTTCACCGTAGCCGTCGGCGTACCCCATGCCTTTGGCCATTCGGTAGACGTTCAGTATACCGGCAGAACCCCCGAGCAGGAGAAAAACCAGCATAATCCATGGACGCGTATCAAGCCACTGATCAAGTAGCCAACCGATAACGAGCCCTACGGCCAGCGCGGAAACTAACTCGACAGATACCCGAAAGGCAAGCCCCAGTGCGTTCCCCGGGGGTGCTTTAATGCGCATGGACAGCTTTGACGGTTTATTACGGCTTTCACGGGCATAGAGAAGGCGCGCACCAATGTCATCAAGGCCTTGTTTTTCCTTGGAAAAATGATCCTTTACCGGTATCTCCTCCGGGTCGTTGCCGTTATCGTTCATCGTCTCAAATACCATAAAAAATTGAACTTTTTTTCAGTCCGGGAACAGAAAACCGAATTAATACAAATATCAAACCCTCAGATTCCGTTTTTTCCGTCACAGAATGCCATTGCCTGACGGCTGCGAGGTCTCGCACATGCCTCATTATGGGGCAAGGGCAGAGCCAATGCCAAATAAACTGAGGCGCTCTAACGTCGAAATTTGAGCACTTCAGAAGCGTTTAGTGAGTATGACACCAATGGGTATTGCACGGTCAGATTTTTAGATTGCTGATTGAGGAGGTTCTATGTAGCTTGTCGGTCATGCGTACGCAGAAAACACGCCTCATCATATCCGTTGTCGTGGCCCTGAGTTTTATATCTGGGGTTGTCGCTATGTCCACAATGATGGTTTCGCAAGCTGTGGCCTCGGTCACGGTCGAACAAAGTGCACCCAGCTATTCCCAGAATCAATCTTCTTCGCTCTCCGATATCTGCCCATCGCATGATAGAGGTGCATGTTTCGTCTGCGCGCAAACAATGCAGAATACTCAGTCGGGAATGACTCTTCCCGTTCAAGACGTACTGCACACGGATTTTCCAATCGGTCGGACTCTGTTCTTGTCCTGGGCAATGACGATTGATCCCGGCCCTCCCAAACACCATCCCTCCATCTAAATAGTGCACCGGCGACCTTCGGGCGGCGGATGTAGTTTTTAAGATACTGTTCACCAGGAGAGCCCCTGTCTGAACACTTCCGTCCCATGGGCGGCAAGATACGGCGGTTTGGCCGATAGGAGGACGCAAATGCAAAACGCGTTAGGATTGTTGTCCGAGCAGAATGTCCTGTTCGTGATCATGTTAATTCTCGGGTTTGCCGGGATTGCGGCAATGTATTGGGCGCTATTTACGAAGCGGCGATGGCACGTCCCCTATTCCATGGAGGTCATTTTCGCCGCGGTCATTCTGATGGTGGTAGTGGGTGGCGCTCTGGTCAGCCAGAAGACGGTGAACCAGTACTGGGCAGATGTGCCAAATATTGAGGAAATGTCCCAAATTTCCGGGAAAGTCGCGATTGATGCCGGTGCCGAATCATTCGACAAAGTGGTGACGGGGTACCTGTATCAATGGGGCTTTATCTTCATCAATCCGGACGGCAGCGCCACCCGTAACGCGCTGGCGGTCAAGCCGGGCTCGCGGGTTCTGGTTCATGTGACGTCAAACGACGTTATCCACGGATTTCAGATACCAGTAGTTGGTCTGACAACCGAAGTCGATCCTAAAGCGGTGCGTTCGGTTTGGTTCCGCGCCCCCGATAAACCCGGCAAGTACCTGATTCAGTGCATGGATTATTGCGGCATCGGCCATCATCAGATGAAGGCCTGGCTGGTTGTTGAAGGTGAACCGGATGATGAAGAAAAAACGGAGCATGGCTAGTCCAAGAGCCATCGGGAGTTAAAAAATATGTCAAATGAATATCAATATCACAAAAGTCTGAACTGGCCGGTCGAGGATCTTTTCGCGAAGCTTTCTTTCACGCAGTTGATCACGTCCAGTGATGCGCGACTCCTCGGTGTCAAGGGCATGCTGTTGGCGCTGATCATGCTGGGTATCGGCGGCATCATGGCCATGACAATGCGTTTGGAATTGATGGAGCCTGGCATTCAGTTCATCGAATCGAAGCCTTATATCAATGCTGTAACCCTTCACGGCCTAATCATGGTGCTTGCTTATTCCGTACCATTTGCCACCGCAGCGCTGTATTTCATCTTGCCGAATACACTTGATGTCGATGGTATCAGTTCACCCTGGGCGGCTCATATGAGTTTCCTCACGCTTATCATCGGCGGGGTTCTATTGTTCATCTCGCGGCCCGATTTTACCTGGTCTTTCTATGCTCCGTTGAGCCTGCGGGTTGCCACCGATATGATATGGATGGCGCACATTGCCATTATTCTTGTGGGTGTCAGTGAATTTCTGGGCGGTCTTCCGCTGCTCAACACAGCCATGGCGTGGAAAAGGAAATCCGGGCAGAGCTGGATGGCGATGCCGCTGTCGGGCTGGGCAGCCCTAACTGGTGGCCTGTTCCTTGTCGTATCGGCACCTATGCTGTCCCTTGTCGGGTTGTTGATGCTGATGGACTTTCTGCACATCACGGCCATTTATGATCCGGCGCGGGGCGGTGATGCCCTGACCTTCCTGTTCATGAGCTGGTTCTATGGCCATCCGGCAGTCTATCTGCCGCTGGTGCCGTTGATTGGCGTGCTTTACCACATGTTGCCGCGCCTATTGGGCCGGAACCTGTGGAGCCACAAGTCCGGCGTCATCGCATTTTCGACCCTGTTTATCCTGGGGTTGGGCGTTTGGGTGCATCATTTCCAGCCCAATTTCACCGTCCACAGCCTATTGAACTTCTTCTTTCAGTTTATGACCATGCTGATCATCATTCCCAGTTCCCTGCACGTCTTTAACTGGGTAGCTTCCATGTGGCAGGGTCCAATATCGGATGAAACCCGGGCATCAGTTCCGTTCAAGTTCATCTGCGGGGCGGTATTCATGATTATCGTTGGTGGCGTCAATGGTTACTTAAACGGCAACATCGCCGTTGATACGGATTTCATCCATAACACCTATTGGCTGCCAGCTCATTTCCACGCCATGTTCCTTGGGTTCATCGGCATGATGACGATGGCGGTGTTCTACTTTATTTTTCCGTACATTACGGGGCGGATGTTTAGCCAGAAGCTTGCCAATCTTCATTTTTGGCTATGGCTGCCGGGGATTTTCAGCCAGGTGATGTTGATGTTCTGGCTTGGCCTGACCTATCACCCGCGGTGGGTCGTCGATTATCTGCCTTTGCCTGAATGGGTAACAGGGCAGTTCTGGCTATCCATTGCCGGTTTCGTCAATGGTCTGGGATTCTTGATCTTCCTTTATAATATTCTGGCGAGCGCCCATTCAGGGGAAAAAGTGGAAGGTGATCCATGGCCGGTGCCGGACACTTCCAAGGATGCAAACTCACCCCGACCCGCCACACAACCAACAGAATAAGGAGCGAGAAAAATGATTTGGAGAATTTGGTCTGTTTTAATGGTTGTTCTCGTTGGCGGTGTCTGGTTGCTCGCGATTCCTTATTCACCGCAGCCCATTCTTGAGACGGGTACGGTGATCAATCTCTATCGTGCAATGGGGATCGTCCCTGAGGCAGGTGCCATAAGCTTTTCAAAAGAATTGGAACACGACGTATTCGAAGTGCCCGAGCGTGACAAAACCGAGCTAAAAAAGACCATGGCATCCATGAATATGGACGGCATGGCCATGGAAGAAGGTGCTGAGCATGGCGAGGATGCCATGGCAATGAGAGATATGGCTATTGAAGAAGGCGTTGAGCCAAATCAGGAAAGCATGACCATGAGCGGCATGGCTATGGAAGACGGTGCTGAGCATGGCGAGGAAGCCATGAACATGAGTGGAATGGCCATGGAGGAAGCCGCCGAGCACGGCGAAGAAGCTGCGAACATGGGCGGCATGTCAGTGGAAGAGGAAGGCGGCCACGGAAGCGGAAGTGCGGCAGAGGGCCTGATGATATTGGCCCAGGGTAAGGCCGTGGATGTTGAGCGTGAAATCATGCACGACGGCATTAAGATCGATCTAGACGCGACGATTGACCTGAAGGAATGGGACGTCGGATCGGGAATGACCATGGCTCGTGTCGGTGAGACCATTCGCCTGACAATCCGGAATTCTGGCAATATTCCGCACGAATTCATGATTATGAAGGGGGCGGCCATGCAGGCTGTCAATTATCGTCTGAACCGTCCTGACTGGAACCTGCTGGAACACGAAGCAACAACCGAGGTGCCATTCCTGATGCCGGGCGACACCATCGATATGGTGGTCAGGATAACAAAACCCGGCATCTGGATGTACATGTGCATGTTCCCTTATCATATGCAACTCGGCATGATGGGAATGCTGATGACACCTGATATGATGGGGAAAATGGACATGAACATGGAAATGGATATGTTCATGCCGAGGTCGTAATCTATAGTAATTCAGACCGGAACTATGTTCCGCCGCTTGTCCGTCAAAGATGGTCCGGCGTCTGGTTAAGCATGGGAAACTAGGTTTGCCGGGCCACCACCAACATGGCTGTGTCGTGCGTAGTGAGCCCTGAGCCCGGTTCGAGGGTTACATGGGAATTGATACATCGCCCAACCGCTCGGTCAGTTTCATGTTCTCGGCGTAATCGACGGGCACGGCAATGAGTGCCGGTCCTTTTTGTGCATAGCCCTCTTCCAACGTCGATGGATCTGCCCAGTGCAGGTCGTCCCGCAATTTCAGGAGCGGCTGACGTCCTGCCGTCTCCAGGATTATGGGGATGGCCATGTCCTGGGTTCGCTGCTTTTGCTGTTGCGCGCTTAGGGTGAGCGGTTGCTGATCGAAAAACCGTTCACCACAGATTAAGGGCCTGGTTTGCCTGCCTGAGTTCCCAGGGCAAGGCGAGTTTTTTTGGATCGCGATCAGAATAGTGATAACGTCCCGGATAAGGCGGATAGGTTTGAACCGTATTCCCCGACAAGGGTTGAACACAAGGTAATGCCATGAACACCACCGACATTGATATGTCAGGAATGCAGGAGGCGATGTCCGTCATCGGTCTTGGCATTGGGTTGTTCCTTATCTTTGTGCTGGCGGCAATCCTGTTGCTTAACCGCCGAAATATGAATGGCTGGGACCTGCCAGTCAGTTATGTTTGGTTTGCCGTCTCAGGGCGCATCAATCGCAAGACCTACTGGTTGACCGGTGTTGTTGGTGTCTTCCTTGTGGAGGCGCTTTACGAGCTTGCGGTCAACGGGACACTCATGGCGGCAGGTGCCATGGTGCCCATTGGTGAAGCAGTTGTGTCGATCGCTACGCTGGCGACCGCAATTCCATTTATGGTCTTCATGGTATGGACCAGCATTGCGGTCAGTTTTAAACGCATCCACGACAGGAACCGGTCGGCCTGGTTTTTGTTGATCGGGCTGATTCCCGTCATCGGATTGATCTGGTTGCTGGTTGAGCTTGGATTCCTGCGTGGCACGCCGGGTGAAAACCGGTTCGGTTCGGAACAGCCCGATGTTTCCACGCCGCGACAGGGGCAACAAGAAACCGCGAGCCGGTCTGCCACAGCCACCACTCCCGACGCCAACGAAACCCCGTCGCTAAACCTCGGTGATCTGCCAAACAGAGACATGATTACCGCCCGCCTGGGGGACGACTTTTTTGGCCCACTGGATTCCGGACAAGAAGAGCATCCTCAAGAAGATCCTGGGGAAACCGATCCATAAAAAATGTCTGATGATATAACCCGACCGGCGACAGATGCCGCAGGCACCCCTCTGCCCCCACACCTGAAAAAATGGAATTGGGGCGCATTTCTCCTGAACTGGGTGTGGGGTCTGGGCAATAACGTCTATGTGGCGCTGTTAATGTTCATTCCCGGTGTCAATATGGTGATGCCGTTTGTGCTCGGTTTCAAAGGAAATGAGTGGGCCTGGCAAAAAGGTAACTGGGCCAGCGAACAGCACTTCGAGCGCACCCAGCGCCTATGGACACGGGTGGGGATCGGTGTAGCTATAGGGTTTCCCACGTTCGTTGCCGCAATTTTCGCCATGACGACGATTGGCATGCAGCATACCGAGCCGTTCATACTGTCTTTTGATCTGCTCCGTAACAACGGCGAAGTTATCGCCGAACTCGGTGAGCCTATCGAGTTGGATAGCTGGATAATTTCAGGCAGCATAAATTACGAAAATGCCGAAGGTCATGCTGATTTGACGTATGAGGTTGCCGGGCCAAGGGGTAGCGGGGTGGCCCGGTTCGTTGCGCGCCTGATGGACGAACGCTGGGACGTTCTGGAGCACACGCTAACGCAAGGCCCCGATGGCGATGTCATTGATCTGGTTAGTCAAACGCATGCCCATACACAAAAGACACCGGTTCTCGCTCAAAGCGAATCCTTGTCCTCCCGCAACAGGCGTCAGACAGTCGTTCGGGCGCGATTGCAGACCCTGATCGACCATGTGATTGAAACGATACCCGCACATGTATTGGCCAAGGCGATGGCGGCGAAGATGCCCTGGATGCCGAAGAGAAGGCTTCCCACGTAGGCCAAGGGAATCATCAGGACCGCCATCCGGAAAACTGTTAGCGAGAGGGATGGTCCGGGTTTGCCGACGCTGTTAAAGAATGCGCTCGCCATCATAACAGCCCCATGGAAGGCGTAGGACCACACGACAATCCGCAGATAGCGATCCGCCAGGCCACTGATTGCCGGGTCCGGGTCAAACCGGGTGGTGATATAGGGCGCGCACACGAAGACAATGACGGCACCGCCAAATCCGAAAATTAGGCAAAAACGGAAACAATAGATCAGGACTTCACGGGCGCGTTCCGGCAATCCGGCACCCCAGTTCTGTCCCGATATCGGACCGATGGCGGCTGAAAGAGCGTAGAGAATGACCAGTGCCAGTGCCTCAATACGTGTCGCCACACCAAAGGCGGCGACAGCGCCTGTGCCATACGTCGCGACCATGGCTGTCAATGCTGCCGCCGCCAGGGGGTTGAGCATCTGGTTCACGGCGGCGGGGATAGCGATGTGAAGTATCTTCCGGGCTGACCCCGTAAACGCCTTCCAGCCCGGCCAGAGTTTCGTGATCATTTGTTCCCGAAAATACAGAATAGAAAACACACCAAACAGGATGAAGACTCTCGCGGCCACCGTCGCCCAGGCAGCCCCGGCTATTTCCATCCGGGGCATGCCGAGCAGACCAAATATCAAAATGGGGTCGAGCACGGCGTTGATAAGAGCGGACCCGATCATCATCAGGGCGGGCCATTTCGTATCGCCGCAGGCACGAATGGCACCATTCCCCACCATGGGAACGATCAGAAAAACAATGCCAATATACGATGGAATCATGTAGGCGGTGATCAGGGGCAATGCACCGTCGTCCGCGCCCAACAGCCGGAATACCGGCTCGATTGTCAGAACCCCGGCCACCACGAACACGGTTGAAATGATGAAGGATAGCGTAAGCGCATCTGTTGTCAGTCGGCGAACCTGTTCATGAGAGGAGCCGCCAATGGCCCTGGCGACAACAGATGCTGCACCAACCGAAAGCCCGATCCCCAGTGAAAACATGACCATGGCAACGGGAAACACGAATCCCATGGCGGCCAGGGGCAGGGTCCCCAGTTGACCGACAAAAAACGTGTCCGTGATACTGACAACAACAATGGCCAGAATTCCCCAGATCATGGGGATGGTCATTTTGGTGAGGTGCCCACCCACCGGACCGGATGTAAGCCTGCCTGCTTGTCGTTGATTGGATTGCGGAGTCAGGCGCTCACCTTGGCGTTCTTGATTTCTTCGGCCTGTTGCAAATCAACCGAGACCAGCCGCGACACGCCGCGCTCGGTCATGGTGACGCCGAACAGGCGGTCCATGCGGGCCATGGTCATGCGGTGGTGAGTGATGACGATAAACCGCGTGCCCGAACTGCGCGCGATCGTTTCCACCATGGCGCAGAAGCGGTCCACGTTGGCGTCATCCAGTGGCGCGTCAACTTCGTCCAGCACACAGATCGGTGCCGGGTTGGTCAGGAACACCGCGAACAGCAACGCCGTCGCCGTCAATGCCTGTTCGCCACCCGACAGCAGCGACAACACCTGCAACTTCTTGCCCGGCGGGCTGGCCATGATCTCGAGCCCGGCTTCCAGCGGGTCATCGCTGCCGGTCAGGGTCAGATACGCTTTACCGCCACCAAACAGCTTGACGAACAGTTCCTGGAAATGCTCGTCCACTTCCTTGAACGAGGTCAGCAGACGCGTACGGCCCTCGCGGTTCAGTTCGGCAATGCCCTTACGCAGCTTGTCGACGGCGGCCAGCAGGTCGTTGCGTTCGCTGTTCAGGGTGTCGATCTGTTCGGTAAGTTCCTCGGCTTCCTGCTCGGCCCGCAGATTGACGGCACCCATGGTGTCGCGTTCCTTGACCAACCGATCAACCCGGCGGTCTGCCGCCTCCATGTCCGGCAGCTTTTCATCGTCGGTGATCCCGGAAAGTTCGCGCAGGTTATCAGGCGTGGTCTGTAGTTTCTCGGCCACTCGCTCGGCGATGGAATCGACGTTTTGGCGATGTTGCTCGACAACACCTTCTGCCCGGGCGCGGGCTTCACGGGCATCGGCCAGCGCGGCTTCAAATTCACGCAGCGCCCGCCCTGCATCTGAGGCTTTATTCTCACTTGCCGCCAGCTGGTCGGCGGCGTCCCGGCGTTTTTTCTCGGACGCATCAACCATCTCGGCCAGTTCAAGACGTTTCACCTCGATCTCGCCGGGCAGGTTTTTGAGGCGTTCCTGCTGCTCGCCAAGGGCGTCACGGCGGGCCTCAAGCTGTTCGATCTGACCTAACGCATCTTCCCGTCGGGTACGCCATGACTCAAGCTCGCCCACAATATCTGCAATTCGGCGTTCACGGTCTTCGGCCGCGCGAGACAATCCGGCGTGGCGGGTCTGGCACGCAGTCTGATGGGCGCGGCGTTCACCCAGTTCCGCGCGAACCGCTTCCAGTTTCGTCCGTCGGTCCTCAGTGGCGGGCATGGTTTCCACGGCGGCAGCGGCCTCGGTGGACCGGGTTGCAACGTCGTTGCGGTCGGTATTGAGGGAGGTCAGTTGTTCTTCCAATGTGGCGACGCGTGATGACCGGGCGGCGGCCTTTTCCTTTAGCGCCGACTGACGTTCACGCGCGACGGCGGTTTGCTTTTCGGCCTCGCGAGTCGCCTCGCGGGCTTCGCGCTGGGCCTGTCCGGCGGCCTCGACCCGCTCACGGGCCTGGGTTGTCGCCCAGGCTGCTTCCTCCGCTGTAGCGCGGGCGGTGTCCATGGCGCTCCGGACTTCATTCAGACGGTTGCGCTGTTCCAGCCGTTTGGCGGCACCTGTGGCGGCGTCCGGTGAAACGGTATAGCCATCCCAGCGCCACAACCAACCATCACGGCTGACCAGACGCTGGCCCTGCTTCAAATCCGGCTGGACCTGTCGTCCGGCTTCCTCGTTGGCAACAACACCGACCTGGGACAGGCGGCGTGTAAGCGCCTTGGGGCCGCTGACCTTGTCGGACAGGGCTTCCACACCGGCAGGCAGGGTTGTCCGTGTGGCGTATTGCTCCAGCGTGCGCCAGTGCATGGCGGAGGGCTCGTCTGCGGGCGCGGACAAATCATCGCCTAAGGCCGCACCCAAAGCACCCTCATAGCCGTGCTCAACCTTTACCGCATCAATCAGGGGTGGGAACATTTCCGGCTCGCCGCTTTCCAGCACGTCGCTTAAGGCACGTTCTTCGGCTTCCAGTCCGGTCAGTTGGGTGCGGGCACTTTCCTCCGTAGCCCGCGCCGCTTCGACATCGGCAGTGGCTGTTTCGCGTTCAGATTCGGCAGCTTCAATCCGGCCCCGGGCTGCTTCCAGTTGGGCCTCGGCCTCGCTCAATTCCTGTTCCGCATCGCCCAGGCCCTGGGTTTCACCCATTTCCTCCAGCAGCACGTCGCGCTGGGCTTCGGTAACTTGAATGCGGTGGACCAGTTGTTCCATGCGGTCGCGCAGGTCTCTGGCGGCGCGTTCCAGGCTGGCGCGGTGGGCTTCGGCAGCAGCCAGTTCCTCGGTCAGGCGGGTGTGGTCGCCATCCAGTTCGGTCACTTGGCTGTTGGCCGCGCTCAGTGCTTCTGCGGCAGAGCGCAGCATATCTTCTTCATCGGTACGGCATTCTTCCAAATCGCCCTGTTCCGACTCCAGCCGCTTGATGGCACCCACGGCATCGTCGGCGCGGGTGGTCTCGCGCTGCCTGTCATGGCCGATCTGTTCCAGCCGGGCGGCGCAGTCGTCCTGTTCGCGCTGGATGCGGGCTTCTTCCTGCGTCAGTCCGTCACGGGCAATGGTCAGGCGTTGCAGTTCCGCCGCCGCCGCTGCCTCTGCTTCGCGCAGTTCCGGCAGATTTGCCGCCGATCGAGTCTGTGCCAGAGATGCATTGGCCGTACGCCGGGTCAATTCGCCCACCGTGTCTTCAGCGCTTTGCAGTGTGATGCGTGCCTTGTCCATGGCGGCCTCGGCCTCGGTCCATTTCAAATGGAACAGGGTCGCTTCGGCCTTGCGGATATGGTCGCTCAGATTACGGTAACGGGTCGCCTGTCGGGCCTGTTTTTTCAGACCCTGTAACTGCGTCTCCAGAGTGCCCAGGATATCGTCCAGCCGCTCCATATTGGTCTCGGCGGCGCGCAGACGAAGTTCAGCCTCGTGTCGGCGGGAATGCAGGCCGGTAATCCCGGCGGCCTCTTCCAGCAGGTGTCGACGGTCGACAGGTTTCTGCGAGATGATCTGACCGATGCGGCCCTGGCTCACCAGCGCTGTGGACCGAGCGCCCGTAGCGGCATCAGCGAACAAAAGCTGCACGTCGCGGGCGCGTACTTCCTTGCCGTTGACGCGGTAGGTCGAGCCCTTGTCCCGCTCGATCCTCCGGGTGACTTCCAGATCGGTGAAATCGTTAAACTGTGCCGGGGCGACCCGGTCGCTGTTGTCGAGTGCAAGGGCGACTTCGGCAATGTTGCGCGACGGGCGGCTTGAGGTGCCGCCAAAAATGACGTCGTCCATTTCGCCACCCCGCATCTGCTTGGCCGAGGTCTCACCCATGACCCAGCGCAACGCCTCGACCAGATTGGATTTGCCACAGCCATTCGGGCCGACAACGCCGGTCAAACCTGGTTCGACCGGCATTTCAGTCTGATCGACGAAGGATTTGAACCCCGTCAGTTTGAGTTTGTTAAAGTGCAGCAACGATTTCGACTTCCCTCATTATCCGGATCCCGCATCGTTCGGAGGAGATCCGACTAGCTCATTCAATACCCTAGTTCAGCGCCTTCTGTATAACGTCGCGAAAATCTTCCGCCGACAGTGCGCCTTCTATTTTTTGACCATCCTCGCCACCCACCAGGAACGAAGGCGTGGCAGCGATTTCGAAGTCGAATTTTGCATCTTCCGCCCGGCCACGAATACCATCGAGCAGCGCCTGATTTTTCAGGCATTCCGCCACATCATCACCGGACATTCCGCCGAACTTGGCAACCTTGCTGAGCGCCGCCAAGGCGTCCTCGGCCTGGCTCCATTCTTGTTGTTTATCAAAGAACAACTCAATCATGCCGAAGTAACGCGGTGCCGGGGCACACCGAGCGATCATAGCTGCCGCCATGGCCCGCGCCCCAAGAGGATAGTCCCGATAGATCATACGAACCTTACCCGTGTCGATGAATTCTTTCTTGATCATCGGAAACGTATCGCTGTGGAATGCCTTGCAGTGCGGACACCCGAGAGACGAGTACTCGATGATGGTCAGCGGTGCATTTTCATCGCCCAATATTCGGTCGGCCAAAGCCGCTTCGGTATCGAGTATCCCTGCCACCGCTGGCTGAGAAAATCCGGGACCCTGTAAAACCAGCAGCAACGCAACCGCAAGACCTTGTATATATTGACGCAAAATGACCTCCAATGCCACAACATGTTGAACTATAGAATCGCCTGAGGAGTAGAGTCGAGCCAATGTTTTCCACACGGGCACCTTTTTTCATGCCTAAGTTCGTGGACAATTGCGGCGATCAGATGGCTGTATCGACGCAGTTCCGTGTTTTATGCAGAAAAATCAGGTTAAATGGTGAAATTCTTATCCACAGGACCATCTGCCTGGGTAGATGAATTCGGACCCTAACCGCTGGAGCACACCATGAGCAAATCCCTTACGCAACCGCCGCGCCGTGCCTTTCAGACCTTTATGGATTTTCCTCTGTGTGAAGATCTGGATGCGCTGGATGCGCATGTGGCCATATTGGGGATTCCCTACGGCGATCCCTATACGATTGACGAAGTCACCAATGATCAGACCAATGCACCCACGGCAATTCGGCGCGAATCAGACAGTATCCTGATCGGGCTTGATCACTACGATTTTGACATCGGTGGCACTCTGTTTGATGGCAAGGATATCAAGGTCGTCGATGCCGGCGATATCCGTGGTGAGGCGCGAGAACTGGGTGCACACTACCCACGTGCGGAAGCCGCTGTCCGCAAGATATTGGCGGCAGGTGCATGCCCTATCGTTTTTGGCGGCGATCATGGCGTGCCCATCCCGGTGATGCGGGCGCTCGATGCAATCGGCGAGACCATTACCCTGGTTCAGGTGGATGCCCACCTTGATTGGCGCGATAACGTGAACGGTGTCAGGGAAGGGTATTCCAGTCCCATCCGCCGGGCATCGGAGATGGATCATATTGGCGACATCTACCAATTGGGGATTCGCTCGTCGGGCAGTGCCAGGACCGAGGAAGTGGACGCCGCCCAGGCTTATGGCTCAAACATTATCACGGCCTACGATATCCATGATCACGGCATGGCGGCGGTGCTGGACCGGATACCCGGTGGCGGACATTATTATCTGACGGTTGATCTCGATGGACTGGATCCGAGTATCGCCCCCGCTGTCATGGCGCGCACGCCAGGTGGATTATTGTATCATCACATGCGGACGCTCATTCAGGGGCTGGTTGGTAAAGGCCGGTTGGTCGGCATGGATTTGAATGAGATCGCGCCCGAGTACGATCTGGGCGGTGTCACCTGCGGCGTCACCGGGCGCATGGCCATGATGTATATCGGCGCTGCCGTGCGGGCGGGATATTTTGATTGATGGGTCATTATCACTGAGCTTTGGTATTAACTGCCGGGGCGGCTCAGGACGGCGCGTGCTAACCGGTCCAGCGCTTCATGTAATTCCGGGTCGCTGACGTCGCTAAGGATATCGGCGACCTCGCGTGCTTTCTTTTCGTCCAGTGGGGGACGTTCGGGTCTTGCCGCTCCCGCCGACGCGGTTGCCAGGGGTGCTTGTATCAGTCGGACTTTCTCCACTGCCTTGTAGCCGAAATATCCATTGATGCGCTCAATCAACAAGGGCTCCAGATGCTGTAGCTCCACGGCGATGGAGCCCGACGCGATGCGCAGATGCAACGTTCCACCAGCCCGTTTGCCTTGCGGGTAGGTAATGCGTTCCGGCTCGGACAGGCCCGCCAGATGCTCGCCAATGACCGACGGCCAGTCGGCGATGATTGCGCCATCGGCGAAACCACGTCGCCCGAACGCACGCTTGGTCAGGCGGTTAACATGTTGCCCCAAAGGTTTCGCATTGCCGCCCCGGCGCACAGATTTCCCGCTAGCGGTCCAGGCTGCCTTTTCGTCTGGTTTGGTGTCGGCGTCATCTGGTTCGTTCATCGGACTGATCGTTATTTATCACTCAGTCATCGGATGGTAGGGTTTGGGCCATGACAGGGCAAGAAAAGGCGTCAGCGCCGTCAACAAAATCAGGCTCGGCGACGGCGCGATTGCTGGCGTGGTACGATCACGAGCGGCGCGATCTGCCGTGGCGAAGCGATAATCCCGAGCCGTACACTGTCTGGCTGTCGGAAATCATGTTGCAGCAAACTACAGTGGCGACAGTTACGCCACGCTTTCAGGCCTTTCTGAAGCGGTGGCCGACCATTTGGACGCTATCAGAGGCATCTCTCGATGATGTTCTGCACGAATGGCAGGGTCTCGGATACTACGCCCGAGCGCGCAATCTGCATCGGTGTGCCAAGGTTGTGGTCCATGAATTTGGCGGGACGTTCCCGGAAACGGAAGCCGGTCTTCGTGCTCTGCCGGGGATTGGCGACTATACCGCAGCCGCCATTGCGGCAATCGCCTTCGGGCTTCCCACGGTGCCGGTTGACGGCAATATTATTCGGGTCATCTCGCGTTTTGAAATGCTTGATGCGCCCATGCCCGCCGGGAAAAAACAGATCGTGTTAATGGTTGCAGGTATGGTTCCCGCAGATCGCCCCGGCGACTTCGCCCAGGCCATGATGGATCTGGGAGCCACGGTCTGCACTCCACGAAGCCCGAAATGTGGCCCGTGCCCGTGGACCAAAGACTGCCGCGCCCATGGTAGGGGCAAGGAAGATCATTACCCGGTCAAAAAGGTCAGACCGGAAAAACCAACCCGCCATGGCGTAATTTTCTGGTTGGTGGATGCCAAGGGCAGGGTGTTGTTACGCCGTCGTCCGGAAAAAGGGTTGCTCGGCGGCATGATGGAGTTTCCGTCAACAGACTGGCGCGACACACCCTGGGCAATTGTCGAGGCCATACGCGAGTTTCCAGCTATCAGTCCCGGTCAGGCGCTCCACTGGCAGGACACGGAAGGGGCGGTACGGCATACGTTCACCCACTTCCATCTGGTGCTGGACGTAGTGAGGGCGACAGGTGAAGCGCCGTCCAGCAATGGCGTCTGGTGCGCGCCGGACAGGCTTGATGAGTATGCCCTGCCAACCGTTATGAAGAAGGTGGTAACGCACGCACTGAACGCAGAAGCAAAAGGCGATCAGCCGTCGTAGTATAAAGAGACGATCAATCGTCGTAGGAAATCAGGGCGTCGAACGGAACACCGTTCAATCTGTCACGGCCTTTCAGAAACGTCAGTTCAACAATGCACGCCGTGCCGACAACTTCTGCACCCGCGCGGCCAAAGAGTTCCAGAGACGCGCCCATGGTACCGCCGGTGGCCAGCAGATCGTCGAGTACGACCACCCGGTCACCCGGCTTCACTGCATCATCCTGAATCTCGATTACGTCGGAGCCGTATTCAAGCTCGTACTCGTGGCTTAGGAGTGTCCCAGGCAGCTTGCCCGGTTTTCGTATCATGGTGAACCCCAGGCCCAGTTTCAGCGCCAGGGGGGCGGCGACCAGAAAGCCTCGGGATTCTACACCGGCCAGAACATCAGGTTGATGGCGGCTGATCAGTTTGGCCATGCGCCCCATGGCCACCTGCCATGCGTCGGGATGGGCCAGCAGGGTGGAGATGTCATAAAAGAGGATGCCGGGCTTGGGGAAATCCGGAATGCCGCGAATGTATTCTTTGAGATCCATGAGGTACTGCCTGATTATGATTTCAGGTCATGGTATCCGCCGCAGAGAGTCATCGCAATGCAGTGATTTGGTGAATTTGTTCAGCGCCGTCATTCATTACCCCAAAGAAGCCAAATGCATCATTTTGTGCATTTCCGCTTGTAGCTGGGGTACACTCTCGCCAAATAGTGAGAGTTGGAAACGGCGACCCATAGAAAGAAAATTCCCATGAGCCACGTATTTCACCGCAGCCCCCGGTCCGGTTTGCCCATCGCGGTAAAAGGTGACGGCATCTACATTCAGGACGCGGTCGGCAAACGCTATATGGATGCATCAGGGGGTGCGGCGGTGTCATGCTTGGGCCACTCCGATCCCGATGTCATACGGGCCATTAAAGAACAGGTGGATGGCATCGCCTTCGCCCATACCAGCTTCTTCTCCTCGGAACCGGCTGAGGAACTGGCGGATATGTTGATTGATGCCGCGCCCGATGACCTTGAAATGGTTTATTTCGTATCCGGAGGTTCGGAAGCGGTTGAGGCGGCGATTCTTATGGCCCGCCAGTATTTCGTCGAGCGTGGCGAGAATGGCCGCAGCCACTACATCGCACGGAAACTCAGTTATCACGGTAACACGTTGGCGGCGCTTTCCGTGGGTTCAAGTCAGTACCGACGCGCGTCCGTGGAGCCCTTGCTGATGCCGACATCCCACATTGCACCATGCTACGCGTACCGTAACCGCGATGACGGTGAAAGCGAAGAGGAGTACGGCCAACGGGTGGCCAACGACCTGGAAACGGAGATCCTGCGGGTTGGGCCAGAGAAGGTCTGCGCTTTCGTCGCGGAAACGGTCGGTGGCGCAACGGCTGGTGTGCTGACGCCGGTGCCGGGGTATTTCAAACGAATCCGGGAGATTTGCGATACCTATGGCGTCTTGCTGATCCTCGACGAAGTCATGTGCGGTATGGGGCGTACAGGGACGACCTTTGCCTGTGAACAGGAAGGTATCACACCCGATCTCATTACCGTCGCCAAGGGGCTCGGCGGCGGCTATCAACCTATTGGTGCTGTTTTGGTGTCGGACACGATATTTGCTACCATTCGCGATGGTTCGGGGGCCTTCCGGCACAGCCATACCTACATGGGCCACCCGACGGCCTGTGCCGCAGCGCTTGCGGTACAGCGCGCGATCCGGGATCGGGGTTTACTGGAAAATGTGCGGGTTCAGGGTGAGGCGTTTCAGCATGCGTTGACAGAGCGGCTCGGCAATCAACCCTATCTGGGTGACATCAGGGGGCGTGGATTGTTCTGGGGGGTGGAACTGGTTCAGGACCGGGCAACAAAGGAGCCGTTTGATCCCGCCCTGAAATTGCATGAGGTGATCAAGGCCCAGGCCATGGAACGGGGTCTGATTTGTTATCCTGGCCAGGGCACGGCGGATGGGTCGCGGGGCAATCATGTGTTGTTGGCACCGCCATTTATTGTCACCGGCGATCAGGTGGTTGAGATCGCGAGCCGCGTTGGCGACTCTATCGAAGCAGCAATCGACAAGGCGCGCCCATGACGACGGTGGCCCCGATACAGGAGGTAACTGCCCAGACGGTGGATATGGCGTGGGCTCCCCTGATTATCGCTGTCGCACCAAATGGCGCGCGGCGGACGAAAGTCGATCATCCGTCGTTGCCGATGACGGCCCGTGAAAGTGCCGAGGAAGCAGCACTCTGCCGTGATGCAGGGGCAGCAATGATCCATCTGCATGTGCGTGATGACGACGGGCACCATTCATTGGATGCTGATCGCTATCGTGATGCGATTGCCGCAGTCCGCGACACCGTTGGCGATGACTTGATTATTCAGCTGACGACGGAGGCCGTTGGTATTTACTCGGCACCTGAACAGATGACCATGGTACGCGAGGTGCGCCCCGAAGCCGTTTCCACGGCGGTGCGCGAGTTGATCCCGGATGCGATTTCGGAGCCTGTCGCGGCAGCGTTTTATGAATGGGCCGCGCATGAACACATTGCCGTTCAGTTTATTCTTTATGACGGCGGTGATGTCAGGCGTTTTGCCGACCTGCGCCGGCGTGGCGTGATCCCGGGTGACGTTGTGTCGGTCCTGTACGTATTGGGGCGCTATGCCAAAGACCAAAAATCCCGTCCGTCTGACCTGCTGGAATTCATGGATGCGGCACGCGATGTAGACGCCGACTGGCATTGGAGCGTATGCGCGTTTGGTGCCCTGGAAGGTGCCTGTGCATTAGCCGCAGCCAGTTTTGGAGGCCATGCGCGTGTTGGCCTGGAGAACAATCTTTATCTGAACGACGGAACCTTGGCACCAGGAAATGCGGCGCTCGTGCGTCAGGTCTTTGATGGAGCCTCCCTGTTGGGGCGCCCCGTCGCTACGGCTGCCGAGGCGCGGAAACTCGTCACGACCCCGACCGCATGGTTACCGCGCCGAAACAGTTCGCAGGATCTTTAAAATGAATGGACGATTACTTGGTATTCTAGCTGCACTGGCGGTCATCATCGGGGCAGGAGCACTGTATTATTCTCAACAGCCAAAACAGGAAGCGAAGATAGCTGAACAGGAAGTAAAGCTGGCAGAAAAAGAAACGGTGGCCGGTCAGCAGTTCATTACTATCGGCACCGGTGGTGTCACCGGGGTGTACTATCCGGCCGGTGGAGCAATTTGTCGTTTGGTCAATAAGGACCGGAAGGAACACGGCATTCGGTGCTCCGTCGAGAGCACCGGCGGGTCTGTTTACAATATCAGCAACATCAGATCGGGCGAACTGGACATGGGTATCGTCCAATCGGACTGGCAGTATCATGCCTATTACGGAACATCGGAATTTGCCGATGCCGGGGCATTCAAGGACCTGCGCGCCCTGTTCTCAGTGCATTCCGAGCCGTTTACGGTTGTCGCCCGTGCTGATGCCGGGATCACAAATTTTCAAGACCTGAAAGGCAAGCGGGTAAACATCGGCAATCCGGGCTCCGGACAGCGCGGCACCATGGAGGTGTTAATGGGGGCACTCGGCTGGGACAAGAGCGTGTTCTCACAGGCTACCGAGTTGAAGTCTGCCGAACAGTCCGCCGCGCTCTGCGACAACAAGATTGACGCCATGGTATTCACCGTTGGTCATCCGTCCGGCTCTATCAAGGAAGCAACGACGTCGTGTGATAGTGTGCTGGTAAATGTAGTTGGTTCTGCAGTTGACGGCCTGGTTGCGGACAACGACTACTACCGTACGGCGATCATTCCTGGTGGCATGTACCATGGTAATGACAACGACATCACGACCTTTGGTGTCGGGGCGACATTTGTTGCTTCTACGGCGCTGGACACCGATGTGGCCTATCAGGTGGTCAAGGCCGTATTCGATAACTTCGAGGATTTCAAAAAACTCCACCCGGCTTTCACGAATCTGAAGAAAGAAGAAATGATCAAGGACGGACTGTCCGCACCGTTGCATGGGGGGGCCATCCGTTATTATAAGGAAAGTGGCCTGATGTAGAATAGGCTGCCACCTGATGGCACAAAAAAGCGCCACGTCCCGGAAAAGGACGCGGCGCATTTGTTTGCGCAAATAAATGTGGATCGCTTACTGAAGAGTTTTCAGGTACTCGATCAGGTCGGCACGTTGTTCGTCCTTTTTGATGCCCCCGAAGGACATTTTGGTCTTCTTGATGAATGCCTTGGGCTTTGTCAGGAATTCGTTCAGATTAGCCTCGTTCCAGACAAGCCCTTCGCCTGCTTTTTCCATCAACGCAGATGAATACTTGAAGCCGTCAGCGGCACCTGCCGCGCGGTCAACGATACCACTGAGGTTTGGGCCGACCTTGTTTTTGCCACCGGCTTCGGTTGTGTGACAGGCCTTGCATTTCTTGAATACTTTTTCGCCCTTGGCGACATCACCGGCATGGGCCGGGATCGAGGCGATGGCCAGTCCAATGACGGCGGCGGCCAGCGATGAAATCAGGGTCTTCTTCATGGGTAACTCTCCTTCGTGGGTACTATTCGAGCCTGGATACTATTCGAGCCTGGATACTATCAGGCAAATATTAAAGCATTTCGCTTCCGGCGAAGCGGGCGCGCATTATCGGTGTTGCGCCCCTGTGTTGCAACCACACTAAACACGAAACCTTGCGATAACGTGTCAAAACGGAATGTGCATTGATCGTGGTTAGGTAAAGTTAGTAGGGCACTGGAAATTAAGACACGCTCAAAGGCTACTGAGTTCATCCCAGATGTCGTAATCCCGACGAAATTCCACAAGCGACGCCCAAACCTTCCGGAACTCCGCATCATTCTCTGATTCTGTTTCGACAACTGAATCCCAAGCATTGGAAAGTGCGTTCAAAACATCGACAGGTAGGCGGCCAAACTTGGTGCCGGCCGCTGATATTTCCTTCAGTGCCTCAAACTGGCGTGCCTCTCCTTCGGCCAGGCTCGCACGGACGTTATCGCCACAGACAGCCAAAATCTGGTGTTGCTGGGAGGTTGACAGGTTTTGCCATCGCTCAAGTCGTACGATGAGTGCCAGCAGAGTCGAGCGTTGATGCCAGCCGGGGAAATAGTAGTGGCCTGCCGCTGTTTGCAGTTCCATGGCGCGGTCCACCGATGGCAGGGAAGATTCTGCCGCATCAATGACTCCGGCTTTCAGGGCGCCATATACCTCAGTCGTGTCCATGGAAAGGGTTTCGATACCGAGCTTCTGTGCCGCACGCGCCGCCAGTCCGCCAATTCGCATACGGAGACCATTCAGGTCACCGACATCTGTGATTTCGCTGCGAAACCATCCGGCGGCTTCTGCCGTTACCATGCCACACGGTACGGCATGAAGATCACGTTCATGATAAATGGCGTCCATCTGCTCCAGGCCATCACCCACATACAGCCAGGACAGCATTTCCCGTGGCGATGGACCGAAAGGCACCGCGCCATAGAGTCCAAGCGCCGGCACCTGTTCAACGGCAAAGGCAGGTGCCGTAAACGCTGCATCAATGGCGCTGGAGCGAACAGCATCAAACAATTCGCCCGCTGGAGCGAGGGTCCCCGGTTCATGGAAAATGATCGAAATTGTGCCATTGGAAATACTGGCGATTTCCTGGCCGAGCCGTTGCGGCAATGCACCCAGAATGGGGAGTGAAGCGGGGAAGGCGCTAACCATGTCCCACTGGACCTCAGTCGCCATTCGATTGCTGATGACCGGCTCCGACGTTATCATGGGGACGGGTGTTTGTTCGATTTGCTCTGCAACGACAGCGTTTCCATCGTCATCGGACCGGTGCAGCGTCGCGTCTGTCAGGCGTGGGGCGACGACCGAGGCACCAAACAGGATGCCGATGACCATGCCGATGATGCTGCCGGTGATGAATTTTTGCATTTAGACCTTGGTATTGGTGCCGAGTGCGTCGCAGACTCTAGCAATTTGGCCTATCTATCGGTGATCAAAGGATTCACAATTGGCAAAATCTTGGGGATAAGTCCTCGAACTGGTTGTCGTGGCTTGTTATTCCAAATAGTCTTTCTGGCAAGAAACAAAATCAGGTTTGAAGACGAGGGATGAAATGAGCGCGGAATGGCGAGCCGTCACACGGGCTTTTGTACTGATTCTGGTGTTGTTATCGATGCCGAATGCGACATTTGCTGCGGAAGAGACGCCGCCGGACGAGGCCGCACAGTTTATTTCTGCACTGGGTCAGGAGGCGGTGTAGGTTCTGAATGATCAGGCCAGCTCGCTGGAGCAGCGCGAAGTCAACGTTCAACGTCTGCTGGCGCGTAGTTTTGCGCTGAACAAGATTGGACAGTTCGTCCTCGGTAAGACCTGGAAAACGGCAACCACTGCGCAGCAGACCGAATACCTGCAGCTATTCGCGCGCTACGTCGTCGCCACCTATTCCCGGCGACTGGGTGGATACACAGGGGAATCCTTTGAGGTCGTGAAGGCGGAGCCTCTTGGCAAAAAGGATGCTGTGGTGTTCACCAATATCACTCGACCCAGCGGGCCGCCGATAACATGTGGTTGGCGTGTCCGGCGCGCGGGTGATGAGTACCAGATTTTGGATGTCATTGTTGAAGGCATTAGTATGGTTTCAGCGCAGCGTTCGGAGTTTGCATCCGTCGTAAAATCACAAGGACTGGATGGTCTCATCCAAAGTCTTCGAATTCAGGTAACCAAGTTTGCGGCCCAGGCCTCTTGAGCGAGTATAACGCGAGGACGTGACAATGCCCATGGAACCAATATTGAAACGTCAGCCTGTCAGGCGTGTTTCCAGACTGGCCCTGTGTTGCGCATTTGCCTTGATGGTGATCATCTCAACACCGGCATGGGCTGATTTTGATGCCGGTTGGGAAGCCTATCAACAGGGGGATTTTTCCGGTGCGCTAAAGGAATGGCGTCCGTTGGCAGACGCTGGCGATGCACGTGCCCAGTTCAATTTAGGCTTGATGTACGATGAAGGGCGCGGCGTTGCACAGGATACTGCTCTGGCCATGGACTGGTGGGCGCGGGCAGCAGAGGGTGGCAATCACCGGGCTATGCACAATATGGGGCTGGCCTACATCGGTGGCTTGGGTGTCGAGCGCGACTATCACAAGGCGGTTGAGTGGCTTCAACGGGCAGCGGACGCTGGCTCCATCCGGTCCCAGTATTCGCTGGGTAAGATGCACTTCTATGGCTATGGCGTCGATGCCGATGCGGAACAAGCATTCCACTGGATTTTGATGGCGGCGGAACAAGGGTTCGACAAGGCGCAATACAATGTTGGCAAGATGTACCGAGATGGGGAAGGCGTTGACGAGGATATGGTCGCGGCAGCGCATTGGTTCTTGATGGCTGCGGATCAGGGATATGCGAAGGCACAGAACCACATTGGCCTGCGCCTTGCCTCGGGCAACGGGATTGCGAAGGATGAAACCCGGGCGCTGATGTATCTGATCCTCGCTGCCCAGAAAGGGCTCGCTTCAGCGATTCAGAACGTGGCTGACTTGTCGGCCCGACTGAGTTCGGAGGCCATCGTTGAGGCCGAGGAAATGGCTCGGAATTGGCAGCCTCAGCCATCTGGTGGCGGTTAGCCCGGATCAGGAACGATAGACCTTGTGCCGGGGGCGATCCGCCAGGATATTTTCCTTGGCGAAAGAGGTCACATCCTTGAATACCTGACTCTGGATGAACGCTTGATAGGCTTCGTGTTCATTCCAATCGCTGACAATCAAATAGGAATCGGGCTCATCCACATCCTGAAACAGGTGTGATTCATCGTGGCCATCGGCCTCATTGATGACGGCAAGAACAGCGCGGAATTTCTCGACAAATTCTTCACCCTTGCCGGGCAGAACCCGGTAATTCATTCCAATCGTGACCATTCTTGATCTGTCCTCTTTATGGTAAATTGTTCAATTTCAGCCTATTCAAGCCAGACGCGATAGTGCCGTTGTCCGCGGTCCAGTTCAAACAGTGTTTGTGGTGCCGCTGTTGTATCTCGAACCCGCTGTACCACGGCATCGAGGTCGACAGCGCCGGTCTCGCGGATATGGTCGATGACATCACCCGGCATCAGTTCGACAATATCGTAGGCCGCGCCTGCTGGCATGGCCATGGATACCACCATGCGGAGGCCTTCCGTGACATGAACCCGTAACTCACGCGCAAGTGCCGGTCGTTTGTCCTCTTCGGCGCTATCGGCCATTGCCGCTTTACTCGTCAGCTTGCTTCGGCGATTTTCAAGGCGTAATTTAGCCTGAGCGAACATGGTATCACCCAGAACATCTTTCAATACCGTCCACCATGAAAGCGAACAGCGCAGGCTTTCCAGTTGAGAGATTACACCATGAAATGCCCGGACGGTCAGCAGAGACTCGGGCGGACCGGCAGACCTTAACCACCATCGTTGCTCACCCAGCAAATCATCAAATGCGGATTTCATGTTCCAGGTATTTGCATCAAACGGTGTATCGCTCAGGAACGGCTTTAGAAGGACTTCCGATGCCCCCGGCAGGGCATATCGGATATAGCCAAGTTTGTCGGCATCAAATCCCATATCCGCAAGGCATTCAAAGGCCGGAACCCCACGCCCGTCGCGACAGGCTAAAATCAGTTCCAACAGAGCGTCGCGCTGCGGTGGGGTGATAGAAATCGTACAGCCGAAGTCCAGCAACGCCATTTCCACGCCACCGCCTTCCGTGTGACGGTAGTGAGAGTTGCCAAGATGCGGGTCGCCGTGCAGTTCACCCGTTACGAACAGGCAATGGAGGAATGTGGATAGAATGAGCCGTGCAACCTGTTCCCGGTCGTGATCGGGCCAGTCAAGAATGGCGTCAAGATAGGCACCGTCTTCCCAGCTTTGCACCAGGACTGCTTCGCTGCACAACTCAGGATAAATTTTCGGAATGCACAGCCCGGGAAGAACCACGGCATCTCGAAACGCGGTCTGGCGGGCGGCTTCCGTCCGGTAGTCCAGTTCCTGATCCATGTTATCTTTCAATGCGCGCTTGTAGCCACCGAGATCAATGCCCCATTTCTTGGCAGGTCCGATCCCCGGGATAAGGCCTGCAAGTTTCATTTCCGCAGCGACAGCCTCGGCGATCTGCGGATAACGGATTTTCACAGCGACCACGTCAGCATTTTTAAGCACGGCTTTGTGAACCTGCCCGAGTGATGCCGAGATGCCGACCTCATCGATGCGTTCAAACACTTCAGACGTGGGACAGCCGATCCCGGCTTCCAGGATTGGCAGCATGGTGGCAAGCGGGTAGGGCTCAATTCCCTTAGCCAGATTGTCAAACGGCGAGCCGCCATCCATCTCGGAAAATAATTGGCCGATTTTCATGGTGACACCACGGGCATCAGAGAACAACTCGGCAAGGGCCGCTTGCGCTCGTGCCCGATCATTGGTGCCTTCGGCCTTGCGCAAAGCAGCAACGCCGCGCGCGACTTTCAGAAATTTCAGGGATCGATCAATTATACCGGTCATGGATAATTATATTGCTTTGATCCAGACCGAGGTGTCATGAAATGCAGCGCCGCCGATAGGCGCAATGGCGTCTGCACCGGTCAAAACGTTGATCCCCTTGCCGCCTTCGAAAGCATCATTGGGCCAGATGGACTCACTGATGACGACGCCGCGGTTGACGCCATCAAACAGGCGGGCGTGTAGTTTGATGGCTCCCCTGTCATTTCCGATTTCCACTCGCGCGCCATTCACGATACCCAATTCTGTGGCATCATCGGGGTGGATATGAACGTCGGGACGTCCTTCGCGTTTCAACGACGTGGGTGTTTCATTGAAGGTCGAGTTCAGAAAGGTTCGGGCAGGCGCGGTCACGAGACGGAAGGGTTTGTCTGTGGTTGCTGACTCGATAATCTCCCAGTGATCGGGCAGCGAAGGGATTGTGTCGAACAGGGCAGACTCAACGAACCCGGCGGGTGTTTTTGAGCGCCAGTCCGGTTGGAAATGGTATTTCCCGTCATTGTGCGCGAAACCATTGGTGAAATGGGCCTCATCAAAAGGAGGTTGGCAGTCAATCCAGTGGGATTCTTCCAAGGCCGCCAGGTCCCCCCAGCCGGATTGCCGTAACGTCACGTCTATCAGTTCGCGCGGCGTCATGGCAAACCCCGGGTGTTCAGCGCCCAATCGCTTCGCCAGCGCACAAATGACATCGTGGTTGGAGCGGCATTCACCGGGAGGATCAACAATCTTTGGGCCTAGGGTAATGTGCTGATGTCCACCGCTCTGGTACACATCGTCATGCTCCACGAACATGGTCGCGGGTAGCACGATGTCGGCAATTTGAGCCGTTTCCGTCATGAATTGCTCGTGGACACAGACAAACAGGTCTTCACGATTGAACCCTGCATGGACTCGGTTCAGATCAGGGGCAACGGACATGGGGTTGGTGTTTTGCACGAATATCGCTGTGACCGGCGGTCCCCCAGCCAGATCAGATGGATCACCGGTAAGAATTGCGCCGATGCGGGATTGATCAAAGACACGGATGGATGGATCACGGACGTCCAACCCCTCAAGCATGGTCTTATCCCAGTGATAGATTGCGCCGTTGTTGTGGAAGGCCCCGCCGCCTTCATGCTTCCATGCACCGACAACGGAAGCGATGCTCTGCGCCGCGTGCATGTTCACGGCTCCGTTGCGACTGCGACTGAATCCATAGCCAAGACGCAAATAGGTCCGGGGTACATCTCCGATCATGTGGGCGAATTTCTGGATATCTTCTACCGATACACCACAAATTTCCGATGCCCACTCGGGGGTGCGGGTTTGCAGATGGGCTTCCAGCGCATCTGGTGCGTCGGTGAACTGATCGAGAAATTCACGGTCCGCGAACCCGTCGCGGAACAGGACGTGCATGACACCGCAGGCCAGCGCTCCGTCTGTTCCCGGGCGGACACACAGGAACAGGTCCGCCTTTTTCGCCGTGCCATTGCGATAGGTGTCAATGACGACAATCTTCGCGCCCCGGTTTTTACGCGCCTTGGCGACGTGGGTCATGACATTGACCTGGGTATTGACGGCGTTGGTTCCCCAGATGACGATCAGATCGGACAATGCCATTTCGCGGGGATCCGGCCCCATCAGTTTGCCGGTTCCGGCGATAAATCCGCTCCATGCCGGTGTCGTGCAGATGGTGGTGTGCAACCCGGAATAGCGTTTTTCGTGGCGCAAGCGATGGAGCCCGTCGCGCATGACCAGTCCCATGGTTCCAGCATAGTTATAGGGCCAGACGGTTTCTGATCCATGCTTCTGCTCGGCCTTCAGAAAGGCTCCAGCAACCTCATCAAGGGCATCATCCCACGTGATAGGGGCATAACTTCCGTCGCCTTTTTCACCGGTGCGCCTGAGCGGCGTTAACAGCCGATCAGGGTGGTAAATCCGTTCGGCGTAGCGCCCGACTTTTTCGCAGATAACGCCGTCCGTATAAGTGTTTTCCCGTGCGCCGCGAACCCGGCCAATCTTTCCCGATGGCAGGGTCTCGATTTCAAGCGCACAGGTGCTGGGGCAGTCGTGGGGGCAGGCACTGAAGTGAATGTCATCGGGCACGGCTGGTCTCGCTCAAGTCTCTCATTCGCTCCGTGTAGCTAACCTGTTAAGCTTGGTGTGATCAAGCGTCGTCATGTGGCGGGGGCTTCACGCTCCCTGGGCAACGATAGGGCAAACCCGACCGCCATGAGCGACAGAACAGCGGCAAGAGCGAAGGCGTATTCAAGTTGCAGGCTGCCGACCGCACCTGCGAAAAGCGCTCCGAGCGCTCCGACACCATCCAGCACGACAAATGCGAGACCAAGGGTCGTGGCCTCGCGCCCACCGGCATGTTCAACAGCGGAGGCCAAAAGAACCGAGCGGATCGCGGTTAGCGTTCCAGTTGCGACGATCAGCAAACCCAGAATCAAGGAGAGTGGTTCGAAAGCGAATGTGAGGGCGGCTGCAATCGCCGCCAGAAGGTTGCCGCCAATAACGATCGAACGCCGACCCAATTTATCAGAAATTCCGCCGACCAGCGGTTGCGCCAACGCGCCAACCAGCACCATGGCAGAAAACGCCATGCCGGTCATTTCCGGCCCCAGACCATGACGGCGTTGGAGATACAACGGCGTCATGCTGAGCAACGCCATGAAGGCCATATTATAGATGGCGATCAGGCCGACGACCTTCAGTCCCGATGGTGTGCGCCATGTCTGCCATAATGATATCAGGGTATGGCGGGAAAAGCGGGTCGTTGGGCGTTTTGGAATGTGCCGGGCCACGTAAATAAACAAGATGCCCATGACGAATGCCGGGATGACGCATATCTGCAGCGCCGTTCGCCAGTCCGTGTACGCGAGCAGGAAACCGACCAGTAATGGCCCTAGAACTTCGGCAAAGGTTCCGCCCATGGCATGAATGCCCAGCGCCCTGGCGCGTCCCGTCGGGGCTTGCTGCACGAGTGTGCCGGTGGCTACGGGGTGCCAAACGGCATCGCCCAAACCGCCTATCGCGAGTAGGAGTGCGAAGGTCCAGTAACCGGGGGCAAATGATGCTGCGAAATATCCCAACCCAACCCACCAGAAGGTCGCCACCAGCAAACGCCCTCGATCCGATACGTGATCGGCGGCGATACCCCCAGGCAGATAGGCGATGGCCGAACCAACGCTGTGGATCGTAAACAGCAACCCCAGTTGAGCCGGACTTAAGTCCATGGCGACGGCGAAGGCTGGGGCGATGATCCAAATTGCGCACGGCGCGAAATCGTTACAGAGATGTCCAAGCGCAAAGGCTGGCAGAAGGGATCGTGTTTCTTGCATGCTGTTACACGATCTTCCGTGAGTGCCCGTGTCTACTGAAAACCGCCATGACCGCCCATACCCGAATAGTTTCTATCGCCTCAGGGTGCCCGAGGTTTCACATGGCGACCAGTCTTAGGTGTACGCGATCCGGTCTAGTGACCAGTGCACCACGATTGCTCCAAGAATAATGGAGGTCATCATGAATACCAGCAAGGTGTACCGATGGATGTTTCCTTCTCGCCTGGATTTACGGGCACGCACGGACCGATACACATTGGAAAATTTTCTGTTCATAGAGTTGATCTTGGCATGTTCATTGCTTTGCCAGAACTGGTATAGCATCAAGGTGAAGATTACCGCTATCGACAACAGAATTGTGACGATCATAAATTTATCGGTGAGTGCCTTGTTGGCGTCGATAAATTTTGCGATGAAGATCAGCGCGGCGAAACTGGTTAATGCGG
>FLOH01000762.1_pt1 | contig 59295 bp, 56 predicted proteins | sample 756751 | NCBI WGS metagenome assembly FLOH01 (sample SAMEA4026879, study PRJEB14308) | marine metagenome | biome: coastal water; material: water | depth 74 m
CCGTGGAAAAGGACGTTGACTGCTTGAGCCTGGGTGGCGCGGCAAAGGTATTCACAGACGATCCCACAGGTTTTCCTCCCTGTACCCCCACTGCATGTATGGACATGATCCATCATTATGATATCTCCATCAAGGGAAAGAAATGTGTGGTGGTCGGCAGGTCTCTTGTGGTGGGCAAGCCGCTTGCCATGCTCCTCCTACGGGAACACGGCACCGTGACCATCTGCCATTCAAGGACGGAAAATCTGCCCGGGGTGTGTCAGGAAGCCGATATCCTTATTGCAGCCGTTGGCCGTGCAAAGATGGTCAACGCCGACTATGTTAAGGAAGGACAAATTGTTATTGACGTGGGGATCAATGCCGACCCGGATAACCCCGGCAAATACTGCGGTGATGTGGACTATGCTGCGGTGGAACCCATTGTGGCGCGCATTTCCCCTGTTCCCGCAGGCGTAGGTTCCGTAACGACATCCGTGCTATGCAAACAGACCATTATGGCGTGTGAAATGCAGAACCTATAAAATTTCTGAAATTCCAGATGGGAATTGTATAGAAAAACAAAGGGGGAATCAGCGATTCAAGCCGATTCCCCCTTGGTTTTTTCTTTTAAGGCAACTTAATGATGATGGGCGCTTTGTTCCGGGGATGAAAATTTTCCAGCAATGACCGAACCACTGAAAAGGCCTACAATGATGATTGTGGCAAGCACCGACAGCCATGAATGAGACATGTCCCAAATGAGCCCACTCAATACAAAAGCGGGGATCATTGATACGATTCCGATACCGATTTTCCTCCAAAGGTTCATATGAAGCCTCCTGTCATATCTATTTCCATGAAATTCGGGGATAAAAAGCAAATATTTTGCGAAATCATCCCCTCCACCGCAGGGTTCTCTAATTGATCGATCGCCCATTATAAAAAAAGGTTTTTCGTGGGTCAAGAAATTAAGTCGGAAATATTTGCTTGATTTTACGATTTTCAGTGACTAGAGTCCTGACTGTCTAATTCAAAATCCTTACGGGGCGTGGCGCAGCCTGGTAGCGCACCTGCTTTGGGAGCAGGGAGTCGGAGGTTCAAATCCTCTCGCCCCGACCAAAAATCTAAATAAAACAATAATTTAACTCAAAGCCAGGAATCTGTTTTCAACCGTTTTTCCGCTCTGTGACCCCTATGTGACCCCCACTCGGATTTTATGCAGAAATCAACGTCTGTAAGTGCCTGAAATCATGTTCCTGTCTTTAGAATCTTTTCTTAAATAAAGATTAGTATAAACAAATATTGGTCAATATTTATGGTTATTGCGTGTCCCTTTCCGAAAGCGCACTTACCGTTTGAGCAGGCGCCCTCTCGTTCAAATCAAGAAAAATGAATGGCGAATGTTTATTCTAAGGCGCTGAAAAGTACCTACCGACGATTTACTCTGTCGAATTATCCACAATCATCACCGCAGTATAATGGCTTTGAGACCAGATGGTTGTTGGGTAAGAAGGACTCGTAACAACCTGATCCCTATTCCGAATTAAAAAATATACTAAAACGCGATAATAAAAGTTGTAAAATGGCGGGCTTTAAAATATAAAAATAGCGACACGTAAATCAATCATTTAGCGACGGAGAATTCCGAAATGTTACAAAGCTACCCAAGATGGCAAAAGGCGACCATCAAACAGCTCATGTTGGAAAGGCGTGTACTGCTACTGAGTGGTCCAAGGCAATGTGGTAAAACCACACTGGCACGTGAACTGGAATCCGATGAGACAGAATACCGGACCCTTGATGACGGTACACTTAGAGAAGCTGCCAGAAACGACCCGGAAGGATTCATCAAACGCAGCACCAAAACATTGATTATTGACGAAGTGCAACGCATTCCGTCCCTGCTTTCAGCAATTAAGAAAGCTGTAGACGAAGACACAACTCCCGGGCAGTATCTATTGACTGGATCCACCAACATTCAATCGCTTCCAACCGTTAGAGAATCTCTAGCCGGACGAATCGCAAAAATCCGCTTACGCCCACTCGCCCAGGGAGAAATCGAAAAAACTGCTTCCCGGTTTATTGATTCCGCGTTTAAGCAATCGTTCTCTCGCAGCCATACCCACTATGATCGTGATGCCCTCCTGGAATTCGCTTTCAGAGGTGGTTTCCCAGAACCGATGTTACTTCAGGATCGTGGTCGAAAGCGATGGCACACCGACTATGTTAATGCCATACTGGAACGAGACCTGAAAGAGATCACAAGAATTCATCGGAAAAATGCCATGCAAGAACTGGTACACACTCTCGCAGCATGGTCGGGAAAATTCATGGACCTATCCGCCATCGGCTCTGGGCTTTCCATCCGGCGCCCCACAATCGAAAGCTACATCAACGCATTAGAGACCCTTTATATGGTAGAGCGCATATACCCTTGGACGAAAACAGACTATGCCCGTGTCGGTAAACAAAGCAAGCTTTTTATGGTCGATAGCGGTCTCATGACATCCCTGCTCAGTTGGAAAATGGACCAAGTACGCTTAGATTCCGATCGCTCCGGCAAACTGATTGAAACGTTTGCCTTCAATGAAATCATGGCGCAAGTTGACGCCGGAGATGGCCGCTATGAACTGTTTCACTACCGTGACCGTGAAAAACGCGAAATCGATTTCTTAATAGAACGGGAAGATAATGCATTGCTTGGCATTGAGATCAAAGCCGGTTCTGCTGTCGGAAAAAAGGATTTCAACCATATGCGATGGTTCCAGAAGAATCTTATAAAAAGCCGGACGTTTATCGGTATCATTCTTTATACAGGGGAATTTCCCGCCTCTTTCGGCAATAACTTGTGGGCCGTCCCCTTCGGTCTCTTGTGGTCTTAGACCATAACTGAGAAAAAGGGTAACTGCTTCATTCATAGATCCATCGATAGGATACTCAATGATTGAGGTAAAATATGGATTACAGAGAGTTGCTTGAAAAATACAATCTTTTATTAAGTGAGAACACCCGCTTGATAAAAGAAAACGGTAGGCTGAAAGCGCTGCTTGGGATAACGAAACGCGAGCCCTCTGAAAACCGAATTGTATCGTCAACCACTGAAAAAAATATGCTCGACGATGAACCGACTGACGACACCTCGTTTCCAGATGTAAACAACACATCGGATTCGATCTTAAAGATCAGACTATTCATGTCGCTCTTCAATTGTCGTGAGGATGTATATGCGAAGAGATGGGAGAACAAAAAAAAGGCAGCATCGGGATATTCACCTGTTTGCCTGAATCAATGGCAGGTTGGATTATGCGGCAAGCCAAAGACGCCCTGTTCCAAATGTGCCAATCAGTTATATGACACGTTGGATAATCATGTAATAGAAAGCCACCTTAGAGGGAGTATCGTTGCTGGTATCTATCCAATGTTTCCGGATGAAACCTGCCACTTTTTAGCAATGGATTTTGACAAAGCAGGCTGGCAAGACGATATCGCAACAGTAAAAAAGGTTTGCGCCGAGTTTCATATTTCCGTGGCAGTGGAGCGGTCGCGATCCGGTAACGGCGGCCACCTATGGTTTTTCTTTGAAAGCCGATTGCCAGTTGCGTTAGCGAGAAAGTTTGGCGCCGCTATCTTGACCTTTTCCATGAACAGAAGACATGAAATACATTTCAAATCATATGACAGATTGTTTCCCAGCCAGGATACAATGCCCAAGGGAGGTCTTGGCAATCTGATTGCGCTGCCGTTACAAAAATCTGCAAGAAAGAACAACAACAGCGAATTTGTCAATGAAAGCTTTGAATCCTATAGTGACCAATGGGCGTTTTTATCGTCGATTCAAAGGATCTCTGAAGATCGTATTGAAAAACTCACAAAGGAGCTTTGTCCTGGCCATGAACTGGGGGTTTTAAAAATCGACGAAGAGGACACACAGAAGCCATGGGAGACACACCACCCAGTCAGCCTGGAAAAGAACGATTTTCCGAAACAAATCGAAATCGTGAAAGCAAATATGTTGTTCATTCCAAAAAGCAATATCTCCCAAAAGGCATTAAATCGCTTGAAGAGATTGGCCTCTTTTAAGAATCCCATGTTTTACAGGCACCAAGCCATGCGGTTGTCAACGTACGGACACCCTCCGATCATCTCATGCGCAGATGAAACAACGGAATATCTGTGTTTGCCGAGAGGGTGTGATGCAGACCTTTTTACTGAATTAGAGCAATATGGTGTGGATGTTCATCTTATCGATAAGACCCATTGTGGGAAAAGAATAGATGTGACTTTCGATGGCCATTTAAGAGACGAACAACCCCTAGCGCTCGAACAGCTATTGCATCATGATACCGGAATACTCTCCGGAACAACCGCTTTTGGCAAAACCATCGTAGCCATCAAACTGATCGCCGAAAAAAAGGTCAATACGCTTATCTTGGTAAATAAGATCAGCTTACTCAAACAATGGCGGGACAGGCTCTCTGAATTCTTGATTATACATGAAACCTTGCCGGAAATGTCCATTACAGCCGGCAAGAAAGGAGGGCGAAAGAAAAAAGCACGCGTCATTGGTCAGTTGGGTGCAGGCAAAAACGCACTGAGTGGTATTGTGGATATTGCCATTATGCAATCCCTAAGCCGGAAGGGAGAGGTAAAAAACTGCGTCAAAGACTATGGGATGGTCATCGCGGATGAATGCCACCATGCTTCGGCTTTCAGCTATGAAAATATCCTGAAAACCACCAATGCCAAATATATCTATGGTCTAACAGCCACACCGACACGGAAAGATGGACATCATCCGATACTTTTTATGCATTGCGGCCCGATACGGTATCGCGATGATGCAAAAAAGCAGGCAGAGAAAAGACCTTTTGAACATTATATCATTCCACGGTTTACGTCCCTGAGAATTCCTTTAAATAGTGATGAAAAGGATGTTTCCATCCAAGACCTGTATTCCGAAGTTGTTGATAACGACGCCCGGAATCAACAAATTGTCGAAGACGTTCTACAGAGCCATAAACGCGGTAGAAACTGCATTGTTCTAACATTGAGAACCGCTCATGTTGAATTGCTTGCAAAGAAATTAAGAAAAGAAGTCCCGGACGTTGTGATGCTAATGGGTGGAATGGGCTCAAAAACAACACGGGAGCTCTTTAAACAGATCACGGACACACCGGCAGACAAGAGTCTAATATTGGTGTCTACAGGAGCTTTTATCGGAGAGGGTTTTGATGAACCTCGTCTTGATACGCTGTTTTTGGCCATGCCCATATCGTGGAAAGGCACACTCCAACAGTATGCCGGAAGACTTCATCGACTGTTCATGAATAAAAAAGAAGTGCAGATTTATGATTATGTGGATATCCATGTAAAGATGCTGGAAAGAATGTATCAGAAAAGGCTTAATGGGTATGCCTCCATGGGATACAAGGCAAAAGGCGAGGATATCGGGTCGGCATCGTTGGATATTATTTTCGACAAGGATAGTTTTTTGCCTGTTTTCAGCAATGATCTGGCGAGGTCCAAAAAGGAAATTCTAATCATAAGCCCCTTTGTGAGAAAAAGGCGCTCCATGCAAATGTTGAAACAGTTGAGAAATGCCCTCGACAAAGGCATCCGAACAATCGTGTTAACCAGGCCGGCAGAGGATTTTAAAACCAAAGATCGAATGGCTTTGCGGCAAGTTTTGGAGGAACTGAAAAACAGCGGTATCAGTGTGGTTCTTAAATCCAATATTCATCAGAAATTTGCAATTATGGATCAAAAAATTGTGTGGTATGGCAGCATCAATCTCTTGAGTTACGGAACCGCTCAAGAAAGCATCATGCGCATTGAAAGCTCCAATATCGCGAATGAGTTGATCAAAAGTATAGAAAACCCATAGGCTTTGGAATGAGTTGGCTACAGACGATCTTGTCTCTTTCCTGTGCTCATTGATGGGAAGCCTGAGTTCGTGGAAGGAGCGAATCCGAGGAGGCTTGATGGAAATTGGGCACGGAACGTCTATTCTAATCCCTGTTTTCCAAGCCAAAAAGACCCGATGCCGTGCCGATGGTTAAACGAGAGGGATTTTAATTTACTTTGGTTTTATGGCGGGTTTTGGTAGAAAAAGGAGTAGGTGGAAAACAGGGTCGATTTTGGGCAGTGTTTTGCTGTTCACGAACAAAATGTTGGCAACAGAGACGTCTCAATTAATAATCTGAGAAACGAACTTTTTGTCGTTTTTCAGGTTTACAGGTTCAGGGTTTAGCGAAATCTTCACGGGATCTTTAAAATGACGGGGCCGATAAATTTTACATGGACGAAACAACTTAAATACCCAGCAGTTTTTTGGACAAGGTATGTAGATCAGCATTTGCCAATGCCAGCACTTTCTTTTTGACCGTGCGGGAAAAGTATTCCTGCTCGGTTTTGGTTAACGGAAGTCCTTCCAGTTTTTTCTTGAAGAGTTCTTTTTGTTTCGGTGAAAAGATCTGGGCCAGGGCGTACTCGATGGACAATTCTTCAAGTCGCGCGTTCTGTCGCCGATCCTTATCCGCTTTTTCTTCGTAATAAAGTTCAAACAAGGCTTTGGCCCGTTCCGAGTCAATTTCCCCACCGTGCAGCAAAATTGTCTGATTTCCGGCCAGTGCGGTTTTGCAGTCCCTGACAAACACCTTCTTTTCCGGAGATAAGGTTTTTTTCAGCGTGTTCCACCAGGGAAACGACAAATGATAGAGGGAAAAAAGGGCACCTGAAAAAAGCATCAAACCTTCGAAAGCTTTCCTGTGTTCCTGCTTCTTCAATCGCCGCTCAATTTGTTCGGGCTCAAAGGCATGGATATCCCCAGCTTTGGCGACCATTACGGGAAAACCCTCCCAAAGCCGCATGTCGTCGCTTTTTACCACGGAAGCGAGGGTTTCATTCACATTCGGAGCCTCGTATGGCTCAAAGAGGGGAACACCCAGTTTCGCCAGACCGGCCAGAAGTTTCTTATCTGCCATAAAGCCGCTTTTCCTCCAGCAAATCGATAAAATGTCAAAAAGTAAATCTTTGCTCAGCCTGTAGTTCATTTGTATTATTATATACAATTAATTGATCTATTTTATACAATGATATACTGGAGGATGTCAAGATCTGTCTTTGATTCTATGAAGGTGTGCCTGAAAAAGTGTTTTATCGGCCGGTCCGTGTATGCATAGGTGGTAGACGACTTGAGTCGAAACCGGTTGTGGTAGACGGAATAACGTCTACTTACGGGAATTGGGGAAATGCGATAAATCTTTCAAAAAAAACGGCTACTGAACCCAGTCTTCCAGTTTCAGACCCTCAACTCTCAAATTCCGCGGTATTATTGGTCACCAACATCATTCCCCGTGATCTGGCGAGGCCTGCTATGTACAAATCGTAAGGCCCAATGGGCGTTCCTTTCTTTTCGAGTGTGGCGCGAATGGCAGCAGATTCCAGGACTGAAGATCGATCCAGGTTAATCACTTGTAAAGGAGACAGGAATTTGGCCATCGCGTCCCGGGTGCGTTGCTGGTGTCGGCTCTTCTGAGCCCCATACTCCAGTTCAAACACCGTGATGATGGAGATACCCACTTCCCCCGGGGAATGCAGACTGAAATGCTCGAATGCATTGGTTCCGGAAGAATCTTGCAAAAAGCCGGACGTTTATCGGTATCATTCTTTATACTGGGGCATTTTCAGTCTCTTTCGGCAATAAGTTATGGACCGTCCCCTTCGGTCTCTTGTGGTCTTAGATCATAACTGAGAAAATAGGTAACGGCTTCATCCATAGACCGATCGATAGGGCACTCAATGGTTGAGGTAAAATATGGATCAACCATCGGATATCAATAGATTTCATTGGAACATATAGGAAAAGAAAACCCCGAAATCCATAGTGGAAATCGGGGTTTATGTGCTTTGTAGGTCCTTACTGGAATACTTTATGGCGGAGGGAGTAGGATTCGAACCCACGGAACTTTCGTTCAACGGTTTTCAAGACCGCCGCCTTCGACCACTCGGCCATCCCTCCGGGAAATACATGGTTTTTTCACATCAGCTTTGACATCAGGAAGCGTTTTTCAGAAAAATCTCCACTTTGGATTCCTTGCGCTGGTTATCAATATATTTCTTTACTTCTTTTTGAACTTCTTCCTGCTTCAAATACTGCTCAATGCGGGGCTTGACAGCCTCAAAGGGAATGGTGGTTTCAGGTTTCTTGTCCACAACCTTGATCAGGTGGTATCCAAACGGGGTTTTTACCACGTCACTGACTTTTCCGGGTTCCATAGCAAAAGCGGTATCCTCAAAATCCCCGACCATCTGTCCCTTTCCAAAATAGCCCAGATCTCCTCCCTTGGAGGCGCTGGGTCCTTCTGAAGATGCCTTGGCCACTTCGGCGAAATCATCCCCTTTCTTGAGTTTTTCCTGGATTTTCTTGATCTTTTTCATGGCCTCAGCCTTTTCTGCTTCTGATGCATCCGGCTTGACCTTGATTAAAATATGGCTGGCTTTTACCTTTGCCGGCTGCTTAAAAAACTGTGGGTTGCTGTCATAATAAGCTTTCACTTTTTCTTCCGGCACCGTTGTCTTGTCTACAAAGTTCTTGACCACAAAGGCCTCAGTGACCATACCCTTTTTGAGTTCGGCTTTCATGTCCGCTTCTGTGACATGCCATTCTCCCATGGCCTTTTTGAAAGCTTCTTCAGTGGGAAACCGTTTTCTAAACTGAGCAAATTTTTCATCCACCTGTTTTTCATCTACTTTGTTTCCCGCTTTTTTACTGGCCTGGTACAAAATCTGAATGCCGATCAATTTATCTAAAGCATCTTTTTCCAGCGCTGCCAGTTGTTCGGCATTCAAGGGCTGCCCTTTTTGCGTGGCCTGCCGTTTGCCGAAATCCACTGCCCGGTCCAGATCCCCGCGCGTAATCACGTCCCCATTCACCACAGCCACTTTATCCAAACCGGACTTTTTTTCCTCAGCGGAAATCGGCCCACCCACAAATAAAAGCGAAAGCACCACGGCTGCCATCCACAGTCGAATCCCAAAGTTGTGTCGCATCAGTATTTCTCCTTAATTTTTACGGTACCTAAAGAATCCCCCCTTCGCATATGGAGGGGGCCCATGTTTCCTAAAGATTATCAGGAAGCCTACATAACACCTTTTGACACACTAAGCAAGTCCAATTTCCAAACCATAAACCCCTGTTTTAAACTCTCGCTTCACATTTTATTCCGTAGCTGATACCATAAATAAAAAAATGATGGGGTTAATAGGAATGGGTTTTGGGCCGAAATCCTCTGGTTTGCCAAAATCATCCAAAGGCGCCACAGGGGACAGACTTTCCGCAGAAGAGAAAAAGGCACTTCTGATAGCGAAGTTGAAAAAATTGGACTCCCTGTTGGTGGCATTTTCAGGGGGTGTTGACAGTGCATTTCTTCTCGCTGTGGCACATGAAGCTCTTGGGGAAAAAGTATTGGCAGTCACGGCGGTTTCACCCATTCACCCCCTTCGGGAACGGACTGAAGCCATTCGATTCGCAAGGGAAAAAGATATCCCGCACCTGCTCTTTTCTTCCCACGAAACCGACCTTCCGGAATTTCTAATCAACAGCCCGGACAGGTGTTATCATTGCAAAAAGGCCCTGTGTCAAACCCTGCGGGAAATTGCGAAGGAACGGAACATCCAGCATGTGGCCCACGGCGTCAATGTGGATGATCTGGATGATTTTCGACCGGGACTACAGGCTGCCGTGGAAGCCGGTATCATCGCCCCGCTGATGGACGAAAACCTGAAAAAAACAGAGATTCGTCGGCTTTCAAAATCAATGGGTCTGCCCCAATGGGACAAACCATCCATGGCATGTCTTGCCAGCAGGCTTCCCTATGGCAGCACCATCACTGAAAAAAAACTAAAGATGATTGAAACGGCAGAAGCGTTTTTGCGTGACAAAGGGTTAAGGACACTTCGGGTAAGACATCACGGCGCTGTGGCGCGTATTGAGGTGGGCGCTTCGGAACGTGACGTGATTTTAAATGATACAATTCGTAGGGACATTATCAAAAAATTTCGTCATATGGGATTTGACCATATTGCTTTGGACCTGGAAGCATTTTCGTCCGGGAAAATGAATCGGAGTATAAATCCACAGATAACAGAATAAAACTATCAATACTTACTTCAGGGCGGTGAAGCGATGATTCTGGGACTTGATGTAGGCGGAACGCAGACAGACACGGTGCTCATAGAGGGGAATCGAATCCTGGCAGCAACGAAAATCCCCACCGGGGAGGATCTCCTGTTAACCCTTCGGAAGGCCCTTGAAAGCACACTTACGGGTATCGAACCGGGGCAAATCGAGCGGATGGCATTCTCAACAACCCTGGCAACCAATGCCATCGTCGAAAATCGTCTTGAACGAACCGGCATGATTATATCCGCAGGCCCGGGCATTGACCCTAATTGTTTTTCCGTCGGCCCTTCATTTCACGTGGTCGAAGGATGTCTGGACCACCAGGGATTTGAGGCTGTCCCCCTGGAGAAAACATCTGTCATGGACGCGGTTGAACAAATTCTGAACGCGGGCATCAGCACCATAGGGGTTGTTGGAAAATTTTCCGTTCGAAATGCCTCTCATGAGCTCAAGATTATTGATTGGGTCAGAGATTATTTCTCACATGTGGCCATGGGGCACACGGTTTCGGGTGGCCTCAATTTTCCCCGTCGCATTTTTACCACCTATCTGAATGCTTCCCTTCACAAACTACACAAATCATTTTACGATGCACTTACACATATCCTGGATGAAAAAAATCTGCATGCGCCACGCTATCTTTTGAAACCGGATGGGGGCACCATTGATCTCATGAGAAGCAACGCCTTACCGGCTCGAACCGCACAATCCGGTCCGGCCGCAAGCGTCATGGGTGCCCTGGCACTGGATGGATGCAAGGGGGCGACGCTGGTGCTTGATGTGGGTGGGACCACCACGGACATGGCTGTGGTTCTGGACGGCATGCCGCTTCTCAATCCCCATGGGGTTAAGCTGGGCGGTTATAAAACATTGATTCGATCCATTATCACCCATTCCCTGGGAACAGGCGGAGACAGCGTGATTCAAGTGAATGCCGCCGGGAACATGACCGTGGGACCTTTGCGAAACGGACCTCCGGTTGCATTCGGGGGCAACATGGCGACTCCCACGGACGCGCTGGTAACACTCGGGCTTTTAGCGTTGGGAGATAAAGGTGCGGCGAGGAGAGCCATGGAAGACCTTGGCGTTGTTCTGGGCTGTAACGCCGAAGGTGCGGCGGAACGTGTTTTGCAAAAAATGGCTGAAATCATTGCTCAATCGGCCAGGGCCTTTGTATATGACATCAATGCTCAGCCGGTTTACACCATTCATCAGGTTTTGAACGAAGAAAAAATTGAGCCCACATCCGTTCTCATCATGGGCGGACCCGCCCCCCAGATAGCCCCCTATGTGGAAAAGGCGCTGGGGTTGCCCTGCCGTGTACCACCCCATTATGATGTGGCCAACGCCGTGGGGGCAGCTGTTGCCAGAGTCACGGCACAAGTGACCCTTCAGGCGGATACGGAACGGGGTACGGTGATCATTCCTGAAGCCGGGGTAGAACACAAAATCGATCGCCGTTTCGATATGGACCAGGCCATCACCATGGCCCGGGAAACCCTTTGTCGACGAGCCATGATGATCGGGGCGCGAAACAATTCACTGGAAACCACCATCACGGAAAAGCAGGTCTTCAACATGATTCGCGGCTACAGGACGGTGGGTCGGAACATTCGCCTAAAAATGAGCATTACGCCGGGACTCATTCCCCAATGGAAAAGGAGCAAAGACGCATGATAAGCGCACAACGCAAGACCGGATTGGTCTTTTTTCCCGCATTCGACTGGGCCATCAGCCCTGATCATCCTGAGCGGGAAGAACGTCTTCTCTATACGCAGGATCAGGTCCTGGAAGAAGGTCTGCTGGATATTCCGGGGATTGTGGAATACCGTGTACGCCCCGCGGCGCATGAAGACATTCAACGGGCCCATTTTTGTGTTCCCGATGAAGCCGCCGTTACCACGGAGAGCCATCTGATATCCGCCGGCGGCTGTCTTGTGGCAGCGGATGCGGTATTAAAAGGGGAAGTGGAAAGCGCTTTTGCACTGGTTCGGCCGCCGGGACACCACGCCATGCGCGTGGTTCACGGCAATCGCGGATTCTGCAATATCAACATTGAAGCGGTCATGGTCGAATATATCAGGAGCCATTACGGTATTCGAAAAGTGGCCATAGTGGATACGGACTGCCATCATGGCGACGGTACCCAGGATATCTACTGGCACGATCCCAACACGCTTTTCATCTCCATTCACCAGGACGGCCGCACCCTCTATCCGGGAAGTGGTTTCCCCAATGAGTCCGGCGGCCCCAATGCTCAGGGAAAAACCGTTAACATCCCGCTGCCCCCTCAGACAGGCGAAAAGGGCTTCCTTTATACCCTGGATGAACTGGTGATGCCATTGCTGGAAGAATTCAAACCTGAACTCGTGATCAATTCCGCAGGCCAGGACAACCACTTTAATGATCCCATTACCAATATGAACTTTTCAGCCCGTGGATATGCCATTTTGAATAAACGCTTAAAGCCGGATATCGCCGTACTTGAAGGCGGATACGCCATTGAAAATGCCCTTCCCTATGTCAATGTGGGCATTATCATGGCCATGGCCGGCATGGACACCTCCTGTGTCAAGGAGCCCAATTATGAAAAAGACTATCGCCCGCAATCCCGGGATGTGACCCGAAACATTGAGCAACTGGTTGAAGCATTGAAAGATCTGTTTTTGCGGGGCGGGCTCCAGAAAAAGACGTATGACGAGGGGCGGATACTGGAGCGAAAACGTGATATCTTTTATGATACGGACGGAATTCAGGAAAGACAGAATGAAAAAATAAGGTGCTGTTCCCAGTGTGCCGGTGCCTTTTCCATTTCGTCCACCGCCAGTACCGGTCAGCATATCATGGGCGTCCATATACCCATGGAGGCTTGTCCCGAGTGCCGTAAAACCGGCCTGGACTGGTTTCAGTCAGGCAAAAAAGGAGCATTCAGGCACGTATACCTGCAGGATCGGGACCAGGGGTTATATGACGTGGCCTGATCCATGAAAGCGAGCAAAATAAGAGGAGCAATGTCAGTAATGCATGAGGACCTGTTTTCTAAATATGAAGATTTTGCCAATCTCTCCCACTTTCTCGAAAAATGGACCCGAGATGAACTGAATATAAAGGGCGCTTTTCTCAGGCTGACCAACCGGTTCTCGGAAAAAAACAGGATGGTTCTCTCTTTTGTGCCGAGACCGAGCATCAGCTACTCACTTCGTGCCGGAATTAAAGGGGAAGATGAAACGGTGAAGCTGGTCTCATTGGTCGATATCGTGGATGATGATCCGGACAGCAAGTGGCTATCCGTATGCTTTTACGACGACTGCGTGACGGACCCTGCTGAGGAGGGGAATATGGTGCCGAAGGGGGTACTGGGCATAGACGGCTACTGTTTCGACCTTTTTGAAAATAACGAAGGCATCATCTCGTATTTGGAACAGCGAATTGATGAGGCTTATGAGAATTCTTTAACTTCCCGTTCCCACGCAGGCGCATGGGAACAAGGTTGAAAAGACCGTCAACCGCAAACGGGCTGGTACCGTTTATTACTCCCTTTTCTCCTGATCAGAGGGATTCTCACTCTGATACGCCTTTTTCATTAGATCATTGATAAACGACTCCATATGGGTGAGGGCTTCACTGCTGATAATGAAATCTTCCTTGCCCACACGATCTTTCACCAGCCTCAACCCGTATTCCAGTCGTTTGGCCAGTTGAAAGGTGAGGTTCCTCACATTCTGGCCCGACTCAATGGCCTGATGGATGATTTCATCCACGGCGCTGTCGTCAAACAACATTTTTACATCGAGATTTTCTCTCAACGCATCCGTTTCGGCCTGGACCTGTTCGTACATGGCGCTTAGGTTTTCAATGGCCATATCCACATCCGTGACATGGCGCAAATAGAGCGCTGCAATCAGTTCCAGCCTTCGATCATACAGATCGAGTCCCGACTTTTGGCTGAAATATTCGGTCCGCTCCCTTATGTATTGTTTGATCTCCTCCATCTCAAGAATTCGAGCCTTCTCAAAACGGTCTATCCATTCCGGGTCATTGTGCTTTTCCAGCAAATGGGACAAGTGTTTGTCGGGGTTGTCAACCACCTCCCCAGAGACCAGAAATTGTTTGATGTCCGTTGAGGGTAACCGGGTTTCAAAGGGGATCAGGACTTTTTCAATGGCGCTCACCAGCCCCCTGGCGCCCGTCTTTTCCGTTTCCGCCATTTCTGCGATTCGCTTCAAGGCGCCATCTTCAAATTTGATATCGATCCCATAGGCCCTGAAATCCATCCGTTTGCTGATGATAATAGGGTTATTGGGGTTTTTTAGAATTTCAAACAGATCATCCTTGTTCAGCTCGTCGAATACCACCACCACCGGAAGCCTTCCCACAAACTCCGATTCAAAGCCGAACTCAACCAGGTCCTGGGAACGGACCTCTTTGAGTATCTCCCATGGAATTTCAGTGGGCCTCACATCCGCCTCAAAGCCGATGCCCTGCCGCTGCAGCCTTTTCTTGATGATTTCGGTTAAATCGCCAAAAGCACCACTCATGATGAAAAGGATATTCTTGGTGTTAACCACCTTCTTTTCCTTTTTTCCCGTTCGCCTGTAATGCTCAATGGCCTGAATCTGGCTGATGGGGTCATGGGGGACCTTCAAATCCACATCGGTTTCTTCCATGGGCTTCAACAAAGCCCTCTGCACACCGGTCCGGGATATATCATTCCCAATCAAATTCCTGGAAGATGATATTTTATCAATCTCGTCAATATAGACAATGCCATTCTCAGCCATGTCTATGTTTTCATCCGCTTCATAGACCAGGTCCCGAATAAGATCTTCAACATCTCCGCCAACATACCCGGTCTCGCTAAATTTGGTGGCATCACCTTTTACAAATGGAACACCCAACTTCTGGGCAATGAGTTTGATGATATAGGTCTTCCCCACTCCGGTGGGACCGATCATCAACACATTGTTTTTGATCATTCCGACGCCTGATTTTTTGTTAGCCCCTCCGAAGCTTTCACTTTCCCTTTGATGGTTAAACCTGATCCGGTTGAAATGCGTACATATTTTTGTTCCCAGTACAGCCTTGACCTGATCCTGTTTCACCACAAAACCATCCAGATAGGATTCCATTTCCTCGGGCATCATAAAAAAATCACCCATATTCGAGCCCTTGAATCCCGTTTTTTTGCCATCCTGGTCTGTTGCATCCTTATTGGGTACAACAAATGGAGAAATGATTTTGACCCGATCACCGTATTTTTTTGAAAGGTATTCTCCCAATTCTTTTTCCAGCTCCTGCTGATTGGGAACCTTTTCAGCATTCTTTTTTTCAATCTTTTCCGTTTGTATTTTTTCCATAATTTTAGGTTACTCCTTGCATTATCGCTATCCGATTAAAAAAAAGATACGCATTGAAACTCTCAATTGCAAGTTCACGCACTTATCAGGGAAAAATCCCCCTTTGAATTGCGGTTGACGGAAGCCTTGGTTTCAAGATACAAAGCAAAAGTGAGGTTCATTAAAAATTTTTATAAAGGATGGGTAAGGGCCAATGACATTCAGACTGGAAATCAGGTTGAAAGATGGGCTGCTGGACGCATCCGGCGTCGGCATTCAAAAAAAATCAAAAGCTTATTTCGGTTTTGACGTGGATGATGTTCGGGTGATTCGTGTTCTAACCATTGACGCTCTTTTCCATGCCGACCAACTGTCACGGATTCAAAACGAGATATTTACCAATCCCATCACTGAGGAAAGTGCCTATTCCCCCATGCAAAAGGATTTTGACTGGCTCATCTGGGTCGGTTTTCGCCCCGGTGTGCGAGATACGGCGGGAAGTACCGCACGAGAAGCCATCGAGGATCTTCTGGATGTCCCATTTAAACCAGGGGAGGCTGTTTATACATCTAAATGCTATGAAATCAGGGGAAACCTATCACAGGATCAGGTCCATCGCATCGCGGCGGAACTCCTGGCCAACGGAGCAATTCAGCAATGGAAAATTTTCTCCAGGGAAGACTGGGATTCCAAAAAAGACCTTGGATTTCTGATTCCAAAGGTTATCCTGAGCCATGAACCGGAAGTGAAAACCGTGTCCATCGAAAGTAATGAAGCCCTGAAATGCATTTCCAATGAGCGGAATCTGGCGCTTCGGGATCGTGATATTCCGGTGATCCGTGCCTATTTTCTGCGGAAGGACATTTTAGAGGAACGGGAAAAAGTGGGGCTTGATCTTCCCACCGATGTGGAGTTGGAATACATTTCCCAGGCCCGAAGCGATCATTGCAACCACAATACGTTCCGGGGAAAATTTCATTACCACGACCTTCAAAGCGGTGAACAACAAACCATCGACAGCCTTTTTAAAACCTGTATTGAAGCGCCGACCTTGAAAATCCAGGCGGAAAAGGATTGGGTGGTGTCGGTTCTGTGGGATAACGCGGGCGTCGCCCGTTTTGATCCCGACCATTACTACTGTATCACGGGCGAAACCCACAACAGCCCCTCCAACATGGAAGCCTATGGCGGGTCCATTACCGGAATCGTGGGTATTTACAGGGATCCCATGGGGACGGGAAAGGGCTCAAAGCTCATTTTGGGCATGTATGGGTATTGCGTGGGTCAACGGGATTACCAGGGGCCCCTTGAACCCCATCTTCATCCGAGACGTTTGTTGGACGGTATCATTGAAGGGGTTCGGGACGGCGGTAACAAGAGCGGAATTCCCACGCCCTACGGCCTGCTGCTGTTTGACGAAAGCTACACGGGAAAATGCCTGGTTTTTGTGACGGCCCTGGGCATTATGCCGTCCAGGGTGGAAAATAAGCCTTCACACCAAAAAACTACTTCCCCCGGCGACCTGATCATCATGAGCGGTGGAAGGGTGGGAAAAGACGGTATTCACGGGGTGACGGCAGCTTCCGAAACCTACTCCGAAAATACACCGGCAGGCCACGTGCAGATCGGCGATCCCTACACCCAGAAAAAAATGCACGACTTTCTCCTGGAAGTCCGGGATAAAGGGTTGATTCACTTTATCACCGACAATGGGGGCGGGGGGCTTTCTTCTTCCGTGGGAGAATCCGCCCGGTTCAGTAACGGCTGTATTGTGCACCTGGACAGGGTGCCGTTGAAATATGAAGGCTTGAACCAGTGGGAAATATGGATATCCGAATCCCAGGAACGGATGACCATTGCCGTAAAACCGGAACATCTGGATCGTTTTATGGCCCTCTCTCGGAAGCATGCGGTTCTGAGCACCGTCATCGGGGAATACACGGATTCCGGTTTTCTGCACCTGAAATACCATGAAAAAACATGTGCCTACATTCGAATGGATCTGCTGGAGTCGGATTTTCCACAGTGGGAATTTGATGCGGAATGGACCCCTCCGAAAATGCGCGGTTTAACGGAACCGGTCATCACGGAGCCCGTACGTCATGGCACGCTCCTTCACGCCATGCTTCAAAGACCCAATATCTGTTCCCGCAACTGGATTGCCAGACAATATGACCATGAAGTCCAGGGAACCAGCGTCATCAAGCCCTTGGTCGGCGTAGAGCGTGATACACCTTCCGATGCGGCGGTGATTCGACCGGTGCTCAAATCCCTAAAAGGGATTGCCGTATCTCAAGCCGTCAATCCCGCCTATTCCAAAATCGATACGTACCACATGACAACGGCGACCATGGATGAAGCGGTCAGAAAAGTTTTGGCGGTGGGGGGTGATCCGGAGCATCTGGCCGGCGTGGACAATTTCTGCTGGCCTACCATTGAATACGATCCCGTTCAAAACCCGGACGGTAAATACAAAGCCGCTCAACTGGTCCGGTCCAATGAGGCTCTGCGGGACACATGCCTTCAATATCATATCCCTCTTCTTTCGGGAAAAGACAGCATGTATATTGACGGGAATCTCAAAGGACCCTTTGGGGAAAGACGCAAGGTATCGGGGTTGCCCACACTGCTTTTCACGGTTTCAAGCGTTGTGGCGGATGTCACCCACTCTGTTACCATGGACGTGAAATTTCCGGGAGATCTGGTCTATGTTCTCGGAGAAACGCGAAATGAATTGGGTGGCGGCGAATATTATCAGATGATGGAACAGGTGGGGCTTAATGTTCCCAGGGTTTACCCGGAGGAATTTCTTCCCCAATACCTGGCCCTTTATCAGGCCATGAAAGGTGAACTGGTTTCATCTTGCCACGCGGTCACGAGAGGCGGCTTAGCTGTGCACCTGGCTCTCGCCGCAATGGGTGGGGCGTTGGGGATAACGCTTCAGCTGCCATTAATCCCCTCTGCACCGGATCTTTCAAACACCCAGAAACTTTACTCCGAATCATGCGGCAGGTTCGTCATAACGGTTGCACCGGAACGACAGGCATCCTTTGAAAAGTGCTTCTCCGGAATGAAACTTAAAAAGATCGGTGTTGTGACCGAGGCACCTGATTTTGTCATCATCGGAGAAAACGGTGAGACGATTCTCAACGAAAACATCCACCGTCTAAAGGATTCATGGAAAAAGCCTTTTGGAGATTTGATATGAAAAAGGTAAGAGCAATGGTCCTCACCGGCTATGGGCTCAATTGCGATAACGAAACTGATTTTTCGTTGCATCTGGCCGGCGCCGATTCCCACAGGATGCACATCAATCAATTGATCCGCAACACATCAAGCGCTTCCATTAAGGCCCTTGAAGACTATCGGATTCTGGTCTTCGGGGGTGGTTTCAGCTGGGCTGATGACCATGGGGCAGGTGTACTCATGGCCTCAAAAATGAAGCGACATCTGGGCAAACAGCTCAAAGCCTTTGTGGATGCGGGAAATCTGATTCTGGGAATATGCAACGGGTTTCAGGCGCTGGTCAACCTGGGGTTATTGCCGGGTTTTGACGGCCGATACCAGGATCGACAGGTGGCGCTGACCCATAATGACTCGGGGAACTTTATCGACACGTGGGTAAACCTTAAAATAAACCCCCAATCACCCAATGTCTTTACCAAAGGGCTTACCCATGCGGAGTTTCCGGTCCGGCATGGGGAAGGGAAATTTTACGCGTCCCAGAATACCATCCATAGGCTTTTCGAGAACAATCAGGTTGTTCTACAGTACGCCGACCATAATGGAAACCCGGCGGGTGGCCGCAGGCCCCTAAATCCCAATGGCTCCCTGTCCGATATTGCCGGCATATGCGATCCAACCGGTCACATCTTCGGCCTCATGCCCCATCCGGAGGCGTTCAACCATTTCACCAATCACCCGGAGTGGACCCGACGAAAGCTGGTGCTTGCTCGTCAGGGGGAAAGCATCGAACAGGAAGAGGGTGGGGGGATCGCCATCTTTCGGAATGCGGTGGAATATTTCAGGTAAGAAGGGCGGACACACAGGTCTGCCCTTTTGACCAAATTTTACGGTTGATGTTCCTTGATTTTTCTCAGCATAAAGTCAAAAATTTCGCTGCCGATCTTTTTGCGGTATTTGTTCCATACGGGGACCACTGCCTTCTGAAATGCTTTACGCTCTTCCGGGTTCAGGTCGACCACTTCAATTCCGCTTTTTTTAAAATATTCAGCGATGCTGATTCCGCTCTTGGGTAGTTTGTTGTGCAGTTCGGCATTGACTTTCCGATTGGTGTCAATGGCCACCCTGGCGGCGTCCCTGAAAATCTGCTGATCTTCCGGTGAAAGGGTTTCCCAGTAATCCGGGGTCACAATGATGATACACTCGGTCAAAGAGTGGTGGGTGATGGTCACATTTTTGGTCATTTCCGTGAACTTCATTAAGACCGATGTAAGAATGGGGCCCTCCTCTGCATCAATGACGCCGGTTTGGAGTGCGCTATAGATTTCCGGAAAAGGAATCACCACCGGAGATGCACCTAAGTGTTTGAATGTATCCAGATAAACGGGGTAGTTCATGACCCGGACCTTGAGACCCTTGATATCTGAAGGCTTCCGAACCGGCCGTTTGTTGTTGGTGAAATCCCTGAATTCGTTTTCGGTCCAACCAATGGCCATAAATCCTTTTTTAGGGAAATAGGAGAAGATCTTTTTCTGTACTTCCGGATCATCCAGAGTTGCGTATGCAGTTCCTCGATCCGGAAAAATAAAAGGCATATCCAGGATGGCTGCCTGAGGCACGAAGTTCTGAAGTACAGCCGTGGTGATGGAGGCAATCTGCAGCGTTCCCATCTGGACCTGTTCCGCCATGGAACGTTCTCCGCCCAGCTGGCCCATGGGAAAAGTCACGATATCGATTCTGCCGTTGGTTTTTTCTTTAACATAGGCCGCAAATGCATCCACGCCCTGGCTCTGCCCATGAAAGGGGGGTGCCACGTGACCAAATTTTATGTTAGCCGACTCGGCAACGGCCGCAATCGGCAGCCCCACAATAACGGCCATCAAACTCAATACCACCAGAACACGAACTTCGATTTTCATGGTATCCATTTTACTCCAGCTTCCTCAAAACCCCGTTTCCTCAAAATGCAGCTGTCACATAGACCGCAGGCATTTCCATCCGGTGCCGGGTCATAACAACTGTGTGTCAAGTTGTAATCAACGCCCAGCGCAAGTCCCGTTTTGATGATTTCCGCTTTGCTCATATTAATGATGGGGGTCTTGATTTGAATGCGCCACCCGCCCGTAACCGCTGCTTTTGTGGCCAGGTTCGCCATCCGTTCAAATGCCTCAATGAATTCCGGCCGACAGTCGGGATAGCCGCTGTAGTCCACGGCGTTGACACCAATAAAGATATCCCGGGCGCTCAGGACTTCCGCCCATGCAAGGGCATATGACAGAAAGATGGTATTGCGTGCGGGAACATAGGTCACGGGGATGCCACTTTTCATCGATCCCTCACTGCGGCCTTTGGGAACATCAATCCGGTCCGTGAGCGCGGAACCCCCGATCCTCCGGAGATCAATGTCCATGACCAGGTGCTCTGTTATGCCCAGACTGTCCGCCACCCGCCGAGCCGCTTCCAGCTCCACTGCGTGACGCTGCCCATATCGAAAGCTGAGAGCGAAAACATCATACCCTCTGGAGCCGGCAATGGCGGCAACGGTGGCTGAATCCAGTCCTCCGCTCAACAGCACAACTGCCTTTTCTTTGGATCTTGTCATCTGCCCTTAAACCCCTCTTGCGTCAGGTCCCCAGATATATTTATGGAGCTGGAGATGGAGCCGGCACGCCAGGTGATCCGCCAGAATCCATTCCGCCAGGATTTCCGGTTCCAGTTGGCCGAACACGGGGGAAAAATTAACGGAGTTGATTGAAAGCGAACGGGAATTCATAAACCCTAATATTTCTCTGGCATATTCATAATCGCCGCGGGTTCCCAGAACAAATTTGATTTCATCCCGAACCGAAAGTCGGTTTAGGTTTTCCATGTCCATATGATCGCTCATGCCGCTGGAAGGGCATTTGAAGTCAACAACTTTCACACATCGATCGTCCACCCGGCTGATATCCTGGGTTCCGTTGGTTTCTAGCAGGACTTCATAGCCGTCTTCCAGCAGGCCTTCCACAAGAATGGGGGTTTTTTCCTGGATCAGGGGCTCTCCGCCGGTGATTTCCACCAATCGGCACTGCATGGGGGAGATCTGCTCAAAAATATGGTTGATCTCCATGACGCCCCCTTCTTCGTACGCATACCGGGTATCGCAATAGGAACATCTCAGATTGCATCCGGTCAACCGAACAAATGCGCAGGGTCGTCCCGCATAGGAAGACTCCCCCTGTATGCTGTAAAATATTTCATTGATGCGAAGTGTCACGGGTGTTCCTCCCAATAAAAGGCGCCGGCACCCGGGGTCTCGGATACCTTGATTCTGGAAACGGTGACATTTTCCGTGTTGAGTTGTTTGCTCAATTCCCGGTATAAAAATCTGGCGATATTTTCGGAGGTGGGATTAACATCTTGAAACGCCGGCAGTTCATTCAAATTGAAGTGATCCAGGTTCTTGAGAACGCCTTTGACACTGTCTTTAATTTCCCTGAAATCAAGGCCGATGCCAATGTCATTGAGTTCATTGCAACGGACAAAAACATCAATGATCCAGTTATGCCCATGAACACGGGCACAATCCCCGGGATATCCATCTAAGGCATGTGCCGCGGAAAAGTGGGTTTGCACATATATTTCAAATACCTCTGCCATCATTCCTCCATAATATCCGCATGTTCAGACGGAAAGGCCTTGTTCAATTATTATGTCCCTTTTTCATTGGCAGCCACAACCAGTGCGGCGGCCTTTTCATTTGATTCCTTAAGACCCATAATCAAAGATTTTATCAATAACCGCAACTCGAGGGAGAGGGATTCATAATCCTCGATGAGCTGACGTGTATCCAGAACGCCCACCTGAGCATCGCCGTCCGCAGCAATTACCGAGGCACTGCGTGCCTGAAGGGCATTTCCGAAAAGCGCCATTTCACCGAAAATAGATCCTTTTTTCAACACATCAATGGTGAGCATTCCCACGGAGGTCCTTTTGGTAACTTTGACCTGCCCTTCGAGAACAATATACACCCAGTCGCCCTTACTGCCCTCTTCGATAATGACACTCCCTGATTTATAGGTTTCATGATCGGACAGATAAGCACTCATCAACGGTTCAATATCCATTTTTTCCCCCATACCCTACGGCATTAAGAAAAACCCAAGCGATTTTTTGGAGCCTGCCCCAATATCGGTTATGGTCATGTTCATTTCAAGTTCATGGGGCCTTTCAGTTTTTTTTACAGCCACTACTTCAGCTTCCAGTTCAACGTCCTTTTTATTGGGTAAAACCGTATTTACGACAAAGACGGCCCCGGTTGCATGGACAACATCGGCAGTATTCCGGGCTGGAACCCTTATGGCCAATCCGTCGAGGCTGATGTCTTTGATTTTTCCGTCAAGATTGAATTTGGAAGGGGCAGCAACGGGGTGGTAATGGCAGAAAAGATCCACCTTTTTCCGGTAGAATCGACGTTTTGATGCCAATGGATCTTCCTTTTCCCTGATGGCCTTTTCCTTCTGCCGTTTCGTGGCCAACTGAACGATCAGGTTGTTCATTCGTATGGACCGCGACAACACCTGATCGGTGATGTATTTTATGATAGGCGGCATTTCATCGTATTCTCCGGCTAACCTTGCCGTATGCCACACCTCCACCATTGTATCCTCGAGGGCCCGAACCGATGCCGAACGGGTCTCGGCAGCCCTGTTCAGAAAAGTCCGCTCTCCGAAAATATCCTCTTTTCCAAGGGTGGCCAAGGGAATTTCCCCACTTTCCGCTTCTCGATAAATACCCACTTTTCCGTCCAGAATTTTGTAAATGGAAACACCGTAGTCCCCTTCCTTGACGATGAGATCATCTTTTTTATAGAACAGACGTACAATGGGAGGTGCTTCTGAAAGATTATTTGCCATTTATTTCTTCTCCCTGCAGTTTTTGATTTAACCGCCTCTTTTCTTCAACCCGTTTTTCACCCCTGTTAATCAGGGACATTCCGGGCCAACTCATCAAGCCAGACAGTGGCTTCCGAATCACTGGGCGCACGCCAGTCTCCACGGGGTGAAAGGGATCCCCCCGAGCCCACTTTCGGACCATTGGGGAGGGCGGATCTCTTGAACTGACTGGTTTTGAAAAAACGGTAAAGGAACACCTCCAACCATCGTTTAATGGCGGCCAAATCATATTGATGCCGCTGGTCGGATGGCAGGATTCCCGGCCAGACGCCACTGTTTTTATCGCTCCAGGCGCTATAGCTCAAAAAAGCCACTTTGCTGGGCCGAAATCCGAAACGGGTGATGTAATAGAGATTGAAATCCTGGAGTTCATAAGGGCCGATGGCGGATTCGGTTTTCTGAGAGGGTTTTGCCTGATCGCCACTCTCGTCGGGTACCAGTTCCGGAGAAATTTCCGTTCCCGCGATGGCCTCGAGAACAACGGCCGTTTCCCTGTTGAACTGACCGGTTTTCACCACCCAGCGGATGAGGTGATGAATGAGGGTCTTGGGAACCGACCCGTTGACATTATAATGAGACATCTGGTCCCCAACGCCATAGGTGCTCCACCCCAGGGCCAACTCGCTCAAATCCCCGGTGCCCAGCACGATGGCATTGTGAAAGTTGGCCAACCTGAAAAGATGGGCCGTACGCTGGCCCGCCTGAACATTTTCAAAGGTCACATCATAAATCTTTTCACCCCCGGCAAAGGGATGACCGATATCCTTGAACACCTGCAGGCAGGCCGGTCGAATGTCCATTTCCCGGGCTGTGATGCCCAAGGCATCCATCAATCCCTTGGCATTGTTGCGCGTGGTGTCACTGGTGGCAAAACCGGGCATGGTAAAGCCTAAGATGTGGCTGCGCGGAAGACCCAGGCGGTCCATGGTTCTGGCGGCAACAATCAAGGCCTGTGTGGAATCGAGCCCTCCGGACACACCGATAACAAGCTTTTTGACGCCGGCGGCAGACATGCGTTTCATTAAACCGTGAACCTGAATGTTGTAAACCTCATAACAGCGATCATCACGCGCGGCGGTTTCCCCGGGCACATAGGGAAACCTAGATACATCCCGCATGAGTGGTACCTCATGGCCTGGGACCTTGAATTCGAAGGGAATCCGGCGCATGGCAGACAGCCGTTCACGATGCTCGACCACCGAGTCCTGAAAACTTGTGGTGCGCATCCGATCTTGCAACAGTCGCTCCAGATCAATGTCGGCAAAAATGATCTGTTCTTCCGCCTGAAACCGCTCCGTTTCAGCCAACAGAACATTTTTTTCATAAATCATGGCATGCCCGTCCCAAGCCAGATCCGTGGTGGATTCCCCGTAACCGGCAGCGGAATACAGATAAGCTGAAATGCACTTGGCCGACTGGGATGCACAAAGGAGGCGTCGGTAATCCGTCTTGCCCACGGTGATGTTGCTGGCGGACAGGTTTGCCAACACCGTGGCGCCCGCAAGGGCTCCGTAGGTACTGGGGGAAATGGGTACCCACATGTCCTCACAGATTTCCACATGCAGCGCGAATCCCGGCAAGTTCTCGGCTTCAAAAATCAGGCTGTTTCCGAAGGGAACAGATTGCCCTTGAAAACGGACTTCCGATTCCAGGGCATGACGGGCGGAAACAAACTGGCGTTTTTCATAATATTCCCGATAATTGGGAAGGTATGTTTTCGGTACAATCCCCAGGACCTTTCCCTTGAGGATGACAAGGGCACAGTTGAACAGCTTTCCCTGAAACCGAAGGGGTGCGCCCACCAGCAAAACCGGAGAAAGATTTCTGCTCTCATTGATGAGCTCGGCCAGAGCCTCTAAAACCGCATCCAGCAATGCATCCTGGTGAAACAGGTCCTCATTGGAAAAGGCGGACAACCCCAACTCCGGAAAGAGCACCAATGCGGCATGATGGCCGGAAGCTCGGCGGGCAAGACCGAGTGTACGTTCCACATTGTAGATCGGATCCGCCACACGCAGAGACGGTACGCAGACGGCCGAACGGATAAACCCTTGGGAATAGATAGAATGAAAAGGTCGGACCATGTGAATCTCCAGTGAAAACCGAGGCTGAATGGTTGTAGTGCCAACTATACCGTCTTTTTATATCACGGCATATTCCCAAAACGCAAGGGTGTGCCATCGTTGTAAATATGAAAAAGCTGGTTTTTCGATCACAATCTGGTAGTATGCGATTTTTCTATTTTTGGTATTGATAGCAAATCGAATGAAAAGGATTGAAGCATGAAATTGTGGGTAATCGGCATTTCGGCGTTTTTTTTGTTCTGGGTCAGCATGTTTCTCTCGGATTTTATTTTAAAAAAAATAAAACGGCCTAAAATAATAGGGCTTTTGTTTGTTTTACTGGCGGTTTTGATCGGGTTTGAGTTTTATGATAAGAATCAGATCATAGCCGGTTTATCCGTTTTCATCGCTTTTGCAGGCGCCAGGATATTGATGAAATAACATAAAGCAAATCGGATTTTTCATTCGCCCCAATGATTCCTAGGGGGCATCTAATATACCGGAATGCGGAGGAAAATGATCAAGTGACTCAAAATAAACCCAAAAAAAATGATTTCACCTCTTTTTTTGAACCCGAAAGTGTGGCCGTTATCGGTTCTTTCAAGGAAGGTGTTTTCGGCGGATATGTGGTTGTCAAATCGTTGTTGGAAGCCGGTTTCAAAGGGAATATCTACCCTGTCAATCCCGGTAATTACAAAGAGGTCCTGGGCCTTAAGGTCTATCCATCGCCTGGGCACATCCCCGAAAAAGCGGATTTGGCGCTGGTGATGATCAATGCGCGCAATGTTGCGAGCGTCATTAAAACTTGCGCCGAAGCCGGCATAAAATCGATTGTTCTGGTGGCGGATGGGTTTGCGGAAAGAGATGCTGAAGGGGCCAGGCTTCAGGATGAAGTGGTCCATCTTGCAAAATCATTGGGTGTTCGTATTATCGGACCCAACACCGCCGGTATTGCCAATGCCATGAACGGTTTAAACCCCTGCCCCTATGATGCGGGATATTACCGCTTTAAAAAGGGAACTGTCTCCATCTGCTCGCAAACCGGAATGATCAATCCGCAGGCCTATGCTTATGGAGACTTAGGTTACGGTATCAGCAAAATCTGCGATTTCGGTAACAAATGCGACCTGGATGAGTGCGATTTTCTGGAATACCTGGAGAACGATGCCGACACAGAGGTGATCAGCGTCTATGTGGAGAGCGTAAAAAATGGAAAGCGGTTCCTGGAGGTCTGCAGAAGAGTGGCCGCAAAAAAACCGCTTATGGTCCTTAAACTGGGTGCCACGAAAGAAGGGGCCAGAGCATCGGCATCTCACACCGGAAGCTTGGCCATTGATGACGAAATATTTGATTCGGTCTGCCGCCAGACAGGTGTATTGCGACTGGATAAATTCACTGAAATGTTCGAAATGCCTCGTTTTTTTGCCTCACAGCCGCTACCCCGGGGAAACCGCTTCGGCATGGTCAGTTATACGGGCGCCGTGGGTGTTGCGGCACTGGATGAGGGCGCCAGGCACGGCCTGGTCCGCGCACAATTGTCAAATGATACATCCCGAATGCTGGAGAACATGTTCCCAGGGCTGGGTCATGTTCCGGTGGATATCGGCCCCATGATCCCTTCCGTAAAGGATTTTTCCAGCGTGTACACCAAAATACTGACCGCAGTCATAGATGACGAAAACGTGGACTCCCTTTTTAATGTCATTTGGGCGGATGCCAAAGGCAACAATACCAAGGCCTATGTGGAAGGGTATGAAGCACTGAAAGAAAATCTTCGTAAGCCCGTGGTCACCTGGGTTTACGGTCCGAACATCACGATGACGCGTGATGTGGCGGCGCGCCTGGAATCCCTTGGTTTTCCGGTTTTTGCTGAGCCTGAACGATGCATCAAGGCGCTGGGTCTGGCGTACCGGTATGCCAGTGGGAAACAAAATGGAGCAGTCCTCTAAAGGGACATCGTCCCCTAAACGGCACGTAAGTAAGGAGAAAAGCAATGGAAAAACCGATCCTGAGTTACTGGCAACTTCGTCTTGAAAATCTGAAAGAGGTGTTGAAATCGAACAATTTCGAGGTGTTCATCGCCCAAAATGCCCGTGAAGCCGGTCGTATGGTGATGGACAAAATTCTCCCAAAACTGGCTCCCAAAAGTATTTCCTGGGGGGGCTCCATGACGTTTGTGGCAACTGAGCTCTATGACATGCTCAAAGCCTATCCGAATGCAGAGATCCTGGATACCTTTGATAAATCGCTCTCCCCTGAAGAGAGCCTGGAACGGAGAAGACAGTCTCTTCTGGTGGATCTGTTTATCACCGGAACCAATGCCGTGACCCGTTCAGGAGAGCTGGTTAACCTGGATATGATCGGAAACCGTGTGGCAGGCATTACCTTTGGTCCCAGAAACGTGGTGGTGATGGTGGGCCGGAACAAGGTCGTGGAGGATCTGGAAGCCGCCATTGAGCGGATCAAAGATTATGCAGCCCCCGTAAACGCCATGCGGCTGAACAAAAAAACACCGTGCGCCAAAACATCGGTGTGTGAGGAATGCAAAAGCCCGGAGCGCATTTGCAATAGTTGGACCATCACGCAAAAGTCCTTTCCGAAAGGGAGGATCAAGGTGATTCTGATCAATGAAAACCTGGGGCTATAAAATCAAAACCATTTCGCCAATGTAATGGCCCCGAAATGAGGATTTCGCCACCATCGCAACAGCAGAATCAGATTCCCACCTCGTTCCCACCTTGGAGCGTGGGAACGAGAGGAAAAATGGGAACCCTAAATGACAGACAAAACCATAACACAACATAGGCATGAACCCATTGATGAAGCCGTTCCGGAGTTCATGGCTGAGATGGTTGATGATCTGGAATACATCCCGAGAAATGAAAGGCTTGGGCGCGCCAGTCGTTTGAAACGCAAACACCGTTCAAAATGGCTGCTGGCAATTGCTTCAGGCGCTCTTGTCCTGATTGTTGTACTGGCCATTGTCTTTGACAATGAAGAAAAATCGGCCGGGGGAACAGCAGGCTCCCCGGAGGCGGGTATCGTACGGGTTGAAAAGCGGCTGGAGGCTCTGGAAACGAAAATCGCTTTGCTGGAAAAAAGCATGATCTCCGATCCGTACGAAAAGAAAATCACGCCCACATCAAAACCAGGAAACCGATATCACACGGTTCGCCCTGGGGACAATTTGTCGGCAATCGCTTCAAAATACGGTATCACGGTGGACCGGCTTTGCGAATTGAATCAGTTAACAATAGACCAACCCATCAAACCGGACCAGAAGCTGCTGGTTTCCTCCCGGAATTGAAAAAACGTTCCTACACGCTCACGGCGTCTTTGTAGGAATCCTGAAGCGCCTCCACCAGACAGCTCAGGGTGAAATTGACAGGCGTTGGAATGTTGAGTCTTTGGCCTTCCCTGACAATGGCCCCATTAATAAACCGGATTTCCGTAGCCCGTTTCGCCAGTACATCCTGCAGCATGGACGCAATATTGTCGGCTGTGCCGGCACATACTTCCTGGACCCTTTTAATGGGATCAGGATACGGCGGTTGTATGCCTAACGCATCCGCAACCCTCACGGCTTCACCAATGGCCTCTTTCATCACTTGATGCGTGCCATCAATGTGCGGCAACCGGCCGTTTTTGAGTCTTGTAATGGCCGCAAGGGCGTTGATGCCCACGTTTACAATCAGTTTCCCCCAAATCAGGTCTTCCACCCCATCCACGGCACGGATGTCAAAGCCGGCATCCGAAAATGCGGAAACAACGTTCGCAGCGGGTCCATGGTCCCCTCCCGACGGACCGATAATCGTGGGCCCCCGTCCGGCGTGCCGGACGCGGCCGGGGCCGAGAAGGGTTGCCCCTTCCGCAGTGACACCTCCCAGGACCCGCTTGTCACCGAATGCCTTTTTGAGGATTTCAAGGTTGCCAAGACCATTTTGAAGGGTGAGCACCATAACATCAGGATCAAGCCAGGAAGAAAGTGTTCGGGCGACATCACCTGTTTGATAGGCTTTGACGCAGATCAAGGCCACATGGATTTTCTGAGTGGGCTTTCCCGTAACAGCAGCCACCTGGACTTTGAAGTCTCCTCCCACCCCTTCCAGGGAAATGCCGTCACCATTGATGCGCTTGGCTCGGTCTTCTTTGTAATCCAGAATAACGACCTGGTGCCCGGCTTTTTTAAGATGGCCGGCGAAAAGGCAACCCATGGCCCCCGGCCCGACGATTAGAAAATTCATGGCAAGACCCCTCTTAAGATGAACCTATATCTTTCCCGCCTCTTCTTCCTTCATGGCGAAACTGTGTTCCGGACCCGGAAATGTTCCATTTTCAACTTCCTGTTTGTATTGAATCAAGGCTTCGCGAATCTGGGGTGCCAGATTCACATACTGTTTAACCATTTTGGGAGTGAACCGCTCAAAAAGCCCCACCAGATCATGGTAGACCAGCACCTGGCCATCACAATCCTTGCCCGCGCCAATGCCGATGGTGGGAATCTGTAACGCATCGGTAATCCGCTTTGCCACCAAATCGGGGATGCATTCCAGAACAATCATAAAAGCACCCGCCTCTTCCAGATCCCTGGCTGACTGGACCAGCTTTCTGGCACCCTCAGCATCTTTTCCCTGCACCTTGAAGCCACTCAATTTAGTGGCAGTCTGCGGCGTTAAGCCAATGTGCGCACAAACAGGAATTCCTGCAGTGGTAATGGCTTCTACCACTGGAACCATCTCCGTGCCACCCTCCAGCTTTACGCATTCGCACCCGGCTTCCTTGATGAAGCGACCCGCGTTTTCCACTGCCCTTTCAAGGCTCACCTGATAAGACATAAAGGGCATATCACCGATCACAAAAGCCCGTTTTGTGCCCCTGCGGACCGCTTTACAGTGATGAATCATTTCGTCCATGGTTACGGGCACTGTCGAATCGTAACCCAGCACCACCATACCCAGGGAATCCCCAACCAGAGTGGTGTCGATTTCAGCCTGATCCACCAAGCTCGCGGTTGGGTAATCATAAGCCGTCATCATTGTGATTTTTTGACCTGTTTGCTTCATTTTCTGCAAATCGCCAATCGTAATTTTATCCTGGCCCATCTTTACGCCTCCTTCCGTTTTCAAAGGTCTCTTTTAAGGGCTTCGCAACAAAAAAGGCCCTTTGGGGAAAACCAAAAGACCTGGTGGCTTCATATCGAGAAGAGTTGTTTCGGGAAAATCATGCCGCAAAATAATTTTCCTTTATCAACGGCCTAAGCATATGATGTCACCGTCCCGGTCAAAACAGTCGTGCCGATCCAGGCGGTCTCAAGCTAAGGAATTTTGTTTTCCTGATGGTACATCTGAAAAAGAACGACCTTTAGAAATAGACGTCCCCGTTCATGGGAATCACCTTTCCAGGACGACTTTTGTGAAAAAATTATCAAAGGGTCGATCGGTTGTCAATACAATTCCTTTCCCATACTCCGGAACATATGGATGCCGGGACAAGAATATCCATAAAACTGAGAGAACTGCTGTTTTTTAAGGTTGACAGCGCGGTTTTCTGTGTATAATGGTTTTTTGGGGTTACATGATATTGTATTAGGGGATACCGGGTGGGAGGATGAAATGGCGCAGATTGATGCATTTTTCAGGTTGATGAATGATCAAGGGGCATCAGACCTTCACCTGATGTCGGGTCAACAACCCGTCTTGCGAATACAGGGGGAGCTTGAGCGGGTAAAATACAAGATTCTTGAAAATGACACCCTGAAAGGGATGCTCTATGAAATTGCGCCTGAAGAAAAGGTAAAGGTTTTTGAAGAAACTGGAGATGTGGACTTTGCCTACGAAATTCCGGAATTGGCCCGTTATCGGGCCAATTTTTTTCAACAGAAAAACGGCGTTGGAGCGGTTTTCAGGGAAATCCCCTCCGAGATTCTCACCTGCGAGCAGCTGGGTTTGCCGCCCATCGTCAAGCGGCTGGCCTCTTTGCCCAGAGGTCTTGTTCTGGTGACGGGACCTACCGGGAGCGGCAAATCGACCACGCTGGCGGCCATTGTGGACGAAGCCAACAAAACCCGAAAAGATCACATCCTGACCATTGAAGACCCTATAGAATTTGTCCATAAAAGCCGGAAAGCCATCATCAATCACCGTGAAGTGGGACTTCACACGGAATCTTTTACAGCAGCCCTCCGAGGTGCCTTAAGGGAAGACCCGGACATTATCCTGGTGGGTGAAATGAGGGATCTGGAAACCATATCACTGGCCATTGAGGCCTCAGCCACCGGGCATCTGGTTTTCGGAACCCTTCATACCACCAGCGCTCCCAAGACCGTAGACCGCATCATCGAGGTTTTTCCCACCAATCAGCAGGAGCAGATACGCAATACCCTTTCCGACGGTCTCAGAGCTGTGGTGGCCCAGAATCTTTTCAAACGCATCGACAAAAAAGGACGGGTGGCAGCACTGGAAATCATGATTGCCAACCCGGCGGTCAGGAACCTCATTCGTGAAGGGAAAACCTTCCAGATTCCATCCATGTTACAGACCGGGAAAAAATATGGCATGCAGACTCTGGACGATGCCATCATGGAACATCTTTCAAAAGGGAGAATCAGTCCTGATGATGCATACGGAAAATGCAATGACAAAGCGAAATTCCTCCCTTATCTCAAGAATCCTCCGCAGGATTTTACGGAAGTGTAACGCTGCAATGCCATAGGGCCGCAACCTGACAGCAATGAATACCTGAGGTCAGGCGCCGGCATGAAAAGGAGATTTTACCATGAAACAGCAGGAACTGGATTATATATTGACGTCGATGCTGAAGGCTTACGACAATGTGTCGGACCTCAACTTCACGGTGGATAAGCCCTGCCAGGTAGAAGCTTCGGGCCAGCTGAAACCGGTGATTACGGGACCGCTTCCAAAAAAGCTGACACCATTTCAAACCGAGGCCATCGCCCTCAACCTGGTCAAGGGAGATCGTCGGTTGATCAAAAATTTACTGACGGAAGGGTCGTGCGATATTTCCTATCAATTGGCGGGAAAAGCCCGCTTCAGGGTAAACATTTTTTCTCAGCGGGGTTGTTATTCCATCGTCATGCGACAGCTGTCCACACGGGTACCGACGGTAAAAGAGATGGGATTGCCGCCCGCTTTTCTCAAAATGGCGCAGGAAAGGAACGGGATTGTTCTGGTGACCGGAGCCACGGGCTCTGGAAAAAGCACCTCACTGGCAGCCGTCCTGGACCAGATCAACGAGGATGATTCGGTCCATGTGGTGACCCTGGAAGACCCGGTGGAGTATGTGCATTCCCAGAAAAGATCAACCTTTAATCAGCGGGAACTGGGCGTTGATTTCGATACTTTTTCCTCCGGTCTGAGGGCCGCGCTCAGGCAGGCGCCCAAGGTCATCCTGGTGGGCGAAATGAGAGACAGGGAAACCGTGGATATCGGGTTGTCAGCTGCCGAAACAGGCCACCTTGTTTTCAGCACCCTGCACACAGTGGATGCGGGCCAGACCATCAACCGGTTTGTGGGTCTTTTTGATAAAGAAGAGGAGTCCCAGATTCGCGTACGGCTGTCGGACACCCTCCGTTGGATTGCCTGCCAGCGTCTGCTCCCCAAAGTGGGCGGCGGACGTGTTGCGGCTTTTGAAATCATGGCCGCCAACCTGAGAGTCAGGGACACCATTTTGCACGGGGAGTCAGAGGGAAAAACCTTTTATGAAATCATTCAGGGAGGCAATACCTACGGCATGATGACCTTTGACCAATCCATTGAGAGCCTCTACAAAGAAGGTCTTATTACGGAAGAAACCGCCATGAGCTATGCGTCTAAAAAGGCCATCGTGAATCGAGCCGTTGATGCCATAAAATCGGCCAGGGGTGAAAAAACGACCACCATCGAAAACTTGACTGTGGATACAGGATATGGGAAAAAGGGCAGGCATTAGAGGATAAGGAGATTTAAATGGAAATTGTCTGCTCAAATTGCCAGGCCAGGCTCAAAATCCCTGACGAGAAAGTCCCCGAAACGGGTCGTGTGACTGCCAATTGCCCGAAATGCAAAAATAAAATTTCTTTTGAAAAATCCAAACCCGATCCTGAACCGCCTTTGGTTCAGGAAACAAACGATATGACGTCCGCCCTTCCCGAAGCGGATTCGGAGTATCGTGATGACGACCCTCTTTCCCTGGATTTTCATGAAATGGGGGCAAAGCTGGCCTTACTGATGCTGAGTGAAGCTGAAGCAGACAGCGGGGTTCGAGACGCCGCGGAAGGATTGCACCACAAAACGGCTCTGGTAAAAGACGCAGGAGAAGGCATCAACAAAATGCGCTTTCATCATTTTGATCTGGTGGTTCTCTCGGAGCATTTTGAAGGCATTCCATGGGCTCAAAGCCCTGTGCTTCATTACATGAATCGACTCCCCATGCACACCCGCAGAAAAAGCTTTCTGGTTCTGCTGGGCTCGGAGTTTTCCACCATGGATCGCATGACAGCTTTCGCATTAAGCGCCGACATGGTTGTCAACACACGGGATATGGATGAATTTCCCGGGATTCTGGAGGTCGCCCTTTGGAAGCATAATAATTTTTACGGGGCGTTTATGGAAACCCTTAACGAACTTGGAAAAGGATAAAAAAGCAAACAGATGAACATTACAGATCAATATCGTCTCAGGGTGCAGCACTGCGTCGGCACCATCATTGACGTGCATAGCGCCATCAGCGAAACTTTTAAAGATGAAGATTTTTTGATTCAATTTGAAGACTTGGAAGAAGAAATCGGTAACCTGGATATGGATTTTGTTTCAGAGCTGGATATCCTCATGGTGGAACAGGCCACAAACACCCTTCTGGGGGAACTGAAAGGCCTGTTTGAAACAGGAACCTATGGGATGGTGTATCGGAAGACCGTCAATTGATAGCAGAATACTCCCGGCGCATCCCTTCAGAATCAATCCCGGTATCCAGTATTTGAGCGTCTTTTATGGGCGTCAGCAATTCCTGCCATTTCTGCCTTAACACCGTTATGTTCGCCTTGCTACCCAAAGCCCATACGGATCCGCCGGCACCGGCGCCGGCAAATCGCCCCCCGCAGCCGGCCTTTTCTGCCGCCGCTACCAGTTTTTCCGTTACATCATCGAGGGCCTCGGGGGTCATCTCTCTCCTTAGGGCCATCTCTTCCCTCAGGAAAAAAGCAGCCTGATCCCAGTCCCCGGCCTGAATGGCCCGGGCAAAAGAATGTACCGCGCCATTGGCATTGATCCATCCGGACCGTGTTTTGCCCGAGAGAAAATCGTTGACCCATTGATGATTGGTTTGAGCGGCCACATGGCTCTTGCCGCTGTAAGCCACCAGTATATGGCTTGACAGGACTTCCTGCCCCTGTTTATCCAACAGGGAAATCCGGGTCAGCGGGTCAGCCCAGCGACCAAAATGCCATTTCCACAGGTGGACCCCGCCATAGACGGCCGCAGCCTGATCCTGAATGCCGCAATTTCCGCCGCTGATGCCGTCTTCCAGGTGGTAAGCCAGGTGAAGGAGTTCCTTTCTGGAAAGGGCCCGGTTATCATTCAAAACAGTCACTTCCCGGAGTGCCCCCAGGAGCGCAACCAGAGCCGTGCTGGATCCCCCCAGGGCGGATTTGACCGGGGACTGCGAATCAATCTCCACTTTCAAACCGTCAAACCCGAAGTAGGATACCGCTGCGAAAAAAAGCCCGAATGGCGAATCAAAAGGCAACCGATCCGCGGAAGCCGTTTCCGTATGAGAAAAGCCCCGTGAAGATATTTTTACCTGCCCATGGTCATGGGGGCTGAGAGTTACGGAAGTTCTGAGGGTGAGGGCCATATTTACGGTGACAGGGATCTTTCTCTCCAGGGGAAGGGCCAGGGCCTTGATATCCCATGTGCCGCCGGCGTCCACACGACAGGGTGCGGATACCGTCACCGGTGAACGGGTCAACAGTTCTCGAATCGAACCCATTGATCTTTTAATCCTTCATCCGGAGGTTTGCCATGAACAATCCTGAAATGGTTTTTGCGTCCTGGATTTCGTTGTTTTTAATCATTAAGAGAGCATCATCAAAGGGGACTTCATGTACCTCCAGGAGTTCGTCCTGATCAAGATGCTGTTTTGCCGGGGTCAGGTTTGTTGCGCAAAAGATATGAATCCGCTCATCGGAATAAGCGGGAAGGGGGGTGATTTCAACCAGTTTCACCCAGTTCTCGGCGGAAAAGCCGGTTTCCTCAATCAATTCCCGTTTGGCGCATTCCAGTGTCGATTCACCTGGATCACGTGTTCCAGCGGGAATTTCCCAGATAAATCCTCCGGCGGCATGGCGATATTGCTTGATCAACAGCAGGGTGTTTTGACGGAAGAAGGGAACGATGGCTGCAGCCCCCGGATGGCGAATGACATCCAATTCCGTGACAACGCCGTTTTCCAACGTTACATTTTCCCGTATCAGTCGAAAAATCCGTCCCTCATGCAAGGTTATTTGTGAGTTTACCTGTGTGGGCATGATGTTCTCGTGAATATCTGACGCATATGGCTCCCCCTTAATCAACACGGTTTCGCCAGGTTCTTAAGAATGGCGCTTTTGTGGAAAATGAGATAAAGTAGGAATATACAGAAATTGATTTATGGAAGCAACAGGAACTCATCCGGAAATATGAAAATACTACTGACCAACGATGACGGCATTCATGCACCCGGCCTTTTTGCCCTGCATGAAGCCCTGAAATCCGATCATGATCTTCATATTGTCGCTCCCGAAGCGGAAATGAGCGCCGTGGGTCACGCCATTACCCTTGTTGACCCCATACGGGTAAAAACAGTACACAAAAACGGCGACTTCTTTGGTTACGCCGTCAGCGGCACGCCGGCTGACTGTGTCAAAATAGCCGTCCAGGAAATCCTTGATCCGCCGCCGAATATCATCCTTTCGGGCATCAATTGGGGCAATAATGTAGGGGTTAACATCCTCTACTCGGGAACGGTTTCCGCCGCCACGGAAGGGGCGTTTTTGGGCATCCCTTCCGCCGCCATATCCCTTGGCATTCAGAAAAAACCTGATTTTGCCTTTGCCGCCCGATTCAGTCGACAAGTAATCAGAATCCTTATGGACAGCAATCTTAAAGACGGAACGGCTCTGAACGTGAATATCCCCCCGGTATCCCCGGAAATGATTTCAGGTGTGTGCTTTGCGAGGCAGGGCACCAGCCGGTTTGAGGAGCGTTTTGAAAAACGCCGCGATCCCAGAGGGAATGTTTATTACTGGTTAAGCGGTGAAACCTTCATCGAAAACGGAAATCCCGACAACGATTCCGCGGCCCTCAAACAAAACAAAATCACCATCACTCCCATCCATTACGACCTGACCGCTGAAGGGGAACTCACTCGGCTAAAAGGCCTGGATATGTTCGATAGGCTAGGTGAACTTCTGCCTAAGGAATGAGGAAATGGAGGATGGAAACAAAAAAGGACCTGAGGCCGTTTTGCCATAAGTCCTTGTTATCACTGGTGCCCCCGGCGCGACTCGAACGCACGACTCCCAGATTAGGAATCTGGTGCTCTATCCACCTGAGCTACGGGGGCAATGGCGTTTCTTTTACCACAACCGTAACGGATGTCAAATGAATTAAATGAAAATTTCAAAAAAATATTGATTTTCTTCGCCAGATGTATATACTGCACCGTTACATGTTTTATCCGGTGTATGTTTATCCCTTAAAACAGACAAGACGGTTTCCCCTTCAAGTGGGGGTGTAGCTCAGTTGGGAGAGCGGTACGTTCGCAACGTACAGGCCAGGGGTTCGAATCCCCTCATCTCCACCATTATGCTGATGGAAACGATGCCATGATGATGAGAGAAGCAAGTATAGAGAGAAAGACCAGAGAGACTGAGATTTCCCTAAAACTCAATCTTGACAGTGTGGATCCATCAACGGTAGATACCGGGATCCCTTTCATAAACCACATGCTGGACTTAATGGCGGCCCACGGTTTCATGCAATTGACATTAAAAGGCCGGGGTGACACGGAGATTGACGACCACCACACGGTTGAGGATCTGGGGATTTGCCTCGGGCTGGCTCTTAAACAGGCATTGGGTAAAAAAGAGGGGATAAGGCGTTATGGGGAAGCAACAGTTCCCATGGATGAAACATTGGCTCGGGTCGTCATGGATATCTCCAACCGACCCTTTCTCGCCTATCGGGTAATTTATAAAAAAAATACCACCGGTTCCTTCGATCTGGGTCTGATCAAAGAGTTTTTTCGGGCCTTGGCTTTTAATGCCGGAATCACATTGCATATTGATCTCCTTTCCGGGGAGGAGCCTCACCACATTTCCGAGGCTATTTTTAAAGCATTTGGAAAAGCCTTGGACCGGGCCACCCGGCTGGAAAGTCGACTGAAGGGGAAGTTACCCTCTACAAAGGGGCTCCTTTAGTATTTTGATGCATCCCCAAATTTGAAACAGCAATTCAGGTGAGGTTCCCATGTTTAAAAGAATCTTCCGAAAGGCTAAACCTCTACGGTTATGGCTTCTGGGGCTGTTTTGTATACCCTTCCTCTGGGGCTGCCAGAAAGACACAAAGCCCACCGCGTATCAGTCCGCATATCAGTCCCGTTTACAGGAAGAAATAAAAAAAGTTGTGGTCATGGGCTTTCGGGCTGCAATGACCGAAGGCCCAGGGCCGAACCTTGTGGAGAATCCCGTTACAGGCACTTCATTTCTGGCCGAACCCGTACCCGAAGATGTGGTTAGACAGATAAACAAAATTCTGTTTGGCAAGCTCATCGAGAAGAAGCAGTGGACACTGGTGTCTCCCGGCCAGGCCAGGGGTGTATTGGCAAGCATTATTGATGGAGACAAAAAAATGGAAAAAACCCCTCGGGCAATGCTCCAGTCCGTGGGAAAATCTTTTGAAGCGGATGCGGTTATCACCGGCTATATTTACCGCTGGCAGAAACGCGTGGGCAGCGATTTCGCGGCGGAAAAACCGGCATCGGTATCCTTTGATCTGGTTCTGCTCCGACCCTCCAACGGGGCCATCATGTGGCGCGGGCATTTTGACAAAACACAACAGTCTTTATTTGCGGATCTTTTTGATTTTGATACCTACGTGAAGAGTGCAGGACGATGGCTGACGGCGGAAAAGCTGGCTGATATCGGGTTGGAAAAGCTCATTATGGAAATGCCAGGGCTCCCGAAACCCAAAAAAGAAGAGGAAAAACCAACCCGTGCTGATCATTCCGGCAATTGATATAAAAAACGGCAAGTGCGTCAGGCTCAAACAGGGTCGCATGTCCGATGAGACGATCTTTTCGAACAAACCTGAAGAGATGGCAAAAAAATGGTTCGATTGTGGCGCAGAAAGACTTCATCTGGTGGATCTGGATGGCGCGGTCAGCGGAAAGCCCGTCAATCGTGAAACCATCAGCCGAATCGTTGAATCCGTTCCCATTCCCGTGGAGTTGGGTGGCGGCGTGCGGGACATGGTGACGCTTCGTGCCTATTTTGATCTGGGGCTTCAATATGTGATTCTGGGAACAGTGGCCCACAAAGACCCGGACTTTGTCAAAGAGGCCTGCCGATTGTATCCCGGCCAAATCATTCTGGGCATTGATGCACGAAATAACCGCATAGCGGTAGAGGGTTGGACGGAAGAAATAAACCTGACCCCCGCGGCTCTTGCAGAACGATTTGAAAATGACGGTCTGGCGGCAATTATTTACACGGATATCAACCGTGACGGCATGAGAACCGGTTGCAATGTGGAAGCAACCGGGGCCCTGGCCCGAACCACCCGCATTCCGGTCATCGCTTCCGGCGGAATTTCCGAGATGGATGATGTGTTAAGAATCCTTCCCTTGGCCGCTGACGGGGTCATGGGCCTTATCACCGGACGGGCACTTTATGACGGCAGCCTTGACCTGGCCGCCGCTATTAAAGCCTGCCAATAAATGAACAAACAACACCTTCTGCTAAAATGACGGGTTGACATTTTGCAGACGCGTCATAATGTTGGAAAGTGTTTGATTGCAATACAAAACTGATCGTTTTCAATTTTCGGACAGGGTCACGGGTAAAATTTCATGTCACTTGATGAGAAAATCGTTGAAGATCTGAAGAAGGCCATGAAGGAAAAGGATACCCTTCGCCTTTCCTGTTTGAGAATGCTGAAGACCGCGCTGAAAAATCTTCAGGTGGAAAAACAACGGAATTTGAAAGACGAGGAGATTCAAGGTGTTATTTCTTCCCTGATTAAAAAAGGGAAGGAGTCTGCGAAAGAATTCAGGAATGCAGGCCGGGAAGATCTTGCGCTTAAGGAAGAAGCAGAGGTCGCTATCTTTTATGACTATTTGCCCCGGCAGTTGACCCCGGAGGATATGGAAAAGATACTCAGGGAAATTATTTCAGAATTATCCGCTGAAAAACCATCGGACCTTGGAAAAGTAATGAAAATGGCCATGTCGAGGATGGCGGGAAAGGCCCAGGGCAAGGAGGTTAATGAAATTGCCAAAAGGCTTTTGGCCTGAAAGCATGCATAAAAAGGCTTTGGATCTTCTGCGAGTGTTTTCTTTCTTAGGCTCTCTAAATTCCTTACGAAGAACTCCATGAACCTCCGCCATAGCATACAAAAAATAAATGTTTTTTACACGGCCTGTACGGTGGAATAATCCCGTCAGGCATTTTTATGATCAACAGATTTGCTTATCCCTGTCCGTGCTCTTGCTTGATTGACTTTTTTTATCAGAGCCGCAGAGAATGAAGAACAACCCATGATAAGCCATCAGTCTGCCAAAGAGGAGATAAAACAGGCGGCCGATATCGTTTCGGTTGTGGGCCAGTTTGTTCAACTCAGAAAGGCGGGGAAAAATTTTGTGGGGCTTTGCCCTTTTCATGGAGAAAAGGCGCCTTCTTTCACGGTCAGTCAGGATAAGCAGATGTTCCATTGCTTCGGGTGCAAGAAGGGTGGGGATGTTTTTGCGTTCTGGATGGAATATCACAGCCTGAGTTTCCCCGAAGCGCTGAGGGATCTGGCGGAAAAATACAATGTACGGCTACCTGAGAAGCATTTTACACCACAAGAAAAAAAGAAGGCGGATGATAGAGAAAACATCTACAACGTTAACGAGCAGGCGGCCGTCTTTTTTCAAAAGGAGCTGGCGCATCCGGTTAGAGGAAAACCCGGACGTGATTATTTAGAAAAGCGGTCCATCTCCCATAATATCATAAAAGAGTTTCGCCTGGGCTATGCACCGAAAGGGTGGGATGGCTTGAAACAATTTCTTCTGAGCAGAAAGATATCTCTAGAAACGGCTCATACCGCAGGCGTCCTCAAACGGAGTGACAAGGGACATTATTACGACCTGTTCAGGGAAAGGGTGATGTTTCCCATAATGGATCTGACCCAGAAACAACGGGTCATCGGTTTTGGCGGCAGGGTCCTTGATGATACCCTGCCGAAATATGTGAACACGCCTGAAACCCCACTTTTTCATAAAGGCACGTGCCTCTATGGTTTTGCCGCTGCCAGAAAAGCCATTCGAGAAACAGGGCGTGCCGTGGTAGTGGAAGGCTATATGGATTGTCTGGCCCTCAGAAAACATGGGCTGAAAGAGGTGGTGGCAACTTTGGGCACCGCACTTTCCGAAACACCCGTCCGAAAGCTTAAAGGGATCGGAAAAGAGGCGATTGTGGTATTTGACGCTGACGAAGCGGGTAAAGCGGCGGCCGTGCGAACCTTGCCCATTTTTCTAAATGAACGCCTTTCGGCAAGGGCCGTCATCTTGCCCAAGGGGCATGATCCTGACAGCTTTGTTAACGATAACGGTCAAGAGGCTTTTTCGAAACTTCTGGACGCGGCCCCTTCGCTTTTTGATTTTTATGTGGATCACAAGCTGGGGAAAGGTGCTCAAAACATTGATCACAAAGTCGACATTCTGGAAGAAGTACTCCCAATTCTGGCAAAGGTGCGCAATGAAACCCAACGGGCTTTGTACGTGAAAAGGCTCTCTCAAAGAACCGATATTAGGGAATCCGTGGTCATTTCCGCGTTAAAGGGTGTCAAACAGCCCTTGGGGAAAAGTCGCCTCAAACAAGAAATAAAAGGCCAATTTGTATCCGTAAATGCAAACAAGCCTTTAAGAGAAATTCAACTTCTCAATCTTTTGTTGCATTATCCTCAAACGGTTGCCGACCTGAAAGGCCATCACTGCAGGAGGCTGATTTCCGACCCCATGATCCGCAGGATTGTGGATGTCATCTTTGACGGGTGTGGAAAGGCAGAAGAGATGACCTTTGAAACCATCCAGGAGCGTCTTGATCACAATGGGGACCGGGTATGGCTTCGGGAATTTGCATTTCGCCCTTCTTTCTGTTCAGATCGGGAAATAAAACAAGCAATACGGGAGTTTACAGAAGATGCACAGGGAAAGATGACAGCGGATTCATTAAAAAAGGCCAAGGGAGACCTACGGGCCATAAACGAAATTTTAAAAATGAAAGTACAGGCCGCCGGCCGGCCCTTTGGAAAATGAATCATTCAGGAGGCCATATGATGGAAAAAAGCACAGACATGGTCAATCTAAAGAAGTTGATCGCCACAGGAAAAAACAAAGGTTATGTGACCTTTGAAGAGCTGAATGATGACCTGTCTGAAGAAATCATTTCATCGGAGGATCAAATCGATGACTTGATGATGATGTTTGAAGAATTGGACATCATGGTCATTGACGATAATACCAAAAAGAAAATTGAAAAACGTAAAAATGCCAAGAAAGCACGGATAAAACAGGAAGACAAAAATGCTTCTTCCTTTGATCTAGCCGACTCAGCATCGCGAATTTCAGACCCCGTCAAGATGTATTTAAAAGAAATGGGCCGTATTTCACTCCTTACACGGGATGGAGAGGTGGAAATTGCCAAACGGATTGAAGCCGGTGAAAAGGAAGCCCTGGAAGCCCTGTTAACCTGCGGCGTCGGCGTGGAGCACATCATTAAACTGGGGGATTGCCTTAAGGAAACGGAAGTCAAACTAAAAGATGTGATCAATGACCTGGAAGACGACGACAACTTCATGCAAATGGGTGAGAAAAAGGAATCACTGATTCAGTTGATCGATCAAATCCAGGAACTCAATGCAGCCATTCGCCATAAGCGGCGTGAAATGGCGAAAAGCAGCTGTTCGGAAGAAACCCGCAATAGACTGAATACTCGAATCAAGGAAGATCAGAAGAACATTCTGTCGGTTGTGAGTTCTTTCAGCCTTGAAAAAAGGCAGCTTGAAAATATGCTGGAGAGTTTTCGGGAACTTTTGAATACCGTGGAAACCGCTGAAAAAAATGTTGCCGAGTGCATGTTACAGGCGGGTGGAAAGCCCATCAGCTATTTGAAACGGTGCATCGCACAAATACCTGAATCGGCTGATGATAATGATATTATTGATCCCATTAATTTAAAAAAATGCGAATTGGTTGCCCTGAAAGCAAGGGCTGACGCATGCCGGCGGGGGATCAGGCAAGTCAAAGAAAGAACCAACCTGACACCCAGGGAATTGAAAGCCGAATTGGAGCGGGTGGAAAGAAGCCTTGAAAAAGCGAGCCGGGCAAAGTCGGAACTGATTCAGGCCAACCTGAGACTGGTGGTCAGCATTGCAAAAAAGTATACCAACCGTGGGCTCATGTTTTTGGATCTCATCCAGGAAGGCAATATCGGCCTGATGAAGGCCGTGGACAAATTTGAGTACCAGCGGGGCTACAAGTTCAGCACCTACGCAACCTGGTGGATACGGCAGGCCATTACCCGTGCCATCGCCGACCAGGCCAGGACCATCCGCATTCCGGTCCATATGATAGAAACCATCAACAAGCTCATGAGAACTTCCCGGTATCTGGTTCAGGAGCACGGACGTGAACCCACATCCGAAGAGATCGCCGAGAAGATGGAATTTCCGCTGGACAAAGTGAGAAAAGTCCTCAAAATCGCCAAAGAACCCATCTCCCTTGAAACCCCCATCGGAGAGGAAGAAGACAGTCATCTTGGAGATTTTATAGAAGACAAGAACATCCTTTCACCGGGAGATGCCGTGGTCAATTTTGGTCTGGCCGAACAAACCCGAAAAGTCCTGACAACCCTGACACCGAGGGAAGAAAAAGTACTTAGAATGCGGTTTGGCATTGGTGAAAAAGCGGACCACACCCTGGAAGAAGTGGGAAGAGATTTCAGCGTAACCCGAGAGCGTATTCGGCAGATAGAAGCCAAAGCCCTCAGAAAACTGCGACATCCCAGCCGGAGCAGAATATTGAAAAGCTTTATGGATAATAACTGATGCCAACAGATCGGGTTGTGCCGGTTTTTCCTTGACAAATTCTGGCTGGATGAGCATTCTGTTCAGATCGACTGTCGCTAAATCAGCCTTGGCAGGCGGGTATTTTAGAGCAACGTGCATTTGGCGGGCCCATAGCTCAGCTGGAAGAGCCACCGGCTCATAACCGGTAGGTCCCTGGTTCGAACCCAGGTGGGCCCACCACCAAACCATAATCCTGCAGTTTTTGTGTGTGCATGGAAATGTTTTACCCAAATCGGGAATAAAGATTTCAGGAGGGGCGTATCCTTATGCAGGATGCGCCCTTTACCTTTTGTAAAAGGGAGCCGAAAGCAGGCTTTGCGATGATACCAACAGTGGGAGATTTTCTGCATCTGATTGAGCGCATTGCGCCCATGAAGCTAGCGGAACCGTGGGACAATCCCGGTCTTCAGATCGGGGATTCAGAGCAGAAAATCGATAAAATTTTTTCTTCTCTGGATCCCACCCTCGACGCCCTGATGACCGCTTCCGAAATCAATGCCCAGATTCTATTCACACACCATCCTCTGATCTTCAAATCCGTATCCCATATCGAAATCAACGCCTACCCCGGTCACATTCTGGCCCGGGCCGCCCGCAGGAATATATCGGTTGTGACCGCGCATACCAACCTGGATGTTGCCAGAGGCGGCATAAACGATATCTTAGCGGATCTCATGGGCCTCCAAAATGTGGAAGTTCTGCAACCTCATCATAATGAACCCGGGGTAGGCCTCGGAAGGGTCGGTGATTTGCCCGAAGCCACAAACCTGATCATCCTGGCAAATACCGTAAAAATGATGCTCGGCGCTGATCACATCCGCCTGGTGGGTCAAAAAGCAGATCCCATCCGGCGCGTTGCAGTGGTTGGCGGTTCAGGCGGAAGCCTGATATCTTCTGCTGCAAGAAGTGGCGCGGATGTCCTTATTACAGGGGATGTGGGGCATCACGTGGCACTGGAAGCTAAAACTCTCGGAATTGCAGTTATCGATGGCGGGCATTTTCATACGGAAAAAACTGCATTTAATATTTTTTGTGAGAACTTGAAGAATTTTTTTAAAAAAGAAGGTTGGGAAGTTGGGGTTGAAACGGATAGCATTCAGGAGGATCCAACCTGGATGACGTCCGGCATCTACCAGGCAGGAAAATCCGACGGGACTGCCTGAATTAAACCGCCCCACAAACCATAAACCCATCGAGTGAGTTAAGAGGTGAAAACATTGGAAGAAACAATGAAACGTTTGATTGCTCTTCAGGCTTATGATATCCGCATAAAAGAGAAGCTGGCCCTAAAAGAAAAGGGCCCGGCGGCGGTGCAAAAACGCGAAGAGAGTCTGGCGGCAGCGGAAGCCCTGTTGCAGGAAGAAATGGACAAATTGGACGCCCATGACAACCTGAGCCGGGAAACCGAACGGGAAATTCAAGATCTGGATGAACGGTTGAAAAAGGCTGAGGTGAAATTATCCAGTATCGCATCAAATAAGGAATATAAGGCAGCTCTCAAGGAAATTGAGGGCATCAAGCACGAAAAAGAGGTCCTGGAGAATTCCGTTATCGAACGGATGGAGCAGAAAGATGAACTGGTGACCATCTGTGACGATAATCAAAAAAAGCCAAAGAATTGAAACAGCAGTTTGACCAGGATAAAAAGCAAATCCTGAAAGACATGAAAGTTCTGGATAAGGATCTTAAAAAACTTGAAAAGGAGCGTGTACATTGTTGTAAAGCAACGGATCAATCGCTTTTGAAAAAATATGACGTGCTCAGGGGCCACAAGGCCGGTATCGCCATTACTTCTGTCATCAAAGGGGTGTGCCAAGGTTGTCATATGGCGATCCCACCTCAAAAATTTAACGAACTGATCCGAGGGGACAAACTCATGAACTGTCCCACTTGTGCACGGATCATATATTGGGGAGAGGATGAACGGTATCTGGACGACCCGGGAGAATCTTAAATCACCTTCCACCAAGAAATATTCATGCACATAAAACCTTAAGGGATTACGGTTCCCGACAACCGTGAACCGGCAACCGTAAACTTTAGCCCATACGTTAACCCGGGTATGCCGAAGTAAAACAAATGACCGCCGCCCATGTCATAAAGGCAGGGGGGAGGAAAGTCCGGGCTCCACAGGACAAAGCGCTGGGTAACGCCCAGTCCCGGTGACGGGAAGGACAGTGCAACAGAAAGGAAACCGCCTCTTTTAAGAACACTCAGGTGTTCTAAAGAGGTAAGGGTGAAAGGGTGAGGTAAGAGCTCACCAGTTCCGCCGGTGACGGCGGAGGCTTTGTAAACCCCGCTTGGAGCAAGACCAAATAGGGGAACGTTAAGGGTGGTCCGCTCATGTTCCCGGGTAGGTCGCTTGATCTCGTCGGTAACGGCGAGACTAGATGAATGGTCATTTTTCCGAAAGCGGGTGACCCTTTCGGAAAACAGAACCCGGCTTATGAATTGCTTCGACATACCCGGGTTAACGTATGGGTAAGAACAGTTTACAGTTACCGGTTCACGGTTATAAAAACAAACCAATTCTTGACTCGTGAAGGGGGATAAATTCCATGTTTGTCATTGGAAATTTTCTGGCTGCCATTGCTAAAATACTCGACATCGCTTTAACCCTGTACATGTGGGTCATTATCGCCCGGGCCGTGGTTTCCTGGGTCAACCCGGATCCCCACAACCCCATCATACGGTTTTTGAATACTGTCACGGAACCGGTGCTCTACCAGGTCCGGCGGCGGCTGCCCATCAGTTTCGGGGGGGTCGACTTTTCACCGATCCTCGTACTTCTGATCATTGTTTTCGTGCAACGCTTCCTGGTAACAAGTCTCGCAGAAATGGCAATGCGGATGGGGGGGTAGTGAGATTGACGGCGCAAAACAAGGACATGGGGAGCGCCGTGATACACGTCAAGGTGTTACCCCGTTCTTCAAGAACTGAAATTGTGGGCAAAGCGGACGGCGTTTACCGGATAAAACTGACTGCACCGCCCATTGAAGGAAAGGCCAACAAAGCACTTATCAATTTTCTTGCAAAAAAGACAGGACTTCCCAAAAGAAAAATCCAAATCGTCTCAGGGGAGCATTCTAGGAACAAAACCATCCGCATCCACACCATCTCTTCTGAAAACGCAATGAAATACCTCGAAGAAAACTAACCCTTGATCATAAAGAGTTTCAGGTATTTAACGAGGTCCGCATATGATTGATGGCGGCCCGTTCAATGGCCAGACAACTCAACTTTCCAAGACTATTCAGGAAATATATTTCATCCTGAGTCGGCACCTTTTTTGAAGCAAAATAGACCCTCAGAATGGTATAGGTGGTGTCGTTTACGGTGAAAGGAAGACCGATCACCGATCTTAAGCCTTCCTTTTTGGCCGCCTTCAGGTTTTGAATACGTGGATCATTTTCAAAATCGTTGATGACGATAATATCGCCGGCCAGAATTTCGGTAACACTCTTACCTAAATCAATAGCCCCTGAATCCAGGTAGGATTTTGTGAGACCGTAGGAGGAGGCTAATTTGAGATGGAAAGTCCCCTGTTCCAGAATCCGGATGGTGCTTCCTCTGGCGCCCATGGCTTCAGCAGCCAGAGACACCATAAAAAAAAGAATATCCCCGATATCCTCTTCATCCCGGTATATGACGTCGATGACCCGGTTCAACGCAAAAAATGAAGAATCTGTAAAATTTTCCCGCATGGCACACCCACTTTTCATGAAATGAAGGTTCGGTTCAATTCATGGCCCCACAAGCGCCACGATCATCCGTCTCTCACTGTCTCACATTACCGTTTCGGGCGCAACCCTAAATCGAAGGTTCATTTGGACCCCTGCATGACAACATTACATGGCCCTGCACAGTGGCGCCAAGCAGAATCAGGCAGAGGTTTCATGGGGTTCCGCCACATGGAGGGGAACATTGGCTTCAGATAGCATCCGGCAAATATCCGGCCCCGGCATTTGATCCGTAAAGAGCGCATCCATATCCCGCAGGTTGCAGAGCCGCACCATGGCCTCCCGGCCGAATTTTGTGTGATCCGCCGCAAGGTAGACTTTTCGGGAATTTGAAATGATGGTCTGCCCCACACCGACCTCCTGGAAATCGAAGTCCAGTAGACAGCCTTCAGAATCAATTCCGCTCACACTAATGATGCCGAAATCGATTTTAAACCGCCGGATGAAGTCAGCCGTTGCCTTTCCCGTAATGCCCCTGTCCCGGCTTCTCACCACACCACCGGCCACAATGACCTCAAAGTTTTCATTTTCACTCAGAATGGTGGCCACATTCAGGTTGTTGGTGATAACCCTGAGACCTTTGTGATGAATCAGGGCATTGGCCACCTCTTCCGTGGTGGTCCCGATATCAATAAAAAGAGATGCATTGTCGGGGATGTGCCGGGCCAGGAGGCGGGCAATTCGTCTTTTTTCAGGCATACACATCACCTTGCGGGCGGTATAGGCCACGTTTTTCACACTGGAAGGCAGACCGGCCCCGCCGTGATGGCGTTGGAGCTGTCCGGCCTGGGTCAGTTCGTTGATGTCCCGCCGTATGGTCTGTGGCGTCACCGAAAAGTTTGTTGACAGGCTCTCGATTGAAATAAATCCAAGGGATTTGACCAGATCAACGATTTTCCTTTGGCGAAGAAGAACCGATTTTCCGCGAACTTTGTCGGCATCATTTGCATTCATTGTTTCTCCGGACACTTTCGACCTCCATGGTTCAATTTTTAAGGAGATAACGATAGGGCGTTCAGGCTTAAAAGAAAAGTTTCACAACCGAAATTTTTATCAATAGCTTCAACAAAATGATTTTCAACTCCCGCATAAAGGCGAATATTTGCTTAATTATTTTCGTTATCGAAATTAAAATACAAGAGTCCGTATGAAACCGCAACTTTTTTATTGACAAAAAGGCGCACCTGAAATAAGAATTTTAGGGCTGAATATTAAATCGGAATTTATTGTGATGGCCATGGCCCATTCCAATTCAGCCACCTGAAACGGGAGAAAGTTATTGGACACTGAAGCGCTCATCATTGGTGGGGGTGTCACGGGCACCGGTCTCGCGAGGGATCTGGCACTGCGTGGGGTGCAGGTTCTGGTGGTTGAACAGCGGGATATCAATGCGGGTGCCTCAGGGAGAAACCATGGGTTGCTTCACAGCGGTGGACGGTACGTTTCCACTGACCCGGAGGCGGCGAAAGAATGTCACCAGGAAAATGAAATTCTGAAAAGGGTGGCACCCCACTGCATCGAGGACACGGGCGGTCTATTTGTGGCCGTTAAAGGCGATGATGAAACCTATGCCGCCGAATTTCCGTTCCTTTGCCACAAATGCGGCATTCCCTGTGAGCCCATAGACCCCAAAGACGCCAGGGAGCTTGAACCTTCCCTTTCCAGCAGAATCATTGCCGCATACCGCGTAGACGATGCAGCGGTCGATCCTTTCAAAATCTCCCTTGAAAACATGGCCCATGCTCAGGAGCTGGGCGGAACCCTTCTGTGCAACACCCAAGTGGTCGGTTTTGAAAAAGAAAACCGTCGAATCAAAAAGGTCCATCTGGCCCATATGCACACCGGGGAGAAGACGGTTGTTCACCCGGAGCAGGTGATTAATGCCGCTGGACCCTGGGTGGGGACAGTGGCGGCACTGGCAGATCTCGAAATTGAGATGCTCTATTCCAAAGGAACTCTGCTTGTCACCGCACACAGGGTTACAGAGCAGGTGATCAATCGGCTGCGCAGCCCCGGAGATGGGGATATTCTCGTCCCGGGGGGGACCGTCTCCCTCCTGGGCACCACTTCCGTCAGGATTGATTCACCCGATTTAATCACCCCGACCATTACAGAGGTAGATCTGATTGTGAATGAAGGTTCCAGAATGATCCCCACCTTGAAAGGCCTCCGCTATATCCGGGCCTATGCCGGCGTACGTCCGCTTCTGAAAATGGGTTCAAGTCTGGATGACCGTTCCGTGAGTCGTGGATTCACCCTGCTGGATCACGAGCACCAGGGCTTAGACAATTTCGCCACCATTCCTTCCGGAAAATTGACCACCTTCCGTTTCATGGCGGAGAAAACGGCTGATCTCATATGTGAAAAAATGGGCATCCACACACCGTGCCTGACCCATACAGAACCCCTGCCTGCCTCTTCTTCCGGAAAATGGACTGAACCGGCTTTGGGGCCGAAACACTGGTTCACAAACCCTGATAACGACCCAATCCTCTGTGAGTGCGAAATGGTGCCTGAAAGCACCATTAAAAGCGTTGTTCGATCCATCAAAGAAAAAGGCGGGGATCTTAGCCTGCAAGCCATCGGCGTTCGAAGCCGGGTGGGAAAGGGGGCCTGCCAGGGGACATTCTGCGGAAAACGGGTTTCGGCGTTTCTGGAGGAGGGCGACCAGACCAAACCCTATGACAGCATCAGTGATCTCAAATCCTTTTTACAAGGTCGCTGGACCGGCGAGCGCCCGGTACTGTGGCACGGTCAGATGATGCAGGCTGAACTCAAAGAAGCCCTTTATTGCGGCGCTTTTAACCTGGAAACGAGTGGGTGATGGGGTCCACGGCGATGACCAAAAATACGGCAATAAAATGTGACCTGGCCATTATCGGATGCGGTCTTTCGGGTATGGCGGCAGCATTTTTTGCCACTGAAAAAGGGTTTTCCGTCGTTCAGGCCGGCGTCTCCGGAGGACTGATTTTTGCCACCGGTCTCCTGGATGTGATGGGAACCCATCCCATTGAAACGGGACATCGATGGGTCGACCCATGGGCCGCCATCAATGCTGTTTCAAATGATATTCCGAATCACCCCTACGCGCGGCTTACGCCGGACATCATAAAGGAATCGCTGGCTAAGGTGGTTTCTTTCTTGAGGGAAAATGATCTTTCTTATATGAAAAGCGGCGACAATAATTCAGAACTCATGACCCAGCTTGGCACCACCAAGACCAGCTATTATATCCCGGAGACCATGTGGGAAGGGGTTTCGGCACTCAAGAAAAAGCGTCCATGTCTGATCGTTGGGTTTGAAGAATTAAAGGATTTCAGTGCCACCCGTGTAGCACGGGGATTGACGAGCCAATGGCCCGGTCTTCGCCGGCTGAACATCCGTTTGAAGGGAATGGCGAAAGCATCCTCCCTTGTTTCCGGTGATATCCTGGCCCGGGATATGGAGACGGCCGGCAATGTGGAAAAACTGGTCCATCTCATACGCCCGCATCTTAAAGATGCTGAAACCGTGGGTTTACCGGCCGTACTCGGAATGAGACGGCCCCGGGAAGTCATTGAAAAACTGTCCCGGGAACTGGGTGCAAAGGTGTTTGAAATTCCCACAACGCCCCTCTCCGTTCCCGGCCTCAGATTAAATGAAGCCTTCACGCAAGGGTTGGCAGAGCGCGGTGTCAAACAGTTTTTTCCTGAAAGAATCCTTTCGTGGGAGAGGGGTAACGACGGAAGCATCCTTCTGGCCATGGACCAGGGCGTACGAAAGAGATGGATCAGGGCTGAAGGGGTCATTCTGGCAACGGGGCGGTTCTGGGCCCATGGGCTCAGAGCCGATCGGGATAAGATTCGGGAAACCCTCTTCGATCTCCCGGTCCATCAGCCGGAAAAGAGAGAAGAATGGCACCGGGAAGATTTTCTGGATTTGCGGGGACACCCAGCCAATCAGGCCGGTTTGACCATCGATAATCAATTTCGCCCCCTCAACCGTGATGGTGGGCCGGCACTGGAAAAGCTGTTTGCGGCGGGTTCAATACTGGCTCACCAGGATTGGATGCGAATGAAATGTGGTTCAGGTCTGGCCATCAGCAGTGCTTATGCGGCAGTGAAGGCGTTTTCAAATATGCAGGGATGAGGCGTTACCATCTTTTTACGCTTTGAAACGATTGCAGTACTAAGACTGTTTTGATATATTTGATGGGCCTTCGTGAGCCAAGTGGTAAAAGACCAAATAGTGCGAGGATGTGTTTATTATGTCCTTATCTTTAGAGGAAATTACCAAGAAAGTTGGGCGGGAAACCCATATTAACAATATCAGCCTGTCCTTTGAGGCCGGAAGCCGCAATATCCTGCTGGGCCGGACCCTGGCCGGCAAGACATCACTTCTTCGATTGATGGCAGGCCTCGACCGGCCCACTTCCGGGCGGGTGCTGGTAAATGGGGTAGACGTTACGGGCAAATCCGTTCGGAAACGGAGCATTGCCATGGTCTATCAGCAGTTCATCAACTACCCTTCTCTGACCGTCTATAACAACATCGCATCACCTTTAAAAATTGCCAAAGTCTCAAAACCGGAAACGGATCGACGGGTGCGCGAAACCGCTGAAATGCTCCACCTTGACGGCCTCCTCGATCGCCTTCCCAGCGAGCTTTCCGGTGGCCAGCAGCAGCGTGTGGCCATTGCCCGAGCTCTGGTTAAAGAGACGGAGCTGCTTTTGCTGGACGAACCTTTGGTGAATCTGGACTATAAGCTGCGAGAAGAGTTACGGACGGAATTGCAGGACATTTTCGAAGCACGCCAGGCCATTGTGGTGTATACCACCACCGAACCGACCGAGGCCCTGATGCTGGGGGGCAATATTGTTGTCATTGACGAAGGCTGCGTTCTGCAGACCGGCCCCACACCGGAAGTTTACCATCACCCCACAACCACCAAAGTGGCGGAGGTCTTCAGTGATCCACCCATCAACTTCCTGAAAGGGTCGATTCAAGGCAACACGGCTCGAATAGGGCAGAACATTGAACTGCCGCTGGAAGACCACATGAAATCACTTTCTGACGGAAAGTATACATTCGGGGTCCGTTCCAACCATCTTTTTCTGTCCGGAAAAAACAATAAGAATGTGAAAATTCCAGCCAGGGTCGAATTGGCGGAGATTAACGGGTCCGAAACATTCATTCATGCAGACTATGACGGCTTTCGGGTGGTAGTTCAGGAAAACGGGATTCGTCCTGTCCGGATCGGATCCGAAATAGCCATATATGTCAACCCGTCCTCATTTTTTGTGTATGATGGGGCAGGGGCTCTGGTTGCATCGCCTTCTCCTCAGGCCGCCTGCGACCGACTGAAATAGGAGATCGTCATGGCTCGCATCGAGTTAAATGAAGTTGCGCACAGCTACCTGCCCAAACCCGGGGGTGATTCGGATTATGCCCTGAAGCGGATCCACAATGTGTGGGAAGATGGGGTGGCATGCGCTTTGCTGGGGCCTTCGGGCTGCGGCAAGACGACCCTGCTCAACATTGTTTCCGGCCTGCTGGTCCCCAGCAGGGGCAAAGTCCTCTACGATGGGAAGGACGTCACGGCGTTACCCCCTGAAAAACGGAACATCGCTCAGGTCTTTCAGTTTCCGGTGCTCTACGACACCATGAGCGTTTTCAACAATCTCGCATTTCCTTTACGGAATCGAGGGATTAATGAAGCCGCGGTAAAAGAACGGGTTCTGGAAGTAGCTGAAATTCTGGATCTTACTCCTTTTCTTAACAAACGGGCAGCGGGATTGGCAGCCGACGCCAAGCAGAAGATCTCACTGGGTCGTGGGCTGGTCCGTAGCGATGTGGCGGCCATCCTTTTCGATGAACCGCTGACGGTCATTGATCCGCAGATGAAATGGCTCCTGCGGCGCAAGCTCAAAGAGATCCACGAGGAACTGAAGCTGACGTTTATTTATGTGACCCATGATCAGGTGGAAGCATTGACATTTGCCGATCAGGTGGCGGTGATGTTCGAAGGGGAAATGGTACAGATCGGCTCTCCTCAGGACCTTTTTGAAAATCCGGAACACAAGTTCGTGGGTTACTTCATCGGAAGCCCGGGAATGAATTTCCTGGAATGTACCATTGCCGGGAATAAAGCAAGGGTTGGCGGCATCGACATTTTGCTGGACGAGAAAACGGCGGCGAAGGGCCGTAAAGCCCGGGGGAAACTGGAGCTCGGCATACGGCCCATGTATCTGGAAGTACATTGGGAATCGGGTGAGGCCCGGGTGAAGGCCGGGGTCAAGGGGGTTGAAGATCTGGGCAGTTACAGGATTGTGACCCTTAGGCTGGCGGGTCAAACCTTAAAGGCCCGACTGCCTGAAGACACACCGCTTCCCGTGGGGGAGGTTTGGCTTGCCTTCCCGCCGAAATGGACCAAGCTTTTTGAAAACGAACGATTGATTTAATAGTTGAGGGGGGTAACCGGAATGGAAAAATGGCCAAATAACAGAGCTTGGCTGCTGGTGCTGCCGGTTTTTGTCATCGTCGCCTTCAGCGCCATCATTCCCTTGATGACCGTGATCAATTATTCGGTCCAGGATATTTTTGGGCCCGGGCAGTCTGTTTTTGTGGGCACTGAATGGTTCCGGGAGATGCTGGCCGATAAGCGCCTTCATGACGCCCTATGGCGCCAGTTTCTGTTTTCAGGGCTTGTATTGTTGATTGAAATGCCCCTGGGTATCCTCATCGCTCTGGCCATGCCGAAAAAAGGGTGGGCCGCCTCCATCTGTCTGGTGACCATCGCATTACCGCTTCTGATCCCGTGGAATACCATCGGGACCATCTGGATGATTTTTACCCGTCCGGATATCGGTCTGTTCGGTGCCGGGATGAACGACCTGCTCGGCATTCCCTTTGATCATACGGATAATTGGCTCGATGCCTGGATCACCGTCATGTTGATGGAGGTCTGGCACTGGACCCCGTTGGTAGCGCTTCTGGCCTATGCGGGGCTGCGGGCCATTCCCGAACCCTACTACCAGGCGGCCCGGATTGACGGGGCATCAGCCTGGTCCACCTTTCTTTACATCCAGTTGCCCAAAATGCGCGGGGTCTTGACCATCGCCTTTCTGCTCCGTTTCATGGATAGCTTCCTGATCTATGCGGAACCTTTTGTACTCACGGGAGGAGGTCCCGGCAATTCCACCACATTCCTCTCCATTTATCTGGTTAAAATCGCTCTCCTTCAATTCGACCTGGGACCGGGCGGGGCCTTTTCGCTCATCTATTTTGTCATTGTACTGCTGTTCAGTTTTATATTTTACCAGGCACTCCAGAGGGTCGGGAAAGGAGAGACGGTATGAAAGGAAAGAAAAAAACCATCGGCCTTGTCATCTACTTCATCCTGTTGCTGATGCCGATCTACTGGATGCTCAGTATGTCGCTCAGGTCCAATGCCGACATCCTTGCCTCCTTCGCCCTGTACCCGAAAGGCCTCACATTCATGAACTACATGAGGATATTTACGGATTCATCCTGGTACATGGGTTATGTTAATTCCATGATCTATGTGGCCATGAACACGGTGATATCGCTGTCCGTGGCCCTTCCTGCGGCCTACGCCTTTTCGCGCTACAGTTTCGTCGGCGACAAGCAGATGTTTTTCTGGCTGCTCACCAACCGTATGGCCCCGGCTGCTGTTTTTGCCCTTCCCTTTTTCCAGCTCTATTCCACAATCGGTCTCCTGGATACACATATTGCGGTGGCACTTGCGCACTGTCTGTTCAATGTGCCGCTGTCGGTGTGGATTTTGGAAGGCTTTATGTCGGGGGTCCCCCGTGAAATTGATGAGACCGCCTTTATCGACGGGTACAGTTTTCCGCGATTTTTTATCACCATCTTTCTCCCGCTGATCAGGTCCGGGGTCGGCGTCACAGCCTTTTTCTGTTTTATGTTCAGCTGGGTGGAGCTGCTGTTGGCCCGGACACTGACGGTAACCGAAGCGAAACCGATCTCGGCAATCATGACGCGGACCATCAGCGCCACCGGTCTCGACTTCGGTCTGCTGGCTGCGGCCGGTATCCTGACCATTGTACCGGGCGCCTTGGTGATCTGGTTCGTACGCAATCATATGGCCAAGGGCTTTGCCATGGGTCGTGTGTAAGGGGGAAGAATCATGGAGTTGACTTTAGCATGGATGAGATGGACCGTTCCAACAGCAATTTTCTGTAGCATCATTATCCTGACGGTGATTGCCATGACCGTATGGCAAACCCTATCCCCTTCCCTGGAACGTCGCGGTTTCCTGCCGATTCCCACCACACCGGGTGATCGCCTTTTCATAGGGATCTTAAGCAGTGCTTATATCTTTTTCGCATGGATTGGATTGACCCATTTTTCCCTCTGGATCCTGCTTGCTGTTGCTGTGTGCTGGATTATTATTGTGATGGTTTGGGGATAGAGCAGGAGAATGTGAAATGAAAGGAGGTGATGACGGAATCGAAGTGATGGGGCAGATCGAATAAAGCCTCTGGTTTGCCCTGCCGGTTTTCCTGACCGGAATACGGCTCAATGGAAAACAATGGGCAGGGAGTGTGCGATGAACCCAATCGGTTTGAAAGGAGCAACGGCAATGAACAAGAAGAGAACCCTTTTTTGCATGATTGCAGCCCTGGCGCTTATTTTTCTCAGCGTTCCCTGCTGGTCTTCCCCGCAGATGGACGCCGCCAAGAAATGGGTGGACAACGAGTTTCAACCCTCCACACTAACCAAAGACCAACAGATGAAGGAAATGGAATGGTTTATTAAGGCGTCCAAGCCCTTTAAGGGGATGAATATCAAGGTCGTCTCCGAGACCATCCCAACCCACGAATATGAGGCCAAAGTGCTTGCCAAGGCCTTTGAGGAGATTACCGGAATCAAGGTCTCCTTTGACCTGATTCAGGAAGGGGATGTCATTGAAAAGCTGCAGACCCAGTGGGCCTCCGGGAAGAACATCTATGACGGCTGGATCAACGATTCCGACCTCATCGGTACCCATATGCGTTACGGCTTTGTTGTGCCCCTGAGTGATTTCATGGCGGGTGAAGGAAAAGACGTGACCCTGCCGACCCTCGATGTTGACGATTTCATGGGAAAATCCTTCACCACCGGTCCGGACGGAAAACTCTATCAGCTTCCGGACCAGCAGTTCGCCAACCTCTACTGGTTCCGTTACGACTGGTTCAAACGTCCCGATTTGAAAGCGAAATTCAAGGAAATCTATGGCTATGAGCTTGGCGTGCCGGTTAACTGGTCTGCCTACGAGGATATTGCTCAGTTCTTCACGGAAGTTGTCAAGGAAATCGATGGCAAGGCCGTTTATGGTCACAACGACTACGGCAAAAAGGCGCCGGATTTAGGTTGGCGGTTCACAGATGCGTGGCTTTCCATGGCCGGAGTAGGCAGTAAAGGCCTCCCCAATGGCATTCCGGTGGACGAATGGGGCATCCGGGTTGAGGGTTGTATCCCTGTGGGTTCGAGTGTTTGTCGCGGCGGCGCCGCCAACAGCCCGGCAGCCAAATACGCTCTCCGCAAGTATATGGAATGGCTGCGTAAATATGCTCCCCCAGGCTGCCTGGGGTTGGATTTCTACACCTACCTGCCGATCCTGGCCAAAGGAAATGTGGCGCAGCAGATTTTCTGGTATACGGCTTTCGTGTCTGACATGGTCAAACCGGGGCCCACGGTCAACGACGATGGAACGCCCAAATGGCGCATGGCCCCCTCGCCTCACGGTCCCTACTGGGAAGAGGGGATGAAGTTGGGCTATCAGGATTGCGGTTCCTGGACATTCATGAAGAGTACGCCACTGGATCGTCGCAAGGCCGCATGGCTCTTCGCCCAGTTCTGCGTAGCCAAAACCACCTCCCTCAAAAAAACCATGGTGGGGCTGACACCCATCCGCGACAGCGACATAAGAAGCCAGGCCTTCACCGACAGGGCACCGAAGCTGGGCGGACTGGTAGAGTTCTACCGCAGCCCGGCCAGGGTTGCCTGGACCCCCACCGGCACCAACGTGCCTGACTATCCCAAACTGGCGCAGTTGTGGTGGCAGAATGTCGGCGAGGCGGTTTCCGGTGAGGTAACCGTGGACAGGGCCATGGACAACCTGGCCGCTGAACAGGATAAAGTCATGCAGCGCATCGAGCGTGCAGGGGCGCAGAAAGAATGCGGGCCAAAGCTGAACGAATGCATTGACCCGAATGTCTGGTTGAACAAGCCCGGTTCACCCAAGGCCAAGCTCGCCAATGAAAAGCCGCAGGGTATAACGGTTGATTACGACCAGTTGATTCAGGCCTGGCGGGAAGGTCGAGTGAAGTAAAAAAACAAAAGATGTCATTGTTTTCTGGGGCGGCCCCCGTTCAATATACTTTAGGGGCCGCTCCATTTTTTTGCGGTTTTGTCTGCGCCTATCGTCTTCCTGAATAAAAATTCTGAATTTTTGTGAGGGTCTCTAAATAGCTTTCTTTATACAGCAGACCCGGGTAATTGGACATTTCTTCCATGAGCGGTTTTATGTATGGCAGCCCGTTGATCCCATAGCTGTTTTTGCCTGCTTTATCCGCCTGGTATATAATCTGAACCGAATAATAGGTGATCAGAAGCCGCAGTTTCAATCCCCGCCTGAACATATACGCTCTGCCGCCGGTGGTATTCAGGAAAAAGCCCGCATATCGATAAAGCGCTTCAAAAGAAGGCCTTACATTCTCAAGGTTTGAGCATCGCTTTCCCAACATGGCCCACTGGTAAAACATGCCCATATTGTCTTCGAGAGTGTCCTGGTCGTCCGCAACCGCCTGTTGGATCAACCGTAAATCCTTTTTATCCAGAGCACGACAGAAAAAGTATATGTTCTTCACCATGATGGTGGGGTCGACCCCTTCACCGGCGGGAATGGGCGGTTGGGCCGCCAGCCGTTCGATGATCCGTACGAAGCGGGCGTAGGCGGTTTCTCCCAGGTTCATCTGTTGAATATACTTTTTGGTATCCAGATACTGAAAAAAATCTGCAACATGCTGGTTGATCAGGGAACAATAATGCGTTTCATTGGCATCGGCGATCTTTTCAAGGTCTTTCTGATCGGGTTCGTTTTCAAATAAAGGCTTCTTTTTATCGGATTCAAATTGGTATTCTACCAGCTCGCCGGTGGCCTGCGGCTTTAGGAAGGCGCCTTTTTCAGCGAGACTCCGATTCGGCGCCTGGTCCGCCGGCACATCCCCGGCTTTCAAAGTTTTCCCGGAAGAATCAGCGGCATCGCTCTGTTTCCCGAATGAATCTTTACCCGGACCCTTTTCTCCGGCGTCAAGCCGGCGGCTTTCTTCGGGTGTCAACACTTCCACAGCTACCAGCTCTTCTCCGGTTTCAGGTTGCGGATATTTATACCAACCATAACCCACGGCTGCCAGGACTCCTATGACGAGCAGGACCCACAACCAGACAAGACCCCCTCTTTTTTTGCCCATGCTAGTCTCCTCCATGTTGAATCAGTGTGGTTCGCCTAG
>FLOH01000763.1_pt1 | contig 59265 bp, 56 predicted proteins | sample 756751 | NCBI WGS metagenome assembly FLOH01 (sample SAMEA4026879, study PRJEB14308) | marine metagenome | biome: coastal water; material: water | depth 74 m
ACGGCGACTACCCGCAAAAGCGCGGTGGCTTCCGGGGATTCGGCAGCGGTGGGGGAGGACGTGGTGGTCGCCGCGGCGGTCGCCGGTAAAGATTTTGGATTCAGGCTACTGAATCCCCATTAGCTTTTTCAGCTGTATGATGCCCTGTGCACCATGCAGCTTTTTTATGCATGGGGTTCTTCATCGCGATGCGCTGTTTTTGTTTTGGTGAAGTTTTGCATTGGGGTTCCGATCATGGGCGAAAAGTGATGTTGGATGGGAAACGCGGGAAGCCGGGCGCCGTTTTTCACAATTTCAATCAGGATTACCGCCGGATCTTTCTGGGCGACAACCAGTATCTGCTTTGGGAAAACGGACGTTTTGAGTTTCGCGAATATTTTGGAGAGTAATGACATGGAAAGTTGGGCCGAGGGAGCTTTTCTGGTTTCCTTAGACTGAATCCGAGTGCATCCGTTTAGTCCGTGGTTACCCCCAATCCCCCCGCTTCGGTGCCGTCTCATCCCATCAATAACCTGCTACCGGGTTTTGCATCGCTTTCGCCGGAAGAGAAGATTCGTCAGGTCGAGACCTTGACCTCGGCGGCACGCGTGCATCCCAGCGGTATCATGGTGTGCATGCCTTTTGTTGCGCCGGAGGGCTTGCGCCAGGTGCGCACGACCGACTTTGAGGGGATGGATCAGTTTTCCTTCAACTTCGGCCACAAGTTCAAATCGATCACCGATTTTTTTAGTAACGAAAATTCCATCACGGTTTCCGGCAGTCATCTGGCGGCCCAAAGCATCCGGTTCAAAGCCACGGGTGAAGCTGCTGCTATGGTCGCGGCCCGGGCGGCTTACCGCTCGTTGCGCATCGTTTTTGGGTTTGGGGTGGAGGCGGGGCAACGCGGGTTCATGGGTAAACCCTTTCATTTCGAATACTCGGGACACACCACCGGCGACCAATATTTGCACGCACTGTGGGGGTGGCTGAGTTTTCATCCGATCGCGACGCCGGAGGAACAAGCGGAAATCCGCGAGATGGTTATCGCGGTGGCGGATTACCAAATCTCTGTTGATTACACAATTTTCAATCGCAGTGGTGGCAATTGGTGCATGCGGACTGATCCCACCGATTACAATGCGATCATGGCCGCGATCGTGGCCGCCGCGTACAAAATGACCGGGGAGCAAAAGTATTGGGATGCCTATGAGCACGTCATGCTTTCCGGCAAGTGGAGGACCCACCGTCGACTCGACTACATCGTCGAACAGTTTCGCGACGGATCATACGAGACCCAACCGTGGGACATCATTGCCGGGGCCAAGGTAGCGGAGGGGGAGTTTGCGCATTGGGAGCAGGTCCAGCATTGTCAGTTCACCGCCATTTCCGCGACGATCATTCACGAATGTGTGTCCGACCTTTTTACGAGTGAGGATTTGAGCCGAGTGCTGGAGTTGTGGTGGGAGGATCAACCGGTGGGGTTTGACCGGGATAAATGGGGTTATCTGTATTGGTTCATGGTGTCCTCGAAGGATCGCAGCTGGCGGCATTGCGATCGGACGGAGCGGTTGCCGCGCGAGCAGTGGTTTGGCGGCCACCCCATGTTGTCGTATACCTCGTCGTGGATTTACGGTGACTGCCTGGCGCGATTCATGTGGACGGCGCTGGCGGTGGCTCGCCACTGTCCGTCGAAACGGGCCGAGGCGGCGGCTTTTGCCGAGGAAACCTTTCTTCGGCTGCAGCCGCGACACTTGTTGTGGATCGCCGATCCTGATGGACAGCAGGTTCCGCCTGAGTTGCGTTACTTCACCGAATTCCTGAGCAGTGAAGTTCCCGAGTGTTTGATCGCTTCATATTGGGAAGGTCGCCTCCTCAACCTTTGGTCCTGATATTATGAAAATCACCGATGTGCGCACGACGCTCCTCACCGGGCCGTGCACCAATGATTCTTATTTGAGTGAAGCGCGAAAATTGCGCAGTGCGGCATTCATCGAAGTCATCACCGATGGCGACCATGTTGGCATCGGCGAAACCTACGCGGGATATTTTTGCCCGGAATCAGTGTCGTCGATCGTGGAGTTTTTTAAACCCATCCTGATCGGGCAAAACGTGGACGACATACCGGAGCTCTGGCAACGGATGTATCATTGTGGCAACTTTTGGTGCCGGGTGGGACTCGGAGCGATTGTGCTCAATGGCGTTGAGGCCGCACTGTGGGACCTGAAGGGCAAGCTGCTGGATCAACCGGTGCATGCCTTGTTGGGTGGGGCGAAGTTTGATCGCCTGCCGTGTTACGCTACGGGCGGGCCAAGTAATTACCCCCAGGATAAATTGGCCGGTAAGATCGATCATTACTTTTCGCTGGGCTTCAAAGGTGTAAAGGTTGGCGCGGGTTGTTTCATGGCGGGCGAGGGTAGTAGGAATTCCTTGGACCCCAAGGAAGCGGCTGACTTTGAAGCGGATAAATGGGCCTTCATGCGCAGCCATGCCGGAGACGATGCGTGGCTGATGATGGATGGGCATATGGGGAATAATTCAACGGGGACTTGGAATCTTGAGGTGGCCACCGCAGTTGCGCGGGCGATCGAAGCCTACGACCCCTTCTTCCTCGAGGAGCCGTTGCACTACACCGATCCCTGGGGTTACGCCGAGCTCTGCCAAGCGACCACCGTGCCGATCGCCGGGGGCGAATGCCTGACGGCGAGTTACGAGTGGAAGATATTTCTCGCGCAGGATAGTTTTGATATCGGTCAACCCGACGCGTCATTCACCGGGGGCTTGGGTGAGTTTATGTTGGTGGCCAAAATGATGGCTGAAAGTGGACGCAAGATTGCCACACATGCGTGGGGGGCGGGCGGTTCACTTATGCAGAATGTGCATGCCGGATTTGCCGCGTCCAATACCTGCATGCTCGAAATCGCGCCCGATTACGCCGGACTGCACGCCGATGTGATCGATGGGGGCTTGATCATCAGGGACGGTTATGTGCTGCCGCCGGATCGGCCGGGATTTGGAGTCATCTTGACCGACGAGATTAAGGCGCGTTATCCCTTCCAGCCCGGCACAGGTGAATTCAACAGTGTACCCGGCAAAATCCTTTCCACCTGATGGCCTTGAAACTTTTAATTGATGTGCCGGTGGTGCCGGCAGCGCTGGAAGCCCTGCAAAATAGCGGACGCTACGATATCGATATAGTGGACCCGCCGGAAGAAAAAGCCCGGCCCCTGGATGCAGCCCGCATCGCGGATGCCGAGGTGCTGTTCGGCACTTTCCCTCCAACCAATTTTGCCGACATGCTTGCGGTTAAATGGGTGCAAATTGCATCCACTGGCTACGTGCAACTCTATGCCCACAACTTGCCGGAGCGCGGCATTCGGGCGACCAATGCCCGGGGTTGTTTTGATGTGCCGATTGCGGAGTGGAATGTCGCCATGATGGTCAACTTGACGCGCGACTGCCGTCAGTTGATTCGCAACCAGGAAGCGGCGGTATGGGATCGCTCGGCCATCTTTCAGCGGGAGATTCGGGGCCTGACCGTGGGGATCTGGGGTTATGGGGGCATCGGTCGGGAAACAGCGCGACTCTCCCGGCAAATGGGACTGAGGGTGCAGGTGATGTCCCGCCGTGGCGTTGGTCCGACCGAGAATATCTATCACGTGCCGGGCACGGGCGATCCCGAGGGAGTCATCCCGGACAAAGTGTTTCGCCCCGGGGAGGAGGAAGAGTTTCTGCGTGATCTGGACTTTCTGGTCGTGGGGTTGCCTTTGAACCAATCGACCGAAGGTTTGATCGGTGAACGTGAATTGCAGCTGTTGCCGCCGCGCGCGTTTGTGCTGAACCCGGCCCGCGGACCCATCATCAAAGAGTCGGCCCTGATCCAAGCCTTGGAGGAAAAGTGGATCGCTGGAGCGGCCCTGGATACGCACTACCACTATCCGATGCCGCCGGAGCATCCGCTGTGGAAATTGCCCAATGTTATTTTCACGCCCCATATTTCCGGTTCCAGTTTGAGCCCGAACTTTACCGTGCGGCTTTGGGATATTTTTTCCCGGAATCTGGAGCGCTTCACCAATGCCGAACCGCTGCTCAACGAGCTTACCGCCGGGCAGCTGTCGGGGAAATAAACCTGTGGACACGACAGAACCAGAGCTGCGTATTTCCGAGACGGATCAAGGTGTTCGTTATGGTATTTGGAGTCGCGAATCGAATCCGCCGGCACCGACCCTGTTCATCTTGGCCAACACCATTGAAGGCACCCTCGCGGCAGATTATTTTCGTCAATCCGGCACCACCCTCGCACAACAAGGTTGGTGTTGCGTCTCGATCGATATGCCGGGTCATGGCTTGGAACACCGCGATGGGGAGCCGGCCGAATTGGAGGGTTGGCGCTTTCGCGCTGATGCGGGAGAGGATTTTGTGGAGGAGACCAATCGGCGACTAGCCCATGTGCTCGATCATTTGATCGCGAAAGGTTGCACCGATGCCGAGAAGGTTGCGGTTTGCGGGACATCGCGCGGCGGGTTTCTGGCCATGCACTTTGCCGCGTTTGATCCCCGTGTGATCTGTGTGGCGGCATTTGCCCCGGTGACCGACCTCCTGGTGTTGAAAGAATTTCACGGGGCGGAGCAGAATGAATTGGCCCGGGCACTTGCCTTGACTTCGCGCGCAACAGAACTGTCGCGGAAAAAAGTCTGGATGGTCATAGGAGATCAAGATGCCCGGGTCGGCACAGACCGCGCGATCACATTGGCTGAACGTATCACCGCAGCGGCGTCTGATCTGCCGACAGGCTTTGGGGCGATTGAATTACACGTCATGCCCGAACCTCGTGGTCACACCACCCCGGCCGGTTCCGCTGATCGGGCCACGGAGTGGATAGGCCGGCAGATCTCGAACGGGGATGAATCGTAAACGTATCGGTTTCTTTTCGGACTTTCCAGACGCAGCCCGTAAATTGTGATCATGCCCAATTCATCACCAGTCGGCAAACACCTCGCTCTGCTTCGGAAATGCGAGCGGTGTCCTATGATGCATAAGCCGGTCGTCGTCGGTCGTGCCGTGACGAGCCGGATATTATTGGTGGGGCAGGCCCCGGGCGACAAAGAGCCGAAACTCGGCCGACCGTTTGCGTGGACGGCGGGGAAAACACTTTTCAAGTGGTTTCAAGCCGGACTCGATTGGTCGGAGGATGATGTGCGGGATCGGATATATTTTGCGGCGGTCTGCCGATGTTTCCCGGGTAAAAAATCCACCGGGGGTGACCGCGTGCCTGCTCCGGAGGAGATTGAGAATTGTGCCCACTGGCTCAGACGGGAGGTTGCTTTGTTGCGGCCGACTTTGGTGCTGCCGGTGGGCAAGTTGGCCATCAGCCAGTTTCTGCCCGTGGGCCCGTTGAATGAGACCATCGGGCGACAGTTTTCCATCACTTATGAGAGTCATGCCATGGATTGCGTGCCTCTGCCGCATCCCTCCGGGGCTTCGACCTGGCATCGGATGGAACCCGGGTTAACCTTGCTGCAAAAGGCGTTGAAGTTGGTGGCCGTGCATCCGACCGTAAAAAAATCCGTGTATTCATGAAACAGTTTGCTAAGGGTTACCCCATGTTTTTCCGCCGAGTCTTCTTGTTGCTTCTGTTTATCACACCCTGTGCGCTGTATGCGCAGCGGGAAAAACTGCCGCCTGACGATCTGGCCTGGGTGGAAAAGAATTTCCCGAGTGTGAAGAAATCCAACACGGGTATCCGTTATTTGGAGTTGGAGAAGGGCAGTGGAGAAACCGCCAAACGGGGCGACATGGTCTCGATGGTATACGTCGGACGTCTGATCAACGGTGAGTCCTTCGACCAATCGATCGATCCTAAGAAGCCCTTACGTTTTCGACTGGGTCGCGGCAAAGTCATTCAAGGATGGGATCAAATCATCCAGCTCATGAGTCCCGGCGATAAATGGTTGGTCATTATCCCCCCGGAGCTGGCCTACGGCACCCGAGGTCGGCCACCGAGCATTCCGCCCGAGACGACGTTGATTTTCACCATGCAGTTGATTGCCGTGAATCAGGAGTGAATCCTGCCTCGCTGAGTCCAAATCGCATCGGTGGTGTAGATGGCCAGACCTATCCAGATCAGGGCAAATGACTGGGCCCGGGCGGGATCGAAGACTTCGTGGTAAAACCATACGCCCAGAGCGAATTGAAGCGTGGGGGCGACGTATTGCAGCAGACCGAGCGTCATGAGTTGGAGTCGTCGGGCCCCGTAGGCAAACAGCAGCAACGGGAGTGCAGTGACGACACCGGTTGATAATACAATCAACTGGGTGGATACGGGAGCGGAACCGAGTGCGCCCGTGTCTGCCATGGCCCGCCATAGCAAAAATGCGCCTGCAAAAGGAGCGAGGAGCATGGTTTCCACCGTCAAACCCGCGAGTGACCCCAAGGGGGCTTGTTTACGCAACAAGCCATAAGCCCCAAAAGTGATGGCCAACGAGAGAGCGATCCAAGGCAGTCTACCCAGTTGGATCAATTGCCATGTCACCCCTGCGGTGGCGAAAGCAATGGCCACCCATTGGATTTTGTTCAGCCGTTCGTTGAGGACCCCCCAACCGAGGGCAACATTGACCAAAGGCACGAGAAAATAGCCCAAACTGGTCTCGATTACGTGACCATTGTTGATTGCCCACACGAAAACCAACCAATTGATGGTGAGAAGCACGCCACTCAGGGCGTAGAGCCGCAACGCGCGACCGGAGGAGAATACTTGGTAAATGGCCTCAAATCCATCCCGCCACCAGAGGAGTGGCGCGGTGAAAAGCGTGGTCCAAAACAAACGGTGCGCGATTAATTCGGTGGCGTCGACCGCGGCCAATAGATGCCAATAGAGCGGAAATACCCCCCAAGAGATATAACAGCCCAAAGCGGCCAGGGCGCCTCGCATCGACGCCTGGCGGGCGGGAGAGCTCATTCCTGCGCGGCGCTCGTGAATTCGTAACGCTGCCGAAATTCCTGCACCGCAAGACTAAGCGCCACATCCGCCGGTTGACCCTCGCTGATCAACTCGGCGCTGCGTTGCTGGATCCAACGTTGTTTGAAGGATTGTTCGACTTGCGCCGTGATGTGCTTGTCCTCCTGACGTTTGTTTTTCGAGGTGAAACAACCCGAAAACAGAGGGATGGTAAGAAGCAGGCAGATAAGAACCGGGCGCATTTTGTCAGACATGGTTGATTTCACTCATAGGATCGGTCTGTTTGACCGCGAGCGAATCTTTTTGTTTTCGCGCTATTCAATATTAATGTTAAGCCCTTTCCTGTCATGAGTGATGAGCCCAATCCCCCGCCATTGCGCCTGAAGCCACGTTTACGTCCTGACGACGCAAGCGCAGCAGATACTCCTGCGCCCCAGGCCGAGACTCCAACGGCGGCGGAAGCCACGAGCACGCCAGAGGCTGAAACTCCAAAGTTGAGGCTCAAGCCGCGTTTATCCGCTGATCCCGCGCCCGAAAAATCGCCAGAGCAGTTGGAAGAAAAACCGGCAGCAGAAACGCCGCCCCCAGCCAGTGAAGCTCCTGCGGGAGGTGGGTTGCGCCTCAAGCCCAAACTGAAACCCGATGCGGAACCAACTCCTGAAGCGGCCGAAGCGTCATCCCCAGCGACCCCAGAAAAGAAAGCTCCCGCGGAGGGAGGGTTGCGCCTTAAGCCAAAGTTGAAGCTTGATCCGGAAACGGCCCCTGAAGCGGCCGAGGCACCCAGCGAACCGGTCGCCAAGGAAGCGCCCGCACCTGCAGCAGCACCTCCCCCGCCGGTGGTGCCGCCACCTCCAGCAGCATCTGCAGCACCGCCACCAGCTTCAGCTCCCGCGGAGGGCGGAGCATTCAAATTCAAGCTTAAGGCCAAGACCCCTGATACCATTCCCCCGATAAAGGTCCCGGCACCGGGAGCACCCCCACCTCCAGTGGGCGCGCCGCCATCGGGTGGAGCTCCGCCACCCAAATTGGGGCTGAAGAAAGCGGCCCCCAAGGCGGAATCTGATGATTCTTCCGAAGACTCTGATGATAAAGCCCCGCCGCCTTCTGCCCCCAAGAAGAGAAGGCTGCCGGGCAAGCCTCCCAAGACTTTGTTGATGTTGGTCGGGTTGGTCGTATTGCTGGGCGTGGCGGGATTCTTTGCGTGGAAAATATTTTTGGCTCCACCACCACCACCCGTCGTAGCACCACGACCAGTGGCGGCGACTCCTCCGGAGGCAGCGGATGGCCCCGCGTCGTTGGCCGGTCAATTGATTGCCAAGGCTCAAGATGCTGCTGAGGAGCACGGCATCAACATGACTGATCCGGTCGACGAAGTGATGGCTTCCGAAGATACCCTGGATGTTGAAGAAGGGTTCGAATTCAAACCAGCGGTTGCTGATGCCCCGATCACGGAGGAGGTCTCAGCGACCACCCAATCACAAATTTCAGCGGGCATCACAGCCACCACCACCACCGTGATGGAAGCGGTCGAGGCCAGCCCAGCGTTTCAATCTTTTGTGGCCGAGCTCAGTATCAACGGTGTTTTTCAGGGCTCACCTGCCCGCGCTTTGATGAATGGGCGAACCTATAGGGAAGGTGACGTGGTGGATGTCGTGTTGGGCATCACATTCGACCATATAGAACCCGGGACCAGAAGTATCGTCTTTCGCGATATCTCAGGTGCGACAGTCAAACGCAGATACTGAGAACGACCTGACTTTTCCTCACCGTCCTTGCGCTGTTAACGCATGGGGCGGTTGAGAGGAATAGGGCCGAAGATGCGCGGGGTGCTGGGGTTACTTATGGGAAAGCACGTCGCGGATTTGATGTAGTAACTCCGGGTCGGTCGCGATGCCGATCACGCCGTTTACGATAAATTGGATGCCAACACACAGGATCAGAAACCCCATCACCTTGGTGAGCGCGTTCATGGCGCTTTGCCCAACCACTACCACGATTTTTCCGGATAGTCGCAAAGTCACATAGATGATGATCGCGACGACCAGGATGCCGATGATGATCGCGATGTAGTCGGTCCAGTCAGTGGCGAGCGAGGTGAGTCCAATGGTCACGGCGATGGCGCCCGGTCCACTGAGCATCGGCATGGCAAGGGGAGAAAATGCGATGTCGCGCTTGGCCCGCGCTTCCTCCTGCTCCTGCCTGGTTTGGTTCGCGTTGCGGGGTGCGGCGACAAGCATCCCCGATCCAATACCGGCGACCAGCAATCCACCGGCAATGCGCAAACCCGGGATGGAAATGCCGAAAAAACCCATGATGAACGTGCCGCCAATCAGAAAACTGATCAGAATTGCAACCATGTAGAAGCAGGCCATCCGTAGCTGCTGGTTGCGCCGGGCCGGCGTGTCACCCTCGGTGATGGCCAGAAATGTGGGGGCCACCGCGAACGGATTAATCAACGGCAACAGCGCGATCACGGTCGCAAGAATTAATCCCCAGAAATGGCTCACAGTGTTCATGTCGGGCCAACGCAGGCAGAAATTTGCACGTCTGGCAAAGATTGAGCGTCGGACCTACCAGACGTCCACCGGCCCTTTGGGCACGGGTATGGCCGTGCGATTGATGGCGGCGGGTTCCTCTTCGTCGCTCATAAATGAGGCTGTCATTGGCCCCAGCGCGAAACGCGGCAGCAGTTCCCCCTCTTCGTCGCAATACTGCGAGCGCCACTCGATGTATTCGACCAACACCGCGTCAAAATCCACCCGCGACTTGATGGTGACGATGCGCTGCTTAAAGGGCTTCGCCGGACCGAAACGTTTGGCATACCATGGGGCAACCTTGCGGAACAGACGGGCGCCGTGGTCCTCACCGTAGAATTCGCAATAGCGCTCGAAGTGACGTCGCATAACCCGTACGCGTTCGGAAAACGATGGCTCGGCCAAAAGTTCGCCCGTGGCAAAATAATGGGCGGTGCGATGAAAAATCCACGGATCATAAAACGCACCTCTTCCGATGCTCACGCCGGTGCAACCAGTTTCAGCGACCATGTGTTTTGCCGCTTCCGGTGTCGTCACATCGCCGTTGCCGATCACCGGTATCGATTTCACTGCTTCGACCACACTTCTTATACCCGCGAGGTTGACCCGCCCGCTGAACCCCTGGGCCCGGGTGCGCCCGTGCACAAATATCGCGGCGACGCCGTTATCTTCCAATACCCGGGCCAGATCAGGGGCGGTCAGATTATCATCATCCCATCCCAGTCGCATTTTCGCAGTGACGGGGATGTTGACGGCATCGATCATGCCGCGGACAAGTGCCGCCGTCTTGTCGAGTTCGGTCATCATCGCGGAACCACCACCAACCTTGACGACTTTTTTCACTGGGCAACCCATGTTGATGTCCACGGACTGGGCGCCCATTTCCTGGCACATCACGGCCGCATCGCGCATTTCCTCCGGCACACTGCCAAAGAGTTGGATCGCGAGCGGCCGATCTTTCGGTGAGGACTCCACCATCTTCAAGGCGTTGCGGTTTCGTTCGATCAGCGAACGGGCGTTGACGAGGTCGGTGGTCGCCCAGCCAAGGCCGCCAAGCTCGCGCAGCGTGACGCGAAAGGGCAGGTTGGTGTAACCCGCCAGCGGCGAGAGAAACAGATTGGTGGAAAGCTCGTGTGAACCGATACGCATAGTCCGAAGAGCCAAACGATACCCACCGTCTTTACGGCGACAACCCTGCAAAAGTGTAACCCATTAGGTTACACTTTTCCTAGAGTGAAGTATCCCGGCCGGCTCGCTTTTCTGAGAGCCAATGCAGCATCCGTAGGGTGAGTTCGGCATCGGGGAGACGATTGCGACCGGTCAGAAAATCATTAATTCGCTGGCGCGGCACACCGAGGTATCGGGCCAGTCTAACTTTGGAACCATAGGGCTTGAGTTCCTTTTTCAGCATGGTGATGCAGACATTCCACATGGGCGTGTCAGGACCCGGTCTTCTGATCAAACCGGCGCCTTGGCGTTTTCGGTGGATCGCATTTTGGAGGCGACGGGCTCCCGTAATGGCGGCCATCGCCAACGCATCACTGAGGTCCATCCATAGTTTTAGCTGGGGGTGAACAGGGATCATTTCAAAAGTGTAACCTAATGGGTTACACTTTCGAGTTCGGATTTTGGTGTGGTGGGTCGATCGGGAAGCGTGAGTCCGGGCCGGGAGTCCCGCTCAAGCGAGCGCGGTGACCGCCAGCTTTATGCGGTGAAGACCTTCCTGCAAGGTGGCGCGAGTACAGCCGAAATTAAGGCGGACATAATCGCCCTTGGTGGCGCCGAAGAACGCGCCGTCGCTCAGGCCCACGCCGTGCGCCTCGAAATGAGCGATTGGGTCCTTGAGGCCGAGTTCGCGCACATTGATCCACGCGAGATAGGTGGCCTCGATCGGTGCATCAATCGACACCCCGGGTAGCTCGCGCGCGACGAAGTCGAGCAATAGGTCTCGGTTGCCCCGCAGGTAGGCCAGCAACTCCTGTCGCCATGGCTCACTGTCGCGGTAGGCGGCTTCACACGCGGCGTAGCCGAGAGTGTTGACCTCGGCGACGATACCGGCGGTGGCGCGCACGAATTTCGATCGTAGGCCAACATCGGGGATAATCGCAAACGAGGTGCCGAGTCCGGGCACATTATAGGTCTTACTTGGGGCCATCAACGTGATGCTGCGCTTGGCGATATCCTCGCCGAGCAGGGCGGTCGGGATATGCGGCAGATCATCTAGGATGAGATCGCAGTGAATCTCGTCACTGCAGAGCACGAGATTGTGGCGCGCGCAAAATTCGCCCAGACGCGTCAGTTCATCGCGCCGCCAGACGCGGGCGACCGGATTATGCGGATTGCAGAGCAGGAAAAGTTTGGTGCGCGGTGTGACCGCGTTTTCCAAGGCGTCCCAATCGATTTCCCAGCGGCCGCCCTGCAGTTGTAGCGAGACCATGACGGAAACCCGCGCACTGTTTTTCGGCGCACTGAGGAAAGGCGGATAGATCGGGGCCAAGGTGAGCACTTCATCTCCCGGTTCGGCAAAGGCCTGGGCGGTGACATTGAGCCCGCAGACCAGACCCGGCAGCCACACGATCCAGGCGGGATCGATGGTCCAGCCGTAGCGCGATGCCATGGCCGCCACCATGGCGTCCATCGTGGACTTGGTGGGGCGGGCATAACCATAGATGCCGTGCTCCACCCGGGCGTGCAGCGCCTCAAGGATGGCGGGAGGCGACTGGAAATCCATGTCGGCCACCCACATGGGCAGCACGTCGCGTCCGGCGTATTTCTGCCATTTCTGGGAGTCCGTGCCGACACGGTTGAGAGGGGTATCAAAATCAAAGTTCATGCGATGCAAGGGTCCACCCAACCACGTCGCCCGCGATGGGGCACTAATTTTCTCCGGCTTAAACCGCTGCGGTCCATGCGGCGGCTGGTCAAAGACCGTTGGGCTTGGTCCAGGTGATGCGAGCCATCAGCGTGTTTCCACCCCAGCCATCGTTGGGCAGGGTTTCCCCTACCATGATCCACGATTCTGTAGGAGATACGTTGAGGGTGTGAAAATTGCCCATGCGTGCGACGTGATCGGGATCGTTGATCCCATCACCGAGCAAGGGGAAGACGATTCGTTCGGTGGAGCGCTTCAGCCGCATGGTGTCGGGGTTGACCTCCGCAATGTATAGCGGAGCGCGCCAACGCATGACGTTGGCATTGGCCTCTGCCTTGCGGGTGTAGACCAGGAACAAGCCATCGCTGTGCGTGATCCACCTTTGTTGAGTGGTCGACATGGACAACGGTTCACCATCGTCCCAACACCAAGGCTGTGCGTCTCCCCAAGTCAAACCGTCGGTCGATACGCTCACATAGCCGCGCCCATCCTCGGCCCGGATGGTCATCAAGTATCGATCTTGGAAAGTCACTACGCAGGGCTCCAGCAGACCTCGGCCAACATCAAGGTGCAGCGAGTTGCTCATCTCCTCGATGCGCACGGTGGTGCCGTCGAAAGAGCAGATCGCACTGCATACCGATCGGGGTTTTTCAGGGGCCATGCCAACTGAAAGGGGAATCAGAATCCGACCATCCGGCAGCGTGACCCGTTGGGCGCAGCCACTGGTATACATGGCCGGCACCTCGGCATCGTGCCATTCCAGCTTGCGACAAGGGTCCCAAGCGCCGGCTCGAGTGCGAACCGTGTAGACGGGGTGGCGATCCTCTTCCGCCTGAGTCAGGACGTTGTCCCGGTAGTAAACATTATGGCCCATCGCCAGGACGGTATCGGTCTGCGGGTGATATTCCGGCACGATGTCGCAGACTCCTTCCTGCATACCGTTAGGGAGATCCCTGCGCTCCAATCCGGGTATGGGGTGGGGGCCGGGCCACGTCTGCCCACTGTCGGTTGAGACCGAGTGGTGCACCGGACCGAAGACATCGGAGCCGCCGATATTCTGGCAAGTCATCACGTATTGATCGCCCTCAGGATGAGGCACCTTGCATGCGCGGGGAATAAACCAGGTCGCGCCGGTATTGCGTCCCTTCCAAATGATGCTGGTTTGAATCGATTTTATCATGGGTCGTTAATTTTTATCCCGATTTGTTGCGCGACCTGTGCCACGGAACGTGGGCATTCAGGCGTGTGGTTAAGTGTCGTTTGGAATGCCCTTGTTCGACTACGATCCACCGTTCACTTGATAGTGGTGGAAGCCCTTGATGAGTGCCTCCAGATTTTCCCATGGCACTCCGGGGGCTATGCTGCTCGAGGCACCGAGAAACAAGCCCGTCTTTGGGCCGTTGTCCACCAGCCACTTCATTTCATTGCGCACGTTATCGGGTGTGCCGTAAGGCAGCGTCCGGGTCACAGACACGCCACCTATTATTATGAGAGGTTCTCCGTCCCGGGTCGTCATTTGGCTGATGGCCTGGTAGTCCATGCCGTCTTCATACTGGAAGCCCTGAAAGCCGTGGAGTCCAACTTCCAGCAATCTTGGGACCATGGAGGATAGATTGCCGTCACAGTGCCAGATCATCTTTATGTCGGCTGCGCGAACAGGTTCCACGCTTCGCGCGAAATGAGGAAACCACATGGTATCCAGCGACCGAATATCCACGAGGGTTCCCCGTGAATCGGCCATATCATGGTCAAGACGCGTGAGCGGCGGGATGGAGCCGAGTTCGCATGCACTGACAAAGGCCTGATTATTAAGTATGGCCACGTCTGCTTGCAGAGCGAAATCCCTTTCGATGATCTCGGGAAAGAGAGCATAGGCCATGAAGTAGTTCTCGTATCCATACTGACCGTATCGCAATCCCGGGAATAGAACATGATGGTATGGGGTCTTGAGCATACTGGGGCCAAGGACATCCTGGACTGCTCGCTCCTCTGCCATGAAACGTTCGACACATTGCTCCTCGTTGAACATAGCGACGAGGGACTTCAGTTTCGGGAATACGAAGCGCTCCAGATGTTCCACCACGGCTTCAGGTGAATCGATATCGATGCCATCGAGTGAGACGTGGTCGTTCCCCTGGGTGGCGGTTCGTTCTCGGTCTGAATCGTAGCCAGATTTGCCCATGGTGAGAGGGTTTTCGGGAATCCACTGATCAACCATACAGCACCCTGCGTTGATTAACATCTTGCGGTAGGTCGGAATCGGTTGGCTCTGGTAAGTGCCTTCGGGTTCGCATGCAATCCGGTCGATGATGCTCCATTCCATTGGATTGATCAGCCAGGCCGGGATTCCTTGGGTCGACTTCTGCATCAACGTGTCCAACGCGAGCTTAGCAGTCGGAGAGAGTGGTCCCTTGCCGCAGGCATCGAGACCATGCCCGGGTTTTGTTTTCAAGTTCTCCATCTCATGTCTCAACTATTGAGCTCAGCCGCACTCACCGGGAACGGCGGACGGGTGTTGGAGCGGGGTTATCATGATCGAATAAGGACGAATGGTGAGCGTTGGCTGGATGGGCTCTTTCTTCATCGAGTATGCTCTTCTCGTCGATCCATCTCGATAAGCCGCTTTCTTATCCATCTTAGCAGGAAGAACCCGACAATCCCTGAAACACTTAGCAGAACCGGGCTAATGATGTCTACTTCGCTGCGGCCAAGACGACCAAACACATAGCCAAAGTTCACAAGCAGGAACACCATGCCGACTAGAAGGTAGTAAGTCGGCATCTTCGATTGCAGGTGGTTCTTACGGGGTGCGCTCATTCCTGTTCGCCCAACTATGTATATGCAATTGCCGGTTGGCATATCACATTTTGCATCGGGTTGATGGATTTGTGGTTAGAAAAAATCAGGTCGGTGAAATTCGACCACTTGAATCGGGCGTAATATGCCGAATGGCATATTGAATATGCGGAGATGATATGCGGGGGATTTGTCACGAAAACGTCGATGTCGACGGGCCCATGGTGTCCCGGTAGGAAAGCTAGGCAAACGGATTTACCGACCCATAATAGCACAGATCAAATCCTGATATTGGACCCCTTGCTACCGCGCCACACTTCCGGCCAGCACTTACCGTGATTTGAGAAACCGGGTGGGTTTGGAACCCAGGATTATAGGGAAATAATTACCCAGGTGTGACGTCTCAGGTCGGGTCGTTTTTGCGCACTGTTCAAGGCCTGGTGAAAGCATCTGATTATTAATCAATGGGTTATGGTTAAACACTGAATCGGCATCGCATATGCATAACCACAGGCACGGAACTGAAACCGTTAACTCAACCAGGAAATAACATCATGACACTTATAAGATACAACCAACCTTACTCCCGCGGTTATGCTCCGGTGTTTCGGGGAAATGACCGCTCACCATGGGCCGGTCTTGAGAGTGAGATCGACCGCATGTTCGCTTCGACGCTCGGAGATTTTGTGGGCGAATCATCCACCCGCTTCCCCGTCGATTTGTATGAAGACAAGGACAACTCCTACGTCCGCGCCGAATTGCCGGGCATGATCCGCGAAGACATCCACATCGAGATGGTCGACGGTTACCTGACGATCAGCGCCACCCGCAAAACCAAGGACGGAGACAAGGAGCAGTCATTCGCCGTCAATCGTTCGATCAGCATGTCCGACAGCGTCCAAACCGACAAGGTCGAGGCGACCTATGAAAACGGGGTGCTCACGGTCACGCTGCCGAAGCGCGAGGAATCGAAGCCGAAGAAAATCACCGTGGCGGTGAAGTAATCCCGTGCAAAACAATCAATCAAAAGGAGAAACTATCATGTCATTACTCAACACTATCATTCCCTCGATTCGCCGGCCATTGCCGCAGCGCGCGGAAGCCACTCAAATTGAGGGTCCGGTGCAAAAACCGGCCTATCACGTAACCGAAAACGACGAGACTTATCAACTGACGGTGCAATTGCCGGGGGTGGCCAAGGAGGGCTTGGACATTACTTCCGATAACGGAGAAATCCGGGTGGTTGGTCGTCGCGCTTGGAAACAACCGGAGAGTTGGACCCTGCTGCATGGCGAGACCGACAATTCGACCTATGAGCTCGTGCTCACCCACGACAATTTGCTCAATAACGACAAAATAACGGCAGAACTGCGCGATGGCGTGCTGGCCGTGACCTTGCCCAAGGCCGAGGCGGTCAAGCCGCGCAGGATTACCGTGGGTTAAAATTCACCCGATTAACGAACACAAAAGCACAGGCCGGGCGCATTGGCGTCCGGCCTTTTTTGTGGGTGCATTGATATGTAGGGCGGGTTTCGGACGTGTCCGCCGAAGCCTCGGAGATGGAGGAACCCCGCCTTGTATGTCTTTAGGGTGTGTATGCGAAATGTCATTGCGAGAAAGCCCAAGAGGTGGGCCGACGAAGCAATCCAGCTGGATCGCCACGGCCCGCTCCTGCGGGCCTCGCGATGACAAGGCATTATGAAAACCGCCCTACAGTTTTATTTTCAGAATATGGATGGCTTGCGCGGTTTGGGTTGTCCGCGGGTGGGGCGTAATATGTCTGGGGGTCGTCAGAACGGTCGGCCGAGCGGTCCGACCCTCCCTCCGAGCGAAGCCCACGAATCGACTCGCGCGAGAAACGGCGGATGCTAAATTAGGCCCATGCGTGAGCAGGTTCTTATCCCGGTGCTGTTATTGGGTGGGTTCACTATCTTCTTTGTGGTGATCGTGCGTTTGGCAGCCATCACTTCGCGCAAGGCCGCCGAAAATGTGCGGCGCCTGGCCGAACGACTGCGTTTACAGATGACCGAGAAAAAGCCGGTGCTCGGATTCCACCGTTCACCTGAGGCCACGGGGATGATTAGAGGGAAGAGGGTCCGCATCTACAATTACACCACCGGGTCGAGCAAATCACAGACGACTTGGTCGGCCGTGTCGGTGGCACCAGCCGGGCCGGTGGGTTTGACGTTTGCCCTCTCGCATCAGGGGCTGGGCACGAAGTTGTTGGAGGTGTTTGGGGCGAAGGAAATCAAGGTGGGGGATAAGGCCTTCGACCGGGATTGGTTTATTCAGACCAACAAACCCGACTTTTTTGGCGCCGCGTTGTTACCCGAAATCCAGCAGAAGATTCAGGCAAATAAAGGCACGTGGAAACTGGCCGATGGCCTCGTGGTTTATTCCGAGCGGGGCTCCTTCACGAACGTGCAGCGCAGCGAGCGGTTTGAATCAGTCGTCGACGTGGCTTGCGATTTGGCCGACATCGCGGAGGTTCATGCGCAACAAACGCCGAATTGATGACCGACCCCGAAAATATTGCAGGACCCGTGCTCCTGTTTGATGGCACCTGCGGACTCTGTAATCGCAGTGTGCGATTGCTGCTGCGATTGGATCGGCGGGCGCGGTTGCGATTTGCCCCGCTCCAGGGGACGTCGGCGCAGGACTATCTGCGCCAACACGGGCTCCCGACCGACAATTTTGATTCGCTGATCCTGGTGCCGGATTGGTCCGCCCGTGCGCAACCTGATTTTCTGAGCCGCACCGATGGCGTGGTGGCGGCCCTGCGGGTGTGTGGCGGCTTCGGCAGCTTCCTGGGCGCCGTGCTCGGGGTGATCCCGACCTCGTGGCGCGATGCCGGTTATAAAGTGATCGCCCGTTGGCGGTATCGCATCTGGGGCGAGTGGCGCCCACGCCCACTGCCCAAGGCTGAATGGGCCGATCGATTGCTGGATTAGGGCGAGTTAAGCAATTCCATAGCCATCAAGTGTCATTGCGAGAGGGCCAAGACATTCCCGGCGTGGGTGGACAGGCTGATGAACTTTGGGGCTCTCATCCCCTTCAGTCATTGCGAGAAGGCCGTAGGCCGACGCGGCAATCCAAGGTTACCAAGCGGCCACGCATTCTTATTCGTGGATCGCCACGGCGCGCTGCGCTCACCTCGCGATGACAGGGAGAAAGGAGGCGGCTTCAGTTCAACTTAAACGGCTCTAGGATTTCTGTTCCGGAATCAGCACCGACATCAGAATGGAAGTGGCGAGCACGCCGCCGATGACCCCGAGGGAGATACCGATGCTGATATTCACCCATGCCTCGATCAGCATTTTCACGCCGATAAAGGTGAGGATCAGGGCGAGCCCGATCTTAAGATAGCGGAAGAGTTGCATGACCCCGTTCAGGGCAAAATAGAGCGAACGCAGGCCGAGAATCGCAAAGATGTTGGAGGTCAGGGCGATGAAACCATCGCGGGTGATGGCCAAAACGGCGGGCAGAGAATCCAGAGCGAAAACCAGATCGGTCGTCTCCACCACGATGAGAACAATGAATAGCGGCGTGGCTGCCCACTTGCCATCCTGTTTCAGGAAAAAATCGCCCCCGTGGGTCTTGGACGTGACGGGGAAAAACCGGCGGAAGAGTCGCACCGCAGGGTTGTGGTCGGGGTCAACGTCGACCTCCTCCTTGCTGGGCAGGGCCATCTTGATGCCGGTGTAGACCAGAAACGCGCCGAAGAGATAGAGCACCCAATGGAAACGGGCGATCACACTCACCCCGACGAGGATAAAGGTCGCCCGCATGATGACCGCCCCGACAATTCCCCAGAACAGCACCCGGTGTTGATACCGCGGGGCCACCTTGAAGTACGCGAATACCAGAATGAAGACGAAGACGTTGTCCACGCTGAGGCAGAGCTCGACCAGATAGGCGGCGAGGAATTCCTGGGCAAGTTCGGCCCCGCGCCACCACCAAATGAGGGCGTTGAAACTCAAGGCCAAGGTGAACCAAATGGCACACCACGTGAGCGCCTCTTTCATCTTCACCTCGTGGGCCTCGCGTTGAAATACGCCCAGATCGAGCATGAGCATCGCCGTGATGAACGCGAAGAATCCCGCCCATGCCCACCATGGCAGGGAGGGGAGGGTGTCAACGATGGCGAGGGTGATCGTCATGAGCTGGGCTAGGATGCAGGGGTTGGTCGCCTTGGATCAAGCCATGAGTGCAAAGGTGGAAATAAGCCTTTGATTTCCAGCCCTGCTGCCCAGCCAAATGGTGGGGAGACTTTGACATGATTTGAGGACCCGTTTCATTGAGGCTCACTCATGAAGCGTTATGTAACCCTGATTATAGTCTGTCTTACCCTGGCGACAAGCGGTCTTGCTCAGGAAGAAGCCTCGGACTCCACGGTCACCGCCGAGCCCACCGCTGACATGACGCAAACCGTCAATGCCGCTGCGGCGGTAGCTAGTGGCCGCGCAGCCCCACGCGCACCGGATTTTCTGGAAGTCATCGTCGACAGCATCTTGGAGATTTTTGATGTCAGGAGCAGTGGCAACACCACAAGCCACTATGTGATTGCGGCGCTATTGCTGATCTTCGCCTTTTTGCTGCGCCGGGTGGTGACAATTTTCTTATTTGGGTTTTTACGCAAACTGGCATCCCGCACCAAGACAGCGCTGGACAACACGGTGTTTACCGCATTGGAGGAACCGGTTTCGGCCCTGATTGTGGTGACCGGCATCATGAGTGCTCTCAAGGTACTCAAGCTCACGCCAACCGGGGATGTGGCCCTGGGATATGCCATGACCGTGGCGTATTCTCTGAGTCTCTTTTGGTTGTTTTTGCGCGCCTTCGATGCGGCGCTCGAACACCTGCAGACGACGGCCAATGAAAAACATTTGGGCATCGCGGCCTTCATGCCATGGATCAGGAAGACCCTGATTGCGATCTTTGTGGTCTTCGGGGTGCTGATGGTGGCACAGAGCTTGGGCGCAGATGTGAAGGCGTTTCTCGCCGGTTTGGGCATCGGTGGTCTGGCCTTCGCCCTCGCGGCCCAGGACACCATTGCCAACGTCTTCGGTTCGATTGTGGTGGCGATTGATCAGCCCTTCAAAATCGGCGAGTTTGTGCAGATCGGTTCACTCAAGGGCACCGTGGAGGATATCGGGTTGCGGTCCACCAAACTGCGTACGCCCGAGCGTTCCCTTATCATCATTCCGAACAAATCGGTCGCGAGCGACCCGGTCACTAATTACACTCGCATGCCTCAGCGCCGCGTGGATCTCAATATCGGGCTTACCTACGATACTCCGCCGGAGGCGATGGAGGCTATTCTGGGCGATTTTCGAGAAATTCTGAAAAACGATCCGGATGTGCATCAGGAATTATTCCTGGCAAATTTCACCGGCTATGGGGCCTCGTCACTCGACATCACGATCATCTATTTTGCGAATGATCCGAACTTCGCCAAGGCCTTCGAATTGCGGGAGCGGATCAACCTGAAGATCATGCGGGCCGTTCAGGCGCGCGGGCTCTCGTTTGCCTTCCCCACCCAGACGGTGCATGTGGCCACATTGCCGCCGGATCAGGGCGTGGCGCCAGTGGCCCGGTCGTAATCGGCCCGGGCGTTCAGATAGTCCCAGCGGGCGCCGGCCAGTGATGCTTCGGCGCGGGCCAGCGCAGTCTGAGTGTCCAGTAAATCAGTGATCACGGCTGCGCCGTTTTGGTAGCGCTCCTGCACCACGCGCAAACTTTCCTCACTCGCGCGCAAGGCGGTTTCATTGGCGGCGATTGAAGCCCAACTGCGATCCAGTTCGACCGATGCGGCCCAGACTTCCTGCCGGATTTGCAGCTCCCGGTTTTCCAAAGTGGCTTGTTCCCGGGCGAGTTCGGCCCGTGAGCGGTTGACTCGATGAGTCCGTCGGCCGGCATCAAAGACGGGCACGTCGATAGACAGGCCTGCCTGCCACTCCTGGGTTTCGGGCACCCAAGTAGTGTCATTCCAGCCGTAGGAGGCGTCCGCCCGCAGTTTGGGGGCACGACCGGCCCGAGCGGCATTCATCATAGCCCGGGCGGCATCAGTGCGTTTCTCTGCGGCGGTAAGTTCAGGCCTTTGCGCAAGGGCCCGATTGATGGCCGGACCCAGATCGTCCGGCATGGGAGGCGGAGGAGTGTCGGTGAGGGCGGCGATGGCTAACGGAGTTTCGGCGGCGCGTCCCATGACGGTGTTAAGGCGACCCGTGCTGATGCGCACACTACTTTGGGTGCCGATGAGTTGTAGTTGTGCGTTGGCTACCTCGGCTTGCATCCGAAGAACATCTGCCAGCGGCACATCGCCAGCGTCGTGGCGGATTTGGGCGAGGTGTAAGTGACGTTCAGTGCGGGCGAGGTTCTTTTCCGCGACGGCTTGCAGGTCCTGCGCAGTGGCGAGGGCATAGAAGGCCCTCTGGGTCGAGAGGCGCACGTCAGCCTGCGTGGTCACCATCTCGGCTTCAGCCCCGGCCTGACGGGCGTTGGCTGCTTCCAAGCCGGCTTTGCGCTCGCCAAAATCGTAGAGGGTCACGCGCGCGCTCAAACCACCGGTCCAATCGTTGAGTGGCCCGATTTGCTTGGGGGCGGCTTGGCTTGGTAGCGTCAAACCGGAAGGCAGAAAAGCGCGCCGTTGCCAACGATGATACCCGGCATTCAGGTCGACCTGCGGATAATAGGGCGCCCGGGCTTCACCGACGGATTCGGTAGCCGCGCTCACACCGGCGCGTGCTGCCGTGAGGGCCGGTTGGTGGGTGGCCGTAAGCTCAAGACATTCGTCGAGAGTGAGCGGAGTCGACGAAACCGGATTCGCTAAAGTGGAGGCGGCGAAACTCAAGGCTGGGCCAAGGACGAACAATAGGACGGCGGATGGGATTTTCATGGCAAATCAGAATTCAGGCAGGTTTCAAGAAACGGTCTTTCGGAAGCGCGACACCGCGAATGCCATCACGACGAGTCCGAGCACGAAGAGGGCAAGATTCTGGGGCCAGAGCACGTCTAGGCCCACTCCCTTGAGGAACACCCCTCGGATGATGATAAGAAAATAGCGCAGCGGATTGAGGTAGGTGAGCCATTGCACGACCGTGGGCATGTTCGCGATCGGATAGACAAAACCCGACAGTAACATCGCGGGGAAAAAGAAGAAGAAAGTCGTCATCATGGCCTGCTGCTGAGTGCGGCTCACCGTCGAGATGAACAGACCGATACCCAACGTGCTGAGCAGAAACAGGGTCGTCCCAAGGAGGAGCAGGGGGAGACTGCCGCGCATCGGAATGTCGAACCAATAGAGACCGACCACGGTGACCATGAGCACGTTGATGTAGCCGATGAGCCCGAAGGGGACGCATTTGCCCAGGATGAATTCCACCGGACGGATCGGCGTGACCATGATCTGCTCGATGGTGCCAACCTCTTTCTCGCGCACGATGGCCATGCTGGTCAGCATCAGGCTCACAAGCATCACGAGGGTGGCAATGATGCCCGGCACATAAAAATTGCGGCTTTCCAGATCGGCATTGAACCAGGCGCGGGCACTCAACGCCACGCTGCCCGCCGGCATGATGCGCCCCGCCTGGCGCAACTGTTGGCTGAGCATGACCTGCTGGTTGAAGGTGCTCGCGATGATGTTGCTGTAATTGAGGACGAAGCGCGCGGTATTTGAATCCGACCCGTCGACTACGAGCTGGGCAACTGCGGTGCGACCGCCGTGCAGGTTGGATTCGAATCCGGCGTTGAGTTGCAAAATTGCCGAGGCATTGGCGGCGTCGATCGCGGCGCTGGCTTGGTCCGCATCTGGCGTGTGCATGACCGCGTCAAAGTAACCGGAGCCGGTAAAGCGGGCGATGAACTCGCGGCTGGCGGGAGTTTGATCGTGATCGATCACAACCAGTTCGACATGGCGCACATCGAGGGTCACCGCATAACCAAAAATCAGGGTCTGCACCACGGGCAGTCCAAAGATGACCAACCGCATCCGGGGATCACGGAAGATCGAGCGAAACTCCTTGCGGAGCATGGTGATGATGCGTTCCCACATGGTTAGGCGAGTTTTTTGCGGAATATCAGGATGGCTGCCGCCGCCACGATCACAGCGAAAACAAGCAGGAAGAGGGCATCGGGCCAGAGTGCTTCCAAGCCGACATCACGCAGGAAGATACCCTTGACCAGGGACACGAAGTAGCGCGCAGGGACGATGTGGGTGATGACCTGCACCGGCAGAGGCATGTTGGCGATGGCGAAGGTGAAACCCGAAAGCAGAAATGCCGGGAGAAAGGTCGAAACCATGGCGAACTGGCTGGCGAGAAGCTGCTGGCGCGCAACCGTGCTGATCAGGATACCTTGGGCGAGGGTGCCAATGACGAAGAGTGTCGCCACGCCGAACAGCAAAGGAACGCTCCCGCGCAACGGCACTTGAAAGAGGAACACTGCCATGAGCACGGCGATCAGCACATCGAACATGCCAATGACAATATAGGGCAGTAATTTGCCCAAAATGAGTTCGGACCCGCGAACGGGTGTCGAGATGAGTTGCTCCATCGTGCCATTTTCCCATTCGCGGGCTACCGTGAGTGAAGTGAGCAGCGCCGCAATCAGACCCATGATCACCGCAATGATCCCGGGGATGATGTAGTTCTTTGATTCGAGGTCGGGATTAAACCACACCCGCGGCCGCAGATCGAGTGCCCCGCCACCAACCTGGCGTGGCAATGGGGCCAGGGCGACTTTCTGGTTGAAGCCGAGCGTGATGCCTTGGGCATAACCGAGCACGATACTGGCGGTGTTGGCATCGGATCCATCGACGATCGCTTGCGCCGACGCTTCCCGACCGGTGGCCAATTTTGATTCGAAATCCGGCGGGATCACCAGGGCGAGCCATGCCCGGCGTGTATCAATCGAACTTTCGAGATCGCGATAGTTGTCAACCGTGCCTTGAAAGGAAAAATAGCGCGAACTGGTGAACTGCGCGAGGTAGTCCCGACTCGCCGGAGTGCCGCTTTGGTCCCACGTCACCAAGGGGACGCGGTCCACATCGAGGGTGAGGGCATAACCGAAAAGCAGGATCATCAGCATGGGTATGCCAATCGCCAGGCCGAGGCTGCGTGGATCGCGGCGAATGTGAATCGTTTCCTTGCGGGCCACCGCCCATAGTCGGCGCAAATTCATGAGGCTTCCTCCGTCTTCGATCCATCTGCCCGGTCGCGTTCCTCAATCAGGGATACAAACACGTCTTCAAGGGTCGGAGTGATGCGCTCAAGACGTTGCAGGGCGAAGCCGCTTGCGACCAGAACGTTCCGGACCGCGGCACTCGCCGCTGCTGGATCCGTGGTGACTATGTGAAGGCCGTTGCCGAACAGGGCTACTGCTTTCACGTCGGCCAACCGTTCGACCACGGCCATGGCGTCGTTGGCCCGGTCGCATTCGATTTCAAGCACGGCATCGGGCATGTGCTCGGTCTTGAGTGACCGCGGGGTGCCGAGGGCAATCAATTCGCCGTGATAGATGATGCCGAGTCGGTCGCAATATTCCGACTCCTCCATGTAATGGGTAGTGACAAAGATGGTCACTCCCTGGGCCGAAAGTTCGTAGATCAAATCCCAGAACTGCCGACGACTGTTGGGGTCGACCCCCGAGGTGGGTTCGTCAAGGAACAGAATGGGCGGCTCGTGGAGTATGGCGCAACCCAGGGCCAGCCGTTGCTTCCAACCTCCGGAGAGATCGGCCGTGCGCGTATGCACGTGTTTTTCCAAGCCGGCCATTGTTAGCACCCAGGCTTTACGGGCGGCTTTTTTCTCCCGGGGCAGACAATATATCCCGCTGTAGAAATCGATGTTCTCCTCCACCGTGAGTTCATCGTAGAGCGAAAATTTTTGGCTCATGTAGCCGATGCGAGTCTTGATTTTTTCGGTGTCGTGTCGGATGTCGTAGCCCGCGACACTACCGGTGCCGGCCGTGGGGGTGAGCAATCCGCAGAGCATGCGAATAGTGGTGGATTTCCCCGCGCCGTTGGGTCCGAGAAACCCGAAAATCTCACCGCGGCGCACGGCAAAGGTAATGCCCGCGACGGCGCGGAACGCGCCAAAGCTCTTCTCGAGGTTCTGCACTTCGACCACAATTTCGGCCGTGGCAGGTGGGGTGCGCGTCGGGATCATGGTTGGGAGTTGTGGTCGGTGCGATCCGGATCGCTGGCGACGAGCGCCACGAGCAACACGAGGATGATAATCGCGATGATCATGGTGCGGCGACAGGTTGGTCGATGACCGACACGAAAACGTCCTCCAGGGATGGGGCGATCGGACGAATGGACAGCACTTCGAAACCGGCGGCGATCAGAAGGTCTCGAGCTTGTTGCTCAGTGGGAGTGGCGTCGCGAGTGGCGAGGTGAACGCGGTCTCCGAAAAGGCCGACGCTGACTTGGGTGAGTTTTTCTCGCAACAGGGCGGCGGTGCGGCGGGGCGCATTTGTCCGCACTTCCAACAATGCGCCGGGCATGAGTTGCTTGACCTCTGCGGGCGTGCCGACGCCGATCAGCCGACCCTGGTGGAGCAGGGCGAGGCGATTGCAGCGTTCGGCTTCGTCGAGGTAGGCCGTGGAAACGAAGATCGTGACGCCATCGCGCACCAATTGGTAAAGGATGCGCCAGAAATCTCGCCGCGATACGGGATCGACCCCGTTGGTTGGTTCGTCGAGAAACAGCACGCGGGGCGTGTGAATGAGAGCGCACGCCAAACCCAGTTTTTGTTTCATGCCGCCGGAGAGATTGCCGGCGAGCCGATGTTGAAAAGGCGTCAAATTACTGAACCCGAGGAGTTGGTCGATTTTCCCGGCGCGGTTGCGTGATGAAACTCCGTAGATGTCTGCGTAGAAGTTGATATTTTCAATCACGGTCAGATCAGCATAGAGGCCGAAGCGTTGACTCATGTAACCGATGTGTTCCTTGAGTTGCTCGGAATTTTTCACCACATCGAACCCGGCCACTTGAGCACTGCCGGATGTGGGGTCCAAAATTCCCGTCAGCATGCGCATGGTGGTGGATTTGCCGGCACCATCCGGCCCGACCAGACCGAAGATTTCACCTTCGACCACGTCGAGGTCGAGGTGGTCAACAGCCACAAGATCCTTGAAGGAGCGGCGTAGACCGGAGGCGTGGATCACAGATTCAGACACGGTGGTCGACAGACGGGAACTCAGTTGGAGACCGCGATGATCACATCGGCAGGCATGCCGGGCTTGAGTTCGTCCTTCGGGTTGGCGACATCGATTTTAAGCCGGTAGACCAACTTCACGCGTTCCTTGGGCGTTTGCACGGTCTTGGGCGTGAATTCGGCTTCGGAGGCGATGAACGCGACGGTTCCCGCAAAGTCACGTCCGGGGAAACTGTCCGTGTGCATGACGACTTGCTGCCCGTGATGCACCCGCCCCAGATCGGATTCGTTAAGATAGGCCCGCACCCAGATGTGAGCCGTATCGGCGACCGTGATGACCGGGGTGCCGGGGGAAACGAATTCGCCGGGTTCAATATTGTGCGAGAGCACAATCCCCGTGAGGGGAGACTTGAGCAGAGTGTTATCCAGCTGGGTGGTGGCCAGATCAACGGCCGCACGAGCCTGCGCAGTACGAGCGCGGGCTTGTTGGATGGTTTCGCTGCGCGGCCCTTCTTGAACGAGTTTCAGACGCTCGACTGCCTCAACCACGCGAGCCTCGGCGACTTTCAACTGGGCCTGCATCCCTTCAAAGACCCGGTCTGAAATGACGTCTTTGGCGCGCAATTCCTGCTGGCGGGCGAAGTCGAGTCGCACGCGGTCACGCTCGGCCTCGGCGCTGTGCATGGCGGCCGCGATGGCGGCAATTTCCTGCGGGCGGGAGCCAGCTTCGAGTTCAGCGAGGGCCGCCTCAGTCCCGGCCAGTTCCGCGCGCCGGAGGGCGAGTTGGGCTTGTTGCTGGGCATCGTCGAGTCGGGCGATGAGTTGACCGGTGCTGACTTGGTCGCCTTCGGAGACCGTGCGCTCGACCACGCGGCCGGCCGTTTGGAGCCCGAGTTGGGCGTCGGTAACCTCAAGGTTGCCCGAAAGCACCAGGTCACTCTCAGAATCCTGCCCTTGGCGGGAACACGCCCCCAGAAGCAGGGCCAGCCCCAAGCAGGTGACAGTGAGGACAGACCGGTTGCCGCGACGGGCGCGGTCAGGAATGATGGCGTTTTTCATAGTCTTTGCGTCCGGCGGGGGTGAGAAGACCGCCGAAAAAGAGATCGATGGCTTGAGAGAACATAATGTCGGGGCTCAGCTTCATACGTTCCAGCGTATCGGGGTGCATGAGGCTCTGGATCGCTGGTCGCCAGAATTCGACGGCAAGTTCCGGATCCAAGTCGGCCCGAACCATGCCGGAGGTCTGGCCCTCACGGAGAATCTGGCCGAAAATATGAGGGATGTTTTTATGGCGAAGTTCCTCGACCAGGCTGAACAGATGTGGGGCGGAACGTTGTAGATCGCGGAGTATGTGCGAGTTGATCCTCAGGCGATTGACCATCGCTTCGCTGAAACGGTGCAATTTAACCGTGAAACTGAGGGTCTTGTCCTTGAACAGCTCATCTGCGGAGGTCCGGATCTGGGAGATGAAATCGTGCAGAATCTTTTCCACGATGGCGTCCTTGCCGGGGAAGTGGATATAGAGGGTCTTCTTGCTCATGCCCAGCTCCCGGGCGAGCTCGTCCATCGTCAGGGCACTGTAGCCGTGGGCGAAGAAAAGGGTGTGGGCGGTGGTGAGCACCCGAGCAGCAGAATTTACTGGGGAAGATTTCTTGGGCATGGGATCTGAGGAAACTAAGATAGTTTTATAAGTTTCCTTGGCAAGCCTGATTGTGATAATTTTGAGGACTAGAGTGGAGATGCCGGGGGCCCATCCACCACAATCCATGCTTTTTTGATTACCTGCTATCAGATGATGACGGGAAAAAGATGAGAAAAATCGTGTATTCCCGCGCATGGTTTTTAACGTCGTCGTCCTCATGGATGAACCTCCCCCTACCACCGCCGCGGCGGTTCCCTCGAATGGGAAACTGATCCGACGGCTGTTAGGACTCGCTTGGCGCTACCGGATGCACTGCATTGGCATCATTTTGATCCAATTGGTTTTGCTGACCATGGGTATCTTCGGTCTGAGTTTTATCGGAGTGGGGATCGATTACATCCGCTATGTGATCACACCGCCAAATGCCGATGGCACGCTGGCGACGACAGTGCCGCATTTCCAATTTGGAATTGGTTTACCCCTGCATTGGGAACCATTGCAGGTGCTGTTTCTGTTGGCGGGCACGATTCTGGCGCTGGCGCTTTGCCGGGCTTTGCTGAACTATGGTTATGCGATCTCCATCAACCGGCTCGTGCACAAAAAATTGGTGCTGCACTTGCGGGCGGAAGTTTACGACAAGCTGCAGCGATTGAGTTTTCGATTTTTCGACGCCAACTCCACGGGATCGATTATCACGCGCGTGACCAGTGACGTGGGGGCGGTGCGCAGTTTTGTGGATCAGGTGCTGATCCAGACCGTGATCATGGTTATTTCGCTGTCGGTGTATTTGGTCTATATGATCAGCTTGAGTCCGGGACTCACCGTTGCGTGTCTGGCGACCACTCCTCTGCTTTGGATTATCTCGGTGACGTTTTCCCGGATGATTCAACCGCAATACGCGGAGAATCGAAAACTGCAGGACCGGATGGTGCAGACCTTGGCCGAAAGCATTCAAGGTATTGGGGTGACCAAGGGATTCGGGCGGGAAAAAGAAGACCAGGCTCGTTTTGATGCGGCCAACAATGCGGTGCTCGAGCAGCAGCACAGCATTTTCAGCAAGGTCAGTATATTCAACCCGACGGTGGGTTTTCTCACCCGGATAAACATGATGGTGCTGTTGGGTTACGGAGGTTGGTTGGTCATCAATGGGCAACTCGCCCTGGGTGCCGGGTTGGTGGTATTTGCCGGATTATTGGAGCAATTTTCCGGGCAGGTTAACAACGTGGCCAATCTGGTTAATACCGTGCAGCAATCGTTGATTGGGGCGCGCCGCGTTTTCGAAATTCTGGATGCCCCGATCGAAGTGCAAAGTGCGTCGGATGCAGTACCTTGTCCCAAACTGATCGGGAATGTGCGATTTGATCATGTATCATTCACCTATACCGGAGACGGCATGGCTCCGGTGCTGCGAGAAATCGATTTTGAAGTAAAATCCGGACAATGCGTGGCCATCCTCGGTGCGACGGGTGCGGGTAAAAGTGTGCTGATGAGCTTGATCCCGCGTTTTTACGATGCGACGGGAGGGAGTCTCCTGATCGATAGCATAGATATCCGACGGTTGAATCTTGATGACCTGCGTCGCAACATTGGTTTGGTCTTTCAGGAGAGTTTTTTGTTTTCGAACACGGTCGCGGCGAACATCGCGTTTGGACATCCCAAAGCGACGATTGAGCAGGTGATCAAGGCAGCGAAGATCGCTTCGGCCCACGATTTCATCATGGCGCTGCCCAAGGGCTACGAGACCATCCTGGGTGAAAGCGGCAACACCTTGTCGGGCGGCCAGCGGCAGCGCTTAGCCATCGCGCGCGCGGTCCTGCTGGAACCGGTCATCCTGTTGCTGGATGATCCGACCGCGGCGATCGACAGCGAAACGGAACACGAAATATTCGAAGCGCTGGATCGGGCAATCGCCGGTCGCACGACATTTATTGTCGCCCATCGGTTGAGCACGCTCCGCCGGGCCGACTTCGTGCTTGTGATGGAGAATGGGCGGATAGTGCAAAGAGGCACCCATGAAGAACTGATGAAAATGCCCGGGCCGTATAAGCGGGTGGCTTCATTGCAATTGGTCGACGGTAGTGAATTGCAACAGATCAAGCAGGCGAAATCGGAGGGCGGGGAATGAAGAACAACGCCATCAAGGATCGCAACATCACGGTCGTGGAGAAAACCCGCGAGGAGGAAAACGAAGCGCAGTTCCGTCCCCTGCAGTGGAGTTTGATCCGCCGGCTCTTCACTTATACTGCTCCCGTCAAAACCAAGACGCGTTGGTTGGTTGCACTAGTTTTATTCCGAGCCTGCCTTTTGCCGACGATGGTTTTCATCTCCTCGCGCATCATATCAGGTCCAATCGCGGCGGGGGATATTGAGGTCCTGCCCTTAGCGGTGTTGGGCTTTGCGCTCGTGGCCCTGGTGACGGAAGGGATGATGCGCTGGCGGCAAAAACTGGCGTTGGAAATTGGTGAAACGGTGGTGAACCGACTGCGGCAGCAAATCTTTGAGCATTTGCACAAGCAGCCGATGAGTTTTTTCCACCGCACCAAACTGGGCCGTATCATCAGCCGGATGACAACCGATGTGGAATCGCTCCGGGCCGGAATTCAGAACGTCTTTTTTGTGTCGCTGGTGCAGGGGGGCCAGATGGTGATCACCGCCATCGTGATGGCGTTTCTGGATCTGGAATTGTTTTGCGTGGTCCTCGCGATGGCACCGGTGCTCTACATGATCAACCGCCACTTCCGCGTTAAGTTGAGCCGGCTGACGCGGGCGACGCAGGAAAGCTTCAGTCGCGTGACGGCGACCTTGGCTGAATCGGTGAACGGTATACGTGTGACCCAGGGTTTTGTGCGGCAGGAAACCAATGCCGGATTCTTCCGTTCGCTCCTGGCGGATCATTCCCGCTACAATCTGGCTCTGGCCCGGACGTCGGGTGTGCTCACACCTTTGTTGGAATTGAACAGTCAGTTCTTCGTGGCGATTTTATTGATGTTTGGCGGCTGGCGCACCTTGCAAGGCGACATGTCGATGCAGTCGCTGATTCAGTTTTTCTTTCTTTCCAATCTGTTCTTTTCACCCGTCGCCACGCTCGGAAACCAATACAATCAGGCTTTGGTAGCCATGGCGGGAGCCGAGCGGGTGTTTCGATTGATTGATGCCAAACCGGATTGGGAAGATGATGAAAATGCGGTTGATTTGCCTGATCCGCGGGAAAGTTCACCTTCCCCCGAATTTTCCGGGGGAGCGCGGGTGGAGCTGCGAAATTTGTCGTTTAGCTACATTCCCGACAAACCGGTGTTGCATGATGTGAACTTTGTGGCGGAACCCGGACAGACGGTGGCATTGGTGGGGCATACGGGCAGCGGAAAAAGTTCGATCATCAATCTGGTGTCGAAATTTTATCTACCGACCACGGGTGACTTGCTGATCGACGGACATGAGATCCACAAGGTGACGAGTCATTCGTTACATCGACAGATGGGCATGGTGCAGCAGCAAAACTTCCTCTTCAGCGGCACGGTATTGGATAACATTCGCCTCAGCAAACCGGAGGCCACGGATGAGGAAATCCGCGAAGCCGCTGGACGGCTCGACTGTCTGGATATACTCGAAGCCTTGCCCCAGGGTTTGCACACTCCGGTGGGGGAGCGGGGTGCCGCATTGTCGATTGGCCAACGCCAGTTGGTTTGTTTCACGCGTGCCATGCTGGCGAATCCGCGGATTGTGATATTGGATGAAGCAACGAGTTCCATCGATGCGCTGACCGAGGACCGGTTACAAAAAGCATTGCTCGAACTTTTACGCGGTCGCACCAGTTTTATTGTGGCGCATCGTTTGAGCACCATTCGCCATGCCGATCAAGTGCTGCTCTTGGAACAGGGTCGAATCATTGAACGGGGCCGACATGAAGAGCTGTTGAAACAGGGCGGACAATACGCCGATCTCTACCAGCAATTCGTGCAAATGGAGGATCAGGCGGATTGAAACCGAACCTTTTTAACTGATCGCAATAAACGAGGTGATGGGAATAACCGTCACGATTTGCAAAATTCTCCTAGGCAAACAGGGGGTTCTCCCTCTATAAATGCGTTGCTTTCGTTGAAAAGCACCCTAACTAAAAAATTACTATGGCTAAAAAATCCGCTCGCAAACCTAACGCCGCGTTCATGAAACCGGTCACACCTGACGCCAAGCTTGCTGCTGTCGTCGGTTCGACCCCCCTCCCTCGCACGGAGCTTACCAAGAAACTGTGGGTCTACATTAAGAAAAACAAACTGCAGGATCCTAAGGTGAGAACCCAGATCAATGCAGACGACAAGCTGAAGGCTGTCTTTAATGGCAAGGCCAAGGTCAGCATGTTTGAAATGACCAAGCTCGTTTCCGGGCACGTTTCATAAGCGCAGGAAATTTTAATTCCAGCCGCCGCGTAACCCGCGGCGGCTTTTTTGTGTCCGCATGGTCGGGAGGTTAGGGATTGTGCGGGGTTGCGGGTTTGGCTTTTTTTGCGCTAACTAAGTCCAACTTATGCGTGCCCGCATCCTGAGACACCGTTTTCTGCTCTTATCCTGCGGAATATTTATCGCCGGCTTACTGGCGGGGTTTTGGGGGTATGTGGAAGCGCGCCATCGTTTGTTGTCCGATCTTACGCATGATGCGGAGCGAGCCGCTGCGGCGATTGATGCGACGGAGACTGCTCAGCTGACGGCCACCGACGCGGATCTGCTCAACCCGAACTATGCCGCCATCAAGGCACGCCTGACTCGATATCGGAGCGTGGACCTTCGGGTGCGCTTCATCTATGTTTTCCGGGTTGTCCCCGATACGAAACAGGTGATTTTTCTGGCGGATTCGGAACCCGCCGATTCGGTGGATATCTCCCTGCCCGGGGATGAATATCCGGAAGCTGCTAATTCCCCGGGACTCCAGGCCATTCTCACGAATGGAATGCCGGCGACCGAAGGGCCGATCGATGATGCCTTTGGCACCTGGGTTACCAGTTATGCGTTGGTGGCACGGGATGCCACCGGCCAGGTGCGCGAAATTCTGGGGGTCGATATTGCGGCGAAAGGCTGGTGGTGGGAGATATGGTCAGCCGCAGCCAAGGCGGCGATTTCCGTCTGGTTGCTGGGCGGTCTGACTTTGGCGGGTTACACGATCATTCGTCGCCAACGGGAACAGAACGAAGTTATCCGCAATCTCTCCGAGGCCATTGAGCAGAGTCACACCGCGGTCATGATCATCGATCTGCAGGGTCGCATTGAATACGCCAACGCGGGATTTTGCTCGCAGGTGGGAGCATCCCGTCGCGATTTGATTGGCCGGCCGTGGGGAGACTTTTTACGCGAGACCGTGCCCATGGAGACCGCGATGGAAATCACCGCGATTTTCAACGCGCGTCGCAATTGGACCGGGGAATGGGATAATAAACACAAGGACGACACCACTTATCCGGTGCGATGCATGGTCACGGCAGTGCGCAATCGGCAGAATCAGGTCACCTGCTTTGTCGCCATTTACCAGGACCTGAGTGAAATGCGTCGCAATGAGAGGTTTCTGCTCGAAGCGAAGGATCACGCTGAAGCAGGGGATCGCGCCAAGAGTCAATTTCTTGCCACGATGAGTCACGAGGTGCGCACGCCGCTCAACGGCATTGTCGGGTTTACGAACCTGTTGCTCGAGACGCCACTCAATGCCGAGCAGGAGGAATACATGCGGACCATCCGTTCGAGCGGGGAGGCCCTGATTCAGCTCACCAATGATATTTTGGATTCCGCCCGGATCGAGACGGGCAAGCTGAAACTGGAATTGCGCAGCTGTGATCCCCGCGAATGCATCGAGGATGCTTTTGATATCATGGCCACGCCGGCGAGTGAAAAGAAATTGGAGCTGCTTTACTGGGTGGAGGAATCCGTGCCGGAAATTGTGCTGACGGATCCGAGCCGACTGCGGCAGGTCTTGTTGAACCTGATCGGCAATGCCGTGAAGTTTACCGAAGTCGGCGAAGTGATGATCACCCTATCCGGGGAGGTTTTGGAAAAATCCGAAGATCCCCTCGAAGAAATCTGGGAGTTGAAATTTGCCGTGCGCGACACCGGCATAGGGATTGAGGAATCCAAATACGAAAAACTTTTCCGCCCCTTTAGCCAATTGGAGGAGAGCAACACCCGCCGCTTCAGTGGAGCGGGCCTCGGGTTGGCGATCAGCAGTAATCTGGTGCAGATGATGGGAGGCAAAATCGCCCTGGATAGCGAATTGGGTGTGGGCTCGACTTTCACCTTCACCATCCGGGGCAAGCGGGTGGCGCGCAGTGATTCCAAGCCGACGATCCGACCCCATAATATCGCTGGTTTGCGTCTCGCGATAGGAGCCCAACCAGGCGTCCTGCGCCAGGAGCTCACCCGCCTGGGTGAACGTTGGGGCGCTCAAATCACCGCATGCACCCCCGAGGAACTCCCCGGACTTTCGTGGGATGTGGCCTTGGTCAACATGAGTGAAGTCATGGCCGAAAAACTCATAGACCACCCTGATGTCCGACCCAATCTGCCGAGGGAAAAGATGATCGCATTGGTGCCACTTGGTTTGACGCCGGCCAGCCGCACAGCGCTGCGACCGCATTTTCGATTGCTCGTCAACAAACCGGCTCACCACGAAGCATTGCGTTCAGCTCTGGCCACGCCGACAGGTGGTAGCACCAAGTCACTATCGTCAGTCTCGGCCAATTCTTTCGATCTGCAGGTATTGCTGGTGGAGGACAATCCCGTCAATCAGCGCCTCATGCAAAAAGTGTTGGGACATCTGGGTTGCCATTGGACGGTGGCCGAAAATGGCCGGGTCGCCCTCGATGAGCTCAAGCGCAAGGATTATCATATTGTGTTGATGGATCTGCATATGCCCGAGATGGATGGTTTGACGGCGATCAAACACATCCGCGCCGGTGATACCGGAGAGTCCATGAAGCAAGTCTGGATCACCGCATTGACGGCAGATGCGCGGGCCGAGCAAAAAGAACGGGTGCTGGGTGCCGGTGCGAATGATTATCTCTTGAAACCGGTTCGCTTGAAGGATCTGGAGTCCCTGTTGATTCGCTTTGTTGCTTTTAACCAAGAGAAGAAAATAGAGAACGGCGACGAGAACGTTACGATTTGAGGGTGCTGTTCAAGCCCCGGTGCGCCTGTGGCGCATTGGTCGTCACCTCGGCTGCACCAAGGTGCAGCCCTACGAGGCATGACATAGCTCCCATTTGCAGTGCGGCCAATTCGCTTGCGAGGCTCGCCGCGCTCTTCACGCTGCACGGTTCGCCATGAACACCTCGTCCCCAAGCCTGCGCATCAAAGCTATCTTTATGCTGCTGCTGACCAATTTGCTTTGGGGGGTGAGCTTTCCGTTGATCAAGGCATTGGGTTTGTTGCATGCGGAATTGGTACCGGCGGCGGGCACATGGTTTTCAACTTTCTACACCATCGCACCCCGTTTCGTGTTGGCTACAATTTTGCTGGTGATTTTGCAGGGTCGTGACTGTTGGCGCATTACCCGGGCGGAATTGCAGCAGGGAGGGTTGATCGCGTTGTTTTCTTCCATGGGCATGCTCTTGCAAAACGACGGGTTGCAATTTGTCGAAGCATCGACGTCGGCGTTTCTCACTCAATTGTATGCGATCATGATCCCGTTTAGCCTCGCGTTGTATCATCGGCGCAATCCCGGGGCGAGTGTTTGGGTGAGTTGTGTGCTCGTGCTCATGGGCGTGGCCATTTTGGGCCGGTTCGACTGGCACAGTTTTACTTTTGGTCGCGGCGAGACGGAGACGTTGTTGTCCTCATTTTTCTTCATGGGCCAAATCCTGTGCCTTGGCTGGCCCCGTTATGCCCGTAACCGGGCGGGGAAAATCACCCTGGTGATGTTTAGCGTGCAGGCGCTGCTATTCAGCGGACTCGCCGTGGGATCGGCGCCGGATATGGCCACCGTGATTTTACCGTGGACCTCGATGCCATGGTTGGGCCTCACCGTGGTGCTGACACTATTCTGCACCATTGGAGCCTTTTCATTGATGAATGCTTGGCAGCCCAAGATCACATCGACCGAAGCCGGACTGATCTATTGTGTGGAGCCAATTTTTGCTTCGATGATGGCACTTTTCATGCCCGCGTGGTTTTCAATTTGGGCGGGAATTAATTATGCCAACGAAACCGCCACGTGGACTCTGCTCGTGGGCGGGGTGCTCATTACAGGCGCCAATGTATTGATCCAACTGCGGCCACCGAAGGTGGCGCTCGGTCAGTCCGCGTAAAACCACATTCAGACCGATTTTATGTCGGTCCGTAACAGGTTGTTAGCCACGACGTATCCGACGCAGAGAATCCCAAGCCCGCCAAATCACGGCTGCGATTACAATGATGCCGCCCAACAGAGCCCACTTTGTGGGCTGCTCGCCTCGCACCAGAAAGACCCACACAGGATTAAGGATGGGTTCGAAGACGGGGATGATCACCGCTTCGAGCGCAGTCACGTGGCGAATCGCCCGGGCATAAAGCCAGTAAGAACAGCCAAGTTGGATTAGGCCTAATGCGGCCAACGCACCCAGCCCGACCGGGGAAGGCAGGGGCACACCGATCATGAAGGGCGCCCCGATCACGAAGGCTATCAGGTTGCCCAGGATGATTGATTCCACCGGAGATCCCGCTTTCTGCCGCCGCAGGGAAATGGTCATCGCCGCAAAACAGATTCCACTGAGAATGCCAAAAATATTGCCCAGCAAACCGCTGAATTCCAGTCCGTCGGCGAAGAACATGGTCATCCCCAGAAAGACGACTGCGATGATTGTCCAGTCGCGCCGGGTCGTTGGTTCACCGAGAAACCAAGCGGCCAGCAGCGCAATCCAAACGGGCGCGGTGTATTGGAGCAGGATCGCATTCGCCGCCGTGGTATACTTGGTGGCCAAGACGAAGAATACGGTGCAACCCGCATACGCGAAAGCGGCGAATATCTGCACCCGGGAAAAGGTGAAACGCAGCCGGCGATTCGTGAGCACGAGAAACACGGCGGCGAGCAAACCCCGGCCACCCGCGATGGCGAGCGGCGGCCAGTCAATCACTTTGATGAGCAGTCCCCCGAGGCTCCAGCAAAGAGCGGCCAACACGAGTTGGCCGACAGCACTGCGGTGATCCGATGCAGAAGTCACAAGTAATCGCGGTAGCAGGTTTGCCGCTGCTCGCGAGCGCAGAATTAAGTTACCTCTCGTCGAGTGCGGGAAAGGGACGGGGGTAGTGGCGACAGATTTTCCAAACTCTCGGTCGACTCCGCATTTTATTGCGGACAACTTTGCGACTTACATGTCAGCCAAATCATTAGCTCTCAAACCCAACAACGGGGATGGTTACCTGCTTGATCTTGACGGGGTCCTGTATCGCGGGACGGAGGCCATCGATGGGGCGGCTGATTTTATTCAGCGTCTGCGAAATGCCCGACGACCGTTTTGCTGCATCACCAATCATACTTGTCGGACCCCCACTCAAGTATCCCGCAAATTGAAGGGAATGGGTATACCCGTGGAGCCCAAGGAAGTGCTCACAGCGGGTCAGGCTACGGCGAGCTGGCTGAGCCAACGGGGTGCCACGAAAGTTTTCGCCATCGGGGAACGCGCATTTGTGGCTGCGTTGAAAGCCGAGGGAATCGATCCCAACAATGCGACCCCGAGCCATGTGGTGGTGGGGTTTGACCGACAGGTCAGTTACGCACGTTTGATGACGGCGGCACAGTGGCTGCTCAAGGGGCTGCCCTTCATCGCAACTAATCCCGACGTGTCTTATCCCACCGAGTCAGGCCCGGCCCCGGAATGTGGATTTTATCTCGCAGGCTTGGAGCGCATGTCCGGCCGAAACCCCACGGTGGTGGGTAAGCCCGGCCCTTTCATGTATACCATGGCGGCAGCCCGGCTTGGTTTGAAACCATCGCGCCTGACTATGATTGGTGACCGACTGGATACTGATATCTCTGGAGCCAAACGCGCCCGCTTGCGTTCGGTGCTCGTTCTGTCCGGCCATTCTACGCGTGCCATGGTGCGACGTTCGGAAATCAAGCCGGATCAGATTGTGACCGGGGTGGGTAAGTTGAAGGTTTAGCAGGCGAGGGGCCGTCCGTCGTTTATGGGGTCGGGGTTTGCTTCTATTTCCGTCTTAAGAGGTTGGCGGGGCAACGATTCTGCCCGAGGTTTGGACGTAATCAGCAATATAGGTCGTGTTCTGCAAGGTTCACTGGCAGGATGACTGATCCAGCCGGTGCTTTGCGCGATGATCATCCTGATCAGTCGTGCTGAATGCCTCGGCCGGCTTACACTCATGCGAGACGATTACCTAAAGGCTGCCCTGCTAAAGATCGATGACCCCAATATTCTGGTCAACATAGTCTCGCGCCGCGTGAAACAACTACGCCGCGGCCAACGCGCCCTGGTTGAGTCATTGGAGAAACTGACGACCGAAGACATCGCCCTGCGTGAAATCATCGAAGGCAAAATCAGCTATGAGATGCCAACCGATGAAGAGATGATCGCCGCGCAACGCTGATTTAGGTTCGCACACTCCCAAGTGTCTTCCCGGGAAGACATCTCCGGCCAACGGATGATCCGTAAGCACGAACTCGTTCGCGGCCTACGGAGATGATCCAACCATTACTCCGGTTTAAGCGCATCGAGGACGATGCCCGCGGTCAGGAGCTCTGGGAGCAGGACAGGCTCCTCTTTGCCGGGGAGCCAGATGACATTGAAAGGCACCGCGCTGCGGTGGTATTTCGCGAGTTCAGCGGTGATTTCCGGATCCTGGTTGGTCCAGTCTCCCCGCAAGGTTGCGATATTCTGATCGTGAAAATATTGCAGGACCTCGGCATCGTGGAAAACGAGTTTCTTGTTGGCCTGACAGGTGGCGCACCAGCGGGCTGTAAAATCGACGTAGATGGTCCGGTTTTCGCTGCGGAGTTGAGCCACAGTTTCGGGACTCCATTTTTCCCAAGTCACCTCAGTGGCGCCGGGGGCTTGGGGCCAACCGGTCCAAGCGCCCAAGGCAAAGACGATGAGCCCGGCAATCAGACCAAAACGGGCGCGACCGGCTGAAGCACCCGGGGCATTCCAGCGGCCGTAGAACCATACCCCCATTGCGATGAGCACGAGGCCCAGCAATACCATGAGCATACGACCTTCGTTTACCTGACCGGCGAGCACCCACACGAGATAGCCCACGGTGGCGTAGAGAGGAAAAGACATGAACTGCTTGAATGTCTCCATCCAGGCTCCGGGTCGGGGTAGAATTTTTATAGCGCCGGGAAAAAGGGAGAGCAGCAGATACGGGGTGGAAAGTCCGAGGGCGATGACGGTGAAAATCGTGAAAGATTCCACCAGCGGCAGAGCGAGAGCAGCGCCAAGTGCGGGCGCCAGAAATGGAGCGGAACATGGCGTCGCCACCACGGTGGCGAGCACGCCCGTGAAAAACGAACCGGTGAAACCGGACTTGGTTTGCAGTTTGGAACCCACCCCGACGGCGGAAAGGCCAAACTCGAAAACGCCGCTCATGTTGAGGGCAAAGACCAGCAATAACACCGCGAGGGCAAAGACAAAGGCGGGAGATTGCAATTGGAAGCCCCAGCCGAGTTCATCCCCTCCGGCCCGCAGCACGGCGAGCACGCCGGCAAGAGCCCAAAATGACATCAGCACACCGAGAGTAAAAACGAGACCATGGGCGGCGACCTTGCGTCGATCGCTCCCGGCTTGATTGACGAAACCGAGAATCTTGATGCCGAGCACGGGGAAGACGCAGGGCATGAGGTTCAGAATAAGCCCGCCGAAAAATGCGAGCAGGAGGGTGCCGGCAAAGGTCGTGCCGCTGGCACCGTGGTCGGCCATGGTAGCCATCATCGAAGGAGCGACGGCAGCGGTAAATGGCACGTCAATGCGCAGCCCGGGTATTTCGCCATTGGCCAACCAACCATTCTCTGCCGTGACCACACCGACGAGTTGAGTCGATTCCACCGGACCGTCAGGCGAAATAGGTAGAGTCAGCACATAGCCGCCGTGCCCATCAGACGTGATGGTCTGAGGCATTTCGTATGCCACCAGATTGTCATCGGCAAAGAAGTGCAGGCTTTGCGGCGCATGTTGAGCGGCGCCGTTGGGCTTAACGGCAAGGGTGATGGTTTTTTCACTGCGACTGGCGGTGACCGTCCATTCCTCCAAGACGACGGGCAGTCCGGCGACCACGCTTGTGATGCGATCCCCAAAAGTAGCGTTGGGCGTGGGAGTATCAGTAGATACGGGCAGGCTGAGTTGCAGGTTGGCTTCACCCGGCATGCAGACGTCTTCGCACATCAACCAATCAACAAAGGCGTTGATGACGATGGGGGTGCCGGGGGTTAGGGTGGTCGAGGGAGTGATGGTAACCGGGAGCAACAGGTCACCATCGTAACCGTTGCCAACGACGCTGCCGACGCGGTCCTTGATTGGAATAGGCGCAGGCCATTGAATGGGACCGGCGCTAAAACCCTCCGGCAAAGTCCACGCAATATTGGTGGTCAGCCCGGTGCCCGGATTGATCCAATACGTGTGCCAGTGCGGGTCATGCTGCAGACGCAGAGCCACAGTGAAGGGCTTGCCCGGTTGAATGGAATCAACGGCTGTGACCAATGACGCATCTACCTGCGCTTGGGTTCCGAGCGGCATCAGCCCGGTGATCGCGACGACGAGGAAAGCAAACAAACGGGACGGCTTCATTAATTTAAGCATGACGGCTTTCATAAGAGGAGCAATGAGCACGAGAATTCCCCGATTTGGAAAATAGATGGGTGGTCAGGTGGAGAGAGGCGATGGACGAGCGGGTAATATAGTGCTTTGTTCGCGTGATGACCATGGGCCGAATGGACTATTCGAGCCATCGTGACCATTAAGATAATTTTTCACCCAGATTGTGTTGGAGCATGGTGGCAATGGCATCGGCATCGTGCACGGTGATGGTTCGAGCAGCGACAGAGATGAATTTCAAGTCGCGCAATTTACCGAGGGTGCGCGAAAGGGTTTCGCTGCTGGTGCCCAATTCCGCGGCCAATACCCGTTTGGTGCCGGGAAGGGTGATGACGCCAGCCTTGGCGGAACTCGTGTGTTTAATGATCCAATTTAGTAACCGAGACTCCACATCCTTGAGCGTGAGATCGTCGAGCATACCCACAAGCACCCGTAGGTGTGAACTCATCGCGCCCAGCATGCGCAATGCGAGATCGGGGCGCCGGGAGATGAATTCAAGGAAGGGCGTCTTGGGGATGAGCAGGACCGTGCTTGGTTCAACGGCGCGTGCTTCGGCCGGGTAGCCAGTGGGGGAGGCGAGGGAAGCTTCGGCCATTGATTCGCCGGGTCGGAAAACGTGGATGACCTGTTCCTTGCCGCTGGCGTTCACGCGATGCACGTTGATGGCACCACGCTGCACCACGTAGCAGCCTTCGGAGACGGTGCCTTGGCGAAAAAGATATTCGTCGCGATTGAGGTTTCTCAAAACGGCGAAAGACCCAATGGCTGTGATGTCTTCCGGGGAAAGCCCGGAGAATAGCTGACAGCTACGCAGGGATGCGATGAGACCGGTAAGCTTCAGATTGGGGCGAGAAGGAGTAGAGGACACTGGGTAGATTGATACGGACTGCATTCAAGGTGTCGCCCTAAAAATGCGGGGAGAAATGAGCAGATAGTTGCCTTGGGCCCACCAGCTTTGGGCTGCCGTGTCTCTTCAGGTAACGATGGGAACGCCGGATTATTTAGCTGTGGCATTGACGGCCTCGGCAAGGCGGCGGCCGGATTCGATGCAGTTGGCCAGAGAAATGCCATCTCGGGCATTGCCGCCGAAAAAGAGTCCGGGGGCCGCTGCTTCCACCGAAGTGAAGATATTTTTGAAGCGAGCATAGCCCAAGGTGTATTGAGGGATAGCCCGGGGCCAGCGGATCACACTGAAATGAGCCGGTTCACCCTTTGCGCCGAGTAGCTCGCCCAATTCCTCGGCAATAAGCTTTCTGAGCTCTGCCTCATCCAAGCCCGCGAGGTCGGGAGCACGTACTCCACCAATGAACACCGTCAGAGCGACATGACCATCCGGTGCCCGGTTGGGGAAAAGCGCACTGGAAAACAATACTCCCAACATGCGACGTTGCTCCACTTCCGGCACCAGCAATCCAAATCCATCGAGTGGGTGTTCGACTTGATCGCGGCGGTATCCCACGAAAACAGAGGTGACGGGCGGATGCTCAATTTCGAGCAACTCGGAGAGTTGTTCCGAGCCGGGCAACTCTTCAAAATTAATTGCGGCCAAGGCGGCGGCAGGAAGGGCGCATACGACGGAGGAGAATTTCTCCGTGACCGGGGTGCCGTCTTGCTCGGAGGTGATTTCCCAATGCTGATCAACCCGTCGCACCGTGGTCACTCGTTGCGAGAATCGCACGGCGTCACCGAGGGCCGATGCAAGCGCAAGGGGTAGTTCGGCCAAGCCTTCGGGGAAGGAAAGGATCCGGCCTTTGGGCCCGCCGCTGGTATTACGCCGTTTGAGGGCGCCGCGGATCAACGACCCGTGTTCCTGCTCGAGGGCATGCAGCTTGGGAAAACCGTGCGTGACCGAAAGTTGGCACGGATCTCCGGCATAGACTCCGCCGACAAAGGGATTGATGGCGTAGTCGAGAAATTCAGGCCCGAGCCGGCGTTTGACAAAAGCGCCGACGCTTTCCTCCAGATCTGCCGGGGCCTTGGCCCGCCAAGGCTCACCGAGCAGGGCAAGTTTTGCCCGAATCGAAAAAAGCTTGGTCATGACAAATGACATCGGCGAAGTCGGCATTGCCACGAGCTTTCCGTCACGCATGACGTAGCGATTCTTGGCGGAATCATCGGCGTAGAGCCGGCGGGGGTTGAGGCCGACCGCATCGATGAGAGCGGAAACTTCGGCGGACCCCTCCAACATGGAGTTGGGCCCTGATTCCTGGAGCCAACCATCTTGGCGGGTCGAGATGATCACTCCGCCTGCGGTCGGGGCAGCTTCAAATACCCTGACGGGGGTTTGGGCTTGATGGAGGTGCCAGGCCGCAGTGAGGCCGGTGATACCACCACCAAGAATGGCGACGGGCAGAGCGGTTGAGTCGGTGGACATGAGATATTCTCCTTGGTATGCTTATACGGTGCGGGAGTGGCGTTTTGATTCTGCAGAGTAGTAGGCGTCGAAACACACGGCGATGTTGCGCAGGAACAAGCGACCCAGGTCGGTCACGCTGAAACCCGTTGGTTGCAAAACAACGAGACCGTCATCGGCCAAGGGTTGCAGGCGGGACAACTCGGTCGCGTAACGACTGGCAAAATCACAGGAAAATTCGCGTGAAAGGGCCGCATAGTCGAGCTGCAGGTGGCACATCACGCGCATGATGATTTCCCGTCTCTGGTGATCCTCGGCCGAGAGTTCGCGACCCCGGATGATGGGGGCTTCGCCGCGGTCGAGTGAGGCGTAGTAAGGCGCGAGGGTTTTATGATTCTGCCGGTAACTGTAGGGAGTCTGAGAAATGGAAGAGATACCAAAGGCGAGAATCTCCACTCCGGCGCGGGTGCTGTAACCTTGAAAATTGCGTTGCAGGGTGCGCGCGGCCTGCGCCACGGCGAGTTCATCGGTAGCCTTGGCAAAGTGATCCATGCCCACGTAAACATAACCGCGGCTGGTCAGCGTTTCGGTGATCAGCTTGAGCATCGCAAGCTTGGTATCCGGCGATGGCAGCGCAGCTTCTCGCTCGAGAATCTTTTGGGCGGGTTTCATCCAAGGCACATGGGCATAGCTGAACACGGCCAGACGGTCGGGATTGAGCTCCAGCACTTGCTCCAGAGTGTCTTTGAAGGTGTCGACGGTCTGGTAGGGGAGACCGTAGATAAGATCGAGATTGATGGAGGTGAAGCCTTCGGTCCGCAGCCAGTCGAGGGCCTGTTCGGTCATGGCCCGGGGTTGGATCCGGTGGACCGCTTCCTGCACCTGAGGATTAAAATCCTGCACTCCGAGGGAGGCCCGGGTGAAGCCGCTTTCCGCTAAAGCAGCGATTTGACCCTGAGAAAGCCGCCGGGGATCGATTTCGACACTCAGTTCGGCGTCTGCGGCCAAGTTGAAATACTGCCGGGTAAGCTGATCGAGGCGCTTGAGTTGGGGCGCTTGGAAGAAAGTTGGCGTACCGCCACCATAGTGCAGCTGCACCACTTGGCGATCGGGGTGGACGCGGGGGGCGAGCAGGGCGACTTCCTTCTCGAGATAGTCGAGATACTGGTCGGAGGACTGGTGATTCAGGGTGATGACAGTTGTGCAACCACAGAACCAGCAAAGAGTTTCGCAAAAAGGCAGGTGATAATAAAGCGAGAGGGGCAGGGAGGCATCACGGTTCGATTGGTCGATATGCGCCAGCAATGGCTCCGGGGTTTCAAAGTCCTTGAATTCCACCGCCGTGGGATACGAAGTGTAACGGGGGGCTGAGATATCGTATTTGCGGACGAGATCGAGGTCTACGGTGATCATGAGTAAGAGGTGAAATTGTTCACTGCGAAGGAGTAAGTTAACCTTATTCTCCAGTGGGTGCCTTGATAAGCATCAAGCATGTGCACCAATAGAAACACCTGACAAAACGTTGACCTGCGTCAAGGCCAGCTATCGGATCATGGGGTAGAAAGGAGACATGCCCCAGTCTGCCGCTTCCCCATACCAGCACCCTGTGCTCGGCTCCGAGCACTCCTGTGCCGAGACGGACGGCGTTGCGGTGGTTGGTGGCGACAATATTCCCGCCCGCGGTTGGTTCCTTTTTGCCGTAGGAAGTTTGGTGTTAGCGGGTCTGTTATCACTGATGCTGGTCGTGGGCAGGCTGCCCTTTCTCGGCTGGCTGTTTACCGATCCTTTGTTTTTTAAGCGCGCCTTGGTGGTGCACGTAGATCTCGCCATCGTGGTTTGGTTTCAGGCGGGCACTCTGGCGTTTCTCGGTTTGGCACTCGGGCCGCGGTTGCACCGGGGCGTGACTGCGGGGGCATTGGCTATGGCCGGGACGGGAGTGGTCGGCCTTTTGGCCGGGGCCCTGATGCCCGGAGCCCAACCCGTGCTCAGTAACTATGTGCCGGTCATCGATCACCCAATATTTTTCCTCGGCCTCATCTGCTGGTTTGCCGGTTCCGGACTGTTTTTCGCTCACGCTTTGTTTACGCCGGCTCGCGTTGACGCCAAGGCACTGGAGCCTGCCGTTCTGGTTGCGCTGCGCGCTTCTGCGGCTGCCAATGTGTTGGCAGCAGTGACATTTTTAGGCGCCTGGCAAACGACGCCTGACGCGGTGGCCTTGGTTTATTACGAATTGGTATTTTGGGGCGGCGGCCACGTGCTTCAGGTGGCCAATGTCGCGGTCATGCTGGCTTTGTGGTTGTATCTATTGCACCGTTGGACCGGCAGCGCGGTGCTGGCCCCGGTTACCATTGCGGCACTCATGGTGGCACTGGTGCTGCCACAAATCGTCATGCCTTTCCTCGCCTTCGGCGGCACGACTGAAACCGTCTATTTCTCGATGGCGACGCACCTGATGCGTTGGACCATCTTTCCGGTCGTGGTGGTGGTATTGATTGCCGCCGCCGTTCACATTTGGCGGCTTCGGGCCGGCTTGGGCTGGCGGGACTACCGGTTTATCGGGTTCGCCGGCAGTGCGGCCCTCACGGCGTTGGGCTTTATTCTTGGGGCCATGATCCGGGGCTCCAACACCCTGGTGCCGGGCCACTACCACTGTGCGATTGGCGCCGTGACCATAGCACTGATGGCTGCGGCTTATGATTTTTGTACCTCCGTGGCACCAGCGGGACGCACCCCTGAATCTCCCAAACGGGCGCGATTGCAATTAATATTGTTTGGTGGTGGCCAGGCTATCTTTGGCCTCGGGTTTGCCTTGGCCGGTTTTTATGGCATGGGCCGCAAACAGTATGGCACCGAGCAACACGTCCGTTCACTCGGTGAATACCTTGGCCTGAGTGTCATGGGACTCGGCGGCCTCATCGCGGTGGCCGGCGGTATCTTTTTCCTCGCGGTGATGCTTCGCCGCATTGGCGCCTGGCGCCGTATTTCTCCCCCCGTCACGTAACCCAACCATGAACAACGAACCAAAAAAACATCCGTGGCAAAAAGTCCTCGATAACCCCTGGCTGCTGCTAGTCCTCGGTGTCCTGATTCCCATCCTTTCCTACACCGTGTGGGGCTGGATCGAACTGGCCCTCACCAAACCGGCCTTGTTGCCCTGAACCCCATCCACCCATGAGTTTGCGTCCCCTTACCACACCCTGGTTTCACGGTCCGGCCGGCCACGAAAAAATCTGGCTCGGTTGTGCGATCCTCTGGTGCTTCGTGATGTCGCTGATGATGCCTTACTGGCATTTCCGCGGTAAACAGAACAGCACCGGCGAGGCCTACACGGTCACCCCGGCTGCTTTTTTTGCCCGCACGGAACAATTCGTCGCGGCCAATAGAGTTGGCACCTACAAGAATCCCAGCACCGCCAATGCGTTGTTGCAGGAACTCCCTCTGGTTGAACCTCCGGCGGGTGGCGATGCCTACCTGATCGGGCGAATGTGGCAATGGTATCCCGCCCTGCGACTGCGTATGGGTGAGACTTACCGGTTGCACCTTTCGTCGCTGGATCTCCAACACGGCTTCTCCTTGCAGCCGCTCAACATGAATTTTCACGTGCTGCCCGGTTATGATCACGTGCTCACCATTACCCCCACCTCGAAGGGCGAGTTTACCATCGTCTGCAATGAATTTTGCGGCGCGGGTCACCACGCCATGTCCGGGAAAATCTTCGTCGAATAACCGCACCACGCCATGTCCAACCAATCTCATTCTCTTGCTGCTCCCGACACGCCCGGGCGCGTGTGCGGCACCACCGGCCTGAGCGTCTGTCTCGACGCCCAGCGCTTTATCAAGCTCAACGCCGTCGTCGGTATTGTCTTCCTCCTGCTGGGTGGCATCGCCGCTCTTCTGTTGGCCCTCACGCGCTGGCAAACCGTCCACCTGCTGCCGGTCGACTGGTTTTACCGCATCATCACCTTCCACGGTATCAATATGTTGATCCTCTGGATTTTGTTTTTCGAAGTGGCGATTCTCTACTTCGCGTGCACCACGCCGCTTAACGCCAGGCTCTTCTCTCGCAAGATAGCCTGGGTATCATTCCTGATGATGCTAGTGGGCGGAGTGATGGTGGATTACATCATTCTCGCCGGGCAGGCCGATGTGATGATGACGTCCTATCTGCCCCTGTTGGCTCATCCGCTCTTCTACCTCGGCATCATTCTGGTGGCGGTGGGCACGCTGATCGGGGTATTCAACTTTTTCGCCACACTTTATGTGGCGAAAAGAGATGGAGCCTACGAAGGCTCGATGCCGATCGTGACGTTTGGTGCTTTAGCGGCGGCAATCATTGCGGTCGTGACACTATTGCACGGCGCAGTGGTGATGATCCCGACCTTCACTTATTCGATGGGTTGGACACCTCAACCTGACCCGGCGTGGTATCGCCTCATCTGGTGGGGCCTTGGTCACCAATCACAGCAGGTCAACGTCTGTGCCATGGTTGCCGTATGGTATATGCTCTCGCATATCACAGTGGGCGCCAAGCCGATCAATGAAGCGGTCTGTCGCACGGCGTTCGTGCTCTACATCCTGTTTATCAATCTCGCTTCGGCTCACCATCTGCTCGTTGACCCGGGAGTGGGAGCCACATGGAAAATCTGGAACACTTCCTACGCCATGTATCTGGCCGTCTTGGCCTCGATGGTTCACGGCTTCACGGTGCCAGCGGGTATTGAAATTGCCATGAGGGAGAAGGGTTACACCAACGGTATCTTTGGTTGGGTGACGGCACTGCCATGGAAGAACCCAGCGTTCTCCGGCACAGCGCTCTCGCTGGTAATCTTTGGCTTCCTCGGTGGTATCACAGGTGTTACGCTGGGCACTCAGCAGATCAATATCATCGCTCACAATACGCTGCGCATTCCCGGTCACTTTCACGTGACCGTGGTCGGTGGCACCACCCTGGCGTTCATGGCCCTGGCCTATTATGTGATACCGCTGATTTTTCAGCGCGACTTCATCTATCGTAGTGTGGCTCGCGTGCAGCCGTGGATTTTCGGTATCGGCATCACCCTGCTATCTTTGGGTATGTCGTTTGCCGGTTCGATGGGAGTCTCCCGTCGTAGCTGGGACATTGATGCCCAAGGCGTTTATGGTCCCGGGGCCCATCTCTGGCTCGGTGTCCTTGGTATCGGTGGAGTGTTGGCTTTCATCGGCCTGCTGATCTTTGCCTTGCTTTGTGTGGGCACGCTGATCTTTGGCGCGAAAATTGAGAATCGAGCCATGGCTGATTGGGGCACGCCTCCCGCGCTGGCTGGCAGCAAGGAAGGTTCGCTGGCCAATGATCACTACGCCACCAAGGGCACGATCGTCCTCACCCTGATCTTCCTTGCCTGTTTCGTGGTATATTACTTCGCGAATTGGAAAGCGCTGGCCGACGTCTGGCCGGTGCGTTAATATATTATCCCGTTTTAGACTCACGGGGCGGCGGTTGACTCCGCCGCCCCGCTTTTATTTCATATTCAATGTCAGCTTCTGATCCCAACCCGTCATCGGCCTATACTTCCATGCCGAACCGGGCCGGCAGGTTTTTTACCGGGCCGGGCATGCTGGTTTTTCTGCTCACGGCCCTGGTGGGTTACGAGTCGTTCCTGCTGCTGACCATCTTCGGCCCGACCGAGGGTGGCTGGTTGGGTGATTTTGTGCGCGATTTTCAACTTTGGTGTTACCGAGGTGATCCGCGCACCGGTGGGATCTCGTGGTTGGCGGTATCGGTCATGATGTTTGAACCCTTTTTTGTGGTGGGAGTGGCCGCGTTGCTTTGGCGGCAGATTTTCAAGCGTCTTCGTTCACCCCGCGTCTGGCTCGAACATATCTGGAGCGTGGTGGCGGCCCTCATGGTGATCGGTGCGTGCACCGGTGGCCTGCTGTATTATGCTCGGAATGATGCAATCAGCGCCTTGGTGCTGCCGCCTTTTCCGGGTGAACGTATCCGGGTAAAATTGTCGCTGCCTGAAATCCCCATGTTGGATCAGAAGGGCGCCGATTTCAGCTTCACTCAACTGCGTGGCCGCGTGGTGTTGGTGACCGGAGTTTATGCAGCTTGTACAACGGCATGTCCGGAAATCCTTTTGGAACTCAAGGCCATCCTCGATGAACTGCCGACCACCGAACGCGCGGAACTGAGTGTGGTGGCGCTCTCGCTCAATCCCGAATACGAAACGGCGGATTTGATGGACAGGGTAACCGAGGCGCGTGGTTTCAGTCACCCGGAATTCCGCTATGTCAACGGCCGCGATCCCGTGGCGATGCATGACTTGCTGACAAGTTTACAATTTTCCGCCACTCGCAGTCCGGAGACCGGCATCGTAGACCACGCCAATCTGTTTCTGCTGGTCGACCGATCCAACCATATTGCCTACCGTTTTACGATGGACCCGCGTCACCGCGCTTGGCTGCGATCGGGCTTGCGGGCTTTGATTCAAGAATCCCATGCCGACACCCCACCAGCATCCTGATGTAGATTGTGAAGTGCTGGCTGATATGCTGGAGCCGTCACCCGACGCCACCGGGTCTCGGCCACCGCCATCACCGACCCGCGCCGCCCGGCTCTTTGTCTTTATGGATCGGGTGGGCACGATGCTGGACACCTTGCTGGAAAGATGGTTGCCGCGTTCCCTGAATCCACTTTCCCAGCTTGGTCCTGCGGTCAACGCCATGCTGATTCTGGCGGTGGCATCGGGGGCGCTGATGTTGATCTGGTATTCACCAAGTGTGCAGTTGGCCTGGTATTCGTTGGCTGATCTGGGAGCGCTTTCCTTTGGGGGAATTGTGCGCAGTGTGCACCGTTATTCCTCCGATCTACTGATGTTGCTCGTGCTGGCGCATGCGGTGCGGATGTTCGCGGCGCGTAAATTTGCGGATGCCCGTTGGCTCGCTTGGGTGAGCGGTATCGCGATGTTGGCGTTGGTGTGGTTTATCGGGTGGACGGGCTATTGGTTGGTGTGGGATGTGCGGGCTCAACTTCTCGCGCTCGATTCGATCCGGGTGTTGGATGTGTTGCCGGTATTTGGTGAACCGATGCTGCGGTTGTTCACGTCTGATCGCACCGTCCCGTCATTATTGTTTTTTGTGGTGTTTTTCCTGCATTTGGCCCTGCCCTTGGGAATCGGTGGTGGTTTGGTTTTACACTTGGCGAGGATGAGTCGCGCCCGCTTGCTGCCCGATTGGCGGCTCAGCGTTTGGCTGTTCGGGGCCGTAGTGGTGGCGTCTCTGATCTATCCGGCGAGCAACGCCGAAGCCGCACAGATGGCCGTAAAACCGGCCACCTTTACCATGGACTGGTGGTATCTCTGGCCGTTGGCGATTACCGCCCGACTTTCGGGAGGTGGAATCTGGCTGGCGACATTCTTTGCGGGAGCTGGTTTGATGACGGTGCCTTGGTGGTTGGCCCGTCGCCGCGCCCGGTCGATTTATCAGGCCAGCGTCAATATTTCCCGATGCTTCTCGTGCACCCAATGTGCCCAAGACTGTCCCTTTGGCGCGATCAGCATGGTAACACGTACGGATGGGAAACCGTTCCCGTCGGAGGCCCAGATTGATCCCGATCGTTGCATCGGCTGTGGGGTCTGTTCCGGAGCCTGTGACACGCAGGCGATTGGAGTTCCATGGTTCGACGCGCAGCAGGTCATCCATGAGCTAGAAATTTATGTGGCGGCAGAGACCGCCCGGGGTGAGCCCCCCGCCATGGCATTTGTCTGTGCCCAGTCCGATGGGGGGTGGGAATTGTTCGATACGGATGCATGGCAGCGCCGGTTACCTGGCTACACGGTGCGTCCGGTTCCCTGTGTCGGTTGGATCGAACCCAAAGTAATCGAGCGGGTTATCCGGAAAGGTGCCGAAGCTGTGCTCGTGGTGAGTTGTGGTTCGAGCGAAGCCTTTTGTAAGGAAGGAAGTAAATGGATGTCAGCTCGGCTCGATGGTACGCGGGAACCGGAGTTTCGTCCTCAGCGGGCCGATCCGAGCAAGGTCGCTCATGTCGGTTTTGATCCTCTGCGTCCGCAGCTGTTGACCGAGACCGCAGCAAGGTTGCGAGCCCAGGAGCCAACCCCGGATACTACCCCACGTTCAAGGACTGCGGCTTGGTTCGTCGGCATACTATTGACCGTGATTTCCCTGTCCGCGCTTATCCTGGCGAGTGATGCTCCTTTCCGTAATCCGGTTCCGTCGGATCCCGAATTTGTATTTACGTTTCGGGCCAATGGGGACTGGTTGTCCGGCGCGGCCGTGGCGTTGCCTGATCCTGCGCACGATACTCGGCCGATACATATGCGGACGGCATTGCCGACAGAACGCGCCCGGATCCCGGTCACGGTGGTTATTGATGTGGATGGACTTGCCCAGAAGCATGTCTTTCAGCCGAAAGGTCTGAACTCCGACGGCGCCTCGGTGGGCGAATTGCGGGTGGCCTTGGCTGAAGGACCTCACCGGATTACGGTTACGATTGCGACCAAGGTGGATCCGGCCGCAACCCCGCTTAGCTGGACGTCCGAAGTTCAAGCCCATGCCCGTCGTTTGACGGTGCTATCCTATGAAACCAGCCATGGGTTTATTTTGGAACCGTGAACCCTGACTGATGCGGAACGGTTAACGCTCCGAGTTTCCCCCATTATTTGTTCGGGGAATTCGCTTGGAATACCTTGTCGTAGAGCGTGATTTCCCGCTGCGCAATTTGATGTAGCGTGGTGGCGAGTTCCTCGACGGCCTCTACCCGAGCCTCGCGGCTGAGTTCTGGCATTTCGGTTTGCACCAGGACCAAGGCTTCCATCAACGCCTGCTCAAGCGCAGGGAAATAGACTTTCATCGGGTTGACGTCGCTCCGACACTTGGGCATCGGCTTGACCGGTCCGACCGCATGTCCCGGCAAAGTGGACAACACTTCGTCGAGGGTTTGATCAAACAAATAGACGAGGATGTCGGGATCGGCCAACGGGGTATGCAAGCGTTCGATACGTAGCAAAGTCTCCCACCGTTCTCTTATTTGTGGTCGGCGGACTTTTAGGGCGCGGAGTTGTGATTCATCCATGGGTAATATGTGAAGTTATGGACGGGTAGAAATACGAAGGGGCGAAATTAGTTAGCTGGCTCGGTAACTTGAGTGAGCAACATGGAAAAAGCTTCGGGGGCTTTTACGGCGTGGGATTCGCTCGGGGGTAGATGAAGCAAATCACCGGTCTTCAATGTGTGTGTGGTGCTGCCGACGGTGAAGGTGCAGGTGCCGCTCAATATTTGCACGAGCGCCCGTGCCTTGCTGGTGTGTTCGGAAAGTTCCTGGCCGGCGGCGAAATTCATCAAGGTGAGCCGCAGGGTGGGGGTGGTGAGCACGGCCTGACTCACAATGCCATGGGCTATGTTCTGAGTTGATTGCAGCAGAGAACAGGCTCCGGCTTCGGTGGCAGGAAGGAGGGTATTTTTTTTCATGGCAGGAATATTATTGTGATTGGAACCATGAACTTCCCCAGAGCCGGGAAAGGGCGGGGATACCGGCACGATGAGACTGGGTAAGATACTGCCTAAAAGACGGGAACTTGACTACGCAATGGTTGCCAATAAGTCGGCATTCCTTGCCTTGGATGTAGTGACGCCCCTGTCGGCCTGCCGGGTTAAATATCCCGTAAATCCTAACCGTGGCAGTTACCACCGCATCCGCCGGACGGATTTGGGGTCGCAGATTCAGCATAGCGCGACTCGGCTCCTACCATCTCGGCAAGTTTGCAAATACGCTGATAGTATTCTTCGGCATCGACCCCGAGCAGGGCGGCTCCATAAGCGAGGCAGACTTCATCGGATACGATGGCGCCGAAGTTGAGCACCGGGATGAGGTAGGAAACCGCCAACGGTATCAATTCGGGCTGATCGCGCAAAAGGGGTCGCAGATAGATGACCCGGCCCTGACCGGAGGAATCGCGCCAATCGTGGTCGGGTTGTCCAAACTGATGCTGGGCCATCTCGCCAAATTCAAAGACCAGCCGAACTGGGTAACGAACACAGCTCGGATCCTGCAGAAATGCATCCAGTGTGGTGATGGTGAGAGGCCCATGCTTTTGCTTCGCGACCTCTGCCTGAGCGATAAGATGATCGCGCAGGCTATCTTGACCTAGCTGTTCGAATTGCTCGGGGGATAAATTGCGTAGGTCGGCCGGGGTTTCCATCGGAGTCTAATGTGAATGGATACGACCTGTCACGCCAGTCACATCTGGCCATTCAAATCACCCCAAGACAGCGGTCGATCGTAATTTTTTGACGCGTCCGACACGTGGCATTGTTGACACTGGCTGCGGTAAGGATGAGGCGAGGAAATCTTCTGTTTACCGCTCGGCCCATGGCAGGACTGGCAGTTATTCCGCATGAAGGTTTTGTGAGGGATGGTGGGAGGAGCGTAATCATGCGCTCGCGTGCCCTTGCCGGGAAAATCCAAGCCAACGAATAGCGACTCCCGAAACAGGGATTTCCCGTCGCCCTTGGGAACGTGGCATTGCTGGCATTGCGAAAATTCAGCGTGCGGCACAGGAGCAATGGCCTGATGGCGTTGCTTGATTCGCCGCTCGAGTGCATGGCAGGTGAGGCAGAAATTTCCATCATCCTTGGCCGAAGTGAAGCTATGCGGCATCGGAGGCGGTGCACCCCAGAATGCGCGATCTACATTGATCTCCGGGCCCACCGGATTTGGGCGCACGGGCAGAGCGAAGGACCGATGTTCATTGTAAACCGGGACCGGCTCTGTGGTCTCGGTGGCGTGTAATAACCACGTGCCGGTGGCGCCCACCAGGGCGAGGGTCGTGATGATATTGATGCGTTTCATGGCTCGTCTCCCATCAGGCTTTTGCAATGGCTACGGCGCATTTTTTGTAGTCCGGTTCCTTCGACAACGGGCAATAATCCTCCAGGGTAATATTATTGATGAGGGATTCCTCGGCGAAGAAGGGCACAAACACCGCGCCTTTGGCCGGAGTCGAGCGACCATTGATCCAGGCGGGTAATGTGAGTTCCCCGCGACGTGAAGTGATCTTCACTTTGTTGCCGGTGGAAATATTCAATTTCGCCGCATCGATGGGATTTAATTCCACGTAGGCCTTGGGCATGGCGCGATGCAATTGGGGCACCCGACGGGTCATGGTGCCGGTGTGCCAATGCTCCAACACGCGACCGGTGCAAAGCCAGAAAGGATATTTCTCGTCCGGCATTTCGGGCGGGGCCTCGTAGGGCCGCGCCCAGATGAGCGCTTTGTGGTCCTTGAGTTTTCCCCAATAGAAATCCACCTCCGTGCCCGGTTTGACGAACGGATCCTCCCCTTCGACGAAGCGCCGTGGAGTTTCGTGCCAAAGGCCAGCCTTGTCCTGCACGACCGGCCAACGCAAACCGCGACTGGAGACCAGTTCGTCGTAAGGGGCCACGTTCTTGTGCTTCATGTGCGTGAACGGGCGGTATTCCTCATACAACATCCGGTCAACATTGTGGGCTTTGAACACATCCCATTTCCAGATTTCCAGTGGTTGGCCATCCTCACCATTGAAGGTGAAGAGAAAATCGCCGTCCTTGTTCTTCATGCCGGGGTGGCCCATTTCGTGCAATTTGTGCGCCACGGCGATGACCTGCCAGACATCGTCCCGGGCTTGGCCGGGCGGTTCGACCATCTTGAACCATTGCTGCGTGCGGCGCTCGCTGTTGCCGAAAATCCCGTTCTTTTCCACCCACATGGCGGACGGCAACACCACGGAGGCCATATCGGTGGTCACCGTGGGATAGATATCCGAGACGACCAAAAACCTTTCCCGCAGTTTGCTCGTCAATCCGTTGAGGTTGGGCATGGACTGAGCGGGATTGGTGACCTGCACCCAGCACCCGGTCATGGTTCCTTTTTGGAGTGCATCAAAAAGTGAAACAGCGTGGTGGCCGGGTTTGGCATTGATCCGGCCGGCCGGGATATTCCACAGCTCCTCGCATTGTTGGCGATGGTCCGGGTTGGCTACGACGCGTCCGCCGGGGAGGGCGTGGCCGAGCGTGCCAACTTCGCGACAGGTGCCGCAGGCGCTGGGTTGGCCGGTAAGGGAAAATGCAGTGCTGCCGGGTTTGCCGAATTTGCCACTCAGGAAATGGACATTGTAGACCAGATTGTTAATCCACGTGCCGCGCGTGTGCTGGTTCATCCCCATACACCAGAGCGAGACGATCTTGCGGTCAGGCTCGGCAAAGCGATCAGCGAGTAATTGGAGTTGTTTCGGGCGCACTCCGGCCACCTTGCGCACATACTCGGGGGTATAGGTTTCCAGCCACTGGGCATACTCCTCGAAGGTCATGGGCTCGCCCTTGCCGTCGCGGCCCTGGCGAAAATTACAATGCTTTGCCACCCAGTCCTTGTCGTAGCGACCCGACTTAACGAGCAGGTTGCAAATGCCATTGGCGATCGCGAGGTCACCCTGCGGGATAAACTCGATGTAATGATCCGCGCCCTCCGTACTGCGTGTGCGACGCGTCCCCATATCGATCACTTCGACTTTTTCACCCTTGCTCCGACGATCGATGATGCGGGACCAGAGAACGGGATGCATCTCGGCCGGGTTGTTACCCCAGAGGATGACCGTATCGGCCGTGTCAAAATCATCGTAACAACCGCTCGGCTCATCCACGCCGTAGGTCGTAATCATGCCGACCACCGCACTGGCCATGCAGAGCCGGGCATTCGGATCCACGTGATTATTGCCCAAGCCACCTTTCATGAATTTCATGGCGGTGAACCCCTCTATGACCGTCCATTGGCCCGAGCCATAGAAGCCAAATGTTTCCGGTTGGCGGTAAACCTCCTTGGCGATGGTATCGATGGCCTCATCCCATGAAGCAGGTTCCAGTTTACCGTGCTTGCGGATGAGCGGGGTAGTCAGGCGGTCTTGACCATACATCGACACTCCCACGTGATAACCCTTGGCGCAAAGCAGGCCACGATTGACCGGGTTTTCCAGATCACCTTGCACCGCCACGACCCGGCCGTTTTTCACACCGACCATTACGCCACAACCCGTGCCACAAAACCGGCAGGGAGCCTTCTGCCAGATCAGGCCATCAGCGCCTTCCGCCGTGGCACCCATCAAGGAGCGCGGTAAAGAGCCAACGAGCACGCTGGCAGCAAAGGCCAGCGCGGCCTGTTTCAAGAAAAGCCGGCGGGAAGTGGATTGCATGGTAAGTGAATTATTAGGTTTCAGTTGTTTTGATTTGGGGTGGCTGGAGCGGGCGACTCATCAACCACATCTTCAAAATTATGATAGACGAGCACGGCGGAGGTGACTCCGGGCAATTGCTGCAATTGCTCGCCCAATTCCGTCGCCGCTCGAGTGGAGGGAGTATCAGCGACCACCGGCATGCCAGTCTCTGTGCCCTCACCAACATCCACCCCAGCCATGGCATGGAGCCGTAGCCGTAATGCAGGTTGGTCAGCGGGGGCACATTGAATAACGTAGGATGAAATAGGCATACCGATGGTCAGTAGTTACTGATCAGGATCACTTCTTGTAGCGGTTTTGGAATTCCTTGATCGCCTTATCGCGCCGCGCCTTTTCTTCGGGATCCGTCTTGTTGAGATACCAGCGGTGATTTTTGCTGTTCAGCGTTTCCACGATCAGGTGATCCAGTTTCTCGGCGGCTTCCTTCCGTTCGGGATCATCTGAATGCAGGTTGTGTTCGGCGAGTTCGCGCAATTCAGGGATCAACTCCGAGTAGAAATTGCGGGCCACTTCATAGGTGCCGTGCCAGTGGGTGTAGTCCGGTCCCATCATGCTGGCACCGTGGCGGGCGCGACGGCCCTCGTGGTGCCAGATTTCAAACCAGATGAAATCAATCTTGTTGCTGAACTGGGGTGTGCGGAGCAACGGCTTGGCCGCCGCCATGAGTGCGAGACCCGGCTTGGCAAACTTCTCGTGGTAGAGATCCAGCAGGCCGTTGTATTGTTCGTAGAAGGCATCCACGTAGCTCTGGTTGTGGCAGCTGAGGCAGACATTTTCCATCTGGGCGCGCCGTTGCTCCCATGGAATATCCTTGCCGGGCAGACCCAACTTGGCATCCGACACTTCGGGTCGCACTGACACCGGCGGACGGTTGTTCCAAGAGATACGCATGCCGACATCGTGCGTGACAGGTTGGTCCTTGGTCGCACTCATGTGGCAGGTGGCGCAGGTCGGTGCGGCACTGTAATCTTCGCCCACGATCCACTTGGCGTTGTCCAGTGCCATTTTATCGACGTTCGCGTAGTAGGCGATGCCATGCTTGGACTCGTTGTAGATCTCGAGCTGGGGATGATCGGGCCCCATGTGACATTTGCCGCAGGTATCAGGAGTGCGGGCTTGAGCCACACTGAAGGAATGACGGGAGTGACAGGCGGCGCACGATCCTTCACTGCCATCAGGGTTGATGCGACCAATACCCGTGTTGGGCCAGGTGGCGGGATCGGGGCGGCCATTTTCCAAAATCTTCACTTCCGATCCGTGGCATTGCCAGCAGCCGTTGACCGCAGCGGCACTAACCCCTTCGGGGAAGCCGGCGGTTACGAACCCATTGTTGCCTTCGACCACCTCGGCGAGCGTGTTGTCGAGAGAACCCAGGATACGTCCGGCCTTGGCATGATGAGAATCGTTGAATTCGCCTACCTCCGCCTCGTGGCAACGACCGCAGTCTTTCGGCGTGACGATCGTGGAGATGAATTGATCGTAATGTTCGTAGGCATCCGCATCCGTTTCATTGGCCGTGTGGCATTCGAAGCAACTGATGTTGGCGCGATAGTGCTTCGAGGAACCCCATTGCTCGTATAGGGCGGTGCTCTCCTTTTTGTGACAGGCCACACAGGCGGCGCTCTCGGGAGACATTTCGTTGAGTGTGAAACCCGCGCGGGCGGTCATGGTCGCGGCGAGAAACACGGTTGCGAACACGATGATTCGATGGTTCCGGGTTTTCATAATTCTGAGGAGGGTTGTGGAGTTTGATCGGAAATTTCAGGGTGGGCCCGCAGGCTGCCGTTCATGATCGGGATCGCGACATGCAGCATCCAGGAATAGATCAGAATGCCGAAGGACCAGATACCGAGACACACCAGCGTCTCGTTGATCGTGGGGAGGTATTCCACCACTTGACCGAGTGGGGTCGGCACAAACCCGGGGATGATCAGGCCCATGCCTTTCTCAACCCAAATGCCAATAAAGCAGACGACACAGGCAAGGTTTAGCCAAGCGATACGCCGACTGAGCGGGGTGATGAGAAGGACCAAGCCAAAGATATCGAGGGCGATCGCGGTCCAGATCCAAGGCACGAGGCTGTTGTGGCCATGCAAGCCGAAGTAGAGGTAGTGGGCGGCGGCGGCGTGTTGCGTGGGGGAGTAAAACTCCGTGAACAATTCACTGCCGAGCAGGAACATGTTGATGATCATCGCGACGGTCATGATCATCCGCAGGGTGAAGATCGGCTCATCCCCAATCCAGTAATTCGCGAATCGCCGGATGGTCTGGAAGGTCAGAACCATGAGGGCGGGTCCCGCAACGAAGGCCGAAGCTAAAAAACGGGCGGGAACGAGCGGATGATGCCAGTAGCTACGACCAGCGAGACCGACGTAGAGAAATGCGGTCACGGTGTGAATGCTGACGGCCCATGCGATGGAGAGAAATATGAACGGAACGTAGAACTTCCTCGTTGGCTTGCGCTGATGATATCGGCAGTAAAGCAGATAACCGGCGATGTGCATATTGAGGAGCAGGTAGCCGTTCAGCACGATGACGTCCCATGCGAGGATGGACCCGGGAAAGTTGAACTTACCAAAGGGTGGAATCATGTGGTGGAAACGCTCGGGGTGCCCCAGATCCACGGTCACGAAAAGCAGGCACATCACGATAACGGCGATGGCCATCAGCTCACCGAAAAGCACGACGGAGTGCATATGCTCCTTCTTGTAGATATAGGCGGGAATCACGAGCATCACGGCGGCTGCGGCCACGCCGACCAGGAAGGTGAAATTGGCGATATAGGCGCCCCAACTCACCTGATTGGTCATACCCGTCAGCTCCAGACCCTGCGCAAACTGGCGAGCCCAGGCGTGCACTCCGATTAACGTGAGCACGGTCAACACGGTCATCCATACCTGGTATCTGGTGCTGCCCTTGAACGACAGTTTCCAAGCGCGGAAAA
>FLOH01000764.1_pt1 | contig 59241 bp, 55 predicted proteins | sample 756751 | NCBI WGS metagenome assembly FLOH01 (sample SAMEA4026879, study PRJEB14308) | marine metagenome | biome: coastal water; material: water | depth 74 m
CCCTATCTTCGTCGACAGCGTCAGATGTGTATAAGAGACAGTACGCTTGCATGTACGGCGTGCCCACGAGGGACTGGGACGTCATTGCTCGATACGCCATCCCCTATGCACTCCCGGCTATGCCGGTGCCCTTTGACCTGCAGCGACCGACACGCACATCCCGAGGTGTCTACATTGCTGGTGACCATCGCGACACCTCATCCATCCAGGGTGCCCTGGTGAGCGGACGCCGGGCAGCCCAGGCGCTGCTCTCCGACCTCGGGATCGCGGCGCCCAATCCGGCACCTTCTGAGTCACTGGAGGCTTCATGACCACGCGTCGCATCCTCGCCACGAGTGGCGGCTTCGTTGCCGGTGACCGCTGGGGTGTCATGCGACCCGGGGGCATCCTTCAGGAGGCTCTGCGCCTCACCGGCGCGGATCGGCCACGCGTCTGCCTGGTGATGACCGCCTCCGGCGACGATGCGTCCTACCTCGCCCGCAGTTATGCCGCGTTCGCCGGACTGGGCTGCGATGTCGATCACCTAGCGCTCTTCACCATGCCCAATCGGGACCCGGAGGAGATCCTTGCCCGCAGCGACCTCGTCTGGGTCGGTGGTGGCAGTGTCGCAAATCTGCTCGCGCTGTGGCGTCTGCACGGCGTCGATTCGGCGATGCGCGAGGCGTGGGAGCGCGGCGCCATCCTCGCGGGGGTGAGTGCAGGTTCCATCTGCTGGCACGTCGGCGGTCCCACGGATTCCTACGGCCCGGACTTGCGGGTGATAACCGATGGGCTCGGCCTGCTCCCCTATGGCAATGGCGTGCACTACGACAGCGAGGAGCAGCGTCGACCGCTCCTGCAACGCGTCGTCGGTGACGGGCTCCTACCGACGTCCTATGCCACCGACGACCATGTTGGCATTCTCTACGAGGGGGATGAGCCGGCGCGCGTCATCGCGGACCAGGACGTCGATCCGGCCACGGGGCCTGCGGCGTACCGGATCGAGCGCGTGGGTGGCCATGTCGTGGAGACCCGCCTGCCCGTGGGGGAAATTCCCGCATAGTGCTTGCCTGCGCGCGCTCTGACGATCACTATGTGCGCATGCGCATCTCCATCGTGAAGTCTCCACTCATCGCCCTCGCCGCCTCGGCAGCCTTGGTGCTCTCCGCATGCGGTGGGGGTGGCTATGATTCGAACCAGGCTCAGGAGTTATGCGACCAACTCGCCGCAGGCACCGACCCCTTCGAGATCTTCCAGTCCATGCGCGACGACTTCGCCGACCAACCCAAGTGGGCTGCGGCGGCGAAGGACTGGGCAAAGTCCACATGCCCCGATCAGCTCGCCAACAACGAGATCCTGCGCAACATCATCTCGAATACCGGCGGCGATCCCGACTCCTGAGATCGGGAACTACTCGCTCAGGGACGGCTGTATGCGCGGATGACCTCGGCAACGATGACGTCGTACTCGGTGTACCAGTCCTGCCGGCCTCGCGCTTGCGCCTGCGCATGCTCGGCCACGGACTTCCACGCGCGAGCACTGACATCGTCGCGCCAGTAGGAGACGGTGATCCCCTCGACCCCATCGCGCACCGAGCGCACGCCGAGATAGCCGGGCTGCTCGGCGGCGAGCACATCCATGCGCGCAGCCATCGCGGCGTATCCATCGGCATCAGACAACCGACCCGATCGATCGGGATTGATGCGCCTCATGGAGTGGAAGATGACAGCTACGGCGCCCGGCGGCAGGTCGGGGATCATTCGACGCTGAAGTTGGGTAGCCGCTTGCCGAGCCATCCAGGAAGCCACCAGTTGGCGCGCCCGATCATCGACATCACGCAGGGGATGAGAACCAGACGGATGATGAAGGCGTCAATGAGGATGGCGGAAGCCAGCGCGACCCCAAAGAGCTTTATGGTGTCGTTCGGCATGGGCACGAAAGCGATGAAGACCGAACTCATGATGAGGGCCGCGGCCACGACGACGCGACCGGAGCCGGCCAGTCCGTGGCGCACCGCCTCTCCATTGTCACCGGTCACATGCCAGCCCTCTTGCATGCGGGAAACGAGGAAGACCTCGTAGTCCATCGACAGGCCAAAGAGAATCGCGAACACCATGATGGGCAGGAAGGGCAGGATGGGTCCTGTCGTGGACACACCGATCAGGCTCGCGCCCCAGCCCCATTGGAAGACAGCGACGCTAATGCCGAGTGCGGCCGCGAAACTGAGCAGACTTGTCAGGGCCGCCGTGAGTGGAATCACCACGGAGCGGAAAAGCAGGAAGAGCGCGAGGAATCCCAGGCCAATAACCACGAGAAGGAACAGCGGCAGCACGCTGATGAGCACATCCGTGAAGTCCTGGGTCACGGCCTGCACTCCACCGACATAGATCGTTGCCCCTGACGGCGTGATCGCCGCTGAAGTTTGGGAGCGTAAGCGCTCGAGCAAGGCATTCGTCGCCGGGTCATCGGGTGAGGTCGTCGGCTGGACGAGCACGCTGGTGACGATCCCATTGTCGCTAAAAAGTCCGTTGGTATCGCCGACCGTTGCGGTGGTGTAGAGGGGCAGCATGTCCTCATTCGGCAACGTGAGGGCGACCCCCTCAGTTGCTGCCAACTCGCTCACGACCGACTTGAGGGCCGTGTCGTCCAAGGGAGTGGGAAGTGTGGCAACGACAAAAAACGGACCGTTGACCCCTGGACCGAATCCCTTCGCCATCAGGTCGAATCCCACGCGGGCTGGCGTCCCTGGTTGGGCACTTCCGTTGTCCGGGAAGCCTTGGCGCAGTGACAGCGCAGGTATGGCAAGGACGAGCACGACGATGAGGGCGAGAATGGCATATAGCCATGGCGCCTTCTGCAGGAAACCTCCGTACGTCGCCCAGGCGCTTTGGTCCAAAGGCTTCACCGACGGGTGCCGGGACCACGGCATGCGAAGTCCAATCGTTCGACGGCCGAGCAGGCTAGCGACTGCTGGGAGCAAAAAGAGTGCGGCCAGCATGATGACGAATACGGTCACTGCCGCAGCGATCGCGAGTCCGTAGAAGAAGCTCACACGCAGGACGAAGAGACTGAGAAGCGCCATGATCACGGTGCTGCCAGCGAAGAGGACAGCACGCCCGGCCGTCCTAGTAGCCGTACGAATCGCATCCTTCGGTTCGGACCCGGACAAGACCTCCTGCCGGAATCGATTGAGGATGAAGAGCGAGTAGTCGATCCCGACACCGAGGCCGATCATTGACGCCAGTTCGGGCGAGAAGGAGGCCACGTCCAAGAAGCCGGCGATGAGCAGGATCAGGAACTGACCGATTGCGAGACCACCGACCGCGACCAGGATGGGAAGGCCTGCCGCGACAAGGCTGCCAAACGCGATGGCCAAGATGATGATGGCAGCAATGATGCCCACAAGTTCGCTGGATGAGTCACCGGCGCCGGCTGCCGTCAAAATCTGACCGGTGGCGCCGACCTGAAGCGTGTCCGAACCCGCCGCCTCCAAGACGTCCACGAAGTCGGTGGCCAACTCCTGGCTGACGACCCCGGTGCCGGACCCCTCGAAGGTCACAGCGGCGTAGGCGACCGTACCGTCCTTGCTGATCGTTGACGTTGCTTCCTTCGCTGCCTTGTTGGCCTCAAGGAGGCTGTTGAGTTCGTCTTGCACCGACTGCGGAGTGCCGTCGGGATACGTGACATCGGTGGTCCCATCCGCAAACGCCTTGTTGACCTCATCTTGGAAGTCCTGAGGAGTGCCGGGCGGGAAGTTCAGAGTCGGGTCGGTGGGAGGGGGGCAATCGGGCCCATAGGTCTTGTCGTAGGGCGACGTGACGCACGAGATGCCATCGATGGCCGCGAGAGTCGTGAGCAGGGTGTCGACCTCGGACCTCACCTCTGGGGCATCGACCGGGCCGGTCACCGGAGACCACACCACATCCGCGCTGTTGCCGTCAGCGGCCTGGGGGTTCACCTCACCGAGGAGTTCCTGTGCAAACGCCGACTGGGTGTTGGGCAGCGAGAATGAGTCATTAAAGGTGCCTTTGAAGCTTGTCGCCAAGACAGCGACTCCGATCGTCGCTAACACCCAGATGGCGATAGCAACCACGGGCCTGCGGATGGCCCAGGCGGATAGCGGTCCCACGACACTCCCTCGATCGATGCATCCGAACCATGCGGATGGGCAGACGCTACCGTGTCCGGTTAGCCTTCAGGGGTGATCCAGGTACGACGGCTCGGCCCGGCATCGATCGACTATGCCGAAGCGTGGGACCTACAGCGCAGCGTGCACGCGCGCGTGGTGGCTGGCGTAGGGACAGACACCCTTCTCCTGCTCGAGCACGCGCCCGTCTACACCGCAGGCCGACGGACCGAGCCACTCGATCGACCCCTTGATGGCACACCCGTGATTGACGTGGATCGCGGCGGCCGCATCACCTGGCACGGCCCGGGTCAACTCGTGGGATATCCGATCGTGCACCTGCCCTTCCCCCTTGATGTGGTGGGCCATGTGCGTCGACTTGAGGATGCACTCATGGAGGCCTGCCAAAACGTCGGCGTGATGACGGTACGCATCGATGGGCGCAGTGGAGTCTGGGTGCCAGCGGACGATCGGGGTCCTGACCGCAAGGTAGCGGCCATCGGGGTGCGCGTGGCCCGAGGTGTTGCTCTGCATGGCTTCGCCCTCAACTGCAACTGCGATATGTCCGCCTTTGATGCCATCGTGCCCTGCGGCATTCGTGACGCCGGCGTCACCAGCCTGAGTCGTGAGCTCGGACGTGATGTCACCGTCGCGGAGATGCTGCCCCTCGTCGAGGGGCACGTGACGCGCATCCTCAGCATCGCCGTAGGGTCACCCACATGACCGAGCGCCGCCTGCTGCGCCTCGAGGTCAAGAACTCCGCAACTCCTATTGAGCGCAAGCCCGAGTGGATCAAGACCCGGCTGCGCACCGGACCCGAATACACCGCGGTGCGCTCCCTGGTCGAGCGTGAGGGCCTCCACACCGTGTGTCAGGAGGCTGGCTGCCCCAACATCTATGAGTGCTGGGAGGACCGCGAGGCGACGTTCCTCATCGGGGGCGAGCAGTGCACGCGACGATGCGACTTTTGCCAGATCGACACGGGTAGGCCCGCCGAGCTCGACCGCGACGAGCCGCGTCGCGTCGCGGAGTCGGTGCGCACCATGAGGCTGCGCTACGCCACCATCACCGGGGTGGCGCGCGATGACCTGCCCGATGGCGGTGCGTGGCTCTACGCCGAGACCGTGCGACTCGTCGGCGAGATATGCCCGGTCGAGGTGCTCATCCCTGACTTCAACGGCCGCCCAGACCAACTCGGTGAGGTTTTCGCCGCCTCCCCCGCCGTGCTGGCGCACAACCTCGAGACGGTGCCGCGGGTCTTTAAACGAGTGAGACCTGCCTTCGACTACGACCGCAGCCTCGGTGTCATCACCCAGGCGCGCACCGCGGGGCTCATCACCAAGAGCAACCTCATCCTCGGCCTCGGCGAGATGGATGAGGAGGTCGATGCCGCACTCGTCGATCTGCACGAGGCGGGCTGCGACCTCATCACGATCACGCAGTACCTGCGACCAACACCTCGCCATCACCCGGTGGAGCGATGGGTCCCGCCGGATGATTTTGTCGCGTGGGGTGATCGGGCTCGGGAGATCGGCTTTGTCGGAGTGATGAGTGGGCCACTGGTGCGGTCGAGTTATCGCGCCGGGCGACTCTACGCGGAGGCGATGACCGCACGCCAACCTCGAGGCACAGTGTGACGTCGAGTGTCTGCGACCTGCACGTGTGGCCTCCGGGAGGTGACGCTCCCCAGCAGGTCGATGAACTCGTCCTCGACTGGGGTGGGCCGGTTGGTGACCGGCATCACGGACTGACGATGAGTTCCGATGTGCGCCAGAAGGAGGTGTTCTCCCGCGGTACGCAGATCCGCAATCACCGCCAGGTGTCCATCGTCGATGTGGGTGAACTGAGGGAGATCGCCGTCGCCCTCGGCATCCAGGACCTCGCGCCGGGCACCATCGCCGACAACATCTGCACGGAGGGCATCGACGATCTCACCGCATTGCGGCCACTCACGCGACTGGTCTTTGCAGGTGGGGCGGTCCTGCTCACCGGGGGACGCAACATGCCGTGCACCATCGCCGGAGGACTCGTGGCGGATCGCTACGGGACGCGTGCGGAGTCGTTCCCCAAGGCCGCCATGGGGCTGCGCGGAATCACCGGCTGGGTCGAGCGCCCCGGGATCATCCGCCCTGGCGACGAGGTCAGGGTCGTCCTACCGCCCGGCATGTAGCCGCTGATCCGGGGACGGGACGGGTCGATATCCTTCCCCCATGTCAAAGATGCGCGAGCGGCTTTCGGGCCTGCGGGAGAACTATCGACTCACGCGGCGGACGCATCGATGGGTCGGCTGGGAGATGCTCGGCATCTTTTTTGCTGTCACCGCGATAGTCGCGCTGCCTGTGTCCTTCCTCCTCAACTGGCTCACCGGCATCCTCATTGGGCTCCCCCTGGGACTGCTGGCCATGACCTACTGGTTTAGCCGACGCGCGATGAATGCCGCCTACGCCCAGATCGAGGGCCAGCCTGGCGCTGCCGTCGCTGTCATCCAGCAGATGCGGGGCAACTGGAGCGTGACACCCGCTGTGGCCGTGACCCGCAACTCTGATCTGGTGTCACGAGTCGTGGGTCGCCCCGGCATCATCCTCGTCGGGGAAGGACCCTCACAGCGCATCGGCCACCTGCTGGCCAATGAGCGCAAGAAGACCGCGCGTTGGCTCCCTGAGGTCCCGATTTTTGAGATTCAGGTCGGCACGGAGTCCGATCAGGTCACGGTCTCACGGATCCAACGCGAACTCACTCGCCTCCCGCGGGCGCTACGTCCCGCCGAGGTCACCGACATCCGCCGCCGGCTTGAGGCACTCAGCGCAAAGGACAGCCCCGTGCCGATTCCCAAGGGTCCGCTGCCCAAGGGCGGCAAGATTCCAAAAAACATGCGCGGCTGACTAGCGGGTCATCCCAATACTGCGCCGCAAGACCACGCGCGAGCCCACGGCGAGATCCTGAATGCCCCTGCCCTGCGAGTCGTACACGAGGGCGGGGATGACCAGGCAGATAAGCACTGTCCGCACAATCGTTCGCCACAGCGCTAGGCGCTGTCCGCTGTCCGTCACCACGGCAATGCCGAGGATCCGCTGCCCAAAACTTGATCCGGTCAGCCACGTGAGGAGGATGATTTCCAGCGCAAAAATCACCAGGGTGGCAAGTGCATAGTCGCTGCTGCCGTACTCCGCGCCCGGGACGATCACCCGGGCCAGCAGGAGCGCAGCCACCCAGTCGATAGCGATCGCTGCCAACCGACGCCCGAGCCCCGATCGAGTGCCGGGACCCGAAGCCGGGCTGGCCGGCGTGGTCTGGGGATCTGCGGCCATGCCACCACGCTAGGGCGGATCCGGCTCCGGGGCTTCTCGGGGCCTGCCTGCGCCTCTCGGACCGGTCGTAACACGGGCGAAACACGGGGTACACGGTCGAGAAATCCTGCCTGCATAGCGTTCCATCGACGGCAACCGCCGTTGGGGGGTCGACCGATCCAGGTCTCGGCCCCGAGGCGATCGATGTCGCGGGTCACCGCGCAGGAGGTGTCATGTTTAGCAATGCCGACGAGGCCCTGAAGTTCATGAAGGATGAGAACGTCGAGTTTGTTGATGTTCGCTTCATCGACCTTCCCGGAGTGATGCAGCACTTCAACGTGCCAACATCGTCTTACGTGAGTGCCTTCACGGATGGCTTGATGTTCGACGGCTCGTCGATTCGTGGGTTCCAAGCCATCCATGAGTCTGATATGAAGCTCATGCCCGATGTCTCAAGTGCGTTCATCGATCCCTTCCGTGCGGCGAAGACCCTGGTGATCAATCACTCCATCCTGGACCCCTTCACCGACGAGCCCTACAGTCGCGACCCCCGAGGAATCGCCGCCAAGGCAGAGGCCTACCTCGCATCGACGGGCATCGCCGACACCGTGTATTTCGGTGCCGAAGCGGAGTTCTACATCTTCGATGACGTGCGGTTTGAGACTCGCCAAAACGCCGGCTACTACTTCCTGGATTCCATCGAAGGGGCATGGAACTCCGGCCGAGAGGAGGAAGGCGGCAACCTTGGCTACAAGACGCGCTACAAGGGCGGCTACTTCCCGGTGCCGCCGGTCGACCACTACGCGGATCTGCGTGATGAGATGGTTCAGGCGCTCATGCAGGTCGGCCTGGATGTTGAGCGCAGCCATCACGAGGTCGGCACCGGTGGCCAGTCAGAAATCAACTACCGCTTTAACTCGTTGCAAAAGTCCGCTGACGACGTGATGCTTTTCAAATACATCATCAAGAACGTCGGCTGGGTCAACGGCAAGTCCGTCACCTTCATGCCCAAGCCACTCTTCGGTGACAATGGCTCGGGCATGCACTGCCACCAGTCCCTATGGAAGAACGGCGAGCCGCTCTTCTACGACGAGCGAGGCTATGGCGGTCTATCCGACATCGCGCGCTGGTACATCGGTGGCCTGCTTGCTCACGCCCCGTCCCTGCTGGCCTTCACGAACCCGACGGTGAACTCCTACCATCGACTCGTGCCGGGCTTCGAGGCCCCGGTCAACCTCGTCTACTCCGCACGCAATCGCTCCGCCTGCATCCGCATCCCGGTGACAGGCAACTCACCCAAGGCCAAGCGCATCGAATTCCGCGTGCCTGATCCCTCAAGCAATCCCTACCTGGCGTTCTCGGCCATGCTCCTCGCTGGGCTCGATGGGATTAAGAACAAGATCGAGCCGCCAGCCCCCGTGGACAAGGATCTCTACGAGTTGCCACCGGATGAACTCGCCGAGATCGCTCAGGTCCCCGGTTCGCTACCCGAGGCCCTTGCGGCCCTTGAGGCCGATAACGACTACCTGCAGGCAGGAGGAGTCTTCCCAGCCGACCTCATCGAGACCTGGGTCGACTACAAGCGAACCAATGAGGTCGACCCCATCCGCCTGCGCCCGCACCCCCACGAGTTCGAGCTCTACTACGACATCTGACCCGGCGGCTCGATCAACATCGGGCATCAGGCCTCGCGTCGCATCGCCTCGCGCGCAGGGGCAGTGGGTGGCCACTTCGGTGGTCACCCACTGCTGTTCCGGCACCCAAAGGGACGAGCCCGATAGGGTTCACCAGTGGCTGAGCGGCTCATCATGCACATCGGTCCCCGCAAGACGGGGACGACGTACCTGCAGCGGGTGCTCCAACAGTTGTCCCCCACGTTGGCCTCCCAGGGTGTCCTGTATCCCGTTGACTACCGGGGCGGGGACGACTACAACCATGTCGGTGCCATCACAGACCTGACACACAACGAGGAGAGCAGGGAGTCCAATCGGTGGACCGGCAAGGACGGTGCCGGATGGGCGGGGCTCGCTTCAGCCATCTCGACCTGGGAGGGCACCGCGATCATCTCTGCGGAGATGATCGCGGGATTGCGCCCCCCTGCTGCTCAGCGTCTCATCGACGGGTTGTCTGTCCCAGACCTTGACGTCGTCATCACCCTGCGCGATCTGGGGCGGATCCTGCCGTCGTCGTGGCAGCAGCATGTGCGCAACACCCACACCCAAAATTACAACCGCTACCTGGACCGCCGCGCCCGTGAGCGAGGAGATCTGCCGCCGGAGCAGATGCAGGCGGAGTGGGATGCCGAACGCCATCACACCTTCTGGCGGTCCTACGCCTACGGAGCCCTCGTCCGGCGTTGGCAGCGCCTTGTGGGCGCCGATCACGTCACGGTCGTGACGCTGCCCCCGGCTGGCACGCCATCCACCCTGCTGTGGGGTCGCTTCCGTGCAGCGCTGGATGTTGCGGCTCTGCCGGAGGTCGCACCCAAACTTCCCGCCTTTGTCGCCAACGTGGGCTCAACTCGACCCGAGGCGATCTTCCTCCATGCGCTCAACGTGGAGGCGAAGCGCCGTGGCTGGAACCGCAAGGCAGCAAATGAATTGCAGCAGCGACTCCTGTCAACCGGATTCCTGGAGCGCCCCGACCGTGGCGCACCGCTTCTGCTCCCCCGGCGACATCTCTCCCGGGTGCAGGGCTGGGCGCAGACAGATGCCGATGACCTCATCACCACAGGCGTCATCGTGCATGGTGATGTCGCTGATCTCACGGTGCCTGATGCAGCGGCGTCTCGTGGCCGAGCCGACGGTGATCACATCGCGTCCGCAGGGGCCTTCGCCACCGCCAACGCGATGGACTACGAAGCCGAACTCATCAAGCGTCGCAATGCTCGTGAAGCAGCCGTCACCCTTCCCGGACGCCTCGTTCGTCGAATCCGGTCTCGACTTCGAGGCGATCACCCCTGATTCGTCGCGCGGCCACCACAGCAATCACGATGCCAATGAGCGCGACCGCACCCCAAAAGAGATTGAGCGCGAACTGAGGCCACGCCACCTTGTAGAGCGAGTAGGCCGCCAGGCCGATCGCTCCGACGAGATTCAACACGTGGTACGTCGGACTGCGAGCGTCAAGTCTGCGTGTCGCGACGAGTGCGTATCCGCCCACGAGAAGGACAGTGCAGATCCAACCTATGGACTCCCACAGCATCGCCATGAGCACACCCTAGGGGGAGCCGCTTAATCCAGGGACTATTCGTAGAAGACGCGCTCGACCACGGATCGCGCTCTGCGCGTGGTCCGGAGGTAGTCCTCCACCACATCCGAGGGTCCGGCGTATCCGAGCAGATGAGCGGCTGATGCCAAGTCTCCACCCGACGTAGGCACGCTGTCCGATGCCCGACCGGTAGCCAACACGAGGGCATTGCGCACGCGGGTGGCCAATGTCCACGCTGCGACGAGAACATCGCGGTCCGCAGCATCCAGGAACCCCGCCTGCGTCGCTGCATCCAGGGCATCGAGTGTCGATGTCGTCCGCAACGCATCCGTATGCGCGCCATGGCGCAATTGGAGCAGTTGAGCCACCCACTCGACATCGGCGAGGCCTCCCCTGCCCTGCTTCATGTGCAGACTCGGATCCGCTCCACGCGGGAGTCGCTCAGACTCCATGCGTGCCTTGAGCCGGCGCATCTCCCGGGTGTCTGCCTCCGAGATCCCGGACTCGGGCCAACGAATCGGATCGATCATCCGCACAAAGGACTCACGCAGGTCGCTATCCCCCGCGATCGGGAGAGCTCGCAGGAGTGCCTGGGCCTCCCACGATGATGACCATCGGTCGTAGTACGCCCGGTAGGACTCCAGGGTGCGCACGAGTGGTCCCTGGCGGCCTTCGGGACGCAGGTCCGCATCAATTTCCAACGCCGGGTCCGGGGAGGGCACCATCAGCGACCCGCGAATCTCATTGGCGACAGCGAACGCCGCATCCGATGCCGCCTTGGGGGCGGCACCGGGCAACGGCTCGTGGACGAACATCAGGTCCGCGTCTGAGGAGTAGCCGAGCTCTTGACCTCCGAAGCGTCCCATCGCGAGGAGGGCCATCCGCGTGGGAAGCACCCCATCCGGCTGACGTGCCGCGACAGATCTCTGTGCAGCCTGTAGAGCACCGGACAGGGTCGCTGTCGTCACGTCACTCAGCGCCTCCATGACACCCCTCGCATCGATGAGGCTGAGGATGTCGCATGCGGCAATGCGAAAGAGTTCACGTCGCCGCAGGGCTCGCACCGCTGCCACTGCTGACTCCAGGTCATCATGGCGTCCCACCGCCGCAGCAGCCTCGGCCTCGAGCACCTCGAGAGACCGCGGAAGCAACTCCCGGTCATCCGCGAGCAGCGCCACCGCGTCCGGGGAGCGCAAGAGGAGATCGGTGGCGAAGCGGCTAGAGGACAGCAGGGTGGCCATCCTCTCGGCAGCCACAGACTCATCACGCAACATGCGCAGATACCACGGTGTGGAGCCCAACTCTTCGCTCATGCGCCGAAAACCCAGCAACGCAGCATCCGGATCCGGCCCGTGGGCAAACCACCCGAGGAGGACCGGCAACAGGGTCCGCTGGATCGCCGCACGACGTGAGACACCCGCGGTCAGGACTTCCAAATGTCGCAGGGCACCGACCGGGTCGACGTATCCGAGCGCCCGCAGGCGCTCCTCTGCGGCGGCCGGTGTCAGCCGCGCATCCCCGGGATCGAGTCGAGCCACAGCATTGAGCAGGGGGCGATAAAACAACTTCTCGTGGATGCGACGCACCTCGCGCGCATGTCTGCGCCACTCCTCCGTGAGTTCGGTCACCGGATCGGCGCGGAATCCGAGGGACCGTCCGATGCGACGTAGGTCAGCCTCATCGTCCGGAACGATGTGGGTTCGCCGCAGGGCATGCAGTTGGATGCGGTGTTCGAGCGTGCGGAGGAAGCGGTACGCCGATCCCAGCGTCGCGCCGTCCTCTCGACCGACGTAGCCCCACGTTGAGAGTGCCTCCAGTGCAGCCAGCGTGGAGGAGGAACGCACCATGACATCACTGCGACCATGCACCAACTGCAGCAACTGCACAGCAAATTCGACATCGCGCAGTCCGCCACGACCGAGTTTGAGTTGCCGGTCGGCCTCCTTGGCCGGGATGTGGTCTTCCACCCGCTGGCGCATGCGCTGGACGTCGGTGACGAAGTCCGGCGCATCAGCGGCTGCCCAGACAAAGGGTGACATTGCCTCCACGTAGGCACTGCCGAGATCGCCATCACCCGCGGCGGGCCTTGCCTTCAGCAGAGCCTGAAACTCCCATGTCTTGGCCCAACGTTCGTAATAGCCCACATGGGACGCCACGGTGCGCACGAGGGCGCCCTGCTTGCCTTCGGGCCGCAACGCTGCATCGACCTGCCACAGGGCACCCTCAGAGGTCGCCTGACCACAGGCGCGCATGACACCCGTTGCCAAACGTTGCGCCGTGCGCAGGGCCGCTTCCTCATCCTGCCCCTCCTCAGGCTCCGCCACGAAGATCACGTCCACGTCACTGACGTAGTTGAGTTCACGACCACCGCACTTGCCCATGGCGATCACAGCAAACCGGCAGTCAGGCGCATCATCGGGTAGCTCCGACCGGGCGATGGCCAGGCCAGCGTCCAGAGCCGCATCGGCCAGATCGGCGAGTTCTTCCGCAACATCATCCACGCGCGCACCATGGACAAGATCACGCACGACGGTGGTCAACAGCTCATCGCGGTAGGCAATGCGCAGCGCCTCCGTCGCATCCGGGCCAGATGCGCGTGGTCGAGCATCTCGCGGATCGGCACCAACGGCGGACAGCAGACGCACGCGCCTGTCCCGCGCCGTGGGAGCCACTGCGGAAACATTGCGGAGCTGTCGAACCGATTCAGGATGGCGTACGAGATGATCCGCGAGGGCGGTGGACATCCCCACGACGTTGACGAGGGCTTCACGCCAGGCAAGGTCATCAGCCACCGAGGCGAGGTCGACTCCGGCCTCGTGAAGCTGGCCCAGGGCCTTGATCGCCTGATCGGGATCCGCCGACGCGACGAGGCTTGCGATCCAGCCCTCTTGCTCATCGGAGCCCAGCGCGGCGAGCACGCGGGAAGCACCTCGGGGGTCGACGAACCCTCGACGCGCGAGTTGTGCGCCGAAGGAGGTCGGTCGCTGGTCGCTCACCGCAGCGGTGTCGACGTGACCACTAGAGGGTGGGGAGGTAGCGCTCGAGTTCCCAGGCATTCACCTGGCGTCGGTACTCCTCCCACTCGGCCTGCTTGTTACGCAGGAAGAAGTCGAAGACGTGCTCTCCCAACGTCTCTGCGACGAGCTCGGACCCCTCCATGGCCTGGATGGCCTGGTTGAGACTGCCCGGGAGTGGATGCATTCCTAGCGCACGGCGCTCCGCCGGGGTCAGTGACCAAACGTCATCCTCAGCTCCCGGGGGCAACTCGTAGCCCTCCTCAATTCCCTTGAGTCCTGCGGACAGGATCACGGCGAAGGCGAGGTAGGGGTTGCAGGCACTGTCGAGCGATCGGAACTCCACACGTGTGGAGTTGCCCTTGGCGGGCTTGTACATCGGCACGCGCACCAGCGCCGACCTGTTGTTGTGTCCCCAGCAGATCATCGCGGGAGCTTCGGCACCCCCGGCGAGACGCTTATAGGAATTGACCCACTGATTTGTCACGGCAGTCATCTCGGGGGCATGCCTCAGCACCCCGGCTATGAACGATCCGGCGATACGCGACAACTGGAACGGGGCACCAGGCTCATAGAAGGCATTACGGTCACCCTCAAAGAGCGATACGTGTGTGTGCATGCCGGAACCGGGTGAGTCACGGAATGGCTTGGGCATGAAGGTCGCGTAGACACCCTGCTCGATGGCCACCTCCTTGATCACGGTGCGGAATGTCATCAGGTTGTCGGCGGTGGTGAGGGCATCGGCGTAGCGCAAATCGATCTCCTGCTGCCCGGGCCCACCCTCGTGGTGGCTGAATTCCACCGAGATGCCCATGGCTTCAAGCATCGTGATGGCCTGACGTCGGAAGTCGTACCCGACCGACTGCGGCGAGTTGTCAAAGTAGCCGTAGTGGTCGATCGGCTCGGGTGGACCCTGGCCGGGTGGCTCCTTCAGGAGGTAGAACTCGACCTCGGGGTGCGTGTAGAAGGTGAAGCCCATCTCCGCGGCTCGCGACAGCGCTCGCTTGAGCACGTAGCGCGGATCGGCGTACGACGGCGAACCGTCCGGCATCAGAATGTCGCAAAACATGCGCGCCACACCGGGTGACTCAGCACGCCACGGCAGAATGGCGAAGGTCGAAGGGTCGGGCTTGGCAAGCATGTCCGACTCGTACACGCGAGCAAAGCCTTCAATGGCCGAGCCATCGAAGCCGAGCCCCTCGGCGAAGGCCCCCTCCAACTCAGCAGGCGCCACCGCTACTGACTTCAAGGTGCCGAGAACATCGGTGAACCACAGGCGCACGAAGCGGATATCGCGCTCCTCTATCGTGCGGAGCACAAACTCGGTCTGCTTGTCCATGGCACCAGTGTGCCCCGGTCCGTGTTTCGTGCGCGTTACGCACCCCTACGATTCCCCCATGCCGACACTCCGCTTGGCCCTGGCCCAGGGGAATCCCACGGTGGGGGACCTGGAGGGCAATGCCGAGCTCGCCTTCCAAGCGGTGCGTACGGCGGCCGGGGCCGGAGCCCAGCTTGTCGCACTGCCCGAAATGTTCATCACGGGCTATCCCATCGAAGATCTGGCGCTCAGGCCGTCCTTCCAGGCGGCGTCGCGGGCAACGGTCCAGGGGCTGGCCGAGCGACTTGAGCGGGAGGGTCTGGGCGATATCGCGGTGGTCGTTGGCTGCCTTGACCGGCTTCCGGATGGCGATGCACGTCTCGGACGTCCCCGCGGGGCCCCTATCAATGCGGCGGCTGTGATCCATCAGGGCCGTATCGTCACGACGTACGCGAAGCACCATCTACCCAACTACGGCGTCTTCGACGAGTTCCGCTACTTCGTGCCCGGTGACGCACCCTGCATGATCAATGTGGGCGGCATCGAGATCGCGCTGGCGATTTGCGAAGACCTGTGGCAGGAAGGTGGCACCGTCGCGGATGCGCACGGATGTGGTCTGCTGTTGGTCATCAATGGTTCGCCCTATGAGCGCGACAAGGACGACGTGAGACTCAACCTGTGTCGGCAACGCGCCAGGGAGTTGGGATGCACACTCGCCTACGTCAATATGACGGGGGGTCAGGATGAACTTGTCTTTGACGGCGACTCCCTCATCGTGTCCAGCGACGGTCAACTCCTGGCGCGATCACCCATATTCACCGAAGACATCCTCATCACCGACCTTGATCTCCCAGCGGGAGATCGCGGCCTCCCGATCGACGTGCCAGCTGTGCCCACCAGTGCACTGAGCCCGCTCATCGCACCTCACCTGTCGGATGAAGCGACTGTCTACGCCGCGCTAGTGACCGGGCTGCGGGACTACGTCGACAAAAACGGCTTCGTATCCGTCATCCTCGGATTGTCCGGCGGCATTGACTCCGCGTTGGTTGCCGCGATCGCCTGCGACGCCCTGGGAGCAGATCGCGTGCACGGCGTCGCATTGCCCAGCGTCTACTCGTCAGAGCATTCCCTGGCTGACGCTGCCGACCTCGCTGAGCGCACTGGACTCACCCATCGAGTGGTATCCATCGCGCCGATGGTCAACGCCTACCACGCCTCCCTCGACCTGCACGGTGTCGCCGAGGAGAATCTGCAGGCACGTGTCCGCGGCACCACACTCATGGCCCTGTCCAATGCCGAGGGTCATCTCGTGCTCGCCACCGGCAACAAGAGTGAGATCTCTGTCGGCTACTCCACCATCTACGGTGATGCTGTGGGCGGATTCGCCCCCATCAAGGACGTGCCCAAGACACTGGTCTGGGCCCTATCTCGATGGCGCAATGCCCGCGCCTTGGAGCAGGGACACACTCCCCCGATCCCCCCCAACTCCATCAGCAAGCCACCGAGCGCGGAGTTGCGACCCGGGCAACTGGATCAAGATTCCCTCCCCGACTACGACCTCCTGGACAACATCCTGGACGACTACGTCGAGCATGATCGAAGTCTCCCCGACCTGGTCCGTCAAGGGTTCGATGTGGGGATAGCGGAGCACATCCTTGGCCTAACTGACGCGGCGGAATACAAGCGCCGCCAGTACCCGCCCGGCACCAAGATTTCCCTACGCGCCTTTGGCCGTGACAGGCGGTTGCCGATCACGAACCACTGGCGTGAATCCGTGGATTAACGCCTATCCCGGCCAACGCTGTGTCAAGTACGGAGATCGTGGACGGAGCGTCCTGAGTGACACTCGACCACACCTTGATGTGCATCATCGCCCCGACAAGAAGGCTGAGCACCACCTCGATATCCACGCCAGCGTCCACCCAACCTTCCTCAATTCCCGCGAGCAACGTCTGCCGGAGTACGCCACGCCGGGGCGAGATCACTCGCTCGTAGAAGACCTCCAGCAACTCTGGATGGCTGGACCCCGTGGAGATGACCTGGGCCATGACCCGCCCACTGCGGGTGTCCGACATCGGGACACGGATGACATCGAGGTGTGCAAGCAATCGGGTCCGGGCATCCCCCTCATCCTGAGGTGAGGGCAGATCATCGTGCAGGCGGTCGAGGGCAGCACTGAGCAGGCCGATACGACCGGGGAATCGGCGATAGATCGTGGCCTTGCCTACTCCCGCGCGGGCGGCCACCGCCTCAACACTGAAGTTGGCAATGCCGGAGTCACCCAGCACGTCCAGCGCTGCCTCGGTGATGGCGCGATCCGCTTCACGGCTGCGCGGCCGACCACGGCTTGAGGCGTTAGCGCGAGCGACCGTCATCACGTGTCTCCGCGTCGAACTCGTCGGCGTAGTCGACCTCCTGCTCTCGCTCAAGATCATCAATCGGGGAATCAGCCGGGACGAGCGACTCCTTACGAGGAGGTGTGATCTTCGGCAGCAGGAAGACCACGACAAGGGCCGCGATAGTCACCACCGTGAAGGACACAAAGTAGGTGATGTGCGACGACGTGAGAAAGGCGTCATAAGCACCCGTCCGCACAGCATCGAGGGCACCGGCTGGCGCACCGGCTTGGCTGGCGGAGACCAAGAGGGCGTCGGTGGCCACGATTGAGTTGGACGCAGCCTGTCGGGCAGCCTCGGGCACGTCTGCGGGGAGTCCGTCGAGTGCTCCAGCGACCCTCTGCGAGTACTGGGTGGCCAAGATTGTGCCGATGATGGCCACGCCGAGTGCACCACCCACCTGGCGTACGGTGTTTTGAACCGCCGAGCCAGCGCCGGCGCGTGCCAAGGGCAGGACGTTTTGCATAACGGTGGATGCGGGGGCAATCACGCTGCCCATCCCTAATCCAAAGATGAAGAACAGGAAGAGCACCCACCCGATCGACGTGTCCATGCCCACGGTGGCCAGACCCAGCATGGAGAGGCCGACCAGCGATAGACCTGTCGTCATGACCCCGCGATAGCCGAAGCGGAGCACCAGCCTGGCGCTTTGGGGTGCGGCGAAGATCTGCCCAATAGCAAAGGGCAGGAAGCACAGTCCCGCCGTGAGTGTGTCGTAGCCGCGAAGGATCTGGAGGTAGAAGGGCAGGGTGAACGTGACTCCCGAGAGTGCAAAGAATGCCAGTGTGACGGCCGTCAAACTGACGGCGTAGCCGCGGTTGCGAAAGAGCGACACGTCAAAACTTCGATGGGAGCCCTTGGCCTCAACCCAGATGAATAGGGCAAGAATCGCAATGCCGGCCAGCATGGGGCCGAGGACGGACAGCGCCGTCCAGCTCAATGTTTGAGATGCCTCGATGATTCCGAAGATGAGGAGAGTGAGCCCGACGATGGACAGCACCAATCCCAGGAGATCCAGTCGCTGCGGATGGGGATTGCGACTCTCCGGGACAATGCGCCAGATGCCCAGCAAACCGATGAGGACAATCGGCACGTTGATCAGGAACACCGCCCCCCAATCGTTGCCTGTGATCCAATTCGACCACTGGGGGTGCTGCAGGAGTAGTCCGCCGAGCACAGGCCCGAGTGCGACAGCCGCACCCACCGCCCCCGCCCATGCGCCGATGGCCTTCCCGCGCTCATGGGGAGGAAAGACGACGGTGATGATGGCCAGGGTGGTGGGCAGGACGGCGGCGCCGCCGACTCCCATGAGCGCACGGAAGCCGATCAGCATGGCGGGCGTCGATGAGAAGGCACAGGCGACAGACGCGACAGCAAAGATGACAAGTCCGATCACCAAAACCTTCTTGCGACCAATGCGATCGCCCAGCACACCCCAGGTGAAGAGGAGTGCGGCAAAGACAAGGATGTAACTGTCGATGGACCAGACAAGTTCTGCCGCACTCGCCTGCAGATCCTTCTGGATCGTGGGAAGTGCGATGTTCAAGACCGTGTTGTCAATAACAACGATGAGAAGACTCACCACGAGGACGCTGAGGATGGCCCATCGACGCGGGTGGCCCTCCCCACTCGTCATCCAGTCGTCGCGAGACATGCTTCTCCTGCCATTGAGGTCCAGCCGTTGAGATCCGGGTATATCCGGAACGGCTCCGTATCGTAACGACCCGGCCACTGCCCCCGTCGGGGCAACCTCGATGCGGGCCGGGCTGGGATGGCAGGACACGCGGTAGGAGGACGCGGGACACGGGGGTGTGCCACCATGGACTCGTCCGGGGACTCCGCACGGGAGCCTCGAGATGGGAGCACAGTTATGTCACATGCATCTGCCGCCCGGCGCACCACGATTCGCGACCTTCACGAGGCCACCGCACGTGGTGAGAAGTGGGCGATGATCACCGCGTATGACGCCGTGACCGCTCGAATCTTTGATGATGCCGGTGTCCCCACCCTGCTGGTCGGGGACTCTGCCGCCCAGGTGATCTACGGATACGACTCCACCCTGCCTGTGACGGTGGAGGATTTGCTCCCACTCGTGGCTGCGGTTGTTCGCGGGTCTGAGCGAGCCCTCGTGGTGGCGGATATGCCCTTCGGCTCCTACCAGTCGTCCGTAGGCCAGGCGATGGAGTCGGCCATGCGCTTCATGAAGGAAGGTGGTGCGCATGCCGTGAAGATTGAGGGTGGCCAGCGTGTCCTGCCCCAGGTCGAAGCCCTCGTGGCCGCCGGGATCCCCGTCGTGGGTCACCTGGGCCTGACCCCCCAGTCGGTCAATGTTTTTGGCGGGTATCGCGTCCAGGGCCGTGGCGAGGAAGGGGAGGCTCTGCTGCGAGACGCCAAGGCACTTCAGGCGGCCGGGGCGTGCGCCGTTGTCCTTGAGGTCGTACCCGCTGAGCTCGCCGCGCATGTGTCGGAGGTGCTGACTGTGCCCACCATCGGGATTGGTGCCGGCTCGGCCACCGACGCCCAGGTCATCGTCTGGCAGGACCTCGCGGGTCTCACCGAGGGGCCTCGACCTCGCTTCGTGAAGACGTACGCCGACATGCGCGGGACCCTGACGGACGCCGTAACTCGGTGGACCGACGATGTTCGATCCGGGGCGTACCCCGCACCAGAGCACTCCTACACCTGATCCGCCCCAGACCGGGCGGCAGCGCGCACGGACCCGACGGGCACTGATGCCCGACGCGCTAAATGTCTGTGATGCGCACTCCGGCATGCGCCCTATACCGACGATTCATCGAGATCAGGTTGGCAGTGAAGGCCTCAACCTGCCCGGCGTTGCGCAGCCGCCCTCCGTAGACACCCCGCATCCCAGGAATCAAGCCGGTGAGTGCCTGAACGGCATCGGTCGCCTCCCGGTCGTCACCCAGGACGAGGACATCCGTGTCAATGCGATCAACGCTCTCGTCGAGGAGCAACACTGCCGAGATGTGATGGAAGGCGGCGACAACTCGGGAGTCGGGAAGCAGTGCCGCGGCCTGCTCCGCTGCGGAACCTTCAGACACGGCTAAAGCGAACGCACCCTGCTTATCAAATCCCAGGGGATTGACACAGTCGACAACGATGCGCTCAGCCAGGGATGACTGCAGCGACCTCAGCAGGTCAGCGTGACCATCCCAGGGCACCGCGACGATGACAATCTCGGCCGCGGCCGCACAATCGTGATTGGACATGCCTCGCACACGACCCGGCATGTCAGCCGCAACCTGCGCGGCACGATGGGCATCGCGCGACCCCAGGACCACATCGCAACCTGCCAGCGCGAACCTTCTGGCAAGACCGCGGCCCTGCTCCCCCGTGCCGCCGAGGACTCCGACCGTGACGGCCCGGACATCCGGCAGGTCATGTGGGTCCCGCGCTGGGGAAGCTGAAGGGGTTGTCATGGCACCATCCTGCCAGGATTGTCTCGTTCGTGACGTGCGTGACCACTCCACAGATCGGTGGAGTGAGGCTCACGGAATGTCCCCATCACCCTCGGATGTGCGACGCGACGTCTCGCGGTGCGCATCGTCTGCAGACATGGTCAGGTTCCTGTTTCATTGCCCTTAATTTCGGTATGCATGGTGATGATGACGATTTGTGTGACGTGTGTGACATCAATTGCCCTAGCGACGGGTCTGCTTGCACAGTGCGCAGGCCACCTCTCGCATGGTGTGCACAGACATGACGCGACACCACCCGCGACGTTCGTACACCGGCTAGCACGAACGAAGTCCATTTTGGTTTCGCGACACACCGACGCACGAAATTGCGGTGGTGTCGCGAATTTGGCGTCGAATCTGCAACAGTTGTCCCTGTACAACCTTGCCAAGGGGCAAGGAACGACCAACTGGAGGCACCGTGGCGGTCGCGAAGAAGACCACCGCGCGCAAGCGGACGGCCAAGAAGGCCCCCGCAAAACGCGCAGTAGCTAAGAAGGCACCTGCGCGCAAGCGCGTTGCTAAGAAGGCTCCGGCCAAGAAGGCCGCAGCCAAGAAGGCACCCGCGCGCAAGCGTGTTGCCAAGAAGGCACCGGCCCGCAAGGCCGCTGCTAAGAAGGCACCCGCGCGCAAGCGCACTGCCAAGAAGGCACCTGCGCGCAAGCGCGTTGCTAAGAAGGCACCGGCCCGCAAGGCCGCAGCTAAGAAGGCACCCGCGCGCAAGCGCGTTGTCAAGAAGGCTGCTGCTAAGAAGGCTCCGGCCCGCAAGGCCGCTGCTAAGAAGGCACCCGCGCGCAAGCGTGTTGCCAAGAAGGCACCGGCCCGCAAGGCCGCAGCCAAAAGGGCGCCGGCGCGCAAGCGCACGGCTAAGAGGGCTCCGGCGCGCAAGCGCTAGGTTGACCTAAGACGAAGGCCCGCACCCAACGGTGCGGGCCTTCGTCATGACCTGATCAATCCTCGTTTGCATCCCACGCCTCGGTGCGCGCACGAGCCCGCTCCATGGCTGTCTCCGCCTCCGACTCGGTCGCATAGGGCCCCATCCGCTCAGAGTTGGGATCTCCTGAACCGCGTTCCACGGTCTGAGTGCGCAGGTTGTACCACCACTGATCATCACCAGCGAGACCTAGGTCCACGTTTGCTCCTCACGTCGTTTCACGAACCACCCTAGCGGCGCCGACTCAGGATCCCTGAGACACCTACACTTCTTCCATGACCGTCACGCGGGCGCCCCTTGTCCCCGGAGTCCAGTCCCCGCGTCGGGCCGTCCCCGTCCACATTCCTCGCCCCGAGTACGTCGATCGCCCGGCGCCCCAGCGCTTCACCGGACCCGAAATCAAGGATCTCGAGACCATCGAGCGGATGCGGGTCGCTGGTCGACTTGCCGCTCAGGCCCTTCAGGAGGTGGGGAGGGCGATCGTCCCGGGCATAACCACCGACGCGCTCGATCGCATCGGGCACGATTACCTTCTGGACCATCACGCCTACCCGTCCACGCTCGGCTACCGCGGATTCCCCAAATCGTTGTGCGCCTCCGTCAACGAGGTCATCTGCCACGGCATCCCGGATTCGACCGTTCTGCTCGAGGGCGATATCTGCAATATCGACATCACCGCATTCATCGACGGGGTCCACGGTGACACCAACGCCACCTTTCCCGTCGGTGACATTTCCGAGCAGGCACAACTGCTCATTGAGCGCACTCATGAGGCGACTCTTCGAGGGATCAAGGCCGTGGCCCCGGGTCGGCCCATCAACGTCGTCGGACGAGTCATCGAAAGTTTCGCCAAGCGCTTCAACTACGGCGTCGTGCGTGACTTCACAGGACACGGGATCGGCACCACATTCCATAGCGGTCTCGTTGTCCCCCACTACGACGACCCCCGCTACGACACCGTCATGGATGCAGGCATGACCTTCACGATTGAGCCCATGATCACCCTCGGCACGTATGACTACGACATATGGGACGACGGGTGGACCGTTGTCACGAAGGATCGACGCTTGACGGCGCAGTTCGAGCACACCATCCTCGTCACCGGCAGCGGTAGCGAAATCCTCACGCTGCCCTGATGGTGTGATGGGAGACCTCATGACGACGTTCCCGACAACGTGGCACCACGACGTCCTGACTCTTGGGATCGATGTGGGTGGCACCGGACTCAAAGCTGCCGTGGTCAATTCCCAGGGCGTCATGGTGGGCGGTCGCGTCAAAGTCCCCACGCCCTATCCATGCCCCCCCACCCTGCTGACGTCGTCCCTGGTGGCCCTGACCGCGCCCCTTCGCGGCTACCACCGTGTGTCCGTGGGCTTCCCCGGTTTGGTCCGTCATGGCATCGTGCTCGAAGTTCCCGCCTTCACGCGGCGGGAGTACGGCGGCCCCACCGATGCCGATCTCGCACAGCAGTGGGACGGCTTCCCCCTGGCTGATGCACTTGCCCACGCTTTCGACCTGCCCACCACCGTCGTCAATGATGCAGACATGCAGGGGGCTGCCGTTATCGACGGCCGCGGTGTGGAATTTGTCATGACACTGGGCACGGGGGTGGGCACCGCGCTCTTCTACGACGGGGCACTGCTGCCCCACTTTGACCTGTCTCACGGGCCCTTCCGCAAGGGCATGTCCACGGACATCGCCCTCGGCGAAGCGCGACGCAAAAAGATTGGTACGAAGCGGTGGCGGCCGGATGTGCACCAGGCCATTAGCAATTTCCACGACATGCTCTTCTTTGATCGGATCTACGTCGGCGGTGGCAACGCCCAGCGACTTGAGCCGTCCGACATCGGACCCAGGGGTGTGATCGTGCCCAACACGGCCGGAATTCTCGGCGGTGTCCGTATCTGGGACATGGCAGGCCGATGACGACCCGCTGGCTATCTGAACATGAGCAGGATGCCTGGCGGTCGTGGGTTGCGGTGTCCCTCCTCCTGCCGGATCGCCTCGGCCGCGATCTTCAGGCACAGGCCAATATCTCGCTGGCGGACTACGAGATCCTCGTCAATCTCTCGGAAGCGCCTGAACATCGCCTGCGCATGAGTGATCTCGCGTCGGCGACACTGTCGTCACGCAGCAGGCTCTCCCATCAAATTGATCGGCTCACCGAGGCTGGGTTGGTTGATCGCCAGCCCTGCAGCGGTGATCGACGTGGCTTCTTTGCCGTGCTCACGCCAGCGGGAAGGGACTTCCTCGTCCGGGTTGCCCCCCTCCACGTCGAGAGCGTGCGCGAGCATCTCGTCGACGTACTCACCCCGGAGGAGTTTGCCGAGTTTGGCCGCCTCTGCTCACTCGTATCCGATCACCTACGTCGTCCGGAGGTACCCGGCACGACGGGAGATTGCGCATGACCACGGTTGAGGAATTCCTGCGTCCATTTCCCCCTCCCCAGCGTCGGGCGCTCAACTCACTTCGCGCCGCGCTGCAGCGGCTCCTTCCGGGGGCCGAGGAGGTCCTCGCCTGGGGCATGCCCACCTATCGCATTGACGGTGACCTCGTCGTGAGTTTCAGCGGATTCTCCGATCACAACAGCCTCTTCCCCGGCCCGGGGGTCATCGTGGCGCTCTCGGGCGAATTGACGCCGTACACGACCACAAAGGGCACAATCCACATCCCGCGCGACACCGCCGCTCCCCTTCCCCTGCTGCGGCAGGTCGTCCGGGCCCGCATCACGCAGATCAATGCTTCCTACCCCAAGGCATCGGGCATCACCAAGGAGTTCTACGACAATGGCTACCTCACGTACCGAGGTCGGGTGCGCGAGGGGCTGCAGCAGGGATCCTGGACCTTCTACCGCCGTGATGGCTCGCCCCTCCGGTCGGGATCCTTCGCCGCGGGTCATCCCGTGGGCGAGTGGACGACCTACACGCGCGACGGCGCCCCACACCGGGTCACCGACATGGGGCGCTGACCCGCGGGACATCCGCTCAGCCGCGCCCCACGGGGGGATCTGGGCGCCCTCGGCCTCCGATATGCGAGCAATATGGCCCCCGGGGGTGCACCGAGGCCCTAAGCCCGACACACTGATGTCTCGTGATCTCCATCAGCGTTTTGAGCCTCAAGGGCGGCGTAGGCAAGACATCCGTGGCCCTCGGCCTCGCCGGGGCCGCGGCCAAGCGCGGACTCAGCGTCCTCCTGGTCGATCTGGACCCACAGGGCAATGCCACATCCATCCTGCAGGCGCGCCACGGGCGCCGTCACGCCGCGACCCTCCTCTCCCACCCCACCTCCGACTCGATGCGCGAGGCGATCAGCAAGACCGCCTGGGCCTTTAAGCAGGGACGCGTCGACGTGGTCGCGAGCGACCCCGCCCTCATTCGTTTTGACTCGTGGACCGGGCCTCGCGCCTTCACACCCAAGCTAGCCCGCGCCCTCAAACGACTGGAGGGCTACGACGTCGTGATCCTGGACTGCCCACCGTCCCTGGGGGCACTGACCCGGGAAGCATTGGCAGCATCGACACTCGCGGTCGTGGTGACCACACCGTCGTACTTCGGTGCGCAAGGTGCAGACCGGGCGATCTACGAGATTGATGAGATTCGCGACTCCGTGAATCCTGATCTTGTGTTCGCGGGAATCATCGTCAACCGCCTACGCGAAAAGACCGATGAGCATCGCTACCGCAAGAAGGAACTCGTGGACATCCACGGCGCAGGCGCGATCCTCAAGCCCGCCATTCCCGAGCGCGTCGCGCTCCAGCAGGCGGAGAGCACGGGTGAACCCATCCAGTCGCTGAAGTCAGCCGGTGCTCGCGATGTCACCCGAGTCTTCGACAAGCAACTCACCCGCCTGCTCAAACTGGCACGCCAGGCCGACGCAGCATCCGCCGATACAACGTCAGCCGGACCGGCCACGTCGTAGTCGGCGAAATCCCGCTCGTTCGCGACGTCTCGCTTCACGCGGCACGTCACGGCATGGATCGCTGCAGGGCGGCGGACGAGTCGACCTATAAGCCGGGTTCTGTCCTCGCTTGCGCGAGGGGTGATCATCCATCTGGGACCACCGTTGCCGATGGCCTCGTGCGACCTACCAGCAGGATGGGTCCGAAGACCGAGCGGGCGACTCTCCTGCTTGGACCCTTGCGGGTCCACTTGGTCTAGCTCCGGGTGGGGTTTGCCTAGCCACCGCAGTCACCTGCGGCGCTGGTGGTCTCTTACACCACCGTTTCACCCTTACCGACCTCTCGGTCGGCGGTTTGTTTTCTGTGGCACTGTCCCGCGGGTTGCCCCGGGTGGGTGTTACCCACCACCGTGCCCTGTGGAGCCCGGACTTTCCTCGACACTGACGACACGTCATCAGCACCGCGATCACCCGGTCGGCTCGTCCGCCGTACCCCCAGACTACCCGCAGAAAGCTCCCCGCTGGTCTAGGGTGCGGCACGGACGAGGCGCATCGCCAGGGAGGTCGAGCATGGGGCGATTCGGACGCACATCCATCATCGTGGCCCTGTTGGGTCTGGCACTCCTGGTGCCCACAGTGGCTGCCCATCTCCTCGGGTACTCCGCAGCCGCGGGTGCCCTCGTGCTGCCGGTGGCCGTCGGTTTAGTGCCCGCCATCTTGGCGGACCTGCGCACGGCGCTCCTGGCATCGGTCGGCGTGTCACTGGCCAGTGGATTGGCGGCGGCGACCACGGGCAATGCCATCGCCGGTGCCGCCATCATGGCCGTGACCGCACTCCTTGTCGGGGTGGCCTGTCGTTGGGGACGCTCGAAGGTGCTCATCGTGGTCATCATCACCGTGGGCTTCGTGATCTGCCAAACACCTGCCTTCGCCACCGCCGCACCCCGCAATGCCCTCATCCTCGCCGGAGCAACCCTGGCCAGTTCGCTCTGGGGTGTGGCTGTCGGCCGTGTCGTCCGACTCCGGGTGCCAACGCATCCGACCCCGGCTCTGGAAGCATGGGACCGCACCTGGGCCTACGCCATCACCATCGCCGTCCTGACCGGCATCGCAGCATTCGTCTCGGTCAACGTCAACTGGGGACATGGGGGCGCCTGGTTCATCCTCACGGTGGTTGTCGTCTTCCAGCCCTATCTACAGGACTCCTTCCAGCGCACCTGGCAGCGCACCGCCGGCACGATTCTTGGGCTGCTGATCGCGAGCACTATCCATGAGCTCATCCCCTGGCAACCACTCATCGTGATCATCGGGATGATCTTCATGCTGGTGGCGACGTACCTTCTCATGAATCCCGCGTATCCCTACTGGCTGTTCGCCTCACTCCTCACGCCAGCCATCGTCCTGCTCACCTCCTCGCCCACCAATTTCGACTCGACAGCGGCCGCTCGCCTGTTCGCGACACTTGCCGGGGTTGGGCTCGCCGTCCTCGCCGAGGCCCTACTCGCACCGCTCTACAGGTCAGCCGCGCCTAAGCACGGTCACACGCGCTATTGATCACAGGCCCTAGCGTGGGGGCATGCTCATCCTGCTGCCCCCGAGCGAGGGCAAGGAGTCGCCGGTCTCCGGCGGACCTCTCGCCCTGCCACAACTCTCTTTCCCCACACTCACGGACACTCGCATGGCTGTCACCGATGCCCTCGTGCGCCTGTGCGAGGGTCCCGCAGCCAGGGCACGCACAACCCTCGGCATTTCGATCCGGCAGGACGGGGAGCTCGAACGCAATCGCCGGCTCCTCTCTGCCCCCACCGCGCCCGCCGGCGAGATTTACCGTGGTGTTTTGTACGACGCCCTCGATCTGGGCAGCCTTGGCACACGAGCCCGCGGTCGAGCCGCCAAGGACCTCGCCATCGCCTCGGCGCTCTTCGGCCTGGTGCGTGTCAACGATCACATCCCCGCCTACCGCCTCTCCGCAAACACGGTCCTGCCCGGTGTGGGTCGACTGTCAGCGGCGTGGCGGGATGTGGTCTCCGTCGCCCTCGTCGCGGCTGCCGGACGCGGCATTGTGATCGACATGCGCTCATCGGCGTACGTCTCACTCGGTCCGGTGCCCGCGGCCCTGGCTGATCGCACGGCGGTCATCCGGGTGCTCCAGGATCGCGGCGGTCGACGCGTGGTGGTCAGCCACCACAACAAGGCCACGAAGGGATACCTGACGAGGACACTGCTCCACGAGCCCCGCGCTACGAGCGTGGACGGACTGGTCCGGATCCTCAGCGGTGCGGGTTATCCGGTCGAGACTGCGGCCCCTCGCCGAGCGGGTGACCCGTGGACGCTCGACGTCATCGTGGACGAGGTGTAGATCGCGTCTGCAGATCAGACACCGAAGCCTGCGTCCACGTCCCGAAGATGTGCAGACTCGGCGAAGCCAAAGAGTGATGAGTTGCCATCGGGGAACCAGGCAATCGTCGTCAACGAGCAGGGGGTGAGCTCCATTCGGTACAGGCTTGTCAGCGGGGCATCCACGCAGATTCCGGTGAGCAACTTGATCGGTGACACGTGAGAGATAACAGCAATTCGCTGACCACCGTGTCGCTGGAGGATCCCGCGACGGGCACGGTCCACGCGATCACGGCATTCGGCAAACGACTCTCCACCGGGAGGCGCGACATCGGTGGATGACAGCCAGGCGGCCAACTCGATTGGCCAGGTCGCGCTGACCTCGGCAAAGGTGTGGCCATCCCACTCACCGAAGCCGCATTCGATGATGCCGGCATCTACGTCGATGCTCGCGCCGGTGTGATGGGCAACTCGCTCGGCAGTCTGAAGGGTGCGCAGCAGTGGTGAAGCGACGATGGCATCGACTCCCCCGCGGGCAGCGATCTCGCGTCCGAGCGCCTCCGCCTGCCGCAGACCCACGGCGGCGAGCGGGGCATCGAATCCGCCCGCTCCGGAGAACCGTTTGTCCAGGCTGTACTCGGTCGCGCCATGGCGTCCCAGGAGCATGGTGGTCGGGGTGCCAAGATCTTGTGCCCAGCCCACCAGTCGGTGGGGGCGATGCTCCTGGCGCACCTCCTCGGCACGTTGCTCACGGGCCTCTCCGACAACGTCATCAGCATCGGGAAGTCCCGATCCGATACGTCGATCAATGCGGATCCTCTCGCCATGGGCCTGGGCGTCCAACGCTTCGTTGACCAGTCGATCCGCAGCAGTGTTGCGCTCGCGTGGGACCCAGGTGTAGGTCACCTCGAGCGGGATCCGCCGGGCCGCCAGGGCAAGTTCGCGCAGGGCCGCGTTCCTGATCGCCCATCGGCCAGACATCTGCTCAACGATGAGTTTGGAGTCCAGTCGGGCTTCAACCCGTGCCCCGGGGTCAATCCCCTGGGCACACTGCAAGCCGGCCAACATGCCCCTGTATTCCGCGACATTGTTCGTGGCCTCGCCGATGGTCTCGGCTACTTCGGCAAGGATGCGTCCGGTCTCACCGTCTCGCACAAGCGCTCCATAAGCGGCCGGACCAGGATTGCCCCGCGAACCGCCATCAGCCTCGACGATGAGCAGGCGACTCACAGGCCGGAATCCGCCGTACGGATGAGGATCCTTCGGCACTCCTCACAGCGAAGCACCTCCGTCTCTGCTGCGGCACGGATGCGAGCGATGTCCACGGGTGTCAACTCGATCCGACAGCCCTCACATCGGCCGCGGTACAGGGCAGCTGCACCAACGCCACCCTGGTCTGCACGCAACTTGTCATACAGCGCGAGGAGTTCGGCCGGGAGAGACCGTGCTGTGACTGCGCGATCAGCGATGGCTGCCTCCTCCTCCGCCGCGAGTGCGGCCAAGGCCTCGGCCAACACCTGGCGTGCAAGGAGGAGATCGGCGGCGACACCGTCACGCTCTGCCAGGTGCGCGGCGTGCGCCCTTTGCGCCGATTCGAGCTGCTCCATGATCTCCAACTCGACATCCTCGAGCTCGGACTGGCGTCGAGCCAGCGACTCCAACTCGTGCTGAAGGTTGGACAACTGCTTCGCGTCATTGATGGTGTCGAGCAGGACCCGATCCTTCTCCGCTCGCATGCGCACCAGATCCACGTCTGCGTCCGCCTTGCGCTGATCGGCCTCCAGATCGCTCACCTCGACAGCCGCCTTGGTGATCACATCGCCGAGAGTCCGAGACTGCACCTCCAACTCACGCACGCGCACCATCTCGGGGAGCCCCGCACGTCGATGGCGCACGCGATCGATCTCGAGGTCGAGCCGCTGGACGTCGAGAAGGGTCAGTTGCTCGTGCGGATCGGCGTTCAGTGCGCACCTCTTATCGACATGGCCCACGGGTCGGTGGGCACTGCGGACACAATGCTGCCCACCGTACTGCCCTGGATGGCAAGGTCTGCCTCGAGGAGGACCGCAGCCTGCGCCAGCCACGGCCACTCACTCGCCCAGTGAGCGACATCGATCAGCGCACAACCACCGTCCTCGAGATGCTCCAGGGTCCGGTGATGCTTCAGATCAGCCGTCACATAAACATCAGCACCCGCAGCCGTCGCACACACCAGCAGCCCGTCACCGGATCCCCCACAGACCGCCACGCGTCGGACCAGGTGCGCGGTGTCGCCCGCAACGCGCACACCGTGGTGAGTCGATGGGAGAGCCGCAGCGACCTGTGCGGCGAAGTCAGCAAGTGACACCGCAGGGTCGATCGTGCCGACGCAGCCGAGGCCCGACGGATCCAGCGGGACAAGGTCCCCCACACCCAGTGCCGCGGCGAGGGCGTCCGACACCCCGGGGTGGGCCACATCCGCATTGGTGTGGGCGCAATACAGGGCGATTCCCGACTCAAGCAGGCGATGAACCACCCGGCCCTTCGCGTCCGTTGCCGCCACAGAGTGCACCCCGGTGAGAAAGAGCGGATGGTGCGTGATGACGAGGTCAACACCAGCGTCGATGGCCTCATCGACGACGACGGACGTCGGATCGACCGCCCACAGGATCGACGAGACAGTCATCGCGGGGTCACCACACACGAGGCCCACGGCGTCCCATTCAGCCGCAGTCGTGACGGGGTAGCGCCCCTCAAGAGCGTCGACCACGTCAGCAAGGGAGGGTGCAGCCATGTGGCGAGGCTACCGTCGCTAGCCTCGGACCATTGCGACACGTCACGCGGGGCCTGTAGCTCAGTTGGTAGAGCACTTCCCTTACAAGGAAGGGGTCGTCGGTTCGAGACCGGCCGGGCCCACTCGGACAACCTCATTCACGACAAGGGGTTTCCGCGTCGTGCTTGCGGGTCCGCTCCAGGTGCCCCATACGCAGCGCCCATTGATCCACTTCTGCGACCCAATATTCCTATTTGTCCAGTTTTTGGTTCACCACCGAGCCACCGCATTGCGGGCACCTAGTGCTGCACCGACACTCGGGTCAGCGCCTTCCCGAGCCGGTGGACTGCCACCGGACCCGTGATGGTGCTGTGCGGTGTGGACGGGGATGGTCACCGACCTGGTGGGCGAGCACTACTTAGAATCTAAGCGGAACCGTCGCGCGGCCTAACGTGAGGAGCACATGTGTCATCACATACCCCAAAGGGAACCGGAAGCCAGGACGCCTCCTTGACCGACGAGACATTGCATGAGGTCTCCGGTGGCGAGGGATCGACCGTGGAGTTCCCTGGCGGGGTCTTCGACGGCGCCAATGCTTGATAGCCCCGATTTCGCTTCGGGAGATCTGGTCCCAGCGGATCTCGATGAACTGCTGAAGTTACATGGATTGCCGTGGGGCGAGCGGTTGCGGGCGTCTGCGGGTCAGCGGCCAGCGGATCGCGACGGCGACGGTGACGATGAGCAGGCGCTGCAGACATGGCAGAGACTTATTGGGCGCACGGGGCGGGGTGCTTTTGCGAAGCGGTTGGAGTGGGACGGTCTGGGGCCTGATGGTGCCCGCCACTTGGTCGAGTGTCATTCGCGGACGGGTGATGACCCTGTGTGGCTTGGCGAGCTTCACACCATGATGGCTGCGGTGGCGCAGTCGGCGCTTTCCGGCGAGGAATCTGACGCATCAGCGTGGTGGGACGCCATTGATCGGGAAATTGAAGATGCTCTGCGGGACAATGACAAGCCGATTCCCTACGTCCACGCTGTGTGGCCCATCGTCGAGCACGAGTTGCGGCGGGTGCAGGTGGAGGTGGGAGATCACTGCAACGTTGAGCAGTGGGCCTGGAATGACATGGGCTGTGCACTGGCACAGCAGTTGTCCAATGTGTTGAGGTCGTCGCTCAACGAACAGCGGGCCGGGACCGCCTACCGCACCTACTGTCATCACTTTGTCGCATCGGGTCTGGTCCCATTCCTGAGGGAATTTCCCGTTGCCGGCCGGGCAATTGCGACCATCTGCGAGTACTGGCGGCACAATGCTTCGCTGCTCGTCCGCCGCATCGAGGGTGATCGGTCTGTTCTGGCTCGCGAGTTCGGTGTTGAACCGACATCACCCCTGAGCAGAGTCGAGTGGGGACTCAGCGACCCGCATCGAGGGGGTACGAGCGTGGCGATCCTGACCTTCGGCACCGACGCCCCCCGCGTGGTCTACAAGCCCAAGGACCTGCGGCTGGAACAGGAGTACGAGACATTTCGCCGTACGGTGATGACGGCGTTCGATCGGGATGGGATCAACCCTCGTGGCACAGATGCCGTCATGGACGGTCGCGGCAATGAAATCACCCACGTGTACGCCGTGGGGGCTCAGTACGGCTATTCCCTGCTCGTTGAACATGCGCCCTGCGACCCGGAACGGCTACCGGAGTTCTATCGCAATGCCGGTCGGCTGATGGCGATGCTCCACCTGCTCGGGACCAGCGACTGTCACTTCGAGAACCTGATCGCACACAGGGAGCACCTAGTGCTCATTGATGCGGAGACGTTGTTTGAGGTTCGCCTGCGGACAGATGTCGAGCAGGTACGTGACCATCTCCCGGAGGGGATGGATGACTGGATTCTCAATCTGGGCATGCTCCCAGCCCCTCAAGCCTTCGCTGCCGGTCAGGCCGCCGTCGACATCAGTGCCCTGGGAGTCGAGTCTGCAACGGGAGCGGCGGACACCGAAGTCCGTACGTGGCTCGCCGTGAATTCCGACGATATGGATCGCGGGAAAGTGCTCGACGTGATGCCGCAACCGCATAGCCTACCGGTGCCGGTGGGCGTGCCCAACCCGTTGACGATGCATGCGGACGATCTGATCGAAGGATTCGGTGAGATGTATCGCTGGTTCATGAAGGCGGAGCATCGGGCTGATCTGACTCGCGCGCTGCGCAGGTTTGCCGGGTTGCGCAAACGCGTGGTCCTTCGCGGCACCAGTGTGTACGCGATCTTGCAGAACCGCGCCAGCAGCCCGCAGAGCCTTCGCTCGTGTCTTGCCCGCGGCTTTGAACTGGATCGGCTTGCCAGATCGAGTTTGGTCCATGAACAGCGGACGACCATGTGGGATGTCTTTCACGCTGAGGTTGATGCCATGGAAAGGTGGGATATTCCCTATTTCGACATCGTGCTGGGTGATACCCATCTGGTCGAAACGCATGTGTCCATCGCGGGGCTTATCGACCGGGACGGAATCGTCGAGGCTGTCGACCGACTTTCGCGCATGTCCCAGCAGGACCTCGCGTGGCAGTCATCGCTGATTGGTGCTGCTGTTTCGTTGAGCGACGGCCCCTCACCGGCCAGCACGTTACGCGAGCCACCGGTGGTGGAGGCCGCGGAGATTCTGACGGCGCTTCGCCAGACATCACTAACTGATCGAGTGGGTGCGCCCACCTGGCTGGTGCTCGGCGTTGCATCCCGTTCGGGGCAGATGTCCCTTGAACTTGCTGCCCCGGACTTGTACGGAGGCCAGGCGGGCATCGCGGCGACACTGTTCGCCCAGGCGTCCGTGAGTGACACCGCAGACGACCGATCCTTTGCGGAGCAGGCAATGCAACCACTCATCACCATGCTGGGCGACGACGGGATGCGGTTTCGCAACCAGCGCGACCGTGGACTGGGGGTCGCCGGCTATGGAGGCGTGCTCAGGCTGCTGTGGATGCTGGAGAACGAGGGTTGGTACCCGCCGGCGGCTGATCTACTGGCCGCTGCGGTGGATCACATTGACCGAGACCTCATCGCTCGCGATAGCAGCCTGGACGTGATCGGCGGAGTTGCCGGCTCGCTGGGCATTGTTGCGAGTTTCGCGAACCGTTATGACACGGCTAAGGACCTCACGGCTGCCATGGCTGGTCGGCTCATGCAGGCGCAGGACGCCGGCGGCGGGTGGATGCTCTCGGGAGTGAGTGCTGGGCGCGCAGGCAGCCCCCTGACCGGACTGGGGCATGGAGCCAGCGGCATGGGACTCGCACTCCTTGAGGCAGGCGTGGCCCTTGAAGACGAGGCGATGGTGGCAGCGGGCGCGCGAGCTTTCGCGTACGAGGATTCCGTGTTCGATGCGGATGAAGGCAATTGGCCGGACTTCCGGCTACCCGGTGATGAACAAAGTTTCATGCTGGGTTGGTGCGCGGGGGCACCGGGTATCGGTCTTGCTCGGATGCGAGCCCTGGAACTGCTGCCTGAGCACCCCGATGTGTTGCTTTGGCGGCGCGCTCTAGAACTCAGCGCCGAAGCGACGGCGTCGTTGGAGCTGCGGCCGCGGGATCACGTGTGCTGCGGCAACTTCGGTCGAGCGACAGCGCTCGGGCTCATGGGCCGATCAATGCAACGCCCCGAGTGGGTTGCTACCGCCAACGACCTCGTGGTGTCGATCCAGGCACGCGCGGTGCAGGACTTTGGTTTCTCCTTAGGCCCAGGTGGAACTGCGCGGGCCGGATATAAAACACCGCATCTGATGCCCTCGTTCATGCAAGGCCTCGCCGGGATTGCTTTTGCATCCCTGGTTGGACCGTCGAGCACAGCGCTCGTACCGCTTCTTGTGGGAGGGACCAACCAACGGTGATGCGGGCTTTTCCGTGTAGGCATCGTGTCTCGTGGGGACTTTTCTACGAACCCGTCACTACCGTTTTTTCACGGTAGTCGAGCCTCATTTAGCCGACATGGCCTAGGGTCGCGAATTATCAATTGGAGGATGTATGGATGCTCAAGGTTTTTTAGCAGCTCTTGCCCCGGCGGTGACTGATGCGGATGCGCGGCAACGTTTCCTTGCCGACCCGAAAGCGGTGCTGGCAGCTGCGGGGCTGGATCTGCCGGAGTGGTTCACGGTGACTGCTCGTGAAGGTGATGCCGCTGAACTGATCATCACCGTGCCCGGCCTACGCGACCCTGACGCTGACCTCAGCGACGACGTTCTCGAAGGCGTCGCTGGTGGTGATTACTCGGCCGGGTGCACGATAAAGCGGCATGGTCCATGTCCTAGATAGTTCGTGAGTGGGCGTGGTTGGCTAACCCGCCCGCCTTGGTGGTGTGCGGGGTACCGTGTCGACAACTACCTACCGTTGTGGAGGATTCATGGATGCTCAAGGTTTTTTAGCAGCTCTTGCCCCGGCGGTGACTGATGCGGATGCGCGTGCACGTTTCCTTGCTGACCCCAAAGCAGTACTAGCAGCTGCGGGGCTGGATCTACCGGAGTGGTTCACGGTGACTGCTCGTGAAGGTGATGCCGCTGAACTCACCATCACCCTGCCGGCCCTACGCGACCCGGATGCAGACGTCAGCGACGAACAACTCGATGCTGTGTCTGGGGGCTATTTTTATAATTGCACCCGTTTTTGGGCCTCTACATGTCGATAGTAGTTGGGTGAGTGGGCGTGGTTGGCTAACCTCCCCGCCTTGGTGGTGTGCGGGCTACCGTGTCGCCCACTACGTACCGTTGTGGAGGAAGCATGGATACTCAAGGTTTCTTAGCAGCACTTACCCCAGCAGTGACTGATGCGGATGCGCGGGAACGTTTCCTTGCTGACCCCAAAGCGGTACTAGCAGCCGCGGGGCTGGACCTGCCGGAGTGGTTCACGGTGACTGCACGTGAAGGTGATGCGGCTGAACTGATCATCACCGTGCCCGGCCTACGTGACACGGATGCCGACCTCAGCGACGAACATCTCGAAGGCGTCGCGGGTGGTGAAGCCGTAAAGGCTCCTCTCACCGCGCGCGGCTGGCCCTGGTGCGCGTGATACGTAGATAGTTCGTGAGTGGGCGTGGTTGGCTAACCTCCCCGCATTGGTGGTGTGCGGGGTAAGGTGTCGGCGACTATCTACCGTTGTGGAGGATTCATGGATGCTCAAGGTTTCTTAGCAGCACTTACCCCAGCAGTGACGGATGCGGACGCGCGGGAACGTTTCCTTGCCGACCCCAAAGCAGTACTAGCAGCTGCGGGGCTGGACCTGCCGGAGTGGTTCACGGTGACTGCACGTGAAGGTGATGCCGCTGAACTGATCATCACCGTGCCGGCCCTACGCGACCCGGATGCTGAACTCAGCGACGAACATCTTGAAGGCGTTGCGGGCGCGATGGTTTTCTATACTCGTGATTGTTGATAGTCCGTGTGTGGGCGTGGTTGGCTAACCCGCCCGTCGTGGTGTGGAGTGTGGGCGGGGATGTTCACTGAAGCGTGAGCAGATTGCTTCCCCAATTGATTGTTGCGGAGTATCGTTCAGGTGTCTACCCATGTGATGTGGAGGATTCATGGATGCTCAAGGTTTTCTAGCAGCACTTACCCCAGCAGTGACGGATGCGGACGCGCGGCAACGTTTCCTTGCCGACCCCAAAGCGGTACTGGCAGATGCGGGGCTGGATCTACCGGAGTGGTTCACGGTGGCTGCACGTGAAGGTGATGCCGCTGAACTGATCATCACCGTGCCCGGCCTCCTCGACCCGGATGCCGACGTCAGCGACGAACAACTGGACGTTGTAGGTGGCGGCTTCCCTCCAGGCTTTTTCTCTCACCCGTTTCGTTGTTAGAAGTGCCCGTATCTGGATTCATGTGCCCTCGGGTCCGCGGGTGGCCCAGGCCCGCATTCTCACTTCGTCGAGATGACGCCAGTTGCCACGTCCGAAACTCTCAATCGGGCTAGTTATCTATAAGTGCGTCCTTACGAATGGGTACAAGCGCATTTCCCACTATTCGGTGGGAAATGCGGATTGAAATCCTGGTCGTCAAGGGGTTCGCCCGTCGTGGTGATGGTGCACTGGTAGGCCGGGACCGCAGTGCTTGATGATGGCACCGGGTCGTCGGTTCGAGCCCGGCCGGGCCCACCGCGGCGGATGCGACCGGCAGGGTCTCGGGCCCCAGCCGGTCGCATCCGTGTCCTACTTCACACCCATTCGTCGGGGTCCGCATCCGGAGAGCACCCCGGCCGCGTCAGGCCACCTCGTCCGGGGTGTCTCCCAGTGCCTCCCACAGCCGGAGATAGTCAGCGGTGTCACGGGCTCGGTCCGGTGAGGACCGCCACATTCCTCGGACAACACCCGTGGCATCAACGAGGAAGCTGGCCCTCTCGGCAAGACCGGTCACGCCGTTGAAAGCGCCATACGACCGGGCCACGTCCCCGTGGGGCCAAAAGTCGCTCAGCAGACTGAAGTCAAGGTGCTCGATGTCCGCAAGGGTTCGCAGGACGTACATCGAGTCGCAGGAAATGGCGAGGACGGGCAGCGTCGCCGCCACGTCACGCAATTGACGCAACTCGTCATGGCATACAGGTGTGAAGGCGGCAGGGAAAAACACAATCAGCACGGCCCCACGATCCGCCGATAGTGACGTCGCGACGCCGTGTTGGTCAGGAAGCGTGAAGCCTGGCGCTTCCTGACCTATGCCCGGTCCGCCACTCACCACAACTCCTCGGTCGCCCACCTAGCGGATCAGAACTCGCGCTGGCCACATCTGCAGGGGCAGGATGTCCCCATGACATTACCTCGGCCCGAATCCGCAGATCGGGGTCGGATCAGCTCCGACCCCGATGCTGTCATAGCGGAGACCGTGGCTGCCTGGGATGCGTTCCTCCTCGCACTGGCCGATGTGGACCGAGATGGGCCCACGCGGACGTCGAACCGCTCCGTCGCCCGCGTCCTCACGGTGCTGGGATCCTGGCCGGAGGGCCGTCCACTGGAGCATCTGCGCGCCGACGCGATCGCCGGACGCCACGGGGCAGAAGCACTCGACGACACCGAGGGCCGAGTGCTCGCCATGCGGGCGCACGCCACCGATGACCAGATCCTCGCGGCACTCATACGAGCCCGCGATGACATTGCCGCCTGGGGAGCTTCGACCGAGTTTGCGGCCGAATCCCTGTTGGAGGTGGGCGGTCCCCTGGGCGTGGTCCCTCTCGGCACGATGGTGGCAGCGTCGTCGTACCAATTGGCAGTGGCCTCGAGGGACCTGGCACCCGCGGGTATGCACACGCCCGACATCGTCGTGGACGCGGGCGTGTGCTCCCTCCTGGATTCGGTCGGTGCCGTTGTGGCGGCATCGGGCTCAGCGACGGAGAAGGCGCCACTTGATCTGTCGGTGGACACACCGCGACTCAGTGTGCGCATCTGCGTCGTCGGAGCGGATTGGCGCGTGGACGTCGGCGAACGCAGCGACACGGCCACGGATGGTGGTCCCTCGCTCACCTGCACACCCGATGTCCTTGTGGACATTGCCTCGGGTCGCCTCGCGGCTCCGGTGGCCTACGCACGCGGTGCTATCCAGGCGCACGACCTCGTCGGCCTCCTACGCGTAGCGACCATCCTCGCATCGGCCCCAGGCCTTCCCGGTACGGAAGGATTGCGCGCGGCTGTCGGCGCCTATGCGGCCACGACACGGGCTGCTGATGCGATGGGTCGTGCGGTGGGAGGCGCCTGGCGACGACTTCGTCGGGAGTAAATCAGCGACGACCTGCGCGTGGCGCGACGAGGCGGGTGCCCTGCCAATCACGCCCCGCACTCACCGTCGATGTTTGCTGCAGGCCCGCTGTGGGAGCGGCGTCCGAGATGTCCTCAGCCTCGATGTGTCCATCGCGACCAGGCTTCGGGGTCAGCAGCCAGATAACACCGTGATCGGCCAGGGGCCCGATCGCATCGACGAGGGCGTCCACAAGATCACCATCATCGTCCCGCCACCACAGCAGGACGACATCGACGACATCGTCGTAGTCATCGTCGACGAGCTCAACGCCAGCGGCGCCACTCACGGCTTGCCGCACGGCATCATCGGCATCACCATCGACGCCGATCTCCCATACAGCGTGCCCGGGTTCGATCCCCAAGACGCCGAGCATCGCCGTGCTCTGGTCAGTCACGGACAGTCCACCACGCATCGATCCACAGGCGTAGTCCACCGGACCGGAGGCCATTGCGCAACCAGGTCGCAACTATTGGCCAGCCGGTTACTCATGCGTACCCGGGGCGCGACGGCGCTGGGAGCCGCGATGCGCGAGGATGGGGCCATCCGCACGGTGCCGGGCAACAGCCGAGGCACCCCCGGCGAAGGGGATCCAATGGCACCAGGCTTCGACCCGCTGCGCCCGCAGCCGCTCCTGGCCGGCGGCCTGCCCACGCAGTACGTCGATGTGGACCCCGAGGAGACGGGAGAGTGGACCGCATCCCTCGACCAGCTCATTGACGGATCCGGGTCCTATCGCGCCCGTTATCTCATGTTGGCCCTGCTGAGGAGAGCGGCCGAACGCAATGTGGGCGTTCCCAGCCTTCGCTCGACGGACTACATCAACTCCATCTCTCCGGAGATCGAGCCGTGGTTCCCCGGTGATGAGGCTCTCGAGCGTCGCATCCGCGAGTTCATCCGCTGGAATGCGGCCATCATGGTGCACCGAGCTCAGCGGCCCGGCATCAGCGTCGGCGGCCACATCTCTACCTACGCGTCGTCGGCAACGCTCTACGAGGTGGGCTTCAACCACTTTTTCCGCGGCCCCGATGCACCCGGAGGCGGAGACCAGGTCTTTTTCCAGGGGCACGCCTCCCCCGGCATTTACGCTCGAGCATTCCTCGAGGGGCGCCTGTCGGAGGGCCAACTCGATGGCTTCCGCCAGGAGTTGTCCCACCCCAGTGGTGGCCTGCCGTCCTACCCCCATCCCCGCCTCATGCCGTGGTTCTGGCAGTTCCCCACCGTCTCGATGGGACTCGGACCCCTCTCCGCGATCTACCAGGCCCGCTTCAACAAGTACCTCCACAACCGGGGGCTTAAGGACACGGCCCAGCAGCGAGTCTGGGCCTTCCTCGGCGACGGTGAAATGGATGAGGTCGAGTCCGTGGGTGCCCTCGGTCTGGCCGCGCGCGAAGAACTCGACAACCTTGTCTTCGTCGTCAACTGCAACCTTCAGCGCCTCGACGGACCGGTGCGCGGCAACGGCAAGATCATCCAGGAGTTGGAATCTCTCTTCCGCGGTGCCGGCTGGAACGTCCTCAAGGTCATCTGGGGTCGCAAGTGGGATGAGTTGCTCGCACAGGATCGTGATGGCGCGCTCGTGAATCTCATGAATGCCACGCCCGATGGTGACTTCCAGTCCTACAAGGCAGAGGACGGCGGATTCATCCGCGAGCACTTCTTCGGCCGAGACCCTCGCACGGCAAAGTTCGTCCACGACTGGACGGATGATCAAATCTGGAGCCTGCAGCGAGGCGGACACGACTATCGCAAGATGTTCGCCGCCTACAAAGCTGCAGTCGAAACCACCGGACAGCCCACAGTGATTCTTGCCAAGACCATCAAGGGCCACACCCTCGGCCCGCATTTTGAAGGCCGCAATGCAACGCATCAAATGAAGAAGCTGTCGCTGGACGACCTCAAACTCTTCCGCGACCGTCTCCACATCCCCGTCTCCGATGCCGAATTGGGCGATGGCTACCTACCCCCCTACTTCCACCCCGGCCCTGACTCTGAGGCCTTCACGTACATGATTGATCGACGTCGGCGACTCGGTGGATCCGTGCCGGAGCGGCGTACCCGAGCCGCGGCGCTCCCCCTGCCTCCCAAGGAGACCTACGACGTTGTCCGGAGGGGATCGGGGAAGCAGCCCATCGCCACAACCATGGCGTTTGTCCGCCTGTTGAAGGACCTCATGCGGGATAAGGGTATCGGCGCTCACTTCGTGCCGATCATTCCGGATGAGGCGCGCACCTTCGGCATGGATTCGCTCTTCCCCACGGCAAAGATCTACAACCCCGGTGGGCAGCAGTACACCTCCGTCGATCGCGAACTGGTGCTCAACTACCAGGAGGCCGCGGATGGGCAGATCCTGCACGAGGGCATCAATGAGGCTGGCTCCGTCGCTTCCTTCATAGCCGCCGGGTCGTCGTACTCAACACACGGCATCCCCATGATTCCGGTGTACATCTTTTATTCGATGTTCGGCTTCCAGCGCACCGGTGACGCCTTCTGGCAGGCGATGGATCAGATGACCCGGGGATTCGTCCTGGGAGCCACGGCCGGTCGCACCACACTCAATGGCGAGGGCCTCCAGCACGAGGATGGCCACTCCATGCTGCTCGCGTCAACGAATCCGGCCGCTGTGGCCTACGACCCCGCCTACGGATACGAGATCGGTCACATCGTCGGCGACGGGCTGCGGCGGATGTACGGCGAACATCCGGAGGACGTCTTCTACTACCTCACCGTCTACAACGAGCCCTATCCGCAGCCGGTCGAGCCCGCCGATGTCGACGTCGACGGCATCCTGAGGGGAATGCACCTGGTGTGCGCCGGCGGGGGCGATCAGGCGAAGCCACAAATCCTGGCCTCCGGTGTGGCGGTCAACTGGGCGCTCGATGCGCAGCGCCTGCTCAAGGATGACTGGGGGGTCGAGTCCGACGTCTGGTCGATCACATCGTGGAATGAATTGCGCCGCGAGGCGCTGGATGTCGATCGGTGGAACTTCCTCAACCCACTCGAGGAGCCCCGGGTCGCCTACGTGACCGAGCGACTCAGGAATCGAGGTGGGCTCACCGTCGGTGTCTCCGACTGGATGACCGCCGTCCAGGACCAGGTGCGGACCTGGATTCCCGGCGACTATTTCACTCTCGGGACAGATGGATGGGGCATGTCCGACACCAGAGGTGCCCTGCGGCGCCACTTCCTCGTCGACGCCGAATCGATCACCGTGCGCACCCTGACGGGGCTCGCGGGTCAGGGTCTGGTCCCACGACAGGACCTGGCCAAGGCCATCGAGAGATATCGACTGTTGGATCCGGGGGCAGCAGATGCGGGCAACACCGAGGGGTCGGGATGAGCCGCTCAGACAAGGCAGATCCGCGTCGGTTTGTGAAGTATCTCGAGGCGGAGCGCAAGGCGTCGATGCTCTATCGCTCCCTGGCCGAAGTGAGTGACGGTGAACGTCGCGAGGCGCTGCTCGAACTAGCCGACATCGAAGATGACCATGCGGCCCATTGGCTGGCCAAGCTCGAGGAGTACGGCGTGGCCATCCCGCCCGCTCCGGATCACCTAGACGCCGAAGATGCCGCGCTCGTCGGTCGCGCTCGTGCCGCGGGCATGGACGATGTACTCGCCCGACTGGAAGAGGCGGAGGGTGCGGACGCGGGAATGTACGACGACGAGCCGGAGGCTCCGCCGCAGATGTCTGTCGATGAGCGCGAGCATGCGGAGACCTTCCGGCGCCTGCGCGAGCGCGGACCGGCCCCGGGTGAAGTCGAGCGGGGCATCATTGGTGCGGGCGGTGAAGTGGAGTTCGGTGAGACATGGCATCGCGTTGACACCTCCGGATCCGTCCGGGCAGCGATCTTTGGTATCAGTGATGGCCTCGTCTCCAACACCGCTCTCGTCATGGGCTTCGCAGGGACCGGGACGGACAACGGCGTCGTGCTCTTCGCGGGAGTGGCGGGACTCCTCGCGGGTGCCTTCTCGATGGCAGCCGGTGAGTACGTCAGCGTCGCAAGCCAGCGTGACCTCTTCCAGCATGAGTTGGAGAAGGAGGCCGAGGAGTTGCGCGAGAAGCCCGAGGAAGAGCGCAAGGAACTTGAGCTCATTTATCGCGCCAAGGGCATGGACCGGGCCACCGCCAAGGCCGCCGCTGATGCCATTTTTAAAGATCCTCAGGTGGCACTGGACACCCTGGCGCGAGAAGAGCTCGGTCTTAATCCTGATGAGTTAGGCAACCCCTACAAGGTCGCCCTGTCGAGTTTCCTTGCCTTCGCCATCGGTGCATTTGTCGTGGTGCTGCCCTACCTGCTCGCGGTCGTCTGGCCCGACACCTTCGGCAGCACCATCCCCCTCATTGCAGCCGTCGTCCTTTCAGCGGTCGCCATGCTGATCGTCGGCGGATTGGTCGGAAGGCTCTCGGGCCGCGGGGTGGCGAGAGGGGCACTACGCCAATTCACCGTCGGCGCTCTGGCCGCCGGAGTGACGTACATCATCGGCCGGATCATCGGAGATCTCACAGGCCTCAGCTCCACCGGCTTGGGATAGTGACCCCGTCGCAGCGCGCCGCGACTGCGCGCAGGCTGGAGCAAGCATCAGGGCGTCTCGCGACCGCTGTCACTGTCCATCTCGATGAACGACTTGAGTGGTTCCGGGACTTACCCGCGGACGAACGCTCCTGGGTAGGCCTGATCGCGCAGGCTGGCGTTGCGGGGGTCATCACCTGGTACCGCGAGCCGGATGCCGCACGTGCCAGCGCGCAGGACGTCTTCAGCGCGGCACCCCGGGAGCTCGCCGGCGCGATCACGCTGGAGCAGACGGTCGAAATGGTGCGCTGCACCGTGGATCTTCTCGAACAACTCCTCCCGGAACTCGCCGGACCTGACGATGCTGCTGGTGTGCGCGACGCGGTCCTGAGTTATTCGCGCGAGATTGCTTTCGCGGCGGCCGAGGTCTACGCCCGCGCGGCCGAGGCGCGGGGTGCCTGGGATGCACGCTTGGAAGCGCTGGTGATGGAGGGCATGCTGCGAGGGGAATCCGATCACACCCTCCTGGGTCGTGCGTCCGCCCTTGGCTGGCCGTCCGGTGCTGGTGCAACCGTCCTCGTTGGGCCTCCTCCCGCGGGCGACAGCGCTGCGGGCCTGCACGTCATGCGTCGTGCAGCGGAGCATCACGACCTTTCCCTCCTCGCGGCACTGCACGGCGATGCACTCGTCGTCCTGGCGAGTGGCAAGGATTCAGATGAACGCACCGCGCGAATCCTTTCACCCCACTTCGGCCCGGGACCGGTCGTCATCGGCCCCGCAGCCCGGGAGCCTGCGGATATCGCCCCCGCCTGTGGAGTGGCCGTGAGTGCCTACGCCGCTGCCCGCGGATGGCCTCAAGCTCCCCGTCCGGTCCCGGCTGACGACCTTCTACCCGAACGCGTGCTGGCCGGAGATGCATCCGCCCGTCACGCCCTGGTTACCGACCTCTCCGCGGTCTTGGACGATCCTGATCTCCGACGCACCCTGGAGACCTACATCGAGAGCAATACAAGTTTGGAGGGCACCGCCCGGGCGCTCTTCGTCCATGTCAACACGGTCCGCTACCGCCTCCGCCGCGTCGAGGCCCTCACCGGCCGGTCCCCTATGGACCCACGGGATGCCCTGGCCCTGAGGCTCGGCCTGATCCTCGCCCGCTTGTAGGATACCTACAAGTTTCCTGGTGAGACATTGGCGTCACTCACCGGGCCGAGCGGATCGACGCCACGAGAGAGTGGCGCCCGTGCTCGTCGTTGTTGCCCCCGGACAAGGTGCCCAGACGCCTGGATTCCTCGCGCCCTGGTTGGACGTCCCCGGCGTGGCAGCGCGCCTGGAGTGGTTATCCGTCGTGAGCGGTATCGACCTGATTGAGCATGGCACCCGCTCCGACGCCGAGACGATCCGCGACACGGCCATCGCGCAACCACTGCTCGTTGGGGCCGGCCTGGTCACCCTGCTGGCTCTTTTCCCCCACCCCGCCGAGGCATTCACCCGTGTATCGGTGGGGGCAGGTCACAGCGTTGGCGAGATCACCGCCGCCACCGCCGCTGGCGTCCTCACCGCCGAGCAGGCCATGGTCTTCGTCCGGGAGCGGGGTCGGGCCATGGCGAACGCTGCTGCCCTCGCGCCCACCGGCATGAGCGCCGTCCTCGGTGGCGACACCGAGGACATCCTCACCGCTGCAACCGCCCTGGGTCTCACCGCGGCCAATATGAATGGCGCCGGTCAAATCGTCCTGGCCGGGTCACTCACGGCACTTGCTGAGTTTGCTGACTCCCCACCCGAGAAGGCCCGGGTGCGTCCCCTGCAGGTGGCCGGCGCATTCCACACCGACGTTATGGCCCCTGCCGTTGAGGTCCTCAAGCGATACGCGCGATCTGTCTCCACCCACGACTCACGGATCAACCTGCTGTCCAACGCCGACGGCCGCGTCGTCCACGACGGGCGCGATGTGCTCCGCAGGCTTGTCTCCCAGGTCAGCCGCCCGGTGCGCTGGGATCTGTGCATGTCAACGATGGCGGATCTTGGGGTCACCGCCCTCATCGAGATTCCACCCGCCGGCACCCTGACCGGGCTTGCCAAGAGGGCGCTCCCCGGCGTTGACACGCTCGCACTCAACTCACCCGACGACCTTGACGCCGCATGGGCTCTAGTCGCGCGGCACGGTGTTCCCAGCACCTTGGATACCGCTCCCACCTGGCGCCTGATCATCTCGCCGATGAAGGGAACCTTCCATCGGGCCGAGAGTGCGGGGGGCATCGGTGAGCGACTCGCACACGATGCCGCTGTCGGACTCGTGACTAATCTCCGAGACAGTGTTGACGTCGTTGCACCCCATGGTGGCACCATCGTGGAGTGGATCGTGGAGGACGGCGATCCCGTGGCACCCGGGCAGCCCATTGTGCGCCTACATCCAACGCACGAGGAGGTCTCGGCATGAGTGCAACAATCCAATCTCCGGCGGGTGCAGCGTTTGCTCGCATCCTGTCGATCGGTAGCTACCGTCCTGAGCGCGTTGTCACCAACGCCGAGGTATGCGAGCGCATCGACTCCACCGACGAGTGGATTCGCGAGCGATCCGGCATCGTCGAACGCCGGTATGCCGCACCGGATGAGTCCGTGGTGGACATGGCGGTCTCTGCGGCAGAGAAGGCACTCGCCTCCGCTGGGATCTCTGCGGATCAGGTCGGCTTCGTCCTCGTGGCCACCGTGACGCATCCCTACCCGACTCCCTCGGCCTCAGCCGAGGTCGCCTACCGCCTCGGAGCCACCAACGCAGGCGCGACGGATATCAGCTCGGCCTGCGCGGGCTTTTGCTACGGACTCGCGATGGCTCAGGACATGGTGCGCGGCGGCAGCGCCACGTACGTCGTCCTCGTGGGTGTCGAAAAACTCACCGACTGGATCGACCTACACGACCGATCGACGGGCTTCATCTTTGCCGACGGTGCCGGTGCGGTTGTCGTTGGTCCATCCGATGAAGCGGCTATCGGACCGGTCGTCTGGGGTTCTGACGGATCCCAGCTCGATGCCATCAGCATGACGCAGTCGCTCATTGACTACCGAGACAATGGCGGTCCCCGCTTCCCCACACTCGTGATGAAGGGCCAGCAGGTGTTCCGCTGGGCCGTGTCGAAGATGGCGGTGGCTTCACAGGAGGCGCTTGATCGAGCTGGCGTGACGGCGGACCAGCTCGACGCCTTCATCCCCCACCAGGCCAATATGCGCATCACCGATGCGATGATTCGGGCGCTACACCTGCCCGAACACGTCGCGGTCGCTCGTGACATCGAGACGACGGGCAACACCTCGGCAGCGTCCGTCCCCATTGCGATGGACCGCATGCTCTCCACCGGCGAGGCCCCTCACGGAGGCACCGCCCTCCTCATCGGATTCGGTGCCGGCCTGGCCTATGCAGCTCAGGTCGTGACCCTGCCCTAGCGTGGTCCCCTACAAGACTCATCCGCCATCATCCGCCACGAAAGGAAAGACATGAGCCAGGAGATTTTGGACGGCCTCGCCGTCATCGTCAACGAGGTCGCCGGCGTGCCCGTCGCTGACATTCAGTCGGACAAATCATTCATCGATGATCTCGACATCGACTCGCTGTCGATGGTGGAGGTCGTCATGGCTGCCGAGGACAAGTGGGGCGTCAAAATCCCCGACAGCGAGGTCAAGAACCTGCGCACAGTCGGCGATGCCGTCGCCTACATCGAGAAGTCGACCGCCTGATCGTGCGCATCGCGATCACCGGCCTCGGTGTCACCACGCCCGTGGGGGGGGACGTCGCGACATCCTGGGCTGCCCTCCTCGCTGGCCGGTCCGGGATCCGCGCGCTCCCGCGGGAGTGGGCGCAGGACCTCCCCGTCCGCTTCGCTGGCACTCTCGCAGAGGAACCACCCCTGGATCGAGTTGAGGCCAGGCGCCTCGACCGATCTCAGCAATCGGCCATGGTCGCTTCACGCGAGGCGTGGGCGGACGCGGGATCACCCGAGGTTGATCCGCTACGCATGGGCACCGTGATCGGCACCGGCATCGGCGGAGTCATCACCCTCCTTGATGCCTACGACGTACTCAAGGAGCGCGGTCCCTCCCGAATCTCCCCGCTCACCGTGCCGATGCTCATGCCCAATGGCCCCGCAGCGGTCGTGGGATTGGCCCACAACGCGGCAGCAGGGGTTCATGCGCCGGTGAGCGCCTGTGCATCCGGCGCGGAAGCTGTCGCGGTGGCTGCCCGAATGATCACGGACGGACGGGCGGACGTGGTGATCGCAGGTGGGACGGAAGCGCCCATTCATCCCCTCACCATGGCGGGTTTCGCAGCGATGCGCGCACTCTCCACCCGCAATGATGATCCCAGTGCTGCATCGCGCCCCTATGACATTGACCGTGATGGCTTCGTGATGGGTGAGGGGGCTGGCGCACTGATCCTGGAGTCCGAGGAGCACGCGCGCGCTCGCGGTGCTCGCATTTACGCCTATCTCATCGGAGCCGGTCTCACCGCTGACGCCCACCACATTGCACAGCCAGACCCCGAGGGTCGTGGCGCGGCCCGGGCAATCCTGGCGGCACTTGCCGATGGTGAGGCCAGTGCCGAGGACGTCGTACACGTCAATGCTCATGCGACGTCGACCCCGCAGGGTGACAGCGCCGAAGCGGTGGCCATCCGCTTGGCCCTGGGCTCAGCGCAGCCCGCCGTCACGGGCACCAAGTCCATGACCGGGCACATGTTGGGAGCCGCCGGGGCCGCCGAGAGTGTCTTCACCGTCCTCGCCCTGCACCATCGACTTGTCCCCCCGACGGCCAATCTCGAACACCAGGATCCCTCCATCGACCTCGATGTCGTCCACGGCGAGCCTCGCCAACTACCCGACGGTGAATGCGTAGCGCTCAATAACTCCTTTGGTTTTGGCGGGCACGACGTCGCCCTCGCCTTCAGGTCCGCCTGATGGTCGACGAGGTGGACCCACGCTCCCCGCGCGTACGACTCGAAGCCTTCTTTGATGCGGGCACCTTCACCGCCATCACACCCGAAGATGATCGGGGCGTGCTCGTCGGAGTGGGTGGGGTAAACGGTGCTGAAGTCGTCGCCTTCGCGACGGATCCGACGGTGCAGGGTGGCGCCATGGGCAGCGACGGGTGCCGGGCAATCATCACGGCGTACGACCGAGCATTCGCTGACTCATGTGCTGTCGTCGGCATCTGGCACTCCGGAGGCGCGCGACTGCGCGAGGGTGTCGCGAGTCTGGATGCGGTGGGTCGCGTCTTCGCAGCAATGACTCGTATCTCCGGCAAGGTGCCGCAAATCTCCATCGTCCTCGGCCCGGCCGCGGGCGGTGCGGCGTACGGCCCCGCACTCACCGACATCGTGATCCTCGGACCGCAGGGTCGGATCTTCGTGACGGGTCCTGAGGTCATCCGATCAGTGACCGGTGAGCAGGTCGACATGGATCGTCTCGGTGGGGCAGACCCACATGGGCGACGCAGCGGGGTCGTTCACCTGGTCGCGGACAGCGAAGCAGATGCGCTGGCCGAGGGGCGGCGCCTTGCGCATCTGCTGGGTCGCCAGGGATCGCTGGATCTGGATTCTGTCCAGGACATCGATCTCGGCAGTCTCCTGCCCGAATCCTCCAAGCGCGCCTACGACGTCCATCCCCTCGTGGAGGCGTTCCTCGACGCGGACTCGATGGTCGAACTCCACGAAAAGTGGGCGCCCAACGTCGTCACTGCGCTCGGCCGCCTCGGTGGCCGCACCGTGGGGATCGTGGCCAATAACCCACTACGACTCGGTGGCTGTCTCGACTCCACGAGTGCCGAGAAGGCGGCTCGTTTTGTGCGCATGTGCGACGCCTTCGCCGTGCCCCTCGTCGTGCTCGTCGATGTCCCCGGATACCTCCCCGGGGTCGGTCAGGAGTGGGATGGCATCGTCCGGCGCGGGGCGAAGTTGCTCCATGCCTTCGCGGAATGCGTCGTCCCACGGGTGACAGTCGTGACACGTAAGGCTTACGGCGGGGCATTCGTCGCCATGAACTCCGCGTCACTGGGAGCCACGCGCGTCTATGCATGGCCCGGCGCAGAGGTAGCCGTGATGGGCTCCGTTGCGGCCGTGCGTGTCCTACATCGGCGCCGCCTGGCGGAGGCCACCGACGAGGAGTCTCGCGCCCAACTCGAACTCGAACTCGCCGCAGAGCACGAGGTGATCTCCGGCGGGATCGCTCGCGCGGTCGAGATGGGGGTCGTCGACGAGGTCGTCAGCCCGGATCGCACCCGGAGCGCCGTGGCGCGCGTCCTCCTGGACACCCCAGGGGTCCGCGGTGCGCACGGCAACATTCCGCTGTAGTCAGGAATCCCCCTGCACGACAGGGTTGTCCCGATATCTCTTGCGCGCCGTGGCCGCCCTTTATCGCCCTCCGTCGCCTTCTGTGATGGGATACGCCCCATGAGCAATCTCCTCGATGCCCTCAACGACGGACCCCTCCTCGGCGACGGCGCTATGGGCACGATGCTCCAGGACCTGGGCAACTCCGAGGGAGGTGCGCCTGAACTGTGGAATGTAGAGAGAGCCGATGTGGTCGAGGCAGTGCTCGAGGGCTACGCCGCCGCAGGATCTCGACTCCTGACCACCAACACCTTCGGTGGCACCCGGGCTCGACTGCAGATGCATGACCTGGAGGCTCGTGTTGGCGAGCTCAATCAGGCGGCCGCAGAGCTCGCTCGCCGAGTCGCTGACCGGTACGACGGCGTGTTCGTCCTCGGTGACATTGGACCCTCGGGTGAACTCATGGAACCGATGGGTGAGCTGACCCCGGAGTCGGCTGCCGACATGTTCGGCGAACAGATTCGCGGGCTGGTTGCCGGTGGCGTCGATGGCATCCTGATTGAGACCATGAGCGACCTCGCCGAGGTTGAAGCCGCGGTCACCGCTGCCCGCGCGGAGGCCCCCGGGCTGCCGGTGTTGGTCACACTGAGTTTCGACACCAATCTGCGCACGATGATGGGGGTATCTCCCACCATGGCCGTGCAATCAATCGCGGCGATGGGGGCCGATGTCATTGGTGCCAATTGCGGTCGCGGCCTGGATGACATGCGGATCATCGCCGCTCAGCTCGCCGAGTCAGGAGCAGGATCGGTTCGCCTCATGGTGCAGTCCAACGCGGGACTCCCCCGCCTGCAGGGTGACACCTTCATCTTTGACGGCACTCCAGACGAAATGGCGACGTACGCCGCCGACATGCGCGATCTCGGCTTCTCCGTCATTGGTGCGTGCTGCGGTTCCACCCCCGAACACATTGCCGCCATGCGCGCCGCACTCACCTGATCAGGCCATTCCAGGCCCGTCTTGCCCACCACCTGTTCTCCCGTTGACCTATTCCCCCCTCGCCCGGGCCCATTCCCCAACACCCGGACGTGACGTCCCCCAACACCCGGACGTGACGCCGACCCAGGCCCTCATCCACCCCAAGGCCCGTCGACCCCATTCCCGTCCGACCCAGCCTGTGGACAGTCCCGCACAGGGATCGCCCGCTTCGGAGACAGTGTCGCCATGGGCAGGCGATCACTCTCTCCCGCGATAGCCACACACCTCGCACAGGTTTTCGGCAGCGCACCCTTCTCCCTGGACGAGGCCGTCGGCTCCGGCCTAACCCGCGACCAGGTCCACCGAGCGGTGCGGGTAGGTACCGTCCGGCGCCTACACCCGGGGGTTTACGCCATCCCCACACCCGGGGACATCACCGACCCACCGATGCCGCGCGCCCAGCAGCACGCCCTCGATTCTGCGTGCGGCGCAAGCCACAGGCTCAAGGGCAGCGCGGTGTCGCACACCTCGGCGGCACTTCTGCTGGGCCTTCCCATCCCACGAGGCGAAGCAGGAGATGCTCATGTCACTCATCCCGGTGCACGGGCCCGCATCACCTCGGGTGTCCGCATCCACTCGGCAGCCCTTCCACCGGAGCACACCATGATCCGCGATGGCCTGCGACTCACCAATCCCGCGCGAACCGCCATCGACATTGCCAGGATGAGCACAATTCCAGAGGCGCTCATCTGCCTCGATGCTGTCCTGCGGCGAACCATCGAGCACACGCTCTACGACGCCACATCACTACGACTTGCCGTGCATGACCATTCCGCGCGCCAGAAGGCCTTCGCTGGTGTCAACTCGGTCATCACGACCCAGTACAGGTGGACGGGAGTGACGTCTGCTTCGTCAGCTCTGCGGTTCGCGGACCCGGCGGTGGAGTCCGCGCTGGAGTCACAGTCCCGAGGCGTCCTGATCGCGGGCGGAGTCCCAAGACCCGAGTGCGGGATGCCGGTAACCGGAGCCAGCGGCAGGGTCTACTGGGTTGACATGCTGTGGAGCCAGCATGGAGTCATTGGTGAATGCGACGGGGCCGTGAAGTACACCGCGCCGGATGTTCTCTATCGCGAAAAACTACGGCAGGAAGACCTTGAGCGGGCTGGGTGGCGGGTTGTTCGCTGGTCGTACGCCGATGTCCTACGCAACCCTGGCCGACTCATCGAGCGGATACTCTGGGCGCTCGGCCCTGCCACCTTCTGAGGATGCAAGACCCGGCGGTCACCGGCACCCGCGCCCACGAGCACCCGGCGCCCACCAGCCACCAGCGCCCCGCAGCCCGCACCTGACGTCGATGTGTTGGCATATCGACACATCGGAAGGCATATAGCCCTACCTACCGACGTGACGTGCGAATTGAGACCTGACGTCTGGGACGGGGGAGGCTGATCTAGATCACGTGGTGCAGCACCCGCACCGGTGAATCCTCGGTCGCTACGCGATAGGGCTCGAGTTCGATATCCCAGGCCGCGCCCAACAGATAGGCGATGCCGTCAGCCAGGTCCGCGCCCGTTGACTGCGCACCAGCGACGGCAGCCCTGAGTCGATCCTCCGAGACGAGGATGTCCCCGTGGACACCGACAATCGCACGATGCAGACCCAGCGTCGGAGTGAGTGCGTAGCGCTCACCCTCCCGGCCCGCTGACGGATCTTCCGTCACCTCGGCGACGATATCCGGGATGGCCTTCAGTGAACTCATGAGTCGAGACCCCAAACCCGGGCGTCCGATCCAGGGCAGCTCTGCTCTCAGCATCGGTGGTGCGACCGGCTGGGCCTGCCAGTCCAGGCGCACCTCGGCATCCACGACAGCACTGAGCGCCCATTCGATATGCGGGCAGAGTGCGCGGGGTGCGGCGTGCACGAGCACAACCCCACGAGCGCGGCCGGACGTCGGCAGCGTTGGCGGCAACATAGCCATACCGTGTCCTCCTTCGATGAGGTTCGCCTTCCCCTGCGTCCTCATCCCGGTGGCCCGGTGTGGCGTGATCTGACAGCGGGCTGCCCGATCACGTACTCCTACCCTAGACCGTCACCACGGCCGATGGTGGCATTGGATAGGGTCACGACACGCCGATCCAGGAGGGAACGTCCATGGCCATCGCCCAGCCCGCCGTCCTCGCAGACGTGTGGAGCATCCGTTCCCACAGTCGCGCAGGAGTCTTTGCCCGCCAAATCGTGCTCGTCCTCGGCGGCGCTGCCTTTGTCGGCCTCGCCGCTCAGGTGGCGATTCCCCTGCCCTTCACGCCGGTGCCGCTCACCCTGCAAACATTTGCTGTGCTGCTGGCGGGAGCCACACTCGGCTCCCTGCGGGGCGTGCTGGCTCTGACCGTGTACGCCGCGGCCGGCATCGTTGGCTTTCCGTGGTTCGCCGAAGGTTCTTCCGGATTTGCCATGCCGAGTTTTGGCTACATCCTCGGGTTCATCCTGGCTGCAGGAATCGTCGGTCGGATTGCGGAGCACGGCGCTACGCGGACCGTGTGGCGCACCGCCGGGGTCATGGTGCTCGGTAGCTTCGTCATCTACGCCGTCGGCGCGACCTGGCTGAAGTTCGCACTCGGTGTCACCTGGTTAACGGCCATGCAACTTGGTGTTGCACCCTTCCTCATTGGTGATGCGGTCAAGATCGCCCTCGCCGCTGGCCTGCTGCCCCTTGCTTGGACAGGGCTACGCAAAGCGGGACTCCTCACCTAACTCGCAGGACTGCTCTCGTCGGTCCAGTGAGATTCACTTCGCCTGCGAGGGACCTACGTCGCCCGAGGCTGGTGTCACGGAGCTGCGGCCCGGACCCGCGTGCCCGTGTCTGCATCCCCGAAGGCCGCGACTGTGGCTTCGGTCTCCACCGCCATGGCGGCCTCCAAATCAGCGACGGTCACCGACGTGAGCGCTCGGCGCAGGTCTGTGACGGCACGCTCGGAGAGGGCAGCCAGTCGCTGCGCCACCGCCACGGCTTCGTCGAGGAGCACCTCGTCTGGCACCTGCCACTGCGCGATGCCCCAGGCAACCATGTCATCCGCAGATATGTGCTCACCGAGCATGAGCAGGCGCCGCGCACGGGTCAGCCCCACGATGCGGGGCAGCAGGGTCGTGACCCCGCCGGTCACAAAGAGTCCCAGCGCCATCTCGGGGAAGAATCCGCGAGCCGACTCGCCCACGACGACGAGGTCGCAATTCAGCACCCATTCCAGTCCACCACCCACCGCCCAGCCGTGGATAGCGCCGACGACGGGGACACGGCCCAGCATGATGCCTCGCGTCACCTGCTGCAGCGCCTCGACGTAGGCCTGGGTCGTCTCCCGGCTGCTCGCCTGGTCGGCGTATTCATGAAGGTCGTCCCCCGCGCAGAAGGCCCGCCCAGCTCCGGTGAGGACAACGACGCGCACGGAAGGGTCGCCATCGGCTTCGGTCAGAGCCGCTAGGAGATCCTGGACGAGTTCAACCGTGATGGCATTCAGTCGCTCCGGACGATTCAAGGTCACAATGCGGACCGGTCCGCGGTCCTGGGTCAACACGGTGCGCATATCGACACTCCTCATTCCTGTGGACGGATGACCCGCCGCGTCTTGCCCTCGGTGCGTGGTAGGCCCCCGAAGTCAAGCACCCGCACCCGAGCCGACACGCGCAGGTCGGCCCGCGCAGCCATCTCGATGCGGGCTGCAATCGGCGCAGCTTCCTCCTGGGAGGTGCGGGATCGTTCGACGTCAAGTGGAAGGTAGTCATAGGGACCGGGTCCGGGGAGCACGATGCGATACTCGCCCGAGAGGCTTGGGTCGGCAGTCACGAGTGCGGCCACCGAGGTCGGGAAGACGTTGACACCGCGTACGACGACCATGTCATCAGCCCGGTCGACGACTCGAAAGCGCGGTGCGGTGCGACCGCAGGCACACGGCTGCGTCGACTCCACCACAACGATGTCGCCGGTGCGGAAGCGGACCAGCGGCTGACAGTCGCGCGCCACGTGAGTCAGAACCAACTCGCCTGACGCGCCGGACTCCCATGGGACCCCTCTGCCGTGCGTATCGATGAGTTCGGGATGCACAACATCGAGTCCAACTAGGTGCAGGGCATCCTGCTCCTCACACTGGCCAGCAAGATTGCACATCACATCGGTGACGCCGTAATTGCTGTTGCGGGCCGCGAATCCCCACGTCTCCTCTAGCCGTGCCCTGAATCCCGGGACGTCAAGGGCTGCCTCACCACCGAATAGCCCAAGCCGCAGACCCAACTCACGTGGAAGCACGCCCTGCGTTGCCAGGACGTCCTCCAGGACCGCGGGATAGCTCGGGGTGCAACTGATGGCCGTGACGCCGAGATCTCGGATAGTGCGCAGCAGTAGTTCTGGATTGCCCACTCCGAAGGGAACGACCGTTGCACCCGTTGCCTCGAGTGTGGTGTGATCGGTGAATCCTCCCATCCACATCTGGTAGTTCAGGCAGTGGACGACGACGTCATCCGGGCGGAGCCCTGATGCTCGCTGAGCTCTCGCACCCACGATTGCGGTCTGGTCCGCATCCGCCGCCGACAACGCGAGATTCATCGCCTCACCGCTCGTGCCTCCGGTGCGGTGAATGCGCATGACAACCACCGGGTCCGCGGCGAGATAGGCACCAAACGGCGGTGCCGAGCGCTGACTGGCCCGCAGCAGCTCCTTGTCGACCAACGGCAAAGATTCAATATCCTCCAGGCGGGTAGGGACTTCCTGCTCGCCCCATACATCACGCAGCAGTGGCGAGCGCTCCAGGATGTAGCCACGTTGACGCTCCCACAGCGCTTGCCGGTGCGCTGCGAGATCGACGAGCGGCGCAAAATCCGCGTTGAGCAGCAGGCTCATCGCCCCAGACCGAGGTCGCGTGCGATGAGCATGCGCTGCACCTCGTTGGTGCCCTCGCCGATCTCCAGGACCTTGCTGTCCCGCCAGAAGCGGGCCACCGGGTACTCATTCATAAAGCCATAGCCTCCAAAAATCTGAGTTGCCGAGCGAGCATTCTCGACGGCGGCATCAGATGCATGCAGTTTGGCGATCGCTGCCTGTCGCTTGAATGGTTCATCCGCGAGCATCCGCGATCCGGCGTCGTAGTAGGCGAGTCGCGCCGTATGTGCACGCACCTCCATGTCTGCCACCATGAAGTCGAGTGCTTGATAGGCCGACAGGGGCTTGCCGAAGGCCTGGCGCTCATGCATGTAGCGCACCGACTCATCGATGCAACCCTGGGCGAGCCCCACCGACAGGGCAGCGAGCGCGACGCGCCCCTCGTCCAGTGTCTGCAGGAACTGCGCATACCCCTTGCCGCGGGTGCCCAGCAGATTGTCCACGGGCACCCGACAGTCCACGAAGCCGAGCTCATGGGTGTCAGAGGAGTTCCAGCCCACCTTGGAGTATGGCTCAGACACGCTGAATCCAGCAGTGCCCGATGGCACGATGATGGTCGACAACTCCTTGCGGCCATCGCCATCCTCACCCGTGATGGCAAGGACCGCTACGAAGCCGGTGATGTCGGTGCCGGAATTGGTGATGAAGGACTTCGTGCCATTGATGACCCATTCGTCACCATCGAGGCGGGCGGTCGTGCGCGCGGCACCGGCGTCGGTGCCTCCCCCGGGCTCGGTCAATCCGAAGGCCCCGAGCATGTCACCGGTGACGAGGTAGGGCAGCCAGGTGCGCTTTTGCTCCTCCGTCCCAAACCGGTAGATCGGCATCGCACCCAGACTCACGGCCGCTTCCAACGTGATCGCCACGGAGGAGTCGACTCGGGCGATCTCCTCGAGGGTGAGGCACAGCGCGAAATAGTCACCACCCATACCGCCGTACTCCTCGGGAATGGGAAGGCCGAAGAGTCCCATCTCACCCATCTGGCGGACGATGTCGTAGGGGAAGGCGCGCGCTTCATAGAGATCACCGATCACGGGAGCGATGACATCGTGCGCGAAGGCAGCGACCGTCTTTTGCAGTTCCGCATACTCATGCGACAGGTGGTGATCCATCATTCCTCCATTGTGATCCGGTGGGTTGGCGTGTCCACCCCTGACGAACTGCTCCGCGCCCGGACAACGCGTGAGGGACTGGGGCGCCCGAGCTGCGACTCGAGCCAGACGCTGGTGCTGATGAGCGCATCGAGGTCCACACCGTGGCTGATGCCTAGCCCATCGAGCATGTACACGAGGTCCTCGGTGGCGAGATTGCCCGTCGCTGCGTGAGCGTAGGGGCAGCCACCCAGGCCTCCCGCGGATGAATCCACCGTGGTCACGCCGACCCTCAGGGCGGCGAGGGTGTTCGCGAGTGCTTGACCATAGGTGTCGTGGAAGTGGACTCCGACGCTCGAGATGGGGACCCCACGATCCGTGATCCGGCCGATGAGGGCACCCACCTGGCCCGGTGTTGCGACGCCGATGGTGTCGCCCAGACTGAGGCTGTCACAGCCCATCTCCTGCAACCGCAGAGCCGCTTCAGCAACGCGATCTACGTCGACGGGACCCTCCCACGGGTCTCCACAACACATCGATAGGTAGCCGCGCACACGCAGACCCGCCGCGCGGGCCCGCTGGACGACGGGGGCAAACATGTCCCACTGCTCCCCATAACTGCGTCCAAGGTTGCGCTGGGCAAAGGTCTCGGTCGCACTGGCAAAGATGGCCACATCGGCGACACCCGCCGCCATCGCGCCATCAAGGCCGCGTTCATTGGGCACCAGGACCGGATATCTCACCGAGTCGCGCCGCGCAATGCCCGACATGACGTCACGGGCGTCTGCAAGTTGCGGGACCCGGTCGGCGCGCACGAAGCTCGTGGCTTCAATGATGCTCAGGCCCGTGGCACTGAGTCGGTCAATGAACTCAATCTTGGTCGACGCATCCAGGATGGTCGCCTCGTTCTGAAGTCCATCGCGAGCTCCGACCTCCCAGATAGTGACGGCCGTCGGCAGCGAATCATCGCGGACAACCATGGGTAGAGTCACGGCGTCCCCTCCAGGTGCATGTCCATCAGCGGGGCGTCCAGCGGCACGCGGTCACCGACCGCTGCCGTGACCGAGACCACGACACCCGGCCCCGGCGCCCGCACCGTGTGCTCCATTTTCATCGCTTCCACGATCACGAGGGGATCACCCGCCGCAACGGCGTCTCCCTCGTGGACACAGATCTCGATGATCGCCCCGGGCATGGGGCTGCGCGCAGACCACCGTCCCGCCGCGTGTCCTCCAACGATGGCGCGCATGCGCCTGTCACGGATCCGCTGAGGGGTCGCAACGTGATGTCGCCCGTCAGCGTGGATCCACAGGTGCTCGCCCGTGTACGCCGCCGCCTCGACGATGGACGCTGATACCGCCTCATCATCGACCCGGACGGTGATCCCCGGGGCACCATCTCCTGCCTCAGCGGACGTCGCATCGTCAACCCGGATCTGGAGATCACGATCCGCCACGTGCCACCGCTGAGCAGCGGGACCACCCAGTCGCCAGGCATCCCCACCGGCCCACAGCGTGTCCCGAGCAGCAGGCAGGAGAGTCGGGGCAGCCGCCGCCAGAGCCGGTGGGGTGGGTGGGATCTGTCGGGGCACGTGATCGGCAAGCAACCCGGTGTCCATGTCACCCGTGCGTACGCGCGGATCTTCCAACAGGTCTGCCAGGTCATCGATGTTGGTGACGACCCCGAAGACGACCATCTCCCGCAAGGCCGCATGCAGATCCTCGATCACCTCGATTCGCGTCGAGGCGTGGGCGATGACCTTGGCCAGCATGGGGTCGTAATGGGAGAGCACGACATCTCCAGCGCCCACTCCGGAGTCAACTCGCACTCCTTGAGGCTCTGTCCACTGCAGGATCTGACCTCCGGTTGGCAGGTAGCCACGCAGCGGATCCTCGGCGTACACCCGGGCTTCCATCGCGTGGCCGGAGAAGCAGATGTCAGCCTGGCTCAGCCCCAGGGACTCCCCCGCGGCAACCCGCAGTTGGAGTTCGACCAGGTCCAGGCCTGTCACCGCTTCTGTCACCGGATGTTCCACCTGCAGACGGGTATTCATCTCCAGGAAGGCGAAGTCACCGGGCCGCTCCGATGGCACCACGAACTCCACCGTGCCGGCGTTGACATAGCCCACGTCGCGGGCCAGCCGCACGGCAGCCGCACATAGCTCCTGACGAGTCGCCTCGTCGAGCAGAGCGGATGGGGCTTCCTCGATGACCTTTTGATAGCGGCGCTGCAGGGTGCACTCACGCTCACCCAGGTGCACCACGGCGCCGTGGCGGTCACCGATGACCTGCACCTCAATGTGACGAGGGGAGTCGACGTATCGCTCGACAAGGAGCCGGTCATCCCCAAAACTGGCGCGGGCTTCACGACGTGCGCTCGCGATGAGGGCGAGGAGATCATCACCGGCCCGCACGATGCGCATGCCCTTGCCGCCACCGCCCGCGGCCGGCTTGAGGAGGGCGGGCAGACCGAGTGCACCCATGGCCGCCACCAAGGCCTCGTCGTCCATGTCATCGTCGTGGCATCCCGCGACGATGGGCACCCCCGACTCGACGGCCCTGCGCTTGGCAGCGATCTTGTCTCCCATCAAGGCGATGATCTCCGGGCTTGGCCCGATAAAGACCAGCCCCGCATCGCGGCAGGCCCGGGAAAAGGCGGCATTCTCCGACAGGAATCCGTAGCCCGGGTGGATGGCCTGCGCACCCGTGGCCTCAGCCGCCTCGAGGACACGGTCCATGTCCAGATAACTCGCCCTCGGGGAGGCCGGACCGAGGCGTACCGCCACGTCAGCCATGCGCACATGACGTGCGTGAGCATCAGCATCGCTGTAGACCGAGATTCCTGTGATGTCCAGCCTGTGGAGCGTGCGCAGGATGCGCACGGCGATCTCTCCCCTGTTGGCGACGAGCACGCGATCAAACATGGTCACATCCGGAAGACGCCAT